>Ga0134128_10001075_pt1 | contig 36486 bp, 28 predicted proteins | sample KB31754_FD_96462 | JGI IMG/M metagenome (GOLD analysis project Ga0134128, IMG submission 96462) | Terrestrial soil microbial communities with excess Nitrogen fertilizer from Kellogg Biological Station, Michigan, USA - KB3-175-4 | ecosystem: Environmental > Terrestrial > Soil > Unclassified ...
CCAGACGGTCTCGCGTACACCGATGTCCAGGACGTTGCCGGCAACGATGACGTCCTGGTCATCAACGTTCGTGCCGCGGGGGTCTGCTTTCCCGATCTCTTGCTGAGCAGGGGCGAGTACCAGCTCAAGCTCCCGCCGCCGTTCATCCCCGGCATGGAGGCCGCCGGCGTGGTCGACTGGGCGCCGGAGGACTCCGAATTCAAAGTCGGCGACCGGGTTTCAGCGTTCGGGATTCTGGGCGGCTACGCGGAGCAAGTCCTGGCTCCGTTGGCGAACGTGACCCACAGCCCCGCCGAACTCGACGACGCCGAAGCGGTATCGCTGCTGGTGAACTACAACACCATGTATTTCGCGCTGGCCCGCCGGGCCGCGATGCGGCGGGGCGAGAGCGTACTGGTGCTGGGGTCGGCGGGCGGCGTGGGCACCGCGGCCATTCAGGTGGCGCGTGCGATGGGTGCGGGCAAGATCATCGCGGTGGTACACCGCACCAGCGCAATGGAATTCGTCGAGTCATTGGGCGCCGACGTGGTGCTACCGCTGACCGACGGGTGGGCCCAAGCGGTCCGCGAGCATACCGACGGCCGCGGGGTCGACATCGTGGTCGACCCGGTCGGTGGCCAGGCCTTCGACGACGCGATCCGGGTACTGGCCGTCGACGGCAAGCTCCTGGTGATCGGTTTCGCCGCCGGCTCGATTCCGACGGTCAAAGTCAACCGGCTGCTGCTGCGCAACGCCGGCGTGCTCGGTGTCGCCTGGGGCGAGTACCTGCACCAGGTTCCCGGCTCGGCGTCGCTGTTCTCCTTCGGTCTCAACCAGCTCGTGGCGGGCGGATTGAAACCGCCTCCGCCGCAACGCTATCCGCTGTCCGAGGGGCGCGACGCGCTGCAGTCGCTCGCCGACGGCGGTGTGTTCGGCAAGGTGGTCCTGGAGCCTTAAACAGAGAAAGGCGCCGCACCCCTCGCTTGGGTCGCGGCGCCTTCCTGCTCCTGTGTCTACTGGAACAGACCCGAGAAGGCGTCGGTGATCTGGGAAGCTGCGCTTTGCAGGACCTCCAGCTCGAAGCCCGCTGCCAGTGTGAACAGCGCGGTATCCGCCGCCATCGGTAGGCCGAACGCATCCGCCAGGTCACCGGTCGCGATGTTCGCGGAGAACAGCGACAGGTCGTAGGCGGGCATGGTGGTCACCAGTGTGTTGATGATGTCGGCCGTCGGCAACAACGTGGAATAGGCCACCGACGACGCCGTGGTGATCGCGTTGACCAGCTCGGTGAACGCGGCCGTCGGATCGGTGGACAGCGCCGACAAGAGCTCGGAGAAGTTCGCACCTGTCGTTGCCGGATCGACCGACGTCGCCAGCGCGGTCGGGTCGGCGAGGAAGGCCTCGAACGCGGTGATGCCTTCCTGGGTCTTGGTGGCCAGGTTGCTGAACACGTCGGACAGGCTGACGTCGGGGAACAGCCCGAACGGGGTGTTTACGTCAGCCGGTGAGTCGACATCCACGGAGTAACCGGTCGAGCCGTCGCCGTAGCCCAAGTTGATCAGGTAGGTCAGGTCCGGACCCAGCAACGCCTGCAGCGGGGCCGGCAGCAGAGCGACCAACGGCGGAGTGACGTCCTGCCCGCCGAGCGTGGTGATCATGTAGTAGTCGGTCAGGCTGTCGAGGTTCGGGTCGGGCGCGTAGTGGGCCGAGCCCGGCAGCAGGATCGCGTTCGCGATGTCCGTGGGGCTCGGGCCGCTGCCGTCGACAGGGAAGTCCAGATAGTGGCCGTGGATCGTTTGGATGCCTAGGAACGCATTGAGGTCGGACAAGAAGTTGATCGGGTACTTGGGGAAGTCGGTGAAGCCGTCGTATTCCACCGAATAGATCGAGGTGACGTAGTCATCGCTTGGGGTGGCGCCGTCGAACGAGACACCCAGGCTCGGCAGGTTCAACTCCAGGGAGTGGACATCGCCCGATGTCGTGGTGAAACCGTCGAAGCGCGAAAGCAAGCCACCGTTGGGGTTGCTTGGGTCGGCGAGCAACAAGAACTTGACGTCATCGGGGCTCACGCCGTCAGCCTTCAGCTGTTCCATCGTCAGGCCGGCGAGCGTGGAGCTCTGCGAATAACCGAATACCGTCGAGATATCGCCGTTTGCGGCGTTGGCCTCGATCTGGTTGGCCAGGATCGTGATGCCCTGACCGACCGAGGTGGCGTCGGTGGGCAGGCCGAGTTCACCACCGGACGGGTAGTTCAGCGGCAGGGTGTGCACACCGGTCAGCGGATACAGGCCTTCGGGTGTGAAGAGCCCCTCGCCAAATGGATTGCCTGCGGTGGCTCCGTAGAAGTCCGTGATTTCGCCGGGATAAATGTGGTTGAGGTAGAGCCCGTCGGCAAGCTGCACATAGCCGCTGCCGGGGATCGGAAGACCGCTGCCGCCCATCACCAGGCCGACGTCTTCGCCCTCGGCGTGCGCGTAGCCGGAGTTCATCATCGCGGCCAAGCTGAGAACACCCGCACCGGCCGTCGCGACCATTCCCAGACCCATAAGACGAAGCGTTCGACCTGACATTTTGCGACCTTTCGGGGCTGTGGCGGCACGGCTATTCAACGTATGTTCTACTCCTCTTTCGCAGGCTTGTCTGAGAAACACATAGGTTTTCGTTGGTAAAAATTAAGTTTTGCGTCCAAGATGTCGGATGCGCCTCGCGCACCTCCGGAATCGCAGCGGCCACTGACTTCTACCCCACAGCCGCAGCAGGGTCAGTCGTCGTTGTCGAGCTCCCGGGGGAACACCGCATGCGGTTGGGGTGGGTCTGTGATGATGGCGGGCAGTATGAAGGCCTCGATGTAATGGCGTGCGACGTCGGCGTTTTCGCTGCCGGGAACGATGCCGAGCAGCAGGCTCAGGGCGGTTGTGATGAGGAACTGGGTCAGGTCGTGGGCGCCGATGCCGCGCCGGAAGCGCTTTCCGGCGTCTTGGTTGAGGATGGCTTCGATCGTCGGTTCTGCGAGCCGCGTAATGGCGCTGCTGCTGGCCAGCATTTGGGCTACGGTGCCCTCATCGGCCGCCTCGGAGATGGTTTTTAGCAGCGGGTCGTGGGCGAGTTCGGTGGCGACGATCACCAGAATGTCCACAATCGTCTCGATCGGCCTCGCAGTGTCGTGGCCGTCGAGCAGGCGCATCATGTGCCGTTGCGTCGTTCGCTGGATAAGCGCGGCGTCGAGACTTTTGCGGTTGGGGAATTGGCGGTACAGCGCAGCCCGTGAGTAACCCGCGTCTTGTGCAATGATTTCCATGGTCGAAGCGCGATGGCCGCGAACTCTGAAGGAGCGCTCGGCGGCGTCAAGCAGGATTTCACGGGTTTGCTCCGCGGTATTGCCTCCGCCCGTGGGGCGGCCTGGGCGCCGCGACGGCGTTGGCAATCCTGATGTCCTGACTTCTCGCGGTCTGATTGGTCTGAAGACTAGTCGTGCTGTCATCATCTCGGACCCATCAGCAGCATGACGGCGTCTCGGTGCACCAAACCTGCGACACCCGCCTCACGAAAATGATACGTTCTGCCCGATTCGTCTAATTTCGGACGAATTCGTTCGAGCGGATCGAAGGGGTCGTAATGAGTGGTCGAGTGTTCGGTTGGCGGCGGTTCGGATTGCTGGCGGGCGCCGGCGGCGCCGTGATGGCGCTGACGTCGATGCTGACGGCGGCAGTCGCATTCGCCGACGCCGACGATCCGCTCTCGGGCAGCGAAACGGCGATCATCCTGGGCGGGACCGGCGAGCCGACCCCGTCGCTCGCTTTCGCGCAGGCTGCCGAGAACCTGTATCTGCATCCGCTGGGCTTCGATGGTGGCGCGACCTCCTCGACGGTCTGCGACATGGTCGCGACCGACCCCTGTGCCGCGCCGCTGCAGGTGCTCACGACGCCCGAACTATTCCAGCAGGGCCCCAGCAGTGTCACCGACGCAGACGACGTCGTTCTTGCCGTACGCAACGAATTCGACGCCAACCCAGGTGCTTTCGATGCTGAGCACCCGCTGACGATCTTTGGCTACTCACAAAGCGCCACCGCTGAGTCGATCGCCATGACACAACTCGCCCAAGACGGCATCCCTAGCGCCGATCTGCACTTTGTGTTCATCGGCGACCCCTCCCTACCCGGCGGCATCGGGCCCAATCTGGTGCCAGACCTCGACCTGGTGTACGGCCACGGCTCGAGCCAAGAAAACGCCATCCTCACCGCGCTCGGCATGGACAGCGCCGTGGAACACGTGACGCCCAACGACCTGTATCCAACGACGATCTACACCCTCGACGGCGACGGAATCGCCGACTTCCAACAAGACTTCACAGCCGGCGGCTTCATGAACGCGCTGATCAACGTATTCACCACGCACACCGCATATCTCGGGCTAACGGCCACGCAAATCGCCGATGCGACCACCTCGGTCGACGGCGACCTCACGACTATCGACATCTCCGACAACATCAACACCCTCGACGCACTCATCGGAGCAGTCGAGCACGGGCTCGCCAGCAGCGGCGCATTCGACAGCCTCTTCCAGTCCCTAGAGCTGTACCTGACCAACATGTTCTAACCAGCTCTGTGCCCACACCCGTGTTCTACCTCGGCTCCATCCCGATCCGAACCGCGACGATATACATCCCCAAAAATTCTGGCTATCGTGTTGGTCTAAGTCTTGACCATTTGGGCGCGGGTCATCAAGTGCACTGCGGTCACGTGAAATCCAGCACCCACGAGCCGGAGCCATGATGAAAGGCACGATGCCCGAACCGCAGACCACTCGCCCACGACCATCGTCCGACCGCGATTCCCTCCGGGTCGGCGACGTCTTCGAACGTAACCGGACTAGCGTGGCGACCACGTGACGCGAAACTCGCGACGCGTGGTACCTGTGGGAGCCGAAGCAGCTCGGGCTGCTGGCGAGCGGTGCGCCGATGTTGTCGCATAACACTCAGCCGGCCGACACCATCCCGGAGTGGCTGGACGCACTCGCTGAGGCGTATGCGGATCGTGCTTGCGTGACGTCCAAGGAACGATCGCTGTCGTTCGCAGATCTCAATCGGGAGTCAAGTGGGATCGCGCGTGGCCTTCTCGCCCGCGGCATTGGAAAGGGAAGCCGAGTCGGTCTCCTGCTAGGAAACGGTCCGACCTGGGTGGCTTGGTGGGCGGCGGTTAGCCGCATAGGAGCGGTGTGCGTACCGCTCAGCACGTTTATGCAGCCAGCCGAACTCGGCCGAGTGGTGCGCCATGCCGACCTGCAGTACCTCGTGTCAACGCAGCGCTTCCTCTCCCGCAACTTCATCGCTCTCATTACTGAGGCGTTTCCCGAGCTGGCTGAGCGGCCTGATCCGGGCCTGGCTCTTTCCGACGCGCCCTTCCTTCGGACCATCGTCATCCTCGATGCAAACACGGAGTGGGCCCGCAATGCTGCCTGGGTAATCGAAGCGGGCCGCGACGCTCGGTGGGCGAACGTTCTGCGCAACGCATCCTGCGAAGTTCACGCCGACGACGACGCGATCTGTATCTACACGTCCGGACAGAGCGCTGAGCCCAAGGGGGTCATGCACACCCAGGGCACTGTTGTGGCTAAGGCTCACTACCTAAGTCAGATGCTGGGATTCACCCGCGACACCATGGCGACGGCGACCATGCCGTTTTTCTGGGTTGGTGGCCTCGTGATGCCGTTGCTGCCCGCGATGGACGCTGGCGCAGCCACTCGTTGCCCCGAGCGCTCGACATGGGCAGCTGGTGGCGCTGTCATCGGCAATACCCTCGCGGTCTCGGACGACGCAGTAGAGCACACGCGGGGTTTCGCGAAGATTCCCGCTCTCGGGATGACCGAGACCTTCGGTATGTACTCGTGGGGAAAAGAATTGGTTGTCGCCGAATATCCAATAGCTACTCCGCTAGATGAACTGCAGCCTGGATTCGAGCTTCGTCTAATCGACGAAAGAGGTGCTGATGTTCCCGACGGCTCGCCTGGAGAAATCATCCTACGCGGTCCTACCGTGACGACACGCCTGTACAAAGTCGCCCGCTCAGCCGCCTTCGATGAGAACGGCTTCTACCGGACCGGCGACCTCGCGGTGCGACAAGGTTCCCGCATCAGCTTCGTTGGCCGCAAGCACGACATGATCAAGACGTCTGGGGCGAATGTGTCACCGGCGGAGGTCGAACGTGAGCTCACCGCGATCGAAGACGTGCAACGCGCCTTCGTGGTGGGGATCGATGACGGCGATCGTGGTCAGCTGGTCGCCGCTGCCGTGGTGCTCCGCGCTCACGCGACGCTGTCGGTCGAGGAAATCCAACGAACGCTGCGGCGCCGGTTATCGCCCTACAAGGTGCCACGAGCGATCATCACGTTGGCATCGGTGGATGAGGTGCCTATGACGCCGTCAATGAAAGTGCGTAAACGCCTGCTGGCCACGCTAATTCAGGCTCGAGTGCAATCGGGGAAGTAAGGGCCGTCGCCGCTGTCTTCGCTGGCCGCGGCATTCTCAACGCCACGATGGCGGGGCGACGAGAGTGGAAGATGCTTCATGACGGGCGAGCTCAGCCCGTGAAACGCACAATGGTGCCACTCTGGACAATAGTCAATATTGAGATAAATAGCTGCAACGGCCATCCGGCGTGCCACAGGTCGCGTAGGCAGCCGATCGGAGCACTGGCACTGAGGATTTGAGCGGAGAAAGTCAAAAGTGCGACTGTGTCTATCCGCGGCCGAACGATGTGATTGACAACTGTCGATGAACCTCCTAACGTCACGCGGGCGGCGTTGTGGTCGCCGCGGCGAAGAGAGGGTACCCGGTGACCGATGAAGTCGGGCAGGCGAAAGACCTATCGCCGTGCAGCCGTAGCTATCTTGTCCGGGTCCGCGTAAGGCCCGCGCTTTCGGGGTGGGCGCAATGACCCGTGGCCTTGAGCAGTCGCCAACAGCGATGGACTCGCCGGAACCGAAACATGACACAACTCAATCGTCGCGTGGTGGAATCACCTGGCTCTGTGCCGCGGCAGGCGCACTACTGCTGACATGGCAGGCCGTCACGATGTGTCGGTGGATAGTTCGAGGGCACGCTGAGGCGATCACCCGTTACCGTGATCCCGAGGCCATTTCTGCGATTGGAGCGCGGATATTCGAGGTAGGGTTTTTCACCTCGACCGTGGTGCTGACGGTCATCATCGCGCGTAACGCGTTCCGAGAGAGACGATTTACGCTCGATGCGATGATTGCGCTGGCGCTGTTGTCCGCATCGTGGCTCGATCCGGCGTTTGCGTTCTACAAACAAATATTTTTGTATAGTTCACAGCTGATCAATCTCCGAGCGTGGTGCGGTGACATGCCCGGGGTCCTGAATCCTGAGTGCGGGCACATGCCTGAGCCATTGGTGGTGCCACTCATGTATGTGAACACGCTGCTGGGGGCGATGTTCATAGGCTGGGTGATCGAACGTCTCAGGCCCCGCATGGCGCACTGGACCATCTGGCACACCTTGCTCACCACGGCCCTGATCGGTTCGGCTTTGGACTTCGCTTGGGAAGTACTGGCTATCAATCTGGATTTGTGGAAGTACGCGTCATTCCCGGACGCGCTGGCGGTTCCAGGGCTCCGCGGCGCCGACCGATTCCCCCTGACAGCACTGTTTACCTGTTTCGCCATGTCAGCGTCGGTGGTGGTGCTGCGTACCCACCGAGACGGCATAGCGAAGTCATTTCTGCCGTGCGGGAAGAAAAGGCATAAAGCAAGTTGGGTACTGACTTTCGTCGCAGTCGTCGGTTATATACAGGCGGCGGTTCTTATCTCATTCGCGCCGGCGATGTTGTCGGCACCGTACGCTGGGCCATGGGCGCGGTATCCGGCTCACATCGTTAATGGTATGTGCGACAACAATACAACTTCCTCAACGCCGTACCCCTGCCCTGACTAGACAGTTTCCGCAGTCCGCGTCGGTCACCGTCAACGCGCATGGAACAACTCCGCACGCCTCGGGGCTTGCGTTCGGCCATCAGTCCAGCTTGCGTTAATTCTTAATCACGGCAACATAATTGACAACAGCGCGCAGCGTCACGGTGAAGGCCGCCGGCGGGGCCGATGCCTACATTTGTCGTCAACCGACAACGAAGGACGCGGATCGGCTTGCTAGGAACTGGCACGGGGCGCATCGGGTGCGTACGCACCCCACTTCGAGAGAATCATCTCCCACGGTTGCGCGTAACAACCAGGCGATCGCTGCAAGACACCGTTGTGGCCCAGGTAGAGCCGAGCAAGAGGGGCCGCCATCCTTAAGAAAGGGCGCTTCCAGCCCGCTCGCTCGCGCAACTCGGCCAGCACGGCCGGCCAGGAGCGCTGCTGGTAACCGAGCAAAGACTGCGCCCGCGTGCAATCCATCCAGTCGGTAGCAAACCACGCTGAATCATCAGTCGGGTCACCGCGTAATCCCGTGGGCAGGAGCCGCTCTAAGCCGATCACGGCAGTGACCGCGGGAACCAAATCGCCCTGGCGCAGACGATGGGTATCGTCACCGCCGATGAGCAGCACCTCGCGGCTCGACTTGGCTGATATAGCAGCCGCGAATGCGCTGCCCACATCTCGAACATCGACGGTGTGGATGCGGTTATCGATCGGCAGGACGCCTTGGAAGTACAGCATATCGTTGTCCATACCGAAATCCACCTCTGCCGGCGTCACGCCACCCAACCGCAGGACAACCCAGTCGAGGTCCGATTTGGCCAGCAAGCTCTCCACTTCGACCTTGTGGCCGCCGTAGTTGTCGAAGGGGTCGACGGCTGTGTCGGCGGTGAGTAAATCCGCGACACGATGGGGGTTTCGCGCGCCATACACCGCGACACTGGAAGCCTGAATGAAGCGTGGTGCCGGGCGCAGCGCTTCGGCGGCGCGGATCAACGCGGCTGTGGCATCGACGTTCACGCGACGTGCTAGTGCCCGATCCCGATAACAAAACGGCGGGATCACCGCTGCCAGGTGGATGATCGCGGCGGGAGATACGTTGCGTACGAGCGCATGTGTCGCCGAATGATCGGTCAGGTTCACCCAACGCACTTCAACTCTGCCGTTTGATTTGCGTGCGGCGCGGCGGTTCGCCGGCGTATCCAGGTCGGTCGCCACGACCTGGTGGCCTTCTGCGACAAGAGCATTCAACGTCGCTGTCCCCACCAGCCCGAAGGCGCCAGTCACGAGAACTGATTCTGACACGGATCCTCCTGAGTCGCCCTTGACATGCTCGGCACCGCGGTAAGCACCGGGCTTAGGCTATGGGCTGGCGCTGGCGGTTATCCTATTATTGTCTAAACTTTGACTATCGGTCACCCTGTTTATCCGGAGCCCGAGCGCAACGCACCGTCGAAACGAGGCAACCGTGAGTGACCACGCACCGGGCCCTGCGCCCCTGTGGACTCCCGGTGAGCAACTCGTCGACCAATGCAATCTCACGAAGTTCGTCACCTATCTGAGGGCGACCCGTGGTCGTGAGTTCGCCGATTACGGTGAGCTGTGGGCGTGGTCAACCGAGGATCTGAGCGGCTTCTGGTCTGCGGTGTGGGAGTTTTTCGGTCTGCACGAGGTCAGTAGCTATGTTGAGGTGCTCGACGGTGACCGAATGCCGGATACGACATGGTTCCGCGGAGCTTCGGTCAACTTTGCGCAGCAGGTGCTCGAAGCGGGCGACGGTGAAGACGTCGCCGTCGTCTCAGCCGATGAAACCGGTCTTACCTACACCCACACTCGCGCCGAACTTCGTCGACGGTGTAGTGCACTGGCACGGACGCTGGTTGATGTCGGTGTCGGTTCCGGCGATGTCGTCGTCGGGTACTTACCTAACGTTGCCGAATCGGTGATCGCGATGCTGGCCGCAGTGTCGATCGGTGCGGTGTGGTCATCGGTGGGACTGGACTACGCCGCGCAGGCCGGCGTGGACCGTTTCCAACAGCTGCGTCCCAAGGTTTTCATCGCCGCGGATGGTTACACCTTCAACGGTCGCGAGCACGACCGCACAGCGGCGATCAACGAGATCAGGCACGCGTTGTCGGACACGGTGCACACGACGGTCGCGATCACTCGCCTGGGCGGCGCGTCGTCGCTGACCAACGTTATCCCGTGGGAGCAGGCAACGGCTGGCGGGGAGATCGCTGCTCTGGCGGTCGATTTCGGCCACCCGCTGTGGGTGCTGTTCTCATCGGGCACCACAGGTGTACCCAAGGGGCTCGTGCACAGCCATGGCGGCATCCTCGTCGAGATGCTCAAGCAGCTGGGGCTGCATTGGAACCTCAACCGTGGTGACCGCGTCTTTTGGTACACCTCCCCAAGTTGGGTGATGTGGAATCTGCAACTGTCGACTTTGCTGCTCGGCGGCAGCATTCTGTGCTACGACGGATCGCCTACTTACCCCGACCCGTCGTCGATGTGGGGACTCGTCGCGAAGCACCGTGTCACATTCTTCGGCACGAGTCCCGGGTTCCTGCAGGCCTCGGCCAAAGCCGGGGTTGAGCCGGGGGCTCAGTTCGACTTATCGCGCCTGCGAGCCATGGGCAGCACCGGTTCCCCGCTCTCCACCGACCTGCATCGGTGGGCCTACGACGAGGTCGGCCACCTACCGTTGTGGTCGATGAGCGGCGGAACCGATATCGCGAGCGCGTTTTGCGGCGGTGCACCCACGGTGCCGATCTGGCCCGGTGAACTATCGTGCCGGTGCCTGGGCGTGGCCGTCGACGCCTGGGACTCCGACGGCCGACCCCTTCGGGACGAGGTCGGCGAGCTCGTGGTCACCAAGCCGATGCCCAGCATGCCCATCAAGCTGTGGGACGACGACACGGGTCAGAGGTATCACGACGCGTACCTGTCTATGTTCGAACACACCTGGCGCCAAGGTGATTGGGTGACGATCAGCGGCCGTGGATCGGTGGTCATCCACGGCAGGTCCGACTCGACTCTGAACCGCAACGGTGTACGGATGGGCAGCGCGGAAATCTATGCCGCCGTCGAGGCGCTACCCGAGATCGCCGAAGCCCTGATCATCGGTGTGGAACAGCCCGATGGGGCCTACTGGATGCCTCTGTTCGTCGTGCTGACACAAGGCGCCACACTCGATGAATCGCTGAGGGACAACCTGCGTCGCGCGATCAGTAATCAGGTCTCCCCACGCCACATTCCAGACGAGATCCTGTCAGTTCCCGGCATCCCCCATACCCGCACCGGTAAAAAGCTCGAAGTCCCGATCAAGCGACTGTTCCAGGGTGCTGCGATGGCGGCGGTGGTCAACCCCGATGCAGTCGACAACGCCGCGTTGCTGGAGCGCTTCATGCAGATTGCTCAGGCTCGACGGGCCAGCCCCGGCGCTTCATCGCCGTCTTAACAGAGCTCGCCGGGGTCGTGCCAAGGCGCGCAAGGTGATCGCTGGCGCAAGTGAGCGTTTTTGTATAGATCTTGACTAATGCGAGGAGACCGGACAGGGTGGTGCGGTGGATCTAGCAATCTGCCACCAGACATGACTACTGGCGACGGGCGGATTTGAGGTCAACGGGCTGGAGCGGTGCCGGGCGCGAAGGTGCGCCCAGCCGCAAACAGTCGCATTCTTGACCTTCTGTCAGGCCTGGTGCTAGCGTCGAGTCACTTGCGAGTTACTTCGGCGGAGTTCGACTGCGGGCGCGGCGATGTCGGAACACCCTGGCCAGCGAACGACATCGGGGAAGGTCAATTCGTAGTCGCCGCAGAGTGTTCGGGCCGGGAGGCCGAAGTGTGGCCTTCCGATCCGGAGCACAACGAGACACTGGACGGAGTGCGCACATGCGCGTTGAAGACATGATTTTGGTCAGCATTGACGACCACGTGATCGAACCGCGGGATATGTTCGAGAAGCACGTGCCGCAGCGGTACCGCGACCAGGCGCCCAAGTCGATCATGGACGAGAACGGCTTTGAGAAGTGGTGGTTCCAGGGCGTGTGTAGCGGGTCGACGAGTTTGAACGCCGTCGTTGGCTGGCCTAACGAGGAATGGGGAATGAATCCCAGCACCTTCGCCGAAATGCGGCCCGGCACTTACGATGTGCACGAACGGGTTCGGGACATGAACCGTAACGGGATCCTCGCATCGATGTGCTTTCCGTCGTTCACCGGCTTCAGTGGCCGCTTCTTCCAAGAAGCTGCGGACAAGGACCTGTCGCTGATCATGCTGAAGGCCTACAACGACTGGCACATCGACGAGTGGGCGGCCTCCTATCCGGGCCGCTTCATCCCGCTGGCATTGATTCCGGTGTGGGATCCCAAGGCGATGGTCGAGGAAATCCGGCGAATCGCCCGCAAGGGCTGTCGTGCGATCGCTATGCCCGAACTTCCGCACCTGCAGGGTCTACCGAGTTATCACGACATGGACTACTGGGGGCCGGCATTTCAAGCCGCCGCCGAGGAACAAGTGGTGTGGTGTTTGCATATCGGTTTGGGCTTCGCGGCGATAAATTCGGCGCCTGGCGCACCGATCGACAACTTCATCATCCTGGCCACCCAGGTCTCCACGATTGCCGCGCAGGATCTGTTGTGGGGCGGCGCGATGATGAACTATCCGGACCTCAAGATTGCGTGGTCGGAGGCCGGCATCGTATGGATCCCGGTCTACCTGGATCGCTGCGATCGCCACTTCACAAATCAGCGCTGGCTCGACAACGATTTTGGCGGCAAGCTGCCCAGTGAGGTCTTCCGCGAGCATTCCATTGCCTGCTACGTCACCGACCCGACCGCCCTGCACGTCCGCAATCAGATCGGAATCGACATCATCGCATGGGAATGCGACTACCCCCATTCGGACTCGATCTTCCCTGAGGCACCGGAGTTTGTTCACGCAGAACTCGCGGAAGTGGGTGCCACCGACGAGGAGATCAACAAGATCACGTGGCAGAACACCTGTCGGTTCTTCGGCTGGGAGCCGTTCAAGCACATATCGCAACAAGACGCCACCGTCAGCGCGCTGCGCACGCAGTCTCCAGATGTCGACACCGAGATCCGTTCCAAACATGAATGGCGCAAGCTGTACGAAGCGCGCCACCCAGACGAGGTGATTCCGACTATGGAGCCGGCGTTGGCGGGGCAGGCAAAAGTCGACCTCATGCCGGGGTCCTCCGGCGCAAGCGGGCAGTGACAATGGCAGAACCCGTTGTCATCAGTGCGGTCCGAACTGCGATCGGCACTGCCTACAAGGGTGCCCTGGTCGATACACCGCCTGAGGACTTGGCACTGGCCGTGCTACAGGAAACGGTCCGACGATCGGGCATGGATCCCGGGCGCATCGATGATGTCGTGCTCGCCGAATCACTCAACGGCGGTGGTGATCTCGCCCGCTACGTGGCATTGCAGTGCGGTATGACGACAGCGCCAGGACTGGCCGTCAACCGACACTGCGCGGCCAGCCTGGCCGCGGTCGGTGTAGCCGCGGCAGGCGTGGCCAGCGGAATGGAGGACGTCGTCGTTGCCGGCGGCGTGCACTCGTCATCATTTATGCCCCAACTGAAGCGACGAGTTCCAGGGACAGCCGACGAACTGCAGGACTGGTTCCCCGCGACCCATCCCGAAACCGCCGACGCCCCGGGATACGACATGTCGATCCCCGTTGGCTTCAACACCGCCGAGAAGGCCGGCTTGACACGGGCGGAACTCGACGCATGGGCGTTTCGGTCACATCAGAGGGCCATAGCCGCCATCGACGCCGGCCAATTCGTCGACGAAATCGTGCCGATCAAGGTCAAACACCGGGACGGCTCGCTCAAAGAATTTGCCGTCGACGAACACCCTCGCCGCAGCACGTCGCTTGAGAAGATGGCACAGTTGCCGGTGCTGCACCCCGAGATCCCGGGGTTCTCCATTACCGCGGGAAACGCCAGCGGCGCCAACGACGCCGCTGCGGCGCTGACCATCACGACCGCAGCGGTCGCGCAGGCCGAGCAAATCGAGCCACTGGCGAAGATCCGCGCGTGGACAGCTGTGGGCGTAGAACCGCGGCTGATGGGCTACGGTGCCATCGCTTCTATCGAAAAGGTCCTGGGCCGTGCCGGTTTAAGCGTTTCAGATATCGGACTGTGGGAGATCAACGAGGCATTCGCATCGGTACCGCTGGCCGCCTGCCGTGAACTCGGCATCGATGAAGACGTCGTCAACGTCCATGGCAGCGGGTGCAGTCTCGGCCATCCGATCGCCGCCTCCGGCGCGCGAATGTTGACGACACTGATCTATGAGCTCCGACGCCGTGGGGGCGGCCTGGCGGTGGCGGCGATGTGCGCGGGTGGCGGTCAGGGCGGGGCGGTCCTGATCGAGGTCTGATCAACAGTCTGACCCAGGATCAGTTCGGCGCGAATCTTTTGCCGCACCGTCCGTCTGCTGGACTCGACTAGGAGCGTAATGAAACTCGGATTGCACCTCGACGATTACACCTGGCGGCTGGCCAACGGAGCTGTTGCCCAGGTGCTGACCCGCATCGCCAAGTCGGCCGAGGAAGGCGGGTTCGCGCGCTTGAGCGTCACAGACCACGTCTGGCAAACCAGTGCGCACGGGGTGGAGGGAGACCCCATGCTTGAGGCATACACAACCTTGGGATTCCTTGCGGCTCAAACTACTTCGGTCGAATTACTGACCTTGGTCTCCGCGGCTACCTACCGACCGCCTGGACTGCTGGCCAAGATGGTGACAACGCTGGACGTGCTGTCGGGCGGTCGAGCGATGCTCGGCGTAGGTGCTGGCTGGAATGAGGAGGAGGCAACCGGACTCGGATTGGACTTCGCCCCCAACAGGTTTCGGTTCGAACGCCTCGAGGAGGCGCTGCAGATTTGTCTGCAGATGTTTTCCGAGTCGACGAGGCCCTTCCGGGGTAGGCATTACACGCTGGCGAGCACATTGAACTCGCCGCCACCACTGAGCACACCGCGGCCTCGGATTCTCGTTGGTGGGGGAGGCGAGCGAGGCACGCTGCGTTTGGCCGCTCGATACGCTGACGCCTGCAACGTCTATGGGGGCGTAGACGCAGGCCATAAACTCGACGTCCTACGCGAACAATGTCGCCGCGCCGACCGGGATTACGACTCGATCGAGAAAACCGCGATACTGGCGCTGGACCCACATGGTCCGGGCGGCACCGATGGATTGCTTCGGCGGCTGGAAACGTTACGCGACCTGGGATTCGACAGTGTGTTGGGCGCTGTCCCTGGCATCGACTCGTTGACACCATTGGAAGCACTCGTTTCGAAGGTGGTGCCCGAGGTGACGAGCTGGTAGCGGCCAGCGGTGTGCACGGCACGTACCCGAATAGAACCGAATAGCACTGTCAGACAGTAGATCTCGCTGCTGACTGATGGGCCGCGGCGCTCGCACATGACGGGTCCGCATCACCATGTGACTGCATTGGCGCGATGAAATCTGCGTGGAATCGCTCGGCCCACGCCGCCACATCGGTGGCCTCCAGGGGTTTCGAGGACGCTGGCCAGGCCAGTATTCGGGTGGCGCCAACCTCGGCGACCCTGCGCAGGGTGTCGAGGTTCGTCGCCCATTGGCCGCCGACGGTGAACTCGAACGACTCGGTGGGTAGGTCGGCCTCCCGACGGAGGCCTCTTGATCTCCGCTACACAGCGGGAGATTTCGTCGATATCCGCGCTGCCTATCTCGATCCATCCGTCGCCGAGCAGCGCCGCGCGACGTAAGGCTGCGGGGGAGGTGCCGCCCCCTTTGATCGGAATGGACGGGCTTTGAAGAGGCTTGGGCTGAGGCGTGTTACTGCTCTGCCATCGGCTGAACGTCGTTGTGTTCGCCCCTTATCGTCTGCAGGAGGTCGATCAGCGTACGTTGCTGTGACTTTGATAGCCCGCCGAGGCCGAAGTCATCGTCGGCCAGGATTGTGTGGGCACGCCGCAGTCGTCGGCGACCGAGCGCCGTCAGTTCTACGACGGTGACTCTGCCGTCGTTGGCGTCGGGGCTCGTCGTGACGATACCGCGGTCGGTCAGGCGAGCAACGACGTTGGTGATGCTGGTCTGGTGAATGATGAAGCGCCGAACGTGAAACCGGATCTTTCCCAGGGCCATTGCGCCGCCGCCGATGAACTCGATGACGGAGAGCAGGTCGTATTCGATCCATGAGAGGTCCAGCTTGGCCAGTCGCTCGTTCATCCATTCCACGAGAACTTCGCGGGTCCTCATCAGTGAGCTGAATGCCTCCATGGCGTGCGCGTGTTCTTTGCCGTACTTCGCCTCCCACTGGTCGCGTCCCCAGCGGATCGAGTCTTCCTCAGGGCCCTCGGCGCTCACGCTCAAAGCGGGCATAGTCATTCACCTAACTCGATAAGTCCACATTTGGAGTAACTGTAGCGCCTGGGGTGCTCGCTGTGGTGTTGGCGCGGTTACTGCCGGTGAGGTGGCGAACGCTTCAGCGAACGCGCAGCATCGACTCCATGTTGCGGCCTATGAGCGACGTCGCAGCCTGGCGGGACAGAATCCGAGTCAGTACGGCCGCTGTCAATGCATTGCGCGCTCCTGGCACGGTCACCCAGCGCTTGCCCAGCTTGCGCAGGCTCTGCTCAGCGAAATCATCGACCTCCATGGGCGGAAAGAGGCGCGACGGTGTGCGTGTGGATTGCCGATATGTCTCGGTGTTCACGCTGCTGGGCACGACCGTCAAAACGTCGACATTGGACGGCCGCAGCTCATAACCCAGGCCGGAACCGAAAGCCAGGAGGAACGCTTTGGACGCGCCGTAGGTGGTCACATATGGTGAGCCGACTACAGCGGTGAGCGATGACATCAATACCAGTCCGCCACGACCCCGGGCGCGCAGCCGGCCGCCGAATATGTGTGCCAGATCGACATAGGCGCGAACGTTGGCATCCAATTGGGCATGCAGCTGGCCCAGCTCGCTGTCGAGGACTTGCCAACTGCCGCCGGGGAATAGGTGGTTGATGATGACGAGACCGATATCACGACCCCGGGTGGAATCGGCCAGTTCCTGTGGCGCCGCTCGCTCAGTCATGTCGAGGGCCACCGTGCTGACGCTGGAGGAGTGAGTGGCGGCTATTACAGCAGCCGTGCGGTCGATGCCTTCTGCATCGATGTCGGTGAGTACGAGGTCGAAACCGCGCCCGGCCAATATTCGTGCGAAACCCGCGCCGATTCCCCTCGCCGCGCCGGTGATGAGCGCGGTCGGTCCATATCGCGTCCTGAAATCAGTCATCGCCACCCTGTCGCGCGGTCGCGTGATACTCGCCCAGAGCGGGTGGCGGTTCGATGTTCGGGCAGTGGCCGAATACGGTGTACGGACTTGGCACCAGAGTCAACGGCTCATCGGGGTCGCCGGCTTCAGCGAGTACACCGTTCTCGGAGAGTTGGAAATCGCCAAGCACCTCCGCCGGCGTGCTGCACGGACTCCACCACATGCTCGCCGCGTCCAGCCGTTCGGCCCATTCGGCGAGCGTGCGGCGTTGGAATGCCGCGTCGAGAATCGTGATCAGAGCCTTGCTGTTCTTTCGTACCGACCGCGGGTCGCTGAAGCGAGGGTCCTCAAGGAGGCCGGGCTGATCGAGTGCATCGCACAGCGCGCCGAAGTGACGTTTGATGTCCAATCCCATCAGGAACAGCCATCGATCGTCTGCGGTGCGGTACGGGTTCATCAGCGGTGATAAGGAGTCTGCGCGATTCGCCGCGGGGTTGACGCGGCCAAAGCTGGCTTGCATAGCCAGATCCCAACCCAGGGTCCACGCGCCGGTCTGCAGCAGCGATGTCTCGACGAGGCCTCCCTGGCCTGTCACCGAACGCTCGCACAGGGCGGCCAAGATGGCCGCGACGACTGAGAGCGACGTTACGTGATCGCCCAGGGCGCCGAGCATGTTCAGTGGTGCCGAACCGGGCGGGGTGAGCTGGTGAGACAATCCGCTGCGCGCCCAGAACGCGCCGATATCGTAGCTTGCGCGGTTGCGGTCGGGTCCGCGGCGGCCGTATCCAGTCACTAGCGCATAGATCAGCCTGGGACAGCCGGACAGTATCGGCTCGGGATTCAACCCGAGACGTTCAAGTGTACCGACACGGACATTTGTGATGAAAACATCTGCGCTAGCGATGAGTTCGATCATTTGCCGACAGCCGTCATCACCGCCGAGATCGATGACGGTGCTGCGCTTTCCGCGGTTGTCGAGTCGAAACGTCGGCACCTGTTTAGTCGAGGCACCCATGGCCGCGAAGCCTTGCCTGCTCGGGTCGCCGGCGGGGGGTTCGACCTTGATCACCTCGGCGCCGAGGTCGGCCAGAAGGGCACTGGCCGCGGCGGCGGTCACCCAGCTGCCGAGCTCCACGACGCGAAGCCCCTTGAATGCCGAGAGGCCAGACCGCTCGTCACGAGTTCGCTTCATATCTTCTCCCGATTGATAGCCAGCATGAATCCTGTTGAGCCCCCGCTGATGCGGAAGCGGGTTGCCTAGCCCAGCTTCGATATCGACGAATCCCCAGCCCGCACTGGCGAATTCAACGCACAGCTCGTCAGGATCCTCGACGCTTGTTTGCTTCATGACAGCTCCATAAACATCATTGTCGGTGCGAAATCAACGCGCCCGTGGCAGGCCGAGCAGTCGCTCGGCGATGTTGTTGCGGTTGATCTCGGTCGTGCCACCGGCGATTCGGGTGAGCGGACTGTGATTGACATGGTGCGCAACCAAGCCATTGGCCGCCGCTGCCGGTACCTCCTGACCGAAAAGTCCGGCAGGACCGCATAAGTCTTGAAGGAGTCGAGCGGCGCGTACGTAGCGTTCTGCGACAAACAGCTTTACCTGCGATCCGGCGACGCCGGCGGGGCTGTCTCTGTCAACGGCCGCCCGCAACCCAAGTAATGCACCGACTTGATTGTCCATGGCGATGGCGGCGATGGCTTCGCGCACGGTGGGGTCATCGATGTAGGGGACATCGCGCTCATTACGGGTCGCAGCGAACCAGTCCACGGTGTGCGCCAGCAGAGCGACCGCTAGCTGGCTGTTGCCCAGGACTCCACGCTCGAGCGAGAGCGCCAAGGTCATGACCGACCATGCCTGGTTGACCTCTCCCACCCTCCCGTCATCAGAAACGACGACGTCGTCAAGGAATACCGCATTGACCCGTTCACCGCCCATCATCGGGATCGGATCGATACGTACACCTTGGGAGCCCGTCGGGATGATGAACATGGTCATGTCGCGGCGACGCGAGGCGTCGCTGTCGTTGGGTGCATCGGTGCGGGTCAGCGTGAACATCCACTCGGCATCTTGGGCCAGTGTTGTCCATATCTTTTGGCCGCTGATTCTCCAGCTACCGCCGTCATAGCGGGCGCGCGTGCTGACCCGAGTCAGGTCCGACCCGGCATCCGGTTCGGAGTAGCCAAGGCAGATGTTCTTCTCGCCGTTCAGCATTGGGGCCACCACCTGCCGGCGCTGGATGTCTGTACCTGCCGATTCGAGGATGCCGGCGACCAGCAGATTGACCGCGATGCCTTCGTAGGGCATTGCAGCCTTTTCCATCTCGCTGAACAGCAGGTGCACGAGAACCGGGTCGCGATCGGGTCCGGGCACCGCTAGGCGAAGCAGGTCGGCGTCGGCCAGCGCACGATTGAGCCGGGCGTCATGAGCGACTCCGGTTTCGATCACAGACTGCCGGATCTCATCGCTGCCGACTGCCTGGATCGCTGTCTGCACCGCTGCGCGGAATGCCTGTTGCTCGGAGGTCAATGAAAATTCCACGCCGGCCCCACGAGAAGATCAGCCAGTCTGCGGCGCTGGCTGCTGATCGGACCGAGCAGCAACGGCAACGAGCGGACCAGCCGATAAAAATGATGGATGCCTGTCTCGGCCGCGGCACCGATCGCGCCGTGGTAATGGATGGCGCGGTCCGCGACGCTGTTGGCCATGTCAGACGCGAACAACAGGGCCATCGACGCGAGGACCTCCGGGTCGGTGATGTCGTTGCGGGCCAGATCATTCGCCGGTTGCAGCTCGGGGCAGTCGACGGACCATGCTGCCTTGCCGACGAGTAACCGTGCCCCGCTGAGCATGCCGGGCAGATCGGCCAGCCCGTGCTGAACTGCTTGGTAGGCGCCCACTGGCCGGCCGAACTGGTGGCGGTCGCCGACATAGGCGACCGTTCGCGCCAGGACGACATCGCTGGCGCCGATCAGGTATGCCGCGCTGAGCACTCGCCAGTGGTCTAGGAGAATCTGTAACTGGGCTGCGGGCCCCAAACGGACAAACCGGTTCTCGTCGACGGGTACATCGCAAACCTGAAGCGGACCCAGGGCTCGAGCACCGGCAGGCGTGGCCGACAGACGCAGTACCCCTAGAGCGTCGTGATGAACACCGACCACCAGCGATGGCGTGGCGCTTATCGGCACGGTAGGCCAGCAGCCGGCCTGGCTGGGCCGCAGCGCGATGGTGGCCGAAACACTTTGGGAGACAATGTCGTGAGCGACCTCGAAGTCGGCCGTGCCCAGAAAGCGCGCCACCGTCAGGTGTTCGACCAGGCCGGCGGAGAGTAGATTGGCACCGGCCTCCTCGGCGACCACGCACAGTTGGGTCAGCGTCGCGTGATCGCCGCTGCTGTCCGGGGCGGCCATCGCTAACACGCCCATCTCGATTAGCTGCGCCCAGAGGGCCGCCCTGTCCGCGCTGGTGCCTGCGGGATTCGGCACGTTGCCTTGGTATTTGGCAAAGAGTTGGTGAAGAGCTGAACGCAGCGCGGCTTCGTCCTCCGAATCGCGAAGCACAATCATGACTTGTCGATCGTAGCCGGGATGGCGATTTAGTCAATATCTGGAGTTTCTTGTAACCTGGAAGAATCTGGACTGAGCGCTCCGGGGAGGCTACGCTTCGCAAGAAGGTCAAATATACGACTAAAGCGACCATCGATGACGTTCGGCTGGGTCGCTAATTCATCTTTCAGGAGGCTCGATGTCAGACGGGTGCATCTGCGAAGATCTGCGCGCCATCCTTGCGTTGCAGGCGCGGTTCTGCCAGCTGTGTGATCTCGCCCAATGGGCACAGTTGCGCGAGCTCTTCACCGACGATGCGGTGCTGCATGTGTTCGGCAAGGACTACGTCGGCCAGGACGCGATTCTGCGCTTCATCGAACGGCGGCATCTGGGAAAGCACATGCTGTCCGCGCCGAACATCGAAATCGATGGCGATGAGGCACGGGTGGTCGTCGACCACACCTTCTACCGCTATCCCGACCTGGCGCTGTTCGGTGCCGGCGTCTACAAGGACATCCTGCGTCGCACTGAGAACGGCTGGAAGTTCGGTCGGCGTGAGATTGAGGTGCATGGCCATCACGTGGAGATGACGGCGGCGGCCAAGCAAAACGTCAAACCTATAGCTGATACCCTCAAAGGCGTTCAGAATTAGTCAATAACTTGAGTTAGTGTCGGTGATGTCGTACTGTTGCAAGGTAATTGGATGACGAGAGGCTGAGTACCGTGCAGAAGCTCGAGACTGGTGTTGTGGTTCACCCCATCGCCGAGGACTGGGACCGCTACTTCGAGCGGGACCTTGCTCGCGGAAACCTGTACCGAAGCGACGCGGACTTGATCAAGGAAGTCGTCTCGGTGGCGCAGACCGCCGAGCTGTTCGGCTATGACTTCATCTTCGCTCCCGAACACCACGTGTCGCCTTACGGCTTGATGACCAACCCGCTGCAGCTGATGACATTCTTGGCGGGGCGTACTCGCAAGATCAACTTCGGCACGTCCATCGTCGTTCTGCCATGGCACCATCCACTTCGGGTCGCCGAGGAATTGGCGCTGCTCAACAACTTCGCTCCAGAGCGGCGATTGCTCATCGGAGTAGGCCGCGGCGTGGCTCCTTTTGAGTACGAGGCGCTCGGGGTGCCCTACGGCGACCGACGTGCGCGGATGGACGAGTCGGTAGAGATCATCCGGCTGGCACTGTCGCAGGAGTCGTTCAGCTATGACGGTGAAGTGTTCACCATCCCGGAAGTGACCCTGCGCCCGCGCCCAGTTTCGCCGGACCTGGCTGACTGTCTGCTGGTGGCCGCCACCAGCGACGAGACGCTCATCGAAGGGGGCCGCCGCGGGCTGGGAATGATCTACTCCGGTCAGAAGTCGACTGGTCTCACCAGGGCCGATGTTCAGTTGCTCAATCGCGAACGAGTCGCTGCCGGCTATTTGCCGAGCCAGCCGGTGCTGCAGCCATGGTTGTTCTGCGCACGATCGGAACAGGAGGCCCATGAGCGGGTGCTCGCAGCCTCCGCGTCGTTGCTGATCGATCTGACGAATAACTACGACCAGGGCAGCTGGGACAAGATCGACCGCTCCCTGGGGTATCAAAACTTCGTCGAGGAAACCACCGCGGGACTCTCACTGGACCGGTACGCCAGCATGCAGATCTGGGGCACGCCGGAGATGTGCCTGGAAAGGGTTAGGGCTCTGCAGGCGGAGACCGGAGCCCGAAACATCTCCTTCCAGGTCCAGTGGGGCGACATTACCCATGACGAAGCGCTCGGCAGCCTCACCTTGTTCGCCGAGACATGCATGGACAGCCTGCACTCGATCTCGGCGCCGATACCGGAGTGGCTGTCCGTTGATGAGCTCACCGCCCTGCCTGCGGTCAGCTGACAACGGGGTAGTGGTTCTACGCCACGCGGTATCGGTCGTGAGTGACCAGATCCCGGATATAACTACGTGGGATCGAACTGTGCACGCAACTGGCGGCGCAGCAGTTTTCCGGTGGAACTCACCGGTAATTCATCGACCACCACAATGGAGCGCGGCTTTTTCACTGACGCCAGATGCTCGCGACACCAGGCGATGAGGTCGTCACCAGTCAGATCTGATTGCCGGTGCAACGTCACCGCCGCATGCACCGCCTCGCCATAAGTAGGATCGCTGACTCCGAAGACCCCGGCAGCGTGGACAGCGGGATGCGACATGAGAACCTGCTCGATTTCCGACGGCGCTATGTTGATGCCACCACTGACGATGAGGTCTTTCTTCCGGTCGACGATATAGACGAAGCCTTCCTCATCGATTCGCGCCACGTCACCGGTGCGGAACCAAGCCCCATTTCGCGCCTCGCGGTTCGCGGCCTCGTCATTGAGGTAGCCGGGGCTAACCATGGGCCCGCGCAATTCCAGTTCGCCCTCGGCACCGGCGCCCAACGGCGCCCCACGACCGTCGACAGTTCGCACCTCCAACCCCGTCACTGGTCGACCAGATGAGCGGTGCCGCGGGTTAAGGGTGCCATCGGGGTTCAGATAGTCATGGCCCAACAGCACAGTGCCCGCACCTAATTCGGTCATCGACAGCTGAATCGCAACACGCTCGCCCAGCACCTCGGTCAGTGCGCGTAGCCGCGATGGATCGCACAACGATCCACCCATCGACAGGTAGCGCAAACCACGGAGCCGGCCGAGGTCGACCCCGCCATCCATGATCATGTAGACCGGCGTGGGTCCCAGAAATCCGTGGGTGGCACCGGTGTCGTGTACCAGATCCACCCATCCGCGCGGAGAGTACGTCGGCATGATCGTGTGCTTGGCGCCAGCGATAAAGCTCGCTGTCCAGCCTGCATAGCCGGTCGCGAAGTACATCGCCAGACCGGTGACGAAATGCGCATCCTCATCGATCTCGAAAAGCTCGATTAACGGTGCGTACGCCGAGGCCGTGGTGCGCTGGGTGTGCTGGACGGCTTTGGCCTGTCCCGAGGTGCCACTGGTTGCCGAGACCACCGCGAGTTCGTCGACATCGCGCAGGGGACGCTCTATCGGATCGGCTCGTGCGAGCAACCGTTCGTAATCAAGGTCCATGCCGTGGCCTTCGCCGATACCGACCACATGATGGATCGAGGGGATTAGTTTCTGCAATTCCATTGCGCGCGCGGCGTATTCGGCGGTGACCAACAGCACGTCGGGACCGACGCGACTCAGAAACCCGTGCTGCTCGGCCATGGTGAACCGAGCGTTCACCGGCACCGCGACGAAGCCGGCTTCGGCAGCCGCGAAGTGCACTTCGAAGTACCACGGCCCATTGGTGGCAAGGATCGCGATACGACTCTGAGGTTGCGCGTCCAGTGCTTCCAGCGCTGAGGCCAGTCGTAGTGTCCGGTCATACGTCTGGGCGTAAGACTGCATGTGGTCAGGCAGCCCGACAGCCGGACGAGAGGAGAACTTCTCCGCTGAACGACGTACCGCGGCCTGAATGGAGCAGTGAGCATCGACTTCTACGCCAGTCACAGTCGAAATCTACCCGCGGGTCGGGAATAGATCAAAAATGCGACTAATTGAAGAGATGCCTCCCGCAGCGTCGTCGCCACGCTGCCGCCGCGTAAGTCCAGATCTTGAGTAATAGGCGGCACTCCCTTACGGTGTAGCGGTGACCGACGCTGGTACTAGGCAACTTCTGGCCGGAAAGACTGCCCTCGTGACCGGCGCAGGTCGTGGCCTGGGGAAGGCGATCGCGTTGCGCCTGTGTGCTGCAGGTGCGAACGTGGCGGTCAACGACATCGACCCCGATACCGCCGCCCAGACGGCAGACGAGATTCGCTCCCGAGGTGGCGACGCCCGTTGTGTGGTTGGCGATATCGCCGACGAGCGGGCCGTCGCGGCGATGGTGACCACGGCGGTCTCAGAATTCGGCCGGTTGGATCTAGCCTGCAACAACGCATTGCCAGAGATACGCCTTTCGAAGCTGAGTGAGCTCGACGTCGATTACGCTCGCTCGCTGATGTCCGTGGCACTGCTCGGGACAGCGATTTGTCTCAAACACGAGATTGCCGCGATGCAGGACCACGGTGGCGCGATCGTCAACATCTCGTCGACGGCGAGCGTGCGTGGGCAGAAAAAGACCGGGTTCTACGCCGCGTGCAAGGCGGGAATCGAGGCGATGACCCGGGTGGCCGCCAATGAGAACGCATCGAACGGCTTGCGGGTCAACGCCATTCAAGCCGGCGGCATGTTGACCCCAGCACTTACCGAAATGTTCCTACGCTCAGAGGAGCGACGTCGGCAGATGAGCGAGCGGGTGCCGCTCGGGCGACTCGCCGACCCTGAAGAAGTAGCCGACGTGGCGCTTTTCCTTCTCAGCGATCTCGCTCGCTACGTCACCGGCACTGTGGTGACCGCGGATGGCGGTGGACTACTGCATACCGATGGCACAACAGGTTAGGACAGCGACGCGATGGACGCACGGTTGACCGCGGAACAACGCGATCTACGCGACACGGCCGCCCGTATGGCGCGAAAGAGCGCTCCGCTGACGGTCGCTGGGCTGGGTGACCAGACGCGTATCAACCAGTTGGCAGATGACCTCACCGACTCGGGGTTACTCGAGTTGCGCGATCTCGGCAGCGGGCCAACGAGTGTCGAGGTGGCGCTGGTGACCGAACAGTTGGCGCTTGCCGCCGCCGAAGCCTCTTATCTCGGACCCACTCTTGCTGTCGATCTATGCCGGCGCGCCGGTGTGGTGGCCCCGGCACAGTGCACGATCGCGTTGACCGCCGATTTGGCCCGGATTGCAACTCAACAAGATCTGCCTGGCTCTGTGGCCATTGATGCGGGCACAGCGAAGTGTGCAATCTATCTCACTTCCGCAGGCGAGAATTTCGGTCTTGCGTGCGTGCCTGTGAACGCCGGCGTCGGAACCCTGGATCTAACCCGTCCTATGGCACGGCCTTCCTCTCAGGATTCAAACGAACTCGAAGGCGCCTCCCTAACCGCCGACGATCTCTCCGCCTGGCGGGCGTTCGCGCACGCGGTATTGTCGGCGGACCTATTGGGCTCGGCGCGGGCATCGCACCTGGCCGCCGTCGAATACGCCTGCGGCCGAACGCAGTACGGACGCGCAGTAGCCACTTTTCAGGCTGTGCAACACCTGCTAGCCGAATCGCTCGTGCTGTTAGAGGGCGCCCAGAGCGCCGTCAACTACGTAGCCTGGGCCGTCGACGCCGAGCCCGCCGACGCCGCCATCGACACCGCGCTCGTAAGCAAGCTGTACTGCCTGACCGCGGCACGCACGATCAACGAGATAGCCATCCAGGTACACGGCGGAATCGGCAACACCTGGGAATGCATGATCCACGTCCACCTACGTCGCGCCCTGCTGGCCGGACAGATATTGGGCGATGAAGCAACGCTGATCGAAGAACTCGTCGACCGCCGGCTGAAGGCCGCCTGATGGACTACCGCGACGCCGCCGCCGAAGCGGACTTCCGTGACCGGTTACGTACCTGGCTGAGCAGCAACGCGCGCAAAGGCGGCCTGCCGTCAACTGGCGACGAATACTGGGCACATGCCGCCGAGTGGCACACCAGTCTCTACGATGCGGGGTGGTTCGGGGTGAGCTTCCCGACCCGCTATGGCGGGCAGGGGCTTTCCCCGGTGTTTGAAGCCATCGTCGACGACGAATTGGCCTGGGCCGGCGCGCCCCCCAAACCGTCGCTGGGTTACATCGTCCACGGCATGCTGCGGCACGCGTCCGAGGAAATCCGCGAGCGGTTTCTGCCATCGATGATTGCTGGGACCGAGCGCTGGTGCCAAGGTTTCAGCGAGCCCGAGGCGGGATCTGATCTGGCCGCCCTCCGGACGACAGCAGTACGCCACGGTGACGAGTACGTCGTCAATGGCCACAAGGTGTGGACCAGCTACTCCGATGTGGCCGACTGGTGCATTCTTCTGGCCCGCACGGACTCCGACGCACCTAAACACAAGGGGCTGACCGCGTTCGCGATGCCCATGCACCAGGCCGGGGTGACGCAGCGTCCGCTCACGATGATCAACGGGGTGTCCAACGAATTCGGCGAGCTGCTCCTCGAAGACGCGCGGATACCCGCCACCAACCGCATCACCGAGCCGGGGGGAGGATGGGCGATGGCGATGACCGTCCTCAACCACGAACGCAGCCCAGCCGATCTCGGCTATACGGCGCGTTACTCGCGAGTGGTGCGCGAACTCGAACGTCACGTCACCGCGCAGCCCACGGTTAGTCCTCTTACCCGCCATGCGCTAGCCAATGCTTACGTGCATTCGGAGGTTCTTCGAATGCACGTGAAACGCCGTCTCTCCGAACGCCTCTCGGACCACGAACCAGGGCCCGAAGGTGCCATCGACAAGCTTTTGATGACCACCACCGAGCAAATCGTGGGAAATGCGGCTCGCCTGGGCGGAATCACCGGGGCGCTCGAGGACACCGACTCGTCGTGGCTCAACATCTACCTCTATAGCCGTGCAGCCACCGTGATGGGTGGCACATCACAGATTCAGAAGAACGTGATCGCCTCGCAGATCCTCAAGTTACCGCAACGGTGAGGGCCAACCGGTCGCATTACGTGTCGATCGGCGGGGCGTGCCGGGGCGGGGCGCGGTAACCGGATCTAGCGCGGCGCCATCCGGATCGCGCCGTCCAACCGCACCGTTTCACCGTTGACGTAGGAATTGCCGATCAACTCCAATGCCATACTCGCGTACTGGGCGGGGTCACCGAGTCGCTTGGGATGGGGAATGGTCGCCGCGAGGCCGTCGCGAATCTCGGGCCGCAGCCGGCCCAGCATGGGGGTGAGGAAGGTGCCCGGGGCGATCGTGTTGACTCGGATTCCGACGCTCGCGAGGTCACGCGCCGCCACTAGCGTCATGGCGTGAACGCCTGCCTTCGCGGCCGAATACGACGTCTGACCGATCTGTCCCTCGAACGCCGCAACCGAAGCCGTCAGCACGACCGCACCGCGGTCGCCGTCACGCTCCTCGTTGACGGCCATGCACTCGGCCGACAGGCGCAGCACGTTGTATGTCCCGATCAGGTTGATCCGGATGACTTCAGCGAAATCCTGCACCGGACTCGCGTGCCCCTCTTTATCGAGCACCCTGCGGCGGTCACCTCCGCGGCCGGCGCAGTGCACGACAGCGCGCACCGGACCGGCGGCGGCGGCAATCTCCAACGCGCGGCGGACCTGCGCTTCATCGGTGATATCGGCTGCCGCATAAGTCAACCCGAACTCGGCTGCGGTGCTTGCGGCGGCGTCCGACGGCAAGTCGACGGCCACTACGCTAGCTGCGCCGGCCTCGCGCAGCGCCCTGGCTGTCGCCAGTCCGAGCCCTGAGATCCCGCCCGTCACGACTGCTGAGATGCCCGCGATTTCCAACGTCGACGCTCCTTGTTGTACCTGCCGGCCACTGTTGATCGGCTGTGGCCCATCCGCCACCACACCGTACCCGGCATTCTCCACTAGTCAATTACTTGAGTAATACGCCGCACGTCCACAATAATCGCAATCTTGACCAATGGCGTGACGCTTCGGCTACGGTGAGTGCCGCGCGTGAGTCGCGCTCAGGACTTTGGATGGAGCGCTGTGAAAGTCGACTTCTCGAGGTACACCGCACTGCGCATCGAGCGTGATGACGCAGTCTTGCGCGTCTGGTTTGATCGCCCCGAGCAATTGAACGCGGTCAGTCGCGAGGTTCACGGCGAACTGGAGACGCTGTTTTTTGACATCGACCGGGACGACGCCACCCGGGTGGCAGTCATCTCCGGACGCGGTCGGGCCTTCTCGGCCGGCGGCGATCTGGACTGGTTGGTCGAGCTCAACGCCGATCCCGAATCTTCGGCGCGGGCGATCAGGGCCGATCGGATCATCCAGACCGCACTTCTAAATATGGAGACACCGCTGGTCGCCAGAGTGAACGGACCCGCCGTGGGGCTTGGATGCTCGATCGCGCTGTATTGCGACATTGTCGTCGCGACGCCCCGCGCGGTGTTAGCCGATCCACACGTCTCGGTGGGGTTGGTTGCAGGCGACGGCGGAGCGCTGATCTGGCCTCAGCTGATCGGTTACGCGCAAGCCCGCCGATATCTACTGACGGGCGAGCACATCACCGGCGAGGACGCCGCACGGCTGGGCTTGATCACCGAGTGTGCAGCGGAGAACGAGCTCGACGACGTAGTCGAGCGGTGGGTGGACAAATTGCTCGCGCAACCCGACGCGGCCCTACGGTGGACGAAACTGTCCATCAACGGAGGCCTGCGCGCCATCGCCTCCTCGGTGCTCGACGCCGCGGCGGGCTTCGAGAATCTCACCCAAATCCTTCCAGCACACCGTGACGCGCTGCAGCGGATGCGGGACCGAAGCCAATAGTGAGGCGCGCTATCGAGCGGGGGTGTGCGGGTGACCAGGTGGCGAGATCCGCTTGCGGAACGGCTCTTTGAGTGACGTGGTTGTTCGCGCCACGTTAATAGTCTAAAGTTTGAGTATCGTCCAAGGTTCCGCAATTTAGAATCGAGCATGCTTTGAGCACCCCGGTCATTGACTCAGATACCCACGTCAGCGAACCGCCCGACCTGTGGACCAGCCGGATGTCGTCTCAAAAGTGGGGTGACATGGTGCCGGCCGTTCGTTCAGATCCTCAGGCGGGCGGACACTCGTGGTTCATTGGAGACCAACGCATCGGAGGTTTCGGCGCGTCGGCGATGGTCAAGACGCCGGGCAGCGATTACCCGACCCGATGGTCCGAGGACTTCCCGCATATGCCGGCACGCGACGACATACACACGTCGTCCTGGAACGCCGCCGATCGGCTGAAAATTATGGATCGGCACGGTATCTCGGTCGCCGCATTGTTCGGCAATCTCGGTGTCAGCCGAAACTACTTCCGCGACATCGACGACGAGTCGTTCAAAGTGGAGATCGTCCAGACCTATAACGACTTCCTGATCGACTGGATCCGCGTCGCGCCCGAGCGATTCATCGCGCTGGCGAACGTTCCGTTCTGGGATCCTGAGGCGTCGGCCAAGGAGGCCGAGCGGGCGGCCTCGATCGGGCACAAAGGCATAGTGATCTCAGGCATCCCCGAGAAGCACGGACTCAAGCCATTCGCCGACAGGTCATGGGACGTGCTGTGGGACACGTGCTCTGAGCATCGACTGCCGATTCATTTCCACGCTGGCGGTGGTGACATAAGCGCTCACTTCAACCAGGTGCGTCAGGACACTATGGGCGGCGGCGCGATGCAGACGGCAGGCACCACGAATATCACGTTGGACACCGCGCATTCGGTATCGGACCTGCTGGCATCTGGTGTGCTTCCGCGCTACCCGGACACACGTTGGGTGGTCGTGGAAAGCGCGGTCGGGTATTTGCCTTTCGTCCTCGAAGCGATGGACTACCACTTCAACCTCTACATGAAAGACAATTCGCAGTACTCGATGTTCGAGGCGCTGCCCAGCGAGTACTTCCACCGGCAGATACTCGGTACGTACTGGTTCGAACGGCTCGATCAGCAACTTGTCGACCGGGTCGGTCCGAACAACATCATGTTCGAAACCGACTACCCCCATCCGACGTGCCTACTCGAAGACGACATTCGGGGCGCGGCCAACGACGGCCTGATGGGGATCGATCCGCGTCACCGGCAACGCATCCTGTGGCAGAACGCGGCCGAGCTATACCATCTCACCGACATCCCTAAAGCTGCCAGCCTGGCCGCATGACGCAATACCGGGACAGGCGAATTCGTTGTTGAAGACGCTGATTGACGATAGTCAATATATTGACTTACAGTGCTGCTATGCCATGCACCTCCGAGGTATCGTGGGATCCGGCTGACACAGACGGATCCTCGGAGGACTGGCTGGATCGGTTGCTCAGCGCCGCTGCCGGGCAATCAGTTGTTCATACGCCGCATGGGATGCTGTTCAGTGGCGCCGACCAGGTCGAGCCGTTACTGGCGCATCCGGCGCTGAAGGTTCCGGTCGTCGAGCAATACCAGCGGATGGGTGTCTCTGAACCCATTATTGAACGCGCGCAACGGGTTATCCTCGGCCTTGATGGTGATGCGCACAGCCGGCTCCGGCGTCTGGTAAGCCGAGCCTTCACCCAGCGGGCAGTCGGAAATCTCGCAGAAACGATGCGGGACTATCTGACTTCCCGGCTCGACGCGGTCAACGGCGTGGTCGACTTCCTCAACGAGGTCGTGGGCGACTATCCGGCAGCGATCATCGGTGGACTGCTCGGACTGCCGGACGCTGACCTGCCCCATCTCACATCGATGGCCGAGGCGATCACCAGCTCGCAGTTCAGTATGGATGTCGACCGGGCCCGGCGGTATCTGGCCGCGGCGGTCGATTGCGATGCCTACTTGACCGACCTCGTCGCATCGAAGCGACGCAATCCCGGCGATGACATCCTGACCCACTTGGTGCAGGTCGAGATCGACGGTGATTCGTTGAGCGAGGACGAGATCGTGTCGTTGTGCGCGTCGTTGATGAACGCCGGAATCGACACTACCCGCCACCAGATCTCGCTAGCCATGACCCTTTTCGCGAAATTCCCAGAACAGTGGAAGAGGCTGCGTGAAGAGCCTGACCTGATTGGCAATGCCGTAGAGGAAATCCTGCGGTTCCTACCTGTGACTCCCTTTCTGACCCGTCTCAGCACCGCGCCCTTCACCTTCGATGGCGTCGATGTCGCGGCGCAGAGTTACATTTCGCTCGGCGTTGCATCGGCCAACCGGGCTACGGGGCTCAACGTCGGCGACCCGTCGACGTTCGATGTGGCCCGCCCAACTCCCCGGCATTTCACCTTCGGACATGGCGTGCACTTCTGCTTGGGCGCAGCGCTGGCACGCCTAGAGATGCGGGAATTGCTGTCTCAGATGGTTACCCATTTCGCCGGCGTCGAGGTCGTTGGGCCGGCACCACGACGTCCCGTGATGGGAGTCTACGGCGTGAAAAGTCTGACGCTGGCGTTGAATCGGCAGCCTCAGGTTCGATTGTGAGACTTCGGTGTTATGCCGCCCCGCAGTCGAGATCCGCTGCGGTGCAAACACAACTGATCACGAGGTAAGGGAAGCTCAATGCCAGAATCATCACGGGCAGGTTCCATCGGCCCCACCTCGATCAGATGGCCCGACGATAGCTTGGCCTATCGGCTGATCGCGGTTGCTCCCTGTGTGAGCGAGGTTGTCTCAGCCGCGGGTGGTTGGCTGTTCGACCGCGCCAGGAGCGGCTGGAGAATCCATGTCTTCACGGTCGATCCAGTCACTGCGGCCGATACGACGTCTTTAGAGATCCTCGGCGTGGAGACGGTTGCGCCGCTGAGCGCGCTCACTTCACAAGAACTTCTGTGCGCCGCGGCGCTGGCCATCGATGGTGAAATTCTCGGTGGCGGTCCGCTGCTCGCCCAACGTGTATATGCACTTGTTCAACATGGAGCGACTGAAGTCGTCGTTTGGGGCGCCATGCCTGCACGGTTGAAGAAACAGTGTGTCGAGGTGCGGCAAACCTCCTTTAGCAAAGCCTCCCGCGTCTTTAAAGCGCGCGCACTCTCCGTGGTCGGTGGTACTGCCAGCGCTGATTCCGTGCCAGACGAGATATTTGGCCGGGTGGCCTCGCCAATCCTGCGCTATCACAGCGATTTGAGAGTCGCCGACAACCGACAGGTAAACACCAATGTCCTTCCGACGCGATACCGACGAGCTTGACAGCCACGCGTAAGACCCGGAGCCGCACCAGAGCACAGATAAGTCTAAATATTGACTATCTTTGGAACAGCCATTGCCACACTTGTCGACGCAGGGTATAGCTATACGAGAGGTACGTTCTTCCCCATACGTCAAGGTTGCATCTACATGTGCGGCAGTGGGTCTGGGCACCCCCAAGTCACGACGACACTCACTCGAGACCGACTAGCGAGGTAGCGATCCAATGGCCGATACGCATGAATTCGTCACGTACGAGGTCATCGACGACGGCCGGATCGCGCGGATCTGGCTCAACCGGGCCGAGGCGCACAACGCGCAGCACCGCACGCTGTTGGTTCAGCTCGACGACGCGTTCCGTCGCGCGGAAGCCGATGACGAGGTGCGAGTGGTTATCTTGGCCGCTCGCGGGCCCAACTTCTCGGCGGGCCACGACATGGGGTCCGAAGGGCTGATGGCTGAGCTGGCACCCGGTCCCGGCCAGCACCCGACCTATCGCAGCAACGGGGGTAGCCGGGAGGGGATCGAGCGGCTGTATCTGCAGGAGTGGCACTACTTTTTCGACAACACCCGGCGCTGGCGTGAGTTACGCAAGATCACCGTCGCCTCCGTCCAGGGCAATGCGATCTCGGCCGCGCTGATGCTCATCTGGGCCTGCGACCTGATCGTTGCCTCCGATGACGCCAAGTTCAGCGATGTCGTCGCCGTTCGACTCGGTATGCCCGGCGTGGAGTATTTCGGTCATCCGTGGGAGTTCGGACCTCGGTTGGCCAAAGAGCTCCTATTGACTGGCGACTCCCTTGATGCCGAATCCGCATACCGACTTGGCATGGTCTCCAAGGTGTTTGCCCCCGACGAGCTACAGGACAAGACGGTGGAGTTCGCGCGACGCGTCGCGGCGCTGCCGACAATGGCCGCCCTTCTAGTCAAGGACTCGGTCAATGCCGCCGCCGACGCGATGGGGTTCACTGAAGCGCTCAAGCATGCATTTCATATTCACGAACTCGGCCACGCCCACTGGTCGGCACACAACGACAACAAATCGCCTGTGGCGCTGCCACCTTCGGTCGTCGACTGGCGAACCGCGCGACCGACTCAAGTCGTTGGGCGCGACACCGTTTGACCAAAACCGACCGAGGGCGGCGAGGTGCACTCGGCAGCTAATGGTCAAAAGCTTGATCTTCGGTTAAAGTCTGGCACGGCGGGAGTTGTCTTTTCCCCAGACGACGATCGCAACTGAGACGAAGGGGTCTGAGTGAGTGCATTCGACTACGTCGTGGTGGGGGCCGGTTCGGCGGGCTGCGTGTTAGCCGACCGGCTCAGCGCCGATGGGTCGAGCAATGTCGCGTTGGTGGAAGCGGGCGGATCGGACCGTACACCGGCGGTTTCCACGCCCAAAGGATTTGCCTTCTTACTCACGAATCCCCGATATGTGTGGGATTACGACGTTGGCCCTTTCGGTCCCTACCGACAGGACGAGCACTGGGTCCGGGGCAGGATCCTCGGCGGTTCCAGCGCAGTCAACGGCATGGTGTACAACCGAGGAGCCGCGACCGACTACGACGACATCGTCAATCGAGGCAATCCCGGCTGGGGTTGGTCAGAAATCCTGCGGATCTTCCGCCGGATAGAGAACCATTCACTCGGCGCGTCGGATATGCGCGGCGCCGGCGGCCCACTATCGGTTGGTGTCGATCACACCGGCGACGAAGTATCGGAGGCGTTGCTGGATTCTGCTGCCGCGCTTGGTATCCGGCGCACTGATGACGTCAACGCATCCGATGACGAACGCGCGGGCTACAGCCCGGCCACCATCCATCGCGGCCGTCGGGTCAGCGCCGCCAAGGCCTTTCTTCATCCCGCCCGCAAACGGCCCAACCTGACCGTGGTGACCGATGCGACCGCCACCCGCGTTCTGTTCGAAGGCGACCGCGCGGTCGGGGTCGAGCTGAGTTCGAACAAGGGTGCGTCCGAGATCAGGGCGACCCGGGAAGTCATCTTGTCTGCGGGCAGCCTTGCCTCGCCAAAACTATTGCAGCTCTCTGGTATCGGTCCGCATGCGGTCCTGTCCGAGGCGGGCGTGGACGTACGCGTCGACAGCCCGCGAGTGGGGCTGGGGCTTCGTGAACACCGCTGTCTGCCTCTGCAATACCGGCTGTCAGAGAACAAGGGTTACAACAAGCTTCTGGCGACGCCGCTACGGCAGGCAATGACCGGTGCGCGTTACCTGCTGACCCGCAAAGGTCCCATCGCCACACCTGCATACGACATGCTCAGCTTCGTGCGATCTGACCCGACAGCGGGGCGACCCGACGGGCAGATCTTGATGACTCCGTTCTCGGTAGGTGCCGGGCCCAGCGACGGCCGGGTCGAAACCCGCCCAGGACTGTCACTGCTGGGATTCGTGCTGCGGCCGACCAGCGAAGGATCCGTGTCGATTCGTTCGGCCAATCCAGAAGACCCGCCTCGTGTCGAGGTGGGCTACCTCGACACCGAGTACGACCGCAAAGTGTCTGCGGCCCTGTTCCGCCGGATGCGCGACATCGTCGACCAGGAGCCGATCGCCTCGATGGTGTCGGCGGAGACCGTGCCGGGACGGGCAGTCGATGACGACGACGCAATTGTGAAGGCCGGGTTGCTCTACGGGGGACCGGGTTACCACGCCTCGGGTGCCTGCGCGATGGGTCCCCACCCGACAGATCCTCTCGATAGCCGCCTTCGGGTGCGAGGCGTCGAGGGACTGCGGGTCGTCGACGTGTCGATCCTGCCCTCGATGGTGTCGGGCAACCTCAACGCACCGATGATGGCGCTGGCATGGCGGGCGGCCGAAATGATCCTGGAGGACCGATGATCCGAGCGGTTTGCCCCAGCCGGCGTTGCCGGGCAGGGGAGATTAATTTTTCGAGGAGGTACGTGTCGTGACTGCGGTGATGCAGGGGGTTCGAGTCCTGGAAGTGGCTGAGCACACTTTCGTGCCCGCGGCGTCGGCGGTGCTCTCGGACTGGGGAGCCGACGTCATCAAGATCGAGCCTGTCGAACGCGGTGACGCGATGCGCGGCATTATGTCATCGGGCTTGTCGAATCTGGACGGCGGCGACTGGCATCCGCTACTTCAGCATTCCAACCGCGGAAAGCGCAGCCTGGCTTTGGATCTGAGCTCCGATGAGGGCATCGATATCCTCTACCGGCTCGCCGCGACAGCGGATGTCTTTTTGACCAATAAGCTGCCTGCGGTACGCGCCAAGCTCCGCATCGATGTCGGGGATATCCGTAGCGTCAATCCCAAGATTGTGTATGTGCGGGGCACCGGCTATGGTTCGCGCGGTCCCGATGCCGACCGAGGCGGCTACGACACACTTGGATACTGGTGTCGCAGCGGCGCCGCCTTCGGTGCCAAACCCGTTGAGGTGGATGGGCTTACAGGCCAACCGGGCCCTGCATACGGCGACTCGATCGGCGCTATGACCATCGCCGGGGGCGTCTCGGCCGGGCTGTTTCACCGCGAACGTACGGGTCAGGCGCCTGTGGTCGATGTGTCACTGCTGGCCACCGGCATGTGGGCGATGGGTGCCGCAATCGCGCTGTCGCACGAGGTCAAGCACCCGTGGGGACAGCTTCCCGTCGGCACCAATGTCGGCAATCCGCTCACCAGATACTTCCGCACCAGCGACGAGCACTGGCTGCAGTTGTCGTGCTTGCAGGGATTTCACTACTGGGCCGAAACCTGCCGAGTGACTGGACTGAACCACCTCGTCGACGACGAGCGCTTCGCCGACGCAGAGTCGTTCTTCGCCAACAGTGATGCCGCGGTGGCCCTGCTGGATGAGTGCTTCGCCAGCCAGACTCTGGCCGAATGGAAACGTCGGTTGGCGGACTTCAAGGGGCAATGGGCCCCCGTGCAGAGTCCGCTGGAGGTGATGGAAGACGCCCAGGTCATCGCCAACGGCTACATCGTCGAAGCCGAAGCAGCCAACGGCGAGAACCATCCACTGGTCGCCACTCCGGTGCAGTTCGATCAGGAACC
>Ga0134128_10001076_pt1 | contig 36485 bp, 25 predicted proteins | sample KB31754_FD_96462 | JGI IMG/M metagenome (GOLD analysis project Ga0134128, IMG submission 96462) | Terrestrial soil microbial communities with excess Nitrogen fertilizer from Kellogg Biological Station, Michigan, USA - KB3-175-4 | ecosystem: Environmental > Terrestrial > Soil > Unclassified ...
AGTTACCGGCATCGGGACCGTTCCAGGAAAACGCCGCCTGCTGGCCATCCGGCGAAAGCGAGGGGTTCTCCTCATCGCCCGGGAAGTTGGTAACGACTGTGATGACGGGGCGATCCGCGGTATAACGCAGCAGCCAGCCGCCGGCCGCCGCAACGGCCATCATCGCCGCGATTGCCGGAAGCGTCCATCGCGAGCGGGAACGTGCGGGCGGTGAGACGACGGGTTGAGCGGCGCTCTCCGCATCCGCGGGCGAAACCTCTTCGGCGGAATCTTCGACAGGTGGTTCGGCGAGCGTCGAGCGCCGGCTGTTCCACCACTCGTCTAATTCCCTCGGATCGGCGTACACCGAGCCGCGTTTCGTGTGATACAGCCGGTGGATGGGCAGGCCGTCCGTCTTCTCCCAGCGTTGCACGGTGCGCACCTCCCGGCCGAGGTATTGCGCGATGGCTTTCCAGGATTCCAGACGGGAGTTTGAACGGGGATCGGGGACGCGGTATAGAGGCTTTGGGTCGACCATCGGTACCGGCCGTTCTCTCTGGCGATTATACGACATTAGGCGACATTAGCTGACATTTCATTTACTTGCGCCTCATGTCCGTTGTTCGTAGGCGGTCCGCCGCTTTAGTGTCGATTCACGGAGGAGCCCACGTGCAATTTCCAAAATTCCCTTTCGCCTGCGTAGCCATTTTGTGTTCGCCGCTATTCGCGCCCACGGCTATTCACGCCCAGGAAACTCAAGCTGAAAAGATCCTGAGGAACGCCGATACCGTAGGCTTTGGCGCCTGCTCGCCGGACGACCTCAACGGCGGCGGATGCTGCGGCGCTCCGGGGCGGCGCTGGTGCTCCACGCTGCCGAGTTGCACGGACCCAAGTTCCAATACTCGAAGAACAGACATCTACGGTCAGGTTTCGCTTTGTAATTTACCCGCGCCGTCATGTAGCGCTTCCTTTTCGGAGGACCAGGCTTCGGCGGCTCGCAAGACGCAAGATTTCGACGTAACGTTCTACCTGACGAGCGACATTCACTACTGGCGCACCGCATTCCGCCTGCCGGATCAGGTGCGGCACGTTCGCCTCATGAACGAATTTCACGGCCTGGGAAAGCGCTGGCCGGCCGGGATTGGTTTCTCGCCGGAATTAATCGCCAGTCCGTTGGGTGTGGTGATGGCGGGCGACCTTACTACCTTCGGACAAGCGGAGGAATTGGGCGCGTACCGGTTGCTGTATGAACCGGGCACGAGCGCGGATTCGATCGCGTATCCGGTTTATCACGGTCTGGGAAACCACGACGTGAACCCGGACGACCTTTCGAACGCTCAACGGATGTTCGACTACGTCGGCAATCGCATGGTCTGCGGCGTGAGTATGGACTCGGCCAGTCACAGCTATTCGTGGGACTGGAACCAGGTCCACATCATCCAACTGAACGAGTGGGCCGGTTATCAAAGCGATTCTAACCCCGCCTGTCCAGCCTGCCCCCGGGTGATTTCCAGCGGCTTGCCCTGGCTGGCGCAAGACTTGAACAACCAGGTTGGCAACAGCGGCAGACCCGTGATCCTGGTTCAGCACTTGGGGTGCGATTCCATGTCCCTCAGCGGGAGCAACGGAAGCGCTGGAACCCCCACCACGTGTGAGGATGCCGACCTGGGGATAAAACCATGGTGGTCAGCCGCGGACCGCAAAGCTTTTCTGGACGTCATCAAACCGTACAACGTGATCGGGCTGTTTACCGGCCATACGCATGTCGCGGAGGTGCATCGCGTTTACGACCTGAAGGACAGGTCCGGAAATGAGGTGATCCGGCTGGACAACTTCGTGAACGGGGCCGGCGGCACGAACGACACTGGCGGGAGTGAGGGCGGCCACGGCGAGTTTTACGTGGTGCGCGTCACCGGCTCCTATCTGGACGTGTTGCCGGTGCGGTGGGAGGACGCTTCGCTGGGCAGCATCACGCTCGATCAACGGCGCGACCAATCGACCGAAACGGCGAGAATCGATGCGAGCCTTTCGCGCGTTTCGCCGGCGTTCAAATTCGATAAGACGGGTTGCCGCAAGCGCATCGGAGACCGGTTCATCACGGTGTCTCCCAGCCTCTACCGCATGGCTTCGGGGGGCGGCAACCTGGTTTCCGTTACGAATACCGGAACCCAGCCGATCCCCGGACCCTTCGCGCTCCGCTTCGCCGGCTCGACACCGAATATCAGCTTTGTGGATTCGTGCGTGGATGAGTCGACGGCGAACAAATCATACGTGCTGTTCAACCTCGACTTGGGACGTTCTTTGGGGCCGGGCAGCAGCGCGGTCATCGACGCGGGCGTGCCGTTCGATGCGGGCAAAATGGAACTCGTCGTTCTGACGCCGATCCAGGGCGCCGCTCCGGACTCCGTCACCCTGACGGTCGCTCCTAAGACCGCGGTGCCGCCGGGATCGGTGACCGTTTACGGTCCGCCCAACGCCGATTTTTTTGCAGAAGCGGTGGGCGGCGGAGGCGTGCCGTGGCTGACGGTATCGCCGGCCGCCGGCACCTTCGATGCTTTTGGGCACGCCACCCTCACGTATTCGGTGAACGCGGCGAAATTGCCGGATTCCTCCAGCGGCAGCGTGACGGTCGCCATCGAAATCAATACCAGTCTGCCGGATGCGCAGGGTAAGCCCTTCTCGCGCACGATTCCGTTCAGCCTGCACTTCAAAGAGCCCGTTACGGTTCAGGTAACGGCCACGCCGCCGTCCTTCGCGGCTCCCGGGCAAGCGCCCGTCACGTTCAAGGCCGTGCTGACGCACGTTCAGGTGACCGACCCCGTACTGCAAACGCATCCACTCCCATCCGGGGAAATCAATCTCATGGAACTGCTGCCGAACGGCTCGCGGCTGACGGTGTCACGCGCGTTTCTTGGCGATCAGGCGATTCAGAATAGCGGCAGTTGCACTCCGTACCCCGACGATACGGCAATCTTCGGGAACGATGGCGTGCACAACTATTGTCTGTCAATGAATGGCGGGGACAACAATCCCTGGACCTTCGCTTTGCCCGTGGGCATGCACAGCCTGTATGTGGAATACGAGGGCAGCGGTAGCGGCGACTCCTATTATCAGCTCGGGGACTCGGCACCGCTGCTGTACCGCGTCGGCCCGCCCACGGCGTCGATCCGGGTGCTGAGCGGCGCCGGACAGAGCACGTATACCGGAGTAGCGTTCGACAGTCCGATTGTGATGCAGGTGCTGGACGCGTCCGCGCATCCGGTGAACGGCGCGCCAGTGGCCATTTCCTTTACCTCCAGTGGTGCTAGCGCGACCTTCGGCCAGTCCGCTTCGTGGCAAGGCATCGCGGATGCGAACGGCATGGTGACTTCCGCCATTCCTTTCGCCAATGGCGTAGCGGGCTCGTTCACCGTCGCCGCCAACGTCGCGGAACAAGGGGCCAATGTCTCGACGTCATTCCTGCTGACGAACCTTGCGCCCGGCGGCCCTGCACCGATCGTCACGGCGAGCGTGCTCTCGCGGACCACTCCCTCGGGAAGCTCGACCGGCGACCGCCAGTGGACCTTAAACTTCCGCAATAGCGGAGGACCGGCTCACGGGCTGCAACTCGCCCACGCCGCGCTCGCGCAGGAGAGTGGAACACCCTGCACCCCCATCGTCCAGACGCCGCTGCCGCTGGGATTGCAGGCACTTGCCACAACGGGGAGCACCACCACCGGAGCCCTCAACATCGGGTTCGCCGGCTGCGAAACAACAGCGCGCTTCACGCTCACGCTGGGCCTATCGGCCAATGGCGGCGCATACACGAACCAGATCGTAATTGGACATCAGTTTCAGTAAGAGGAGGGAGACATGAGAACAACTTTACTTCTGATTGTGCTTTCGACCGTCGGCCAGGGCGCGAAGCTTTCGCTGCCGCCATCGGCAACGGTGCAGGCCCAGGCGGGCGACACGGTTGGCTGGGGCTATCTGCTGACTGACAACCGGGGCTACAGCGTCCCGACATTCTCCGAATTCACTCCGGATTCGGCTTTCGGGCTGTACTTTGACTTCGTTTCGCTGCCGCAGAACTTCGTGGTGGTAACGCCTGTTGCTGCCGGCGGCCAATTCTACAACCAGACGAATGAAACCGGAGCCGGGGAGTTTTTCACGGACCCCGCGACTCCGGACGGCACGGTGATCCACGGCACCATCACGCTGCATTACGACCTTTACTCGAACAACCCCGATGTGAACCCGGACTCGTTCGTCTCCGGGGACAATACGGTGTCAGCGGATGTAGCCATCACGGTCACGGCACTGCAGCAGACGCCGGAGCCGGTTACGTTTGGATTGATGGCGGTCGCTCTGGGGTTGCTGGCATCGCGGCGGTTGGCACATCGCAGCCGGCGCTGAGGATGGCTGTTCAGCACTCCCGATTGCGGTGTCCTCTCTATTACAAAACTTGTTATAATGGTCCGCGTATGGACGACAGATTGCGGCCGGAGCAGCTGAAATTGGCGCGGACCGCGGCCGGACTGACGCAGCACCAGGCAGCGGACCGGCTGGGCGTGTCACAAGCATATCTCGCCCTGCTGGAACGTGGCCGACGTCCCGTGACGGCTCAACTTAAATCAAGGATCGTGGCTCTTTATCGGCTCGGTCCCGTGGCGCTACCGTTGGACGCCGAAAATCTTGGTGGTTGGGATTCATCGTCGTTGGCGGCGGGACTCGCGAGCTTGGGATATCCAGGTTTCCCCCAGCTAACCGGCGTCCAGATCCATAATCCCGCGACCATCCTCCTGGCGGCGGTGGCCGCCGCCGGCGACATCGAGGTCCGCGTACTCGAGGCCCTGCCGTGGCTCGCGGTCCATTATCACAATCTGGATTGGGAGTGGTTGATACGCGAGGTCAAGGTGCGAGACGTCCAGAACCGACTCGGATTCGTCGTCATGCTGGCGCGGCAGGTGGCGGAGAAGCGTGGTGACGTCGTGGCCGCGGGCCGGCTTCACCAGGTAGAGGAAATCCTCGATCGCTCGCGCTTGGTTCGGGAGGACACGCTGTGTCAAGAATCTCTCTCACAAGCAGAGCGTCGCTGGCTTCGCCAGACGCGTCCCACTGCAGCCAGTCACTGGAATTTGCTGACGGATCTGACAGCCCAACTCTTGCCCTATGCCGCTTGACCGGCCACCCGAGCCTTGGCACTCAGTCTTCGTTGAGATTGACCAGACCCTCGCTCAACCTGTCGCGCTGCATTGCATCGGCGGATTCGCGATTGCGATGCTGCACGGCCTTGCCGCGCCCCACGGTTGACGTTGATTGTCTGACGATTATCCCGGTGGACAAGACCGCGCCACTTCAGTTAATGGCCGGCGAAGGATCAGCGCTGCACAAGAATTACGGCGTCTACATGCAACACGTCGGGATCGTCACATTCCAGAGAACTACACCGACCGCATGACTCTGATGTTTCCGACCGCGTTCCGCAGGCTCTTGCTCCTGGGGCTTGAGGCGCACGACCTGGCGCTATCGAAACTGGAACGGAACTCGGCCCGCGATCGAGAGGACATCAAATATCTCGCCCGCGTGGCGCCGCTCGACTTGTCGGTTTTAGAGAGACGGTATGAGGTGGAGCTTCGACCTTACCTCGTAAATACGGAAAGGCACGATTTGACCATGCGGCTCTGGCTGGAAATGCTGTCCGGCGCTTGATTCGGTGTTAACCTTCCTGTCAATGCGCGTGCTGGCTCAATTCTCACCTGACACATCGGCGACCAGTTGGGAACGGCCGCTGATGAGCGGCACCGAGTCCGCCGCGCGTAGGATCGACTGAAGGTGGGTTGGCCATGAATCGAGAGTTCGTCAAGCGCCGGGATGGGAGTCTTTACCTCGTCGGGAGTCGCGTGCCGTTGGCTCACGTCGTCCACGAATTCCAGCATGGAGAACTTCCGGAGGCGATTCGTTCACATTACCCGACCCCCTAACCCTGGAACAGGTATACGGCGCGATCACCTTTTATCTGGGCTCCAAAGAAGAAGTGGAGACGGATATCGCCGAGCGCGAACGGGTCGAAGATGAGTTCGCGGGAACCCACCCGGCGCCGCCCGATCTGAAGCAAACGCTGGAGCGCGCGCGGCAACAACTGCTTGCGCGCCGATCCTGACGCCGTGGGTACAAGCGGGAACGTGTAATTGTTTGGGAGAGCCTATCCTACTCGGATTCCCCGTTCGCGCGCGGTACTGGCGCTGTCGACGATGAACGCCCATGAGCACGGCGGCGCCTGATCCCGCATACAATCGAAGGTATGGTGGAATCCGGTGTTCCGAGACGGACATTCCTGCGCGGCGCGGCTGCCGCGACGGCACTTTCCTATTCCCGTGTGTACGGCGCGAATGAGCGCGTGCGCACCGGCGTGATCGGTTGCGGCGAGCGCGGCCGGTATGACATGGGCAACCACATCAAGTGCGGCAATCTCGATGTGGTGGCGTTGTGCGATATATGGGGCGACAATATCGCGGCGGCGCGCAAAGAGATCGATAAAGCGCGCGCGACCGGCGGCGCCGCGGCAGGGTCGGCTGCCGGCTCCGAAGCGAAGGAGTTCGGCGACCACCGCCGCTTACTGGAACTCAAAGACATCGATACCGTGCTGATCGCGACGCCGGATCACTGGCATGCGGCCATCGCCACCGACGCGCTGAACGCCGGCAAAGACGTCTATGTCGAAAAGCCGCTGACGCTGCGGATGGAAGAAGGTCCGGGGATTGTCAAAGCGGCGCGGGTGAACAATCGCGTTTGCCAGGTGGGCATGCAGCAGCGCAGCGGCCAGCATTACCTGCAGGCCAAGCGCGAATACATGGACACCGGCAAACTCGGCAAGGTAACGCTGGCTCGCACGTGGTGGCACGGCAACCGCTACCATCTGCGCAAGGCGCCGGCATACCTGCAAACCAAGCCGCAGAATCTGGATTGGGTGCGTTTCCTCGGGCCGATCAAGTGGCGCGACTGGGACCCGCAGCAGTATTGGAACTGGCGCGCGTATCTGGATTACGGCGGCGGCCAGGTGACGGACCTATTCACGCACTGGATCGACGTGGTGCACCTGTTTATGGGTCACGACGATCCCAAGTCGGCGGTCGCGGCAGGCGGCGTGTACAACTATAAGGACGGCCGCACGGCGCCCGATACCATTAACGTGCTGCTGGAGTATCCATCGGAGTTTACGGCGACGTTCGAAGCGACGCTGGCTCCCAGCATCACCGGCGAAGGGGTGGAGATCTGCGGCACCGAGGGACGGCTGTGGATCGACCGTTCGAAGTACGAGTTCTATCGTCCGCCATCGGCGAAAGTCGAGCCCGTAGTGGTGAAGGCGTTCAGCAACCTGGACATGGACCACGTGGGAAATTTCCTGGAATGTGTGAAGAGCCGCAAGCTGCCGAACGGCGATGTGCAGATCGGGCACCGCTCGGCGCAGGCATCGCATTTGGGCAATCTGGCGTATGAGCAGAAGCGGCGGCTGGCGTTTGACCCCGTGCGCGAAGAGATTCTGCCGTTGTGACGCTGGTATACTTAAAGTTCAACCATAGACATAGAGGAGTTTCATGATTTCAGCAACACAATTGCGTCCCGGCATGGTGGTGAAGTTCAATAACGACCTGTATTCGGTTTTCAGCATGACGCACCGCACCCCGGGCAACCTGCGCGGGTTCGTGCAGGCGCGCATGCGCAATCTCAAGAGCGGGACCATGATCGAGCACCGGTTTTCATCGGAAGATCGCGTGGAGAAGGCGATGCTCGAGCAGCACGACATGGAGTATTTGTATGACGACGGCGAATACTACTACTTCATGAACACCGAAACGTACGAGCAGATGCACCTGATGAAGGATCTGCTGGGCGATGCGACGCAGTATCTGATTCCGCAGTTGAAGGTGACGGTGGAGTTCTACGAAGGCAAGCCGCTGGGCGTGGAACTGCCGGCTACGGTGGATCTCACGGTGGTTGAGACGGAGCCGGGCCTCAAGGGCGCAACCGTTTCCAATGTGACGAAGCCGGCGAAACTGGAAACCGGGCTTGTGGTGCAGGTGCCGCCGTTCATCACGGAAGGCGAAAAGATCCGCGTGAACACGGCGGAAGGCACGTACCAGGAACGCGCGTAATCCCGCTTGCCGCCCCCGCGCCCGCCGGTTGGTATTGCGCCATGACATGCGCGACGACGGCCGGGGCGTGCGCGCCAATGGTCCAGACCGCGGGGCGCAGCCACGGCGCCGCATCCAATAAAAGAAGCGCTCTTGCGAGAAGCGTTGGGTAGCGCGCGGATTGCCTGTGGCTTTGCGCGTAGCTCTCCAAATCGCCGGCGTGCAGCGCTTCGGCCAGCGCAAGCGCCTGTACAAAACAGAGGCTGAGACCTTCGCCCGTAATGGCGTCGACGGAACCGGAGGCATCGCCCACCAGAATTGTGTTCCCGCGGAAGACGCTGCGCAGGCGCCGCGTGATGGTGGGAGATCCGCGTTCGGCAGTCACCGGTTCGGCCCCGCGCAGTTTTTCATCGAGCACAGGGCAGGCACGAAGGGCTGCGCTGAGACGAAGGTGCGTGTCTCGTGTGAGCAGTGCGACGCCCACTTCGCTGTCGCTGACCGGGGTTACGTAAAGCTGTGCCGCGCGCTGCCAATGCACTTCGACCATGCCGGTCCAGGGCGGCACGCGGTAATGCCGGCGGAAACCGAAGCGCGTCGAGATGTGCGGCGAAACGTCCAGCCCGGCGGCCTTGCGGACGCTCGAATTGAGTCCATCGGCGGCGATGAGCCAGTGCGAAGGAGTCGCGGAAAGATTCGCCACGGTTTTGCCCCAGGCGAACCTCACGCCGAGAGCCTCGGCCCGCCGCATCAGCAACGCATGAAGAACTGTCCGGCGAATTCCGAGGCCGGCTGTAGACGGGAACGGCGCCTCCACCGTGAAAGGCCCGTCTACAAAACGAACTCCGTGGAACGGAAAGCCGTAGCCTTCGAGTTCGACGCCCAGGCGGCTTAGAGCGTGCAGGCCTATCGGGGCGATTCCTTCGCCGCATGCTTTATCCACCGGAGGATGCGCGGCATCGGCTACCGTGACGGGAAAGCCGCGCTGCCGGAGGGCAATCGCGGCGGCGAGCCCCGCGGGTCCGCCACCCGCTACAAGAACGGATTCCTTCACTGACATCTGCGCCGCTGCTCGCCGGCGTATTGCCGCGGCTGCATCCGCTTGCCCACGGGGCGCTGCGCGTAGCGGATGTCCACCACCTGCCGTATGCCGAAAGGCGACGCGTTGGTGGTGAATGTTGCGCCGGTACCCGCGAGTGCCGTCGAGGTAATGGACGCGAGCTCAGCCGGCGTGTACGCCCTGCGCAGGGAACGGGCACCATCTTCCGCATCGATGCGGCAGAGGAACGGCGCAACAAAGAGCTTGAATAGCGCAAGCGGCAGATAGCGCCGCACCAGGTCCAGCATCACCAAACGGCGGCACGAGCGGCCCACGTTGCGAATGAGAGCGGCCAGCTCCTCGGGCGGCAAATGATGGCAAAGCGACATGCAGAATGCCACGTCGGCGCGAGGCAGAAGGTCCTGGCATGCGTCTGCCTGAACCACAGGGATGCGGGTTGCGATGGGAAACGGCCGTCGAATGTCCGCGCCCACCGCCTCCACGCCGAGCGCGGCGGCTACGCGGTGAGCCACCAGACCGGGTCCGCACCCAACATCGAGGATGCGGCGCACGGGCGCGGGATCGCGCCGGATCGTGCGGACGATGTAGCGCACATCCCCCAGCCAGTAGTGGACGGCGGCCATGTCCTGATACGCTCGCTCCACAAGTGAGGAGGGAACAGTCGCGTCTTCCAGCAATTCCGGTATGTCGACTCTAACCATCTACTGTTATTATCCGGCTACCCCACCTTACCGGCTGAAAGGTAGAACTGTAAAACATGGTGGCGCTGCGCGCGGAATACCCAAGTGCGGCGGACGAGTTGCACCTGCATTTACGGAAAGGAAATCATCAATGTACTCCAGCATCTTAGTCGCGGTGGTTGCCGCTGGAGCGGCCGGCGTTTGCGTCGCCGGGCATACAAAAGGTGCGGCAGCGGACCATAAGCCGGTCGCGATTCAAATGAGAAATGTAAACTTCCGGATCGCCCGCGATATTATTCTCGAAGTTCGCACCATGCGTGGCACGCTGATCCCCGTGCATGCAGGCGAGCCCGTGACCTTCGATGATGTTTCGTCTTTTAAAGTGGATATCGACACAGCGGAAGTAGCTTTGACACCGGAGTCGCTGACTTCGCTGATGAATTCTTACACGCTGGCGTATCCGGGAGCTCCGATTCATGACGTGAGCCTGACGATTGAAAACGGCAAGGTTATACAAAAGGGGAAACTGCATAAGGGAGTGGATCTGAATTTCGAAATACAAGGCTCGCTCTCCGCCACGAGCGACGGCAATATTTGCATGCACGCCGACAAAATCAGCTCCGAGCATATCCCCGTCAAGGGCTTGCTTCATTTCCTGGGCGACGACCTTTCCAAGCTCGTCAAGAGCAATTCCGCGCGAGGGATGGATGTGGACGGAGACAACATTATTCTGATTCCGGCATCGCTCACGCCGCCGCCCCACATGGAGGGCCGCGTGGCGCGCGTGGCGATTGAGGACGGAAAGATCGTGGAATACTTCAACTCCGGCAAGCATCTTCCTCCGCTGAAGCCTCCACTTACGACGAGCGGATACATTTACCATCGCGGCGGAGTTCTGCGCTTCGGGAAGCTGACCATGCAGGATGCGGACCTGGAAATTGTCGGCGGTCGCGGCAAGGTGTTCGATTTCTTCCAAAAGGAGTATCTGAAGCAATTAGTGGCTGGTTACTCCAAGAGCACGGCCAACAAAGGACTCATTGCTCACATGGTGGACTACTCGCATTTCGATCATGGGTCACGCGGGTCCGCTGCGAGAACGGATACAGGCAAGTAAGAGCACTTACCGTAACTTAGTGTCTGGCATGACGCAAGCGGTCCGGCAGGCGGCCCGTATTTACACTCCTAAAGCAAGGTATGGAATGGAATATTGTTACCCTCAAATCGAGAGGAGTCGCCGAGTGATAACAAACGCGGTCGCGAAGTGGATACTTGTGGCCGTAGCGGCCGCGGCTTCGGGTAGTGCGGTGTACGCGCAGCCGCGCCAGATAGACACGGCCCACTCCTCGATGACGGTCCACGTCTACAAGGCCGGAATGTTATCCGCCTTTGGCCACGACCACGAAATCGCGGCGCGAATCGCCGGCGGCAGCGTCGACGTGCGCGGCCGCAAAGTGGAATTGACCGTGAATGCGGGGACTCTGCGCGTCGAGGATCCAAAGGCTTCCGAGAAAGATCGCGCGGAAATCCAGTCCACGATGTTAGGGAGCGAAGTGTTGGACACCGCGACTTACAAGGACATACGGTTTCACTCGACGTCGGCCGAAGCCGCCGGGCCAGGAGCCTGGAAGGTGAGCGGTGAGTTAAATCTACACGGTCAGACTAAGCCGGTATTGATAGAGGTAAAGGAAAACATCGGACATTATACGGGAACGTGCCGCTTCAACATTACGGATTTCGGAATTAAGCCTGTCAAGGTGGCCGGGGGCGCCGTGCGGGTGAAAGACGAGGTCCAAATCGACTTCGACTTACAGTTGGCGCAGTAAGAAGGGAGGAGAACGAATGCTTACAGGACGGCATGTATTACTTAGTGGCGGTTTATTGGTGTGCTTGTGCGGCGTTTTGCCCGCACAGTATGGCGGCGGCTCGGGCGGCACAGGCGGCACAGGCAGCACCGGCGGAACGACCGGCGGAACGACGGGCGGAACAACAGGCGGAACGACGGGAGGCACAGCGGCATACGGAGGCTCGTCGAGCGGCTTGAATAATAACTACCATATTGGTTTCGAGCGGCCGGAGGCCTGGGGCTTAAAATACTTTGCTTCCGTGTCCCTATTAAGCGGACTGCCGGCTCCGCCGCCGACCGAGGGAGCGCGATTCGGCTCGATCAGCATCGGGCTGGAGATGGACTGGTTGCCGCAACTGGATGCGGGGCAGCAGAAGATCGGTTACAACGGCCTAGCGCCGGAAGACTTGAACAAAGCTCCGATATTCGCCAGGCCGGTGGTGAGGATCGGGCTGCCTGATAAGTTCACAGCGGTGGTGGCTGCTCCGCCGCCGTTCGAGTTATTCGGCGTGCACACGCGCATGATTGCCTTTGGTGTGGAGCGTCCGCTTGTGCAGCGCGGCGCGGTGACGCTTTCCTGGCGCGGTTACGGCCAGGTAGGGTCGGTGAAGGGCGCCTTCACTTGTCCGAACAGCGTACTGGCGTTCGCGCCCGGAACGGCGGGAAACCCGACGTCGTGCACTGGTGAATCGTCGGACGTTGCATCGCTGCGGTATGCGGGAAGTGAATTCGAAGTATCGTATCGCGTGCCGGGGCATCCTAAGTTTATCCCCCATGCGGCAGTGGGAGGAAATTTCATGGATCTGGTATTTCAGACGCATGCTCCAGTTACCGGGGGAATGGATGAAACCCGGCAGTGGACGCGCGGCGGAACATTCACGAGCAGCGGCGGAGTTACTTACATGCTGACGAGTAAGGCCGCATTTACGGTGGATGCCTTCTATACGCCGCTGTGGGTAGAGCGGGCTGCCGGGTCGCCGCGCATGAATGACGGGCTTTTCAATGTGCGCGCGCTGGTGAGTTATACGTTCCGGTAGAGGATGGGACGGCGGACGCTTCGGCGTCATTCGGCATTCAAGGCGGCGAGTGCTTGAGTGAGAAGGTCTTCGTCTTCCGGTAGAACGGTGCGAAGGTCGAGCAGTAACTGGTCGCCGGCAACACGAGCGATCACCGGCGGTTCCGAGAGACGGAGCCGCCGTTCGCATTTTGCGGCGTGCGGGCAGGCGATGGCGATGAGCCAGGTGGGAATGGATTGTTCGGGGGTGGCTCCGCCGCCGATCACGGATTCGCCCTTGACGACCTCGGCGCGAAGTTCAGGAACGCGTGCGAGGAGTGCTTCGGCGCGCGCGCGGATGGCATCGGCCGGTTGGCGGATCATGCGCAGCGCGGGGATGCGGTCCCACTGTTCGAGGAGCAGGTGGCGGAGCGTGGATTCGAGCGCGGAGTAGACAAGTTTATCGAGGCGCAGCGCGCGGTAGAGCGGATTGCGGCGGAGTCGCGCGACGATATCGGGTTTCCCGGCGAGGATGCCGGCTTGCGGTCCGCCGAGCAGTTTATCGCCGCTGAAACTGACCAGGTCGACACCGGCGGCGAGGCTATCGCCGGCGAGCGGCTCTTCGATGCCGAACTCTTGCAGGTTCACGAGGCAGCCGCTGCCGAGATCTTCGTAGAGGGGCAGGGAACGCTCACGGGCGAGGCCGGCGAGGCCGGCCAGGGCGGGGCGCGCGGTGAAGCCGGTGATTCGGAAGTTGCTGGGATGGACGCGCAGCAGCATGCGGGTGCGCTCCGTGATGGCGTCGCGATAATCTTCGATGCGCGTGCGGTTGGTGGTTCCGACTTCGCGGAGGACTGCGCCGGAGCGATGGACGATTTCGGGAATGCGGAAGCCGTCTCCGATCTCGACGAGCTCGCCGCGAGAGACCACGACTTCGCCGCCGCCACCGGCGAACTCATTGACGGCGAGCAGGACGGCCGCGGCGTTGTTGTTCACAGCGATGGCGGGCGCGCCGAGGAGAGCTTCGAGGATGGGCGCGACGTGGGCGTCACGTTTGCCGCGGCGGCCGAGAGCGACATCGTATTCGAGATTCGAGTAACCGTCGGGGATGGCGGCCGGAGCGAGCGGCGCGCGTCCGAGGTTGGTGTGGAGAACAACGCCGGTAGCGTTGATCACGCGACGGAGAGAGGGCCGCTCAAAGGCGGCGAGGCGGGCGGCGGTGTCGCGGGCGAGGTCAACGGCGGAAGGCGCGGCGGCGGTGGAGTGGGATCGGAGATGGCTGCGGGCGTCGTCGATGGCGCGGCGGGCAGTGGCGACGGCGAGGGCGCGAGGGAAGCGGCGGCAATCGGGCGGGAGGTGCTGGAGGACGTCGTGCACGGAGGGGAGGGCGCGGAGGGCAGGGGAATCGTCCACGAACTCGATGGTAAGGGGTGCAAGTGGCGGCGCGCAAGACGGGGGTGCTATACTGATTTCGCAGCACCTTCACGCAAATCGGGGCGTGGCTCAGCCTGGCTAGAGCGCCTGGTTCGGGACCAGGAGGTCGGTGGTTCGAATCCACTCGCCCCGACCAAATTCCTCAAAGACTTACAGACACTGTCTCGCAGCTCAAATTCAAAATTTCTCCAATACCGCCCGCACAGATTCGATGTAGCCCTTGCATGGATTGTATGGTGCCCCAGCGCGGCCATTAATCTGTGCTCAGCGGATAGGTTTTCGAGACTCCCTATAGGAGCAGCACGGCCACATGGGCACAGGTTACCCCGGCAAAACGGCGATTGTTGATACGGGCCCTCGGCCTCGTGTTAACAGGATGTCGGCAATCGCGTAAGCAAGAGGTTTGTTCGGATCGGCTCGGTAGGGGCGGTGCGCGCTGAAAACGCCCCAGGTACCGGTGTCTGTCCCATGGCGGGACCGTCCGCAGCACGCCTGAATTCCTCCGAAGCAAGAATTTTCGGAGTTCGGCTCTTCTCCAGAATCCGAGCGGCTGGTTCCCGTTGGGGTTGAATGGTGTGAAGTATTAGACTTCGATTCGCTACCGCTTCAGGCGGCGCGCCGCCGCAGCGATCATTCCGGCGGCGGCGAACATCAGGCTTAGGGAGCCGGGTTCCGGTACCGGCGGCGGCGTAAGGTCGAGCGCGACCACATTGTCCAGGTAATCGAAGTTGTAGGGGGGAAAATTTGGGTTTGGGGACTCCTGGAACTCGAAGGTGAGCGTATTCTTCCCCTGACTGGCGGGCATAGTGATCGAGTACGCCAACCAGCCAGACGGTTGATCAAACAATTGCCAGAGATACTCTCCATTCCACAAAATGCCGAAGTAGCTCCCCGGGGCTCCGGAGGTCGACAGCAAGAACTGTATGTAAAATTTGTCCGCTTTACCCGGCGCGTAAACATCCTGGCTGATATACGAACGGCCGAAAGGGGTAGGGCCTTGGGCTCCCAGGGCCGCCACCCAGGAACCGAGGTCGAGGTTGGGGTCAAAGTTCAACGGCAAAAACGGCATGGTGGAGTTATAGTTCCAGCCGTTCTGCACATAAACCGGCTCAGTCGATTCAACGGTCCAGCCGTAGAAGCTGCCACCATTCAAGTCTATGTGTCCGCCATTGGAATAGGGGTCTGTCACATTCCCAAAGCCCCATGGATGTTCAAAACCGCAGTTTACGATTTGGTTGCCAGGAATGTCGCACGAAAGCGGACCGGCTTGCGCCGAGGGACCCGTAGTGACAATGATGATCCCTATCGCGCATGCAAACAGCAGTCGCTTCACGTGAAAATCCTCCCCTCGGGAATGAACAAAATTGTGCCGAGTCCTAGGGATTATACCGGCACGTGAATCCAAACAGCACGAAAACACCACTGAAAAAAGTACTAGAACCAAGGCCCACGACTAAACCCATTCTTTTCGATAACGGCAAAACGGCGTTTCCCGGAAACTGGCTTGGCGTTCGAACGCGGACCGCGGGAGCCCAGATTGCGAGACGGATCACCAACGTGGAAACCAGGGTCCAAGCAGGGTCCAACGGCGACCCGGTTGGCCGCGCCTTCGCCTTTAGGGTCCAAGTAGGGTCCAAATCGAAGGCGTGCAAGTCTTGTGTTTTCAGTGAACGATCCTTGTAAGTTGTTGATATATCCTGATTCGGGACCAGGAGGTCGGTGGTTCGAATCCACTCGCCCCGACCAAACCATTTTGATCGACTTGCTGTCTGTCGACTGCGAAGACCTCTTGGGCTCGTACCAGGAGGTCTTTGATACACTCCTATGTCTCTTGCCACTTCGAAAACGCCAGCAACATCTTCGCTCTGTTACGATCCGTGAGGGAGGCGCACACGACTAGCGCTCTTTTCACCGTGATGCTGGTTCTTATGGCGGGGCTGCCGCTAATGGGGGAAGAATGGCCTGCTGTCAAACCAGTCACTCAGTCGTTTGAAGTCGACCTCGGTGCCGCCGTCGTAGCGTTCGATCTGCCGATCAAATCCGTGGAGGGTCGAGTCCTGTACCGCCTCTTCTGCCGTGGTGGAGGTTCGGCGGAGGCCCTTGATGAACTCGGCGAAGGCGACGGCGTGAACTGGGTTGGCCCGCTCATGTGCGTGCTCAATCAGGGGAACGGTCCGCCCTCCGAAGACTCCCTGCTCGCCGAGGATGACTCACCACCGTGGCACATTCGCGGGCAGTTCATCGGGAGTGATCTTGTCGGAGCCTGCGGAGCGTACCCCGAGTTTGGACTGAATCGGAGTTTCCGGTTGCGCGGTTTTGTTCTACGCCTCGGCGTCAAAAATCTGGTGCGCGGCCGTGGCGGATCACCGGGACGATTCAACCTTGCCGTCTCCGTGGAACAGGATTCCACAGCGAAAAGCGCGCGGGCAGAGAGGCCGAACTACTTGCAGCCCGCTTTGGGCAAGTGCGATGTTGTCCGCAGAGGCCACGATCCGCGAATGTGCCGGATTGGGACCGGCCCTACGGCTGGCTCGTGGGCACCCTGTCCGAAGCAATAACTCCACAACCCTCGGTATCCACATCCGCCCGGAGTGGTGTTGGCTTGGTGCTCCTATTGGCGATTAGAGGTCCTGTCTGAGCAACATAGTTTGGTCAAATTTTTCGGAAAGCGGTCTGCGCGACCAAGCTGGGGCGTTCGTCAGATGTGGCCAGAAAGACACCCTCGGGCAACTCCTCGACCTGGATCTGAATCGCAAGTTCCATACGGACCGATCTTAGCGGGAGCAGGCCAAAACGGTGAAGCTCGATCCCGTATCTCACGACGCACCAGACAGCGTGCAACCGGGGCGCGCTCGCGATGCATCCGGTTTTTAGGGTCCGAATAGGGACAAACGGAAGACGCGGCCTAATGTTTTTCCACGATTTGCCGATTAGTTCCAAGTAGGAGGCCGCGACGGTCTCCACTCGCTATGACAGCAAATCGAGCAAAACGGGCTTTGCCCTATGTACTCTGCGCTCTGATCGCGCCGATGATGCAGCCGGGCGCGGCGTTCGCTCAGTCTCCCACTCTTAAGGACCTTACCGAGGCCAGCCTGGAAGACTTGATGAATATACAGGTCACGTCGGTTTCGAAAAAGGAGCAAAGCCTGTCGAAAACGGCCGCCGCCGCGTTCGTGATCACCAAGGAAGATATTGCCCGTTCCGGCGCGACCTGCATCCCCGAATTGCTGCGGATGGTCCCCGGGGTCGAGGTGGCGCGCGTGAATGCCAGCTCTTGGGCCGTGAGCATTCGCGGATTCAACAGCGTCTATTCCAACAAGGTCCTGGTGCTCATCGATGGACGCTCTATTTATAGCGCGCAGTTCTCGGGCGTGTATTGGGACCAGATCGACGTTCCCCTTGAAGAGATCGAACGGATCGAGGTGATCCGCGGACCGGGAGGCACGGTCTGGGGCGTCAATGCAGTCAATGGCGTGATCAACATCATCACGAAATCGAGCCAGGGGACGCATGGGGGCGCCGTCACCTTGAATGGCGGCTCGCAGACGCACGCGGTGGAGAGCGTGCAGTATGGCGGCGCAATCGGCGGCCGCGGTGATTACCGTTTATCCGGCAGGTTTATGGACGTTGCCGGCTCGTCTCTTCCAGGAGGATCGGCGAGCCCATCCGGCCCCGGCGGCGACGGATGGCACCAATGGGGAATCGGGTTCCGCAGCGATTGGCGCCTCTCGGATCGGGACGCGCTGGTTGTGGAGGGAGACGATTTCGATCAGGCGGGAAGCCAGTCGCGCACCAACTCCCTCTTGCCCGGCCCGGTTGCGCAAACGTTCCCTCAGGAATTGGATGGGGAGGGCCGCAGCGTCCTCGCCCGCTGGACGCGGCAGCAATCCTCCGGAGGAGACGAGTCCCTGCAAGCGTACTTCAGCGATTTTCACCGCATTGAGCTCGGCGTTCCCCTGCGCGAACGTGTTTTCGACATTGAGTATCAAAACAACTGGAGATTGGCCGAGCGGCACGACGTGGTTTGGGGAGTGGAATTCCGGCGCGATGACTCGCACCTGAACCCGGCGGATTGGATCCACTTTACGCCGGAGCGCAGTCACGACAACCTGATCAGCGGTTTCCTGCAAGACGAGATACAACTCTCCGAAGGCGTATCGCTCACGCTCGGATCGAAGTTCGAGCACAATTCCTATACCGGTTTTGACCTTGAGCCCAGCGTGCGGCTCGCCTGGACGCCTACTTCGCGTTCCACTTTGTGGGCCGCGGCCAGCCAGGCCGTCAGGCAGCCGAACGTGGAAGAGATGTCCGCCGCCATTAATGAAGGCTCAATGCCTATCGCGCCCGATGTGTCCGCGCAGGTGATGATCTATGGCAACCCCAAACTCCACACCGAGAGCGTGCGCGACTTTGAAGGGGGATACCGGCATGCGATTGGCGGCGCATTCTCCGTCGATATTGCAACCTTTCTTTCCTTCTACCGGCGGCTGACCACCCTGGAAGCGGGGCCGCCCACATTCGTTCCGCGAGCTGACGGCATCTCTATCGCTTTGCCCCAAACGTACCAAAACAATGCCGGCGCGAGAGACTTCGGCGGCGAGATCGCGGTCAATTGGGACGCTGCTACGTGGTGGCGCATCAGCCCGTCTTACTCTCTGCTCCGCGTCAATGCTTCGATGAACCGGAACTCTTCCGATACTTTTGCCTTCGCGCCGGCAGATTCCCCCGAGCATGTCTATCGCGCGCGCTCGCGGATGGACATCAGCCGCCGCACGAGCTTCGATCAGACGCTCTCCTGGACATCGCGGCTGGGTAGCGGAATATCATGGCCCGTTCCGGCGCACTGGCGCCTGGACTTGCGGCTAGCGAGGCGCATCGGCGAGGCCGCGGAAATCTCCGTTTTGGCGCAGAATCTGCTCGCGCCGCGCGTCCTCGAATTCTCAGACGGATACGGAATCGCACCCACTGTAAATACCCGCAGTATTTCCGGACAACTCAATTGGCGATTCTGAAGAGCGGCGCACAATCCGGGAATCCCGCTCCAGACGCTCGGCGCGCGGGGAGGCGGCGGCGCGCGGCACGAGGGCTTGCGGTCCTCATCGCTGCCTGTTTCGTGCATGAGGGGCTGCGCGCGCAGGCCGTGAACGAGTACGAGTTGAAGGCCGCCTTTCTTTACAACTTCGCCAAATTTGTGGAATGGCCTGACGACGCCTTCGCTTCGGCCGCCGATCCCATCTCTGTTTGCCTGCTGGGCGGCAATCCGTTCGGCGACTTCCTGCAGCACACCGTCGCGGGAAAGTCCGTACAGGGCCATGGGTTCTCGGTCGGGCAGATCTCCACGTTTCCCTCCGGCCATTCCTGCCACATTGTCTTTGTCGCAGGCGACAGTTCGAAGCTGCTGCGCGATTTCGAGAAGGATGGACCTCATCCGGGCGTGCTCACTGTGGGCGAGGCTCCGGAATTTACGGAGCGCGGCGGCATGATCGGGTTCAAGCTCGAACACGGAACCGTCCATCTGCTCATTAACCTCGCTGCCGTCGAGGCCGCACGGGTGCGCATCAGCTCCAAGCTGCTCTCGCTTGCGAAGATCGCGCGCAAGTCGCCATGACACGCCTGATGAGAACGCGCTACCAATATCGCCGCCTTCCGGTGAAGGTAAAGCTCACGATTATTATCTTCGCCACCGTTGCGCTCGCACTTTCGGTTTCCACAGCCGCCGTGCTGGTGTATCTGCGGGCCGTTTTGGGAGCGGCGACGGGCAACGATCTCCGCGTGCTGGCGCAGATGTATGCAACCAATAGCGCCGCGGCCCTGACCTTCGGCGATAAAGCGGCGGCGACGGAGCTTCTCGCGGGATTCTCGGCCAAGCGCTCCATTATCGCCGCTATTATCTACGGTCCCGATGGTACGCCATTCGCGGCCTACCGGCGCCGGGATTCCCGTCGAAGACCGTCGCCCGGCATCGCGGTCCGCGAGCCGGTTCTCCTCGACGCTCAGCGCATCGGCACTCTCTATTTGGAATGCGACCTCGAAGATGTTGCCGCGATTCTCGATCGCGCTACCAACGCCAGCCTCTTCATTCTGTTCGCGGCATTCGGCGTAGCCATTCTGCTGGGCGTCAAGTTGCAGCGTTCCATTACCGAACCGATCCGCCGTCTTGCCGAAGTGGCCGAACGCGTCTCCGCCAACCGCGATTACGCCCTCCGCGCTCCCAGGGTTTCCGATGACGAGCTTGGGCAATTGACGCTCCGCTTCAATAACATGCTCGCGGAAATCCAGCAGCGCGACGCGCAGTTGCTCGCCAATCAGGACAGACTCGAACAAAAGGTGGCGGAGCGCACCGCCGAACTGGCATTAGCGAAGGATCAGGCCGAACACGCCTGCGTGGCGCTCGACAAGAGTCTGACCCAACTCAGCCTGGCGCTGGATGGCGCGAATGAGGCGCTTTGGGATTGCGACATTGCCGGCAATCGAACCTACTATAGTGAGCGGTGGGGCGCCATGTTGGGCTTCTCGAAAGAGGAGATCGGCGAAAGGGTGGAAATCTGGGATCGCCTGTTGCATCCCGAAGACCGTGGGACTGCGATGAAAGCGCTCCAGGAACATATCGCCGGCCGCACGGAAACCTACGAGACCGAGTACCGGATGCGGACCAAAGACGGCGACTGGCGCTGGATCCAGGCGCGTGGCAGGGTGGTGCAACGCGGCTCGGACGGCGCTGCCACGCGAATTGCGGGCACCCACCTCGACATCACCCAGCGCAAAACAGCCGAACAGGCCCTCGCGCGCCAACATAATATTCTCGAGAGCCTCATCGAAAGCGTCCCCGACCATATCTATTTTAAGGATCGCGAGAGCCGATTCATCCGCATCAATCGCGCCCAGTCGCTCCGGTTCGGGTTGAGCGAACCCGCCGAAGCCGTCGGCAAAACGGATTTCGATTTTTTCGGGGCTAAACATGCCGAAAGCGCCCGGGCAGATGAACTCGATCTGATCGAGGGGCGGCAAACGACGATAACAAAAGAGGAGAAGGAAGACTGGCCCGATGGCCGCGTCACCTGGGTGCAAACCAACAAGCTTCCGTTGCGGGATCATTCCGGGGAGATCGTCGGCACGCTTGGCATCTCGCGCGACATTACCGAGCGCAAACGCATGGAAGATGCCCTCCTTTTGGCCAAGGAGAAGGCCGAAGCGGCGAACCGCGCGAAGAGCGAGTTTCTGGCCAACATGAGTCACGAGATCCGCACGCCGATGAACGGAATTATCGGCATGGCCGAACTCGCCTTGGATACGCCTCTCGACGAACAACAGCGCGAATACCTGAGCACGGTGCGGACATCCGGGGAAGCATTGCTCACCATCATTAATGACATTCTCGATTTCTCCAAAATCGAGGCCGGCAAGATGGTGCTTGAGCGAGCCGATTTCGATCTCGACCCGGTGCTTCAGGATGCCCTCCGGATCGTGTCGGTTCAGGCTCATAGAAAGGGCCTCGAGCTGCTTTACGACTGCAAGGTCGATGTTTCGCGGCCGGTCGCCGGTGATGCGGCGAAGCTCCGCCAGATCCTGGTTAATCTGCTCGCCAATGGAATCAAATTCACCGATTCCGGCGAAGTGAAGCTTTCCGTCCTCGACCTGAGCGAAGACGACGGCGTTGTAAACGCCCACTTCGCCGTGTCCGACACTGGAATTGGAATCGCCGATTCTGCTAAGGATCAGATTTTCCAGGCGTTCGTGCAGGCGGATGGATCGCACTCGCGGCGGTATGGGGGTACCGGACTCGGTCTCACCATCTGCTCCCGCCTCGCGGCGCTAATGGGCGGGCGCGTCTGGGTGGAAAGCGAAGCCGGCAAGGGCAGCACGTTTCATCTCACTGTTGGCCTTGGTTCCTCGAACCAGAGTCCCGTACGGCACCCGGAAGAGGGAACTGCCCAATGCTCCATTCGCTCTTTGCGCGTCCTGCTCGCGGAGGACAACCCGGTGAACCGGAGGGTTGCTTTTCTTTTGCTCAAACGCGAAGGCCATTCCGTAGCGGAAGCGTCCAATGGGGTCGAAGCCGTAGCGGCGATGGGACGCGAGAATTTCGATATCGTCCTCATGGATGTTCAAATGCCCGAGATGGACGGTTACGACGCTACCAAGGAAATCCGCGCGCGAGAGAACGGCACCGGAACGCATGTGCCCATCGTCGCCCTCACTGCGCACGCTATGAGTGGCGCCCGCGAGATCTGCCTCTCCGCCGGAATGGACGACTATTTGAGCAAGCCCATCGCGATCAAGGAACTGCGAGAGGTGCTCAAAAAGTGGACCGCCGCCGCTTAGTTCAGAATCCCAACACCTGTTGATCGTGCCAGGGCGCGCGGCGGGCGATCATTCGCCGCCGGTGAGATGGCCCATGCAGCCGTTTTGAGATGGGGCTTTCGATGAGGGAGCGATTCAGAAACGACTGGCTGCGGTAGACGACGCGGTGAAGATCACGTTCAGTAATGGGCGATCGGTCCGGGTGCCGCCTGAGCTCGGGCAGGCAGGACGCGACCAGCTTCGGGTCGCCACAAGCGGTAGTGCGGCGGCTATCCAGTAAATGAGGAGGTTTCACCCCTTCCAGGCATTCCGTCCGGTGAGTACGAACTGCGATTCGCGCATCCGCGTTTTCAGGCCCGGACCCTAAAGATCGCGGTCCGTGCTTCCGAAGGGGTGATGAATGCAGGTGTTGTGCGCCTGCGCCCCGCGGCGGTGAAGTAATCGCGGGCGGATGTAACGCAGAACGACGCGCCTGCGTTCTACCTCAACGCGGACTTCACTCGGGGCGCGATCAAGCCTTACGTGAAGTCCGCGCAGGGCGGTGCGGCAATATCCGGCTCGCCATCACGGCGGTCGGCACCATATACGCGGCACGGATCTGACGGTCTTCATTTACTCGTAACGTGAGTAACTGGTCGCAACCCACCAAAAGACCGCCACCGGTGCCGAACAAAAAGCCCGCGTTCATCTTCCCGGTCCACGGCCTTGACATTAGAATCAGACTAACCAACAATGGTTAATGTACGGGCGATGCCGCCCAGTCGCAGGTCCTCTGAGCTAAGTCAGCCGATCTGATCTCCTTCCCTTAGATCACCCCCGCGCAATCCGAGAGGATTGTGGTGTCAGCGGACACGGGGCGGGGTTGAGAACAGAATCAGGTCTAAACATGACGAGACTCGCAACGGCGACGTGCACACTTCGCGAAGGTGATGAAGTCGTGCTGGTCGACGGCACTTATCCGGGGACGCAGGGCGTCTTTCTCCGGCTCAAGGAGGACGCGAACTGGGCCGACATTCGGGAACGGAACGGCGAGATCTGGAGCCATCCGTTGATCTGGCTCCGGGCCGCGAATCCTCCGGCCGGCAGGAATTAGGGCCCATGATTGAAACAATCTCTGCGGGCACGATTCTGATCGACGGCCGCGCGCCAGTACCGAAATCCAACCTGCTGCGAAATAGCTCCGATTCTAATGGATGGTCCGTCATCAAGAGCGGCCGTGCTGCATTCGAAGACACAATCGAAGGCGCAGGCTGGACGTTTTTCTTCATGGCGGGAGCGATCAGGGCTACCGCCTTCGGCGCCGACGAACAGAAAGCGACCCGTTCCGCGTTGACGCGGTTGATCGCGGACGTGAAATCGCGGCATTGCAATAGCATCGAAATCACGGAAGTAACCGGCGAGAAGTTTCTGGGCCTACGGTACGTAAGCGTCGTCGGTCGCGCGCGCCACCTTCAGGAAGGCACGCTTTTCAGCGGCCACAATCATTCGATCTAAATGGAGCCTATTCACATCATGAACGTTCGACCTTTGTATGACCGCATCGTAGTAAAGCGGATCGACGAGCAGGAAACTACGCGCAACGGGATCGTTATTCCCGATTCAGCCAAGGAAAAGCCACAACAAGGCGAAGTGATCGCCGCCGGCAAAGGCAAGCGGCTGGAGGACGGAAAACTGACCGCTCTGGCCGTCAAGACGGGCGACCGCATCCTGTTCGGCAAGTATTCCGGCAATGAAGTGCAGTTGGACGGCTCCGAGTACATCATCATGCGCGAGGACGACGTTCTTGGCGTGCTGGATGCTGCGCCCAAGACGCTCGCCGGCAAATAAGTTTCGACCGAGAGGAAAAGACATCGATGGCAAAACAGATCATTTATAGCGACACTTCCCGCCAGGCGATCCTGCGCGGCGTAAACCAGCTTGCGGATGCGGTGAAGGTGACTCTAGGACCGCGCGGACGGAACGTGGTTCTGGAAAAGAAATTCGGCGGACCGACGATTACGAAAGATGGCGTGACAGTAGCCAAAGAGATCGACCTCAAGGATCCGCTGGAGAACATGGGCGCGCAGATGGTGCGCGAAGTGGCGTCGAAAACCTCCGATGTAGCGGGGGACGGCACCACCACCGCGACGATTTTGGCTCAGGCTATCTACCGCGAAGGCGTCAAAGCGGTAACGTCGGGCGCCAATCCAATGGCCGTCAAAAGGGGAATCGACAAGGCTGTCGAGATGGCTGTCGCGGAAATCAAGAAGCTCTCGAAACCGGTATCCGGCGACATGATCGCGCAAGTGGGAAGCATTTCGGCGAACAGCGACACGGCGATCGGCAACATCATTGCGGAGGCGATGAAGAAGGTCGGCAAGGACGGCGTGATCACGGTCGAGGAATCGAAGACCATGGCCACCGAACTGCAAACCGTCGACGGAATGCAGTTCGACCGCGGATACCTTTCGCCTTATCTGGTGAGCGACCCGGAACGGATGGAATGCGTCTTTGAGGATCCGTACATTCTCATCTACGACAAGAAGATCGGCAATATGAAGGACCTGCTGCCGATTCTGGAGCAGATCGCGCGCGCCGGCGCACCGCTGCTGGTGATCGCGGAAGATGTGGAAGGGGAAGCCCTGGCCACGCTGGTCGTCAACAAACTGCGCGGGACGCTGAATGCGTGCGCGGTCAAGGCGCCGGGTTTTGGGGATCGCCGCAAAGCTATGCTGGAAGATATCTCGATCCTGACTGGCGGCAAGGCCATCATGGAAGAAACCGGGATTAAGTTGGACAGCGTCAAGCTGGAGGATCTCGGCCGCGCGAAGCGTGTCACGGTCGACAAGGACGTGACCACGATTATCGACGGCGCCGGAGCACAGAAGGATATCGAGGGACGAATCCGGCAGCTCAGGGCGCAGATCGAAGAAACAACGTCCGATTACGACCGGGAGAAACTGCAGGAGCGACTGGCGAAGTTGGCCGGCGGAGTGGCAATCATCAAGGTGGGGGCGGCAACCGAAACCGAGATGAAGGAAAAGAAAGCGCGCGTGGAAGACGCGCTGAACGCAACTCGTGCGGCGGTGGAAGAGGGCATCGTGCCCGGCGGCGGCGTCGCCTTGTTGCGCGCATCGGCAGCATTACAGGGCCTGAAGCTCGCTGGCGATGAACAGTTCGGGGTCATGATCGTGCGCCGCGCGTGCGAAGAGCCCGTTCGGCAGATCGTGCGGAACTGCGGGAGCGAGGGCGCTGTTGTGGTCGAGAAGATCCGGAGCAATCAGGATCCGGACTTTGGCTTCAACGCTTCCACCGAGGAATACGAAGACCTGGTGAAGGGCGGCGTGATCGATCCCACGAAGGTGACGCGGACGGCTCTGCAAAATGCGGCGTCCATTGCCTCTCTCATGCTCACGAGCGAAGCCATGATTTGCGGCATTGTGGAAGAACCGGGCGAATAAATAAACAGCGAGGGAGACCACTTGGATGAATAAGCGATTGCTGAAGCGGCATAAGCGGCAGGTGTTACGAGCCAAAGAGCGCGTCAAAGTTTCGGAGCCCGACGTCAGGACCCCGGACCAGGTGGCTGCCGCCCGGGAAGCGAGCCGCAGTCTTACCGGGCGGCGAACCGATCCGGGTCTTTATTATTCGACGCCAGCGGCGAAGTCTAACGGTGCAGCCGAAGCCGGTGAGCCGACGGAGAGCGCCAACTCATGATGCACGGCTCGGTCGGAAGGTCGAGCCGGTGCCCGCACTGCCGGTCCATCGAATTCAGAAGTTCCGGCGCGCGCAATGCGGCCGAGACGATGTTTCGATGGCTGGTTCACCCTTACTGGTGCTCGCTTTGCGGGCACCGGTTCTTTCTGTTTCGCTGGCAAGTTCCCGCCGAACGAGCGGTTAGTTAGCCGGAACGGCACATTGGTCATTCGCCATTACGGTGGTACGTTTCTCTTCGAGAATGGCTAAGATCGCTTCGGTGGCGGCATTCATCCTGTTTGCCGGCGACGAACTTGGCGTACCGCTACTTTCCGCTTTGAACCCGGTAATTCGCATAGGCCTTCGCTAGAAAAACGGAATGAGGGCCACGGCTAGCGGTGGGAATAGAACGAGCGTTAGAGCAGGGGACTTCCTCGACGCCACAACGCCGCAGCGGTGGCAGTCGACGCCCCGCATGGTGTACAGAAAGAAGACCAGAGAACCCCACATGGGGGGATGAACTCAAAGCGCCGTTCCGCGAGCTGGTCGCAACCGGGCGCGGGCAAATCGAGGGAGTTTCCTCCGACGCCGGTCGTCCAAGGTCAGCCGGTGATTTTACGCATGGTGCTGTGAGCGATCACAGAGAGATACCAGGCCATCTCATTCGGCTCGCAGCATAGCGACGGGATCGATTCGCACCGCACGAATCGCTGCGGGTACGGCAGCAAGAAACGCTGCCCCGAAGAGGATCAAGGATGGAAGTGCGAGCATGCTCACGTCCGTCGCCTCCACCTGATAGAGCAGGGTCTCGACATATCGGATCGACCAGAATCCGAGAGCCAGGCCCGCGACCGCTCCGATGACAACCATCGAAAAAACCTCGAGCGTCACCGTCCGGGCGATGCGGCTGGCGGGCGCGCCGATTGCCAGCCGGATTCCGATTTCGCGGCGGCGCTGAAGCACCGAGTAATCGAGCACCCCGTACAATCCGATGACGGCGAGCAGAAGCGCGACGCAACCGAAGAACACAGCCAGCGTGGCGAGCAGCCGTTCGCGAAGCGTCTGCGCACGAATCAGTTCTTCCTGTGTGTCGATGCTGCTCACGCGAAAATCAGAACGCGCGCGCGTCACCTCCAGGCGCATGGTCTGTGCAACGGCGAGAGGGTTCGCGCCGCCAGTGCGGACAATGAAGCTCGCGTGCCCGTAACTCCCGGGAGCGCCGGCAGCATCGACTTGGCGAAAGGGCACGTAGGCTACCGGAAGGATCGGCTCCCGGATGCTTCGGTATGGTGCATCCGCAACCAATCCGACGACCCGATAGGGGACTGTGGTCCGCCCGCGCAGGAACGACTTGCCAACCGGGTTTTCGCCGTTGAAGTACTCGCGTGCGAACGTTTCATTCACCAGAGCCGCGCCGGGGGTGGCTTCATCGGGACGAAAATCGCGTCCGGCTACCAGCTTCAGCCGCATGGTTTTCCGCCAGCGGGGAGACACGTTCAGGAAATATGTGAGCACAGGGCCCGGTGGCTCGCCGTGTAGGGAGATGAAATTGTTCATCGAATTAGCTGTGAATACGGCCCAACTGGCAATAGCGACGTTCTCGACTCCTGGCGCGCCGCGCAACCGGTCTGCCACCTCGTCCCAAACCACAGCAGGCTGAGGTCGCGACGGGATTACGTCCAGAACCAAAATATGGTCCGCGGAGAAGCCCATCGGCCGATTCGACAGGCGATCGAATGTGGCCACAAACAGTCCCGCCACGAAAAGGATGAGGAAACAGAATGCCACCTGCACGGCAATGAGTCCGTGCATCAACCGGCGCCGCACATGAACATCGTCTCCGCCTTTGAGCGCGCTTGCCGGCTTGATACCCGATGCGCGCAATGCGGGTGCCAGGCCAAACAGCAGGATTACGGCAGCGGTCAACAGCAATCCAAAGCCGAACACGCGCCAGTCCGCCGGCAGCAGCAATTGAATGGGCTTGCCTGAAGTGCTGATCATGCGAACCACGAATGGAGCAGCCCACCACGCAAACAATCCGCCCAGGGCGGAGGCGAGCAACGCCAGGCAGGCGCATTCGACCAGCACCAATTGCACCAGCCGGGCTCGCCCGGCGCCGATCGAAACTCGTAGGGCCATTTCTCGTGCCCTCGCCGTTGCCTGGGCGATCATCAGGTTGGCCACATTCGCACAAGCGATGAGCAGCACCAGCGCAACCAGGACACCGAGCGCGAGCAGGGAGCGCCGGTAGTCGCCTTGCAGGTTCGACACGCCGGCCGCCGCCGGTTCCAGTGTCACGGTCTCCGCCAGGAATCGGGCGGTTTGCACCTTGTTCATGCCGACGAAGTGCTTCGCTCGCTCCTCCTCGAATGCGTGCGAGATGGCGTTGAGGTTGGCCTGAAGGAGCGCGATGGCGGTGCCGGGCTTTACTCGCGCGATAGTGCGTATCCAGGTGGCATCGTCGCGCTCCGTCTTTCCGCTCATCATGGCAGGCAGGAAGATGTCCGTGACGGTGCCCGGCGACGTGCCGGTGAACGGTGCTTGCACGACGCCGGCGATCTGGTAAACGGTATGGTCCATGCGAAACGTGCGTCCCACGACGTTCGGATCTTTGCCAAAGCGCCGCGCCCAGTAATCGTGCGACAGAACGGCATAGGGATACGCGCCCGGCGTCAAGTCGTCGCTTGCGCTGAGCAGCCGTCCGATGACCGGCCGAAGTCCGAACGAATCGAACATCCCGCCGGAAACGTACGCCAGGTTCGCCTTTTCCATCTCCTGCTCCGACCGATAGGTCAACTCCACCGTCAGATTGGACGAGATCGCGATTAACTCAGCCTGGTCTTTCACGGCGTCACGCATCCGGCGGAACGCGGGATATGCCCACTCGTCGTAGCTGGCCGGTTTGCCGTCGAAGTCGACCAAGTGCCGGGTCAAATCGTAGAGTTGCTCCGGATCCTTTACCGGCAGAGACCGCAGCAGCATAGCGTCGATCAGTCGAAACGCGGCGGTGCAGGAGCCGACCGCGAGCGCGAGCGAAAGGATCGCCGCGGCGGATGTGACCTTCCTCTTTACGAGCTGGCGGCAGCCGAAGACGAAGTCGAAGCGCAACGAATCGAGCCAGGGGATAATACGAAGATCCCGGCTCTCCTCGCGGATTTGCAGCGCGGGTCCCAAGGCCTTGCGGACTTCCGCCGGGTCGCGGCCCTCCGCGATACCTTCCGTAATATGGGTAGCAAGTTCTTCTTCGATCTCGCGGCTCACTCGCTCACCGCGAAACAGGTTGATGGCACGCGCCCAAAACGACATGTCACACCGTCCTCAGGACTCGGTTTACCGCCGAAGTCACAGTTTGCCATCGGGACTGCTCAGTGGAAAGCTGCTTGGCACCCTCCGGAGTCAGCCGATAAACGCGCAGCCGCTGCCTCTGGTCTTTCGTAACCCACTCGGCGCGCAGCCAACCCGCTTCCTCCATTCGGTGCAGAGCAGGGTAAAGCGAACCTTCATCTGCCCGCAGTACGTCGCCGGAACGCTCTTTGATCGCGGACATGATGGCGTAGCCATGGAGTCCTGGCTTCCGGGACAGGATCTTGAGAACAAGCAGATCAAGCGCGCCTTGGAGGGAGTCTGTTCTAGGCATATTGAGACTTCTTAGTACTGAGACGTCCCAGTAGCTAAAAAGGTAGCACGTTCCAGGGGGCCTCTCGCCGCCTGAGGGCAGTCTATTGTCCTGCGGTTTCGCAAGGCACGATTTTTCCGAGGAGGCAAAAACAAAAGGCCGGCTTTCCTCGCGAGGAGGAAAGCCGGCCTGAAAGACAAATCCCTTAAATCACGGGGGACTTGAAAGGTCGCTCCAGATCAGAACTTAAAATACAGGGCGAACTGGATCAGCCGGTTGCCGTAATACTGGCTGGTGACCTTGCCGAAAGTGGTCGAGGTGACCGTCTGGTCGCCTACGAACCACGTCGTGTGGTTCAGGATGTTGGTGCTATCCATCCGGAGTTGCAAGCTCTGGCGCTCGGTGATGCGGAAGTCTTTCGATACTTTGAAGTCGAGATCCCAAACCGCGGGACCATCGATCAACGCCTTTTGCATCGTACCGAGCGTACCGGCCGCGGGCTCAAAGAAGATCTGCCCCGCGAACGGCGCGGTGCCATCGGGCGCAACCGCGCGCCCATCGGAACCGATAATCGACGAAGAGGCGATGTACGGCCCCGCCCCTGTCATGCGCAACTGGAAAGCATCCTTGAGCTCACCGAGGTTGTCCGTCGTATTCACCGTGTTGTTGCCGGAGCGAGCGGCACGGTTCAGCGTCCCCCGTCCCGAGAAGATCGAGAACGGCGCGCCCGATTGAAGGGTCCAGATGCCCGCCACGTTCCAGTTGCCAATCACGTGGTTGACGAACGAATTGCCTCCCCAGCGGTGATGCGCGCCGAACGGCAGATCGTAATTCACGTTGGCCTTAAACACGTGGGTATTGTCCACGCCGGCCACACGAGCTTTCTCAATCTTGGCGTTATTTATATCCAGCAGCGGTTCGAAATCGGTTTGCTGCGCGTTCTGCGAATCGCTGAGGGTCTTCGAGAAGACATAGCTTGCCTGGAATCCGAGGCCGCGCGTGGTATGCCGCGTAACCTCGACCACCGCGGCGTTGTAGCTGCTGCTGCTGAAATTCTGCAGCATATTCGCGCCCAGTGTGTTGGGGTTGCGGAAGAAGTTGTACGGGCCGTTCAGACCGTTGGTCTGATACAGGCTCGCCAGTTCTCCTACCTGTCCCGTCTGAATATCGCTGATCACGGTCGCGTTCGTCAGCAGTCCGCCGCTCGGCATTGCGGCGAAGAACGGCAGCGGCTGGCTGCCGGCGATGTTCGCGTTGAAAGTCGGGGTGAACGATCCCGTGGCTCTCTGCGCCAGCAGTCCGTTCTGCTGCGCCGCCTGGAAGGCCGGCAGCAACTGGCCGATCTGCACCTGGTTATAATCCAGACCGCGAATTTCCTTCACGCCGTGGTTGCCTACGTACCGTACGTCCACCACGAAATTTCTCACCAGGCGCTCGATTCCCACATTCCACTGCTGCACGTAAGGAGTAGTCAGGCCCGGGTCAGGCATTGCCACCGCGTTGCCCGCGGGGTTCAACGCATAGTTCTGCGCCAGCGTGCGCGGCACCTGGAACGCCGGAGGGTTGATCGCCGGAGGATTGTTCGAGATAAGGCCGCTCAGGCCGCTGAAGCCCACTGTCGTGGAGAGCCCGGAATTGGTGGTGATGCTGTTGCTGAGCGACTGCCCCAAGTTGTCGTCTACATAGAAGATGCCGTAGCCGGCGCGCAGCGCGGTCTTGCCATCGCCGAAGATATCCCACGCCAGTCCGACGTTCGGAGCGAACTCATGCCATGACGGCGTGTACCACGGACGGTTTACCGCCGACCCGGCGAAATCGAGTACCAGGTTCGGATCGAGCAGCGTCGCGATCGGATTGTGGTTTTCGATCACTGGCAGGAGCGCCAGCGCGTCTTTCTCGTCCACCGGAGTGTAGTGGTCCCAGCGCACGCCAAGAATCGCGGTCAGGCGCGGGGTGATCCGCCACGTGTCGGTTACGTAAGCGGCGTAATCGCTGAAGCGATAGTTGCGCAGGTTGGGCGCTCCGTTGACGTAGCCCGACGTGCGCGAAGTGACGTTGAACAACTGCGAGTCCGTGCTGATGTAGCCCGCCAGTGTGGCCAGCAGCGTATTGGCGCTCGAAAGATCCGTCGCGCTGATACCCGGTAGTTGCGAAGCTGCCAGGCCCGTATTGCCGGTGCCGATCGCCAGCCCGTAGGTCGGTGTAATGCCCGCATAGTTGTAATTGCGGATCGTCACTTTCTGTCCCTGGACGCCGAAAGCCACCGAATGGCTGCCATGCACCCAGCTCGCGTTATCCGACCAGTTATAGGTGTTCGTGTAGCGGCCCTGCGAAAGGAACGGATTCACCGGATTTGTAAACGAAGTTCCGCTCACCAAAAACGGCTGCGAAAGCGGCTGCGCGACAAACAGGGCCGGCGCGAGATTGAAGCCGGCGCGCGCCTCATTCGTCAGCGTGGGCGCGGGGTTGAAGCGCCATGAGAGTGAGACCAGTTTGGTCGCGTCGTCGTTGGCGACTGTTGGCGCGACGTCGAACGTCGCGTCCTGATCCGGCCGGTCGAGCAGATCGCGATTGTAAACATAACTCACGTGGAGCGCATTTCGCTCAGAGAGGTTGTAATCGAGTGTGCCGGTGATGTTATCCCGCGTCCGATTGTCGCGGGCATTGAATTGGTATCCGGCCGTATTGCGCAGCAGCGTGGTGCTGGAATCGCCGCGATTAAAATTGTTGAATGTGGTTGGCACTTTTGCCAGTAATGACGTCGTGAAGGGGTTCGCGCTCAAACCGGCCAATGCAAGCACATTCACGGTTTGCGCCTGGCCGTTGGCCAGGTAGGTGAATACGCCGCTACGGGCGTTCGGCGTCAACACCGTAGCGTTTTCCGCGGTTTGTTGCCGCTGGCGGTACGCTTCGTAGTTGACATAGAAGAACAGCTTGTCGGGAATGATGCGGCCGCCAAACTTGCCCCCGATCTGGTTCTGGTTCAGGAACGGAATCTTCACCCGGGCCTGATTATTGAAAAATGAATTAGCCGCCAGCGCGCTGTTGCGGTTCGACCAGTACGCCGCGCCGTGGAACTGATTCGACCCGGAAGGCGTCACGAACGTGATTTGCGACGACCCGCCGCCGGCCGATGCACTGGCGTTCGAAGAGGTCACCGTCACTTCCGATACCTGGTCGAGCAGCAGCAGGTTGGGCAGAAAATCCACGTCGTTCTGCCGGATGTAATTGTCTTGGATATTGACGCCATCGAGCGTGACGTTCACGTATGTGGAGCGCTGCCCGTTGACCGTGGTATTGCCGCGCGCGTTGTTGATTCCAGGCTGAGTCTGCAGAAAACTCAGCGGACTACGGTTCATCGTCGGCAGATCTTGAATCTGCGACTTCGTAATGGTATTCGATACTTCGGAACTCGTGGTCTGCACCGTATTGGACGATTCCGTTACTTCCACCTCTTGTGTAGCGCTGGCGACGGAGACTCTTACGGGCGGAACGTCTAACACCCGGCCCGGAAGCACATCCAAACCGCTAGTGACGGCTTTTTGAAATCCTTTGGCGTCGACGACCAGATCGTAATTGTTAGGTGGCACAGACGCCAGCGAAAATTCGCCGGATGAATTTGTTTTGGCCGTGAACGCATCGGCTGTCGTTCCGGCAATGCGCAGGCTGACAACGGCGCCAGGAACGGCTGCGCCCGAGGGATCGACTACCGACCCCGAAACTGTGCCGGCTACCTGCGCATTTAAGGCGGCAACGGCTACAAAAACCAGACAAACCAGTGAACGAATTACAGACATAACTCCCTTTCCTAAATTGAGGCCGTGCGGCCACAACGATTCTCAAAGCGCTTCTGGGGCAAGTGCCGTCCCTTGATCGGCCGAACCGCCCCAATCGACTAACCTTGTAGGGCAATTATACAGGACTAGCAACCACATGCACCACAACATTCGGCGCTCGTTCCACCTCCGCTCGAGGGCGCCCATGATAACTTCGCGGGGCCGAAAAGGGTTGGACAACGGCAGATCCTTTTGGAGGTGAACGGGGCTCCTCAGGTAGGACCCGAACCTACAACTCTTCGGTTAATAACTGTGAAGGCAAAACGACAGTCCGCTTTCGTGTGCAAAGGATAGGGTTCCGCGACCATCCGCATCGCGGGGAAGCCCATCAGATTTTCCGAGGCGCGATTCTTCTCGCCGGCGTCTACAAACCCGCGGATTTCCTGAGCAAGGAAATTTTTGGTTGTCGCGTCTGAGTGCAGACTGGGAATCCCGCCGATGCCGATGAGGCCCAAAATTTTACATCCGACTTAGGGTGCGTGGGCGTTCACGCGGCAGCGTCTGAGCCTGCCTGGTAACGTGATGGAGTTGGTCGCCGGGTTGAGAATCAGGAGAGCCGACGAACACCGTGAACATCTGAAGAAGAGGTGAGCCACTTCGCCACTCATCCCGCGAACGCGTCGTTCACGATAGCTACGATGAGCTTCACTTCCTCGTCGCTCAGCGCCTTGAACTCACCTTCCCGGCGCTTCTTCGGGAGCGTGCCGTTGTTCTGTCGTATGAACATGATCAGGTTTTCGGCCACGCGGTCCGGCATTTCGACGGCTTCCATTATCCGGCTCATCGCCTCATCATGGCGCGCCAGGTAATCGATCTCCCGCGGCAGATCCTGCTCGACTGTGCGCCTGACGCAGGCGTATAGGAACTCCGCTGCCGCCGTCGCGTCGAAATATCGGTATAGATCGGCAGTGTCGTTGAGAACCTCGACATTGCGAGCGATCGTTGGCCGCCACTCGATGTACGGCATGAGCGCCCCGGAGTGTGACTGCAGGATCGACTGGTACTCGTCAATGCGGTCCAGCATGACCGAGGAGACCGGAAACACCATGCCCGGCGGCGTGAATTTCCGTTCCGCCAGGACGTGGTGAATCAGGCAGCGGTGCATGCGCCCGTTGCCGTCCTGGAACGGGTGGACGTAAACGAATCCGAATGCGGTCGCAGCGGCCTTGAGAACCGCATCAAGACCGTCCTCGCGCATCCTTTCGTTTGCGGAAAGAAGTCCGTTCATTAGATCCTCAAGGTCCCCGGCGCGCGCTCCGATGAATTCCGGGAGCGGCTCGCCGTGGTGATCCCGTCCGCCGATGAAGACGCCATCCTGGCGCAGGCCGGGATGAACAAAGCGGGTGTCCTCGATCAGGATCTGCTGTAATCGAAGGATCTCGGGGAGCGTCAACGGGTGTTTGCCGGCTTCGAGCACGGCGCGGGCCCACCGCTCCAGCCGATTGCGCGGCGGACGCTCGCCCTCGATCTCGAAGCTCGCGCGACTGTCGGCCACCATCATGAAACTCGCCGCTCGCGCGATCAGTTGGGCACCGGTCCTGCCGACGGTTTCGCGCGCCCTGGCGGTGAGATCCAGGTTGATGAACTCCGTTAAGGAGGGCGTCCGTCGGATTAGCGGGCAGAAGCGGGCAGTGCCCAGCAGGTTGTCTCGGACGCGATGCCGCCGGGACAGACGCGGCGCACCGGTGAAATACCGATCAGGATCCAGGATGTCGACGGCGGCTGTGGCAGGGGCGTCGTCGACCGCCAGCCTGCGTTCTGTCAGATGCTCATAGAGATACCAGGCCCGGCGCGACGCGCCGCCAGAAGGCGCCGCACGAACCATCTGGGCGAAGGCTTCCGCGGGTGCCGCCTCGCACAAACGCTTGAAGATTAGGAGATCGATGTCTTCGTGCCGTAGCGCGAACCCGAGATGGTCAGCGAGACTGTCGCCCGGCCAGTAGCGCTTATCGAAAGTAGTCCAGGCCGCCGATTTCCGTTGACTGCCCCGGACATGCTGTTCGGCGACGCAACTCGGGCGTCGGACGGGCGCCTCGATCCCGAAGGCGCGCACGAGGGCCGCCCAACCGGCAAGCTTGGCGCCCGCAGGAACGGTTTTTTCCTGAAAGACATCCAGTGGTCCCGTTTCGATTTGCACGCGTCGAAACTCCTTCTGATCAGTCGAAAACCGCCACACTATCGCGGGTCTCGTCGAAACCCATCATAACGCGCCCAATGTCGAAAAGTATTTTAGCTGGTCGAAAAACGTGCTTTTGCTGGACCAATCGTCGAAAACAGACCTCGCTCGGTTCCGAGCCCGTCCGGCAGCCCAATTGGTCAGTGCGCGCCCCGCCGAATCCGCTACTTTGTATCGTCGGCCGGCGTAAAGCGCACCTCGTCAGCGGCGAGGAACTCGCCTTCTCTCGGACCCGAGAACTGGATGTAGGCGATGCGGCCGGCTTTCACGCTCATGGTGAAGATGGGGACCGGATCGCCTGGCGCCTTGCGTGCCGGAGCGGCTTCGAGGCTGGCGCGGTCAACCACCTTACCTTCGGCGTCGAACGCTTCCAGCACAGCCGGTGTCGCGGTGGACCCCCAGAAGGAGACCGTAACTGCCGAGGCCGCGGCCGGGAAAGTGGCGCGTACCGGAATCGATTCCGTCGCCATGGCAGACGCAATTCCCTTATGCCCGCTGGAGAGGTGGGTGAAGAACATCAGCATGCCCTTGCCCTTTGTCTTCTGTGGTTCGTGTGCGAGCGTGAACACGACCCCTTTTTCCTCCCAGCGTGGAATGCGGTTTGCGTTGCCATCGGCCAGCACCGGGACGGCCTTCGCGAAGTCCACTACGACCGGTCCGGACGACCAGGCGCAGACCGTAGCACCCAGCAGCGCCACGAACGGCGCGAACGTGCCGCGGATCATGCCTTCGCCATCTCGAGGCCCGCCATTGTGCCCGTCGAAGAGGCAAACCGGCCGG
>Ga0134128_10001077_pt1 | contig 36482 bp, 41 predicted proteins | sample KB31754_FD_96462 | JGI IMG/M metagenome (GOLD analysis project Ga0134128, IMG submission 96462) | Terrestrial soil microbial communities with excess Nitrogen fertilizer from Kellogg Biological Station, Michigan, USA - KB3-175-4 | ecosystem: Environmental > Terrestrial > Soil > Unclassified ...
GCCCAAAGCATGCGCGCTGCGCGCAGCTTGGCGATTTCCATGAAATAGTTCATGCCGATCGCCCAGAAGAACGAAACGCGCGGCGCGAATTGATCGATCGTGAGGCCTGCCTTCAGGCCAGCCCGCACATATTCCACGCCATCGGCCAGCGTGTAGGCGAGTTCGAGGTCCTGCGTCGCGCCGGCTTCCTGCATGTGATAGCCGGACACCGAAATCGAATTGAATTTCGGCATCTCCGCGGAAGTGTAGGCAAAGATATCTGAAATGATGCGCAGGCTTGGACCGGGCGGGTAGATGTACGTATTGCGGACCATGAACTCTTTGAGGATATCGTTCTGGATCGTCCCGGAGAGTTTCTCATGCGGGACGCCTTGCTCCTCGGCGGCGACGATGTAGAGCGCGAGCACGGGCAATACCGCGCCGTTCATCGTCATCGATACGCTCATCTGGTCGAGTGGAATGCCCGAAAAGAGCGTGCGCATGTCGTAAATCGAGTCGATCGCAACGCCCGCCATTCCGACATCGCCAGATACGCGCGGATGGTCGCTGTCGTAGCCGCGGTGGGTGGCGAGATCGAACGCGATGGAAAGTCCCTTCTGTCCGGCGGCGAGATTGCGCCGGTAGAAGGCATTGGAATCCTCGGCGGTGGAGAAACCGGCGTATTGGCGGATCGTCCAGGGCTGGGCCGCGTACATTGCCGGGTAGGGTCCGCGCAGAAACGGCGCCTTGCCCGGATATGTATCGAGAAAGTCGAGGCCGGCGGTATCGGCCGCGCTGTAGGCCGGTTTGACCGCGATGCCTTCCGGGGTTTGCCAGGCGGCAACGGCCGCTTCGCCCGCCGGCAGCGCCGGTTCGGCAAAGTCGACTTCGGCGAAATTAGGGATCTGACTCATTTGACTCCGAGAATATCATGCGCCGCCTTCAGCGTCGCCACCGTGTCACAGCCTGCGTAAATGAAGGCTTGAACTCCGGCCTGCTTCCAATTCGCCTCGTTTTCGCCCGGCCGTCCCGCAAGTTGCACAACGGCGCCGGCGGCGTTTAACGCCTTTGCCGCCGCGGCTGCCTCGTTCGCATAGATTTTGTCGGACGAGCAAAGGCAGGCGAGTTTGGCGCCGGATGCCTTGAAGGCGGCGATCATCTCGCCCTGATCTTTGAAGCCGTCATTCGTGATCGCCCCGATGCCGCCCGCCCCATAGAAACTGTTCGCGAAGGCTGCTCGCGGCGTGAAATCCGACAGCTTTCCAAGGTTGGCGAGAAACACCTTCGGGCGTGCGCCCGTCTTGGCAAGCATTCGATCGGAGGCATCGCGCAACGCTTCGAATGGTTCGGAAAGGCGCAATTGCGGCAATTTCTCAAAAGTCTGTTTGGCCGGCGCAGGTGCCACCGCCGTCGGTGCTACGTCCAGCACCTTGACGGGCAATTCACCGAGATCGGGAAAGTCGCTTACACCGGTGAGCGCATCCTTGCGGCGTGCAACCGCGTTGAGCCGCTCAGCGCGCGTTGCCGCGACCTTCTTTTGAAGCAAACCTAGTTCGATCGCAGCGGCCGCGCCGCCAGCGGCTTCTATCTCCTGGAAGAGGCGCCATGCCGTCGTTGTCAAGTCGCCGGTCATCGCTTCGATCCCGCCCGAGCCTGCGGCAGGATCCGTGACGCGGTAGAGATTTGATTCTTCCAGCAGGATCAGCTGCATGTTGCGGGCCACGCGGCGCGCGAAGGCATCGGGCAGTCCCAGCGCGATGGTGAAGGGGAGGGTGCCGACCGCGTCGGCGCCGCCGACGCCAGCCGCCGTGACCGCGATCGTCGTGCGCAGCATATTTACGTAAGGATCGTGCCTGCTCATCATGCGCCATGACGTTTCAGCGGCGACGAACGTCGGCTTCGGCGTCAGTCCGCTTGCCTCTTCCACGCGGGCCCAGAGTTTCCGCAGCGCGCGAAATTTGGCGATGGTGAGAAATTCGTCGGCGTCTGCGGCCATGAGAAATGAAATTCTCTGCCGCGCTTCCTCAAGCGTGAATCCCGAGGATTCGAGCAACCGCAGATAGGCGACGCCGGCCGTGAGCACGAAGGCAAGCTCCTGAGCCTCCGAACCCGCTGCCTCGTGCACCGCGCGGCCGTCGGCGCGCAGCAAATGGGCCTTGTCGAAGCCGTATGATTTTAAATCCTTCGCCGTGGCCCCGGCGCGAGCGGATAGTTCCGGCCAAGGCAGGATGGCATGTCCGCTGCGCGCCATGTCGCCGATGGGATCGAGGCCGAAATCGATAGCGAACTTTGACGCGTCGAGGCGGCGTGCCGTGACGAGTGCCTTGATCATCTCGGCTGCAGGGCGTCCCCCAAAAGGTGCGGTTTCGATTCGCAGCGAAATCAGGTCGAGAATGACGCCCTCGAGCGTCCGCTCCAGGTCACCGGCATTGTGGGCGCCGATGCCGAAGCCGCGCGCTGACGGCGCGCCGGCGAATACGACGGCAAGGCCGACTGCGCCTTCTTCAAGGTCTTGCCGCGCCTGCTGATTGGCGGACCGCGCATCGGGATGGTCGACGCGCTGGATCACCTGCCACGGAGCTGCCGGTCGCCCCGCAACCACGGCCGCGCCGGCCGCGCGCGGGTAAAGGGGCTGCACGGCGATGCCGTCATAGGTTTGGCTGACGAGCCGCTTCTCAATGGCCGCCCCTTTGAGGGCGGTTTCGACCAGCTTTCGCCATTCCGACGCCGTTGTCGGTGGAAATTCGGCGGCAAGGGGAAAGTCGTCAGTCATCCGGGGAAAATGGCACAGTCGGGACCATCGGGCTATTGCGCTAGATCACTCGGCTGATCGGCCTCTATCAAGCAATTTTCAGGGCAGGCGATGGATTCCACCGGCATCGATCGCTTCAGCCGCCTCACCGATGCGCCGGCCGGCTATGACGCGGTCGCCGGCGATTTCCGCCAGCGGCACCAGAACGAAAGCGCGCTCGAACAGGCGCGGATGCGGCAGCGTCAAGTTCGGCTCGTCAATCGTGAGGTCATCATAGGCAAGGATATCGATATCGGCCGTACGCGGCCCGTTGCGCTTTTCATGCGCGCGATCCCGGCCGAGCTTGAGTTCGACGTCTTGCGCACGGGCCAGGAGCTGCCGTGGATCGAGTGTCGTGTCGACCGCTATCGCAAGATTGACGAAGTGCGGCTGATATTTGAACCCCCATGGCGGTGTCCTGTAATCCGAGGAGCGGGCCTTCAGCCGCACATCTTTTCCATCGCAGAGCAAATCGATGGCGCGATCGAGGATGGCGCGGCTGTTTCCGACATTGCCGCCCAGCGCGAGCAGCGCTTCAGCCATGACGGCTCCGCACAAGCGTGACGCCGACGTCGTCGAAGGTGGCCGCGATCGGCGCATGAGGCTTGTGGATGGTCACGCGCACGGATCGCACGCGCGTAAAGCCGGTAAGAATAGCGTCGGCGACCCGGCCGGCGGCGGCCTCGATCAGACGATAACGCTGAGCGCAGAAGGCCTCGCTCGCGCAGTTCACGACTTTATCATACGACACAGTATCCACGACTTTGTCCGAGCGGGCGGCCGCCGCAAGATCTATTTCCAGGTCGAGATCGATCGTGAATGTCTGACCCACTTTCGCCTCATGGGCCATCACCCCGTGATAGGCGTGGAGTGCCAGGCCCTTGATGAAAATTCTATCGCTCATCGCGCACCCTCGATTGCGGCCGCAATCCGCAGCGCTTGAACGGTCTCGGCGACGTCATGAGCGCGGATGATGGCCACCCCTTTCTCGACCGCCAGTAGATGGGCGGAGATCGAGCCCCCGAGGCGATCATCCGGGGCTGACGGCGTAACCGAACTGATAAAACGCTTCCGCGATGCGCCGACAAGAAGCGGTAGACCGAAACGTTTGAATTCGGCAACCCGGGCGATACACACGATGCTCTGTTCCGCGGTCTTGCCGAATCCAATACCCGGGTCCAGTACGATATTATCGCGTAGAATGCCGGCGCGGGCGGCGATCTCCAGCGATCGGGTGAAGAAGCTCATCACATCGGCAATGATGTCAATGTGTTCCTCCGCCGTATCGCGGTTATGCATGATGACGACGGGAACGCCGCGTTGGACAACGAGCGGCGCCATGGCGGGGTCGCGCTGCAGGCCCCAGACGTCGTTGACGATGCTCGCGCCTTGATCCAGAGCCCAGGCTGCGATCGAGGCCTTGATCGTATCGATCGATATCGGCACGCCGAGCTTGGTGAGTGCCGGCAAGACCGGCATCAGCCGACTTTTTTCGTCGTCTTCGGATATGGGAACCGCGCCCCCATAGGGACGCGTGGATTCCGCTCCGATATCGATGATGTCGGCGCCCTGTTCGGCCATTTCGTTGCCGTGGGCAATTGCCTTTGCCGGATCGAAAAAACGGCCGCCGTCGGAGAAGGAGTCGGGCGTCACATTGAGGATGCCCATGACCAGCGGCCGGCCAAGCGAAAGCAACGCCGAAAGCGGCTTTGGCGCAGATACTGCCGCTTTATCGAGAATGCGGGCGTTTCTCATGCCGGTCGCTTTGCGCGGTCGGCGAGGGGCTGTCAAGGACGCCTTAAGGCATCAATAGGTGATCTTCAGCGGCAGCAGCTTGGCGTTCTCGATCCAGCGCTTGACGACTTTTTCGGACGGCAACAAGCGGACAAGCTTACGTTTTTTGTTCGCATCGGCCATGGCTCGGGCCAGATTGATCGGATTTCGATACTTGAGCTCCTTGACCGTATCGACGCCTGCGGCCTGCAACAGTTTCGCGTTTTCCTTGCTGATGCCCTTGATGCGCATGCGGTCGGCAACGTTGGCCCAGCACAGGAGCTGCTTCTCGCCGAAGCCGGTTTTTTCGGCAAGCGCCTTGCGACCCTTGACCGTGCGGGCTGCCTCGAGCAGTCGATTGGTCGACCTGATCCCCACCGATTTGAGAATCGCAGCGACTTCGCCATCGACCCCGTCGATATCGGTTATGGGATAGGACATCCGTGCCTCCTCAGCCTTTTCTTATGTTTATCGTTGCGCCGAACGGTTCAAACAAACTGACTCAATCCTGGGATTGCGCCGACGATTTCCCCGACTGCGTCGTCGCCGATCTTCTCACGGGCATAGGAAATAGTTTCTCGCGTGACGCCCTGCACCTGGCCCATGCTCAGTCCAGCCGCCATCATCTTTGTGCCTGCACCCATGATACCACCCATGGGGAAAATGCCGCCGACGCCTTCGGAATGTTGGGTTAGCAAAGCTTCCGCCCCTGGAAGCCTGTCGATGAGGGATTGCACTTTATCGGTCGGCCCCTCCTTCCGGAGGAAGTCAAGAATAATGGCGAGCGCTTTCTCTGCGACGCCACGTTCGACGCCAACATTGGCGACGAGACGGCCGACCAACTCTTCCATGACCCCTCACCCCCCGCACTTGTGGCGGATTGCGCGCATATTGAACACCGATTTCCTCGATGACAAGCGGGGTACGGTCGCATTTGCGCCGAGTGCGACTGCGCTGCAACAATCGATCCAGCGTGCACCAACAAATGAATCTCGACCGACGAACAATCTTTCGGCGCGCGCGCAAGGTTCCTGCACGCGGGCGCGCAACGACTTTGACGGCTTGTGTTGTCTGCGGCCGCGGCGTGGTGCGCGTTATCGCCTTCCATCTGAAAATCCCCGCGCTGCCCGGTGCCAAAAAACCTCGTAAGAATAAGGGTATACGGCCCCAATTTTGGCCCGCATCGTTGTTGCCCAACCGCAAAGGTTGCATGCGCTTGCGTGCCACATCGACCGGTGGCCTCGCGTTGCCATGATGCGCGGGCATTGCTGCGTTTCGTAATCGTGAGACCTAAAGTGCAACTTGCCTTTCCACCGCGTGCGCGCGTTGCTAGTTTCCCGTTCCTGCCTTTACGGAGTTCTCCATGAAAACCCTCGACGCGGTCCTGGATCGCATCGATCAAGATATCGACCGGAGTCTGGAACGACTATTTGCGCTGCTCCGTATCGCCTCGATTTCGACCGATCCGGCCTTCAAGGATCAGTGCCGTGCAGCCGCGGACCATGTTGCCGCCGACCTGAAATCCATCGGATTTGAGACAAGCGTGCGGCCAACGGACGGACATCCGGTCGTGGTCGGGAAATCGAACGGGACGGCAGGCCCGCGCGTGTTGTTTTATGGCCATTACGACGTTCAGCCGGTTGATCCGCTGAATTTGTGGAAGACGCCGCCATTCGAACCACGCATCGAGAGCTTGCCCGGCGGCCGAAAAATCATCGTGGCACGCGGGGCTTGCGACGATAAAGGCCAGGCAATGACCTTTATCGAGGCCTGCCGGGCTTTCAAGGCTGTCACCGGCAAGCTCCCGCTGCCCATCACGACGATGATCGAAGGCGAGGAGGAATGTGGCTCCCGCAACCTGTTCAAATTCGTGCGGGATAACGCCGCGGAATTCAAGCTCGACCTCGCGTTGGTTTGCGATACCGCGATGTGGGACGCCTCGACGCCGGCGATTACGACGTCACTGCGCGGGCTGGTCTATGAGGACGTCAAAATTACCTGTGCCGACCGAGACCTGCACTCCGGCGTGTTCGGCGGCGCCGCGCAGAATCCGCTGCGGCTGCTGTCAAAAATCCTCGCAGCCATGTGGGACGACAATGGCCGCGTGACGATACCCGGCTTCTACGATGGAGTTAAGGATCTGCCGGGCGACATCAAGGCGGATCTGAAAAGCCTTGATCTGACGCCCGAGAAATTTCTGGGGCCGATTGGTCTGAAAGAGCCGGCAGGCGAAAAGGGCCGCATGCTGATCGAGATGGTCACCACGCGGCCGACCGCCGAGGTCAACGGTATCATTGGCGGCTACACCGGGGAGGGGGCCAAGACGGTCATTCCGGGGGAGGCCAGTGCAAAAGTGTCGTTTCGTCTTGTCGGCGAGCAGGATCCGGAAAAGATACGTGACGCATTCCGCACATTCGTGCGCGCGCGGCTGCCGTTCGACTGTAAGGTTCAATTCGGCAATTTCGGGCTTGCTCCGCCGCTGCAACTATCGTTCGACAATCCCGCGCTCAACAAGGCGCGAACTGTGCTGGCAGAGGAATGGGGTCACAAAGCCGTGACCGTCGGTGCCGGCGGGTCAATTCCAATCGTGGCGGACTTCAAAAGTGTTCTTGGCATGGATTCGCTTCTCGTCGGCTTTGCGCTCGACGATGACCGAGTCCATTCGCCGAATGAGAAATTCGATCTCAAGTGCTACCACAAGGGCATCCGCTCCTGGGCGCGTATCCTCGACGCGCTCTCAGGAGCGTAAAGCCTTTTCGCAGATTACTTGAGCTGATCGGCCACTTTGTCGATGCCGGCTTGCGAGCAGACGTCGTCCTTGCCGGGCGAGCCGGAGACGCCGACCGCCCCAACGACTTCGTTGCCGGATTTGATCGGCAACCCGCCGGGCAGGGCCAGAACATGCGTATAATGTACCGAGCCAGCTGTATCCGGCCGATCCGACATTCTCTTCACGAAGTCGGCGGAGGGCTGGCTGAAAGTGCGCGCCGTGAACGCCTTGCGCTCGGCGCCTTCGGGCGTATGCAGGCCGGCGCCATCACCCCGCAGCATAATGAGAGTGAGGCCGGCGCGGTCGACGACGGCGACCGAGACCTTGTAACCCATGCTCTGGCATTGAGCGAGCGCGCCTTGGGCAATGACCTGCGCCATAGCCAGCGGAATGTTCTTCTGCGTGACCAGCCCCTCCGCACTGGCGGTAGATGCAAGTGCCGCGGTCAGAGCCAGGCCTGTGAAAATCTTCAAGGATCGTGACATTGATGTGCCTCCCTACGGGCATGTGAAGCCCGCAAGAACATACCCCATCGCTCGGCGCTTATTTCAAGGCCACGCAAATGTGAGCGATTATTTTTTCAGCTTATAGCCCGTCTTGAACATCCACCACACGGTGACCAGACAAGCAGCAAGGAAAAGCAGCGTCATCCCGACGCTCACGCCGTGGCTCACATCGGCAATCTCAAAAAAACTCCAGCGGAAACCGCTGATCAAATATACCACTGGGTTGAACAGCGCGATTGTCTGCCAGAGTGGCGGGAGCACGCTGGTGGAGTAGAACGTCCCGCCGAGAAAGGTCAGCGGCGTGATGACCAATAGCGGTACGATTTGCAGCTTTTCAAAACCCTCGGCCCATATGCCGATAATGAAACCGAGCAGGCTGAATGTTGCCGCCGTGAGCAGCAGAAAGGCGATCATCCAGAAGGGGTGGGCGATCCGCAGCGGCACGAAAAGCCAGGAGGTCGCCAGTATGATCAAGCCGAGGATGATCGATTTAGTGGCTGCTGCGCCGACATAGCCAAGGACGATCTCGAAGGGAGAAACCGGCGCCGACAATATTTCGTAAATCGTTCCGGTAAAGCGCGGGAAGTAGATGCCGAACGATGCATTCATCGTACTTTGCGTCAGTAAGGTCAGCATGATCAGACCCGGCACGATGAATGCGCCGTACGAGATGCCTTCGATTTCCGTAATGCGCGAGCCGATGGCCGCGCCGAAAACGACGAAATAAAGCGATGTCGAAAGCACCGGAGAGACGATGCTCTGCCAGATGGTGCGGCCGGTACGCGCCATTTCGAAACGATAGATCGCATTTATGGCGCGCAGGTTCATTGCCGGTCACTCACCAGCCCGACGAAGATATCCTCGAGCGAGCTTTGTGTTGTCTGTAGATCGCGGAAACGAATACCCGCGCGGCTAAGGTCCGCGAGCAAACCCGTGATTCCCGTCCGTTCGACCTGGCTATCGTAGGTAAAGACCAGTTCCATGCCGTCGGCCGCAAGCTTGAGATTGTAGGCGGAAAGCTCACCGGGCAGCGCATCCAATTTCTTCTGAAGATGCAGGGTAAGTTGCTTCTGTCCGAGCTTGCGCATCAATTCGTTCTTGTCTTCGACGAGGATAATCTCGCCTTTGTTGATCACGCCGATGCGGTCGGCCATATCCTCGGCTTCTTCGATGTAGTGAGTTGTGAGGATAATGGTCACGCCAGAGTCGCGCAGGTCGCGAACGACCTGCCACATGTCTCTGCGCAATTCGACATCAACGCCGGCGGTCGGCTCGTCCAGAAAAAGAATCTGGGGCTCGTGGGACAACGCTTTGGCGATGAGCACGCGCCGTTTCATGCCGCCCGACAGCGTCATGATCTTGTTATCCTTCTTGTCCCACAGCGACAGCGCGCGCAGCACTTTCTCGACATATTCCGGATTTTTCGGCTTGTTGAAGAGCCCGCGGCTGAAAGACACCGTGGCCCACACGCTTTCGAATGCGTCGGTGTGGAGTTCCTGCGGCACGAGCCCTATCCGCGAGCGCGCCGCGCGGTAATCGGTGATGATGTCGTGGTCGTCAACGGTGACTTTGCCCTCGCTCGGCACAAGGATGCCGCAGACGATTCCGATGAGCGTGGTTTTACCGGCGCCATTGGGGCCGAGCAGTGCAAATATCTCGCCGCGCCGGATTTCAAGGCTGATGTTATTCAGCGCCTTGAAACCGGAGGCGTATTTTTTTGACAGATTTTTTATGGAAATGATCGGTTGCATGGAATGGAATCGTGCGGCGCGCACGAGGGATATAGTCCGTGAATGTAGATAGCGCCAGCCGGGTCCAATGCAACGAAAGTGCTAGACCTCCGCGAGTGCGCTCAGGTCGGCGAGCGTGCGCGCGGGCGGGAAGTCCGGATATTCGTCGGGCAGGTTCGCGCGATTGACCCAAAGCCCGCGGAAGCCGACGGAGACGCCGGCCATCACGTCCCAGCGGTTTGACGAGACAAATGTGACATCGCCTGCCTTGCAGCGGAACTCCTTGGTGACGAGACCATAGACTTCCGGCCGCGGTTTGAACATTTTCAGTGCGTCCACCGATAAAACCGCATCAAGGTCGGGGCCGATGCGCGCCGCTTCGACGGCGCCTTTGAGCATGGCGGGCGAGCCGTTGGAGAGAATTCCGGTTTTGTAGCCTTTTGCCTTGAGGGATTTGAGCGCGACGCGTGCATCGGGAAACGCGTCGAGCTTGAAATAAGCATCGAGAAGCGTTGCCTTGAGCGATTTATCCGCGCCCGCCGCAAATGCCAGGGCATAGTCGAGCGCGCGTTCGGTCAGGATCCAGAAATCGGCGTAGTGGCCGGCGAGCGTCAACGTCCAGCTGTATTCGAGCTGTTTGGTACGCCACATCGCCGAAATCCGATCCGCGTCGGGCCCCACTTTGTCGCGGTGCCGAGCGATCGCCGCATGGACGTCGAACAGAGTGCCATAGGCGTCGAAGACGAAATTTGATGTCATGGTATCCTCTTATCTGGGCCGCTATGGTTGCAGGGCGTGGCCGTCAAGGAAAGCCATGTGGACGGCCGCAATCGGGAGCAGTGGATGACGCCGGGGCAGGGCTGGTCGACGACGTGGACCTTTTACGAGGGCCATTGGCACGAAGGCAATCTCCCAATCATGGGCGTGCGCGACCATGCCGCGTGGCTGTGTTCCTCGGTGTTTGACGGTGCTCGCACATTTGAAGGCGTTTCTCCCGACCTTGATCTCCATTGTGCGCGAGTCAACGCCTCGGCCGAGACCATGCATTTGAAGCCTGTGGTTTCGCCGCAACAATGGCTCGAGTTGACGCGTGATGGCATCAAACGCTTCGACAAGAATGCCGCGCTCTATATTCGTCCGATGTACTGGGCCGCACGCAGCGGGGCCTTGCTCGTTGCGCCCGACCCCGAGTCGACCAAATGGTGCCTTAGTCTTTATGAGGCACCGATGCGAAAGCCCGAGGGGTTCTCGGTGACGCTTTCGCCATACCGCAAGCCCAGTCTCGAATGCATGCCGGTCAACGCCAAGGCCGGCTGCCTTTACCCCAATAATGCGCGCGCGCTGCTCGAGGCGAATTCACGGGGTTTTGGCAATTGCGTCGTGCTCGACTTGCTGGGAAACGTTGCCGAGCTTGCGACGGCTAATCTTTTCATCGGGAAAGATGGTGTTGTTTTCACGCCGGCGCCGAACGGGACATTCCTCAACGGCATCACCCGTCAGCGCGTCATCAAGCTCCTGCGCGATGCTGGCGTGAGCGTGATTGAAACGACCCTGAGTTACAGCGACGTGCAAAATGCCGACGAGATTTTCTCGTCGGGAAATTATTCGAAGGTCATGCCCGTCAACCGCATCGACGACCGTTCATTGCAGCCAGGGCCGCTCTACCGCGAGGCGCGCGAGCTCTATTGGGACTATGCGCATGCGTAAGCGGCTTGGTGGCCGGCGATGAGCGCGCCCGTTGCTATTGTCGGTCTTGGTTTGATGGGCGAGGTATACGCGCAGCGGCTGCTTGCCGCGAAAATCCCTGTAAGCGGTTTCGATGTTGACAGTGCGCGCCGCGCGCGGCTTGCCGAAATGGGCGGCCGTCCGGCTCAATCGATAGCCGAACTGGCGGGTTCTGCGCGCTGCATCATCATTGCGGTGTTCAACACCGAACAGGTGGAGGATGTCGTCGAAGGCCATCTGCTGCCTGCGCTCGGCGACGGCTCCGAAAAAGCGGTGCTCTGCATGAGCACCTGCGACCCGGATCGGGTGGCCGCGCTCTCGAAGCGGGTCGTCCCGCGCGGTATCCGATACCTGGACGTGCCGGTCTCGGGCACCAGCGATCAGGTTCGCCGCGGCGAAGGCGTGGCATTGATCGGCGGCGACAGCACGATTGCCGATGATGTGAAGGACGTTTTGGACGCACTATTCGCGCGCAGGTTTCATATCGGCAAAGTCGGCGACGGCGGACGTGCAAAGCTCGCGGTGAATCTCATCCTCGGTCTCAATCGCCTGGCGCTCGCCGAGGGTCTTGTCTTTGCCGAGCGGCTAGGTCTCGATCCGGCGGCGTTTCTCGATGTCGCGCGCGGTTCGGCTTCTTATTCGCAGGTGATGGATACCAAGGGCCCCAAAATGGTGCGCGGTGATTTCTCGCCGGAAGGCCGCATCAAGCAGACGTTGAAGGACGTGCACCTGATGCTCGACCAGGCGGCCGCTGTCGGCCAGAAGCTTTCCGCGCTTGAAGTGCACGCCGATGTACTCGAGGCCTGCGCGCGCGCGGGAGAAGCCGATTGTGACAACAGCGCCATCATCAACGAAGTGCGCCGACGCCGCAAAAGCTAAGCGCGCGCGAGCGTGATGGGTTTCTCCTGGGCGATCGATTGGATGATCGCTTCAAATGCACTGACGACCTCCAGCATGTCGGCGGTCGAGACAGGAAAAGGCTTCCCCGTCTCGATGGTGTCGGCGAAGGATTCCAGCAGGACACCCAGTGAATCAACCGGCTGATAGGTCCTTGTTTCGGGCTGGCCGCCGATCGCGGCGACCGTGAGCGCGTTTTCTTCGCGTGCTTCCGCCCATCCATTGGCGCCAAATACGTGGATGCGCCAATACATCGGCGCGGCCCGTACGGTTGCGAGAAGGCCGGTCGCACCGCTTCGGAATTGCAGCAACGCCGCGGCCGAATCGCGCGGGTCGGGGGGAGTCTTCCGCGCGTGCACCCGCGCATCCACATTGGCGATCGGTCCGGCCAGATTGACGAAAGCATCCAGCACATGCAGGCCTGCACCGGTCATCCCCCCGCCAGGGGACTCCCGCGGGTCATCGCGCCAGCCACCCTTCACCCGCGTCGAATGCTCGTTGCTGAAATGTCCTTCGACATGAAGAATATCGCCGAGGTCGCCGGCGGCGACGATGCGCTTGAGCTCGCGCATGCATGGAAAGCAGCGTTTGTTGTTGCCGAGCGCGAATGCAACGCCGGCCTTTGTGCAGGCATCGATCGCGCGGTTAGCCTCCGCGCGCGTCAATGCCAGTGGCTTTTCGCACCAGACCGGCTTACCGGCCGCCGCGACGGCGGAAATCTGTCCGACGTGCAGCGAATGTGGAGTTGCAAGAAACACCGCTTGCACGCGCGTATCGGCGATTGCCTCCTCGAACTCGGTCGACAGCTCGAAGCCCTTGGTCGCCGCAAATTCACGCGCAAGTTCAGGCTCTTTCGTGACACCACGGATGATCCGCAGGCGCCCGCTCTTGCCCTGTATGGCCTCGACGATATTTTTTCCCCATCGGCCGAGACCGATGACAGCAGCATTGATCATGGTCGTGTGGAGTAATCTATCTTAGAAGACGTCATCGATGCACATAGTACAAGCCGTCGTGCGAACAGCAATCCGTCAAATGATGAACAGGAGAAGGCCGGCTATGGACGATCAAGAGCGTTTTGAGCGCGGACTCAAGCTGCGTGTCGATATGTTTGGACGCGAAGCCGTCGACAAGCGAATGAATGCATTCGGCGAATTTGGAAAGCCGCTCCAGCACATCATCAACGCCTATGCCTATGGCGATGTTTGGCAACGTTCGGCGCTGGCGCCGGGAGTCAAGTCGTTGACGATGGTGGCGATGATGGCGGCGGCCGGACATCCGAACGAATTGCGCGTGCACCTCAAGGGCGCCGTGAAGAATGGATGTACCGCCGGGCAAATTCAGGAAGTCCTCCTGCTGCTCGCGATGTATTGCGGCATTCCCGCCGCCAACGAGGCGCATCGGATCGCGGCGGAAGTGCTTGACGAAGCCGCGAATTGATGCGGCCGCGACACTTACGGTGGGGGCTCGGTCAGCAGATTGGGGACGGGCCGGCCGCGAATGTCGTAGACACGCGCATATTCGATACCCTCGCGATCGATTTCGACGAGCACCGGCGCGGTCAGGTCGCGGCAGTAGAACGTGCCAAGCATCATCGCAAAATCGGCACGTTTGCGATCCCACGTCGTCTCAAATTGCGTCCCGAGCGCGATTTCGGCCGGCGGTTGCGGCCCGCAGATCTCGACGGTCCAGCGCCGGCCGCCGGGCGGTTTGAGGTGCAGGGCGTCGAGTTTTGCCCGCAGCGCCTCGCCGGCCTGCTTGAAAGCTAGTCCCCAGTAGTCGAGCATGTAGTTGTCGTGCGCCATTCGCACGCCGCCCGATGCCCAGTTGAACGTGGTGTATTGATATGGATGCAGCCGCACCATGTCGGTGATGGGCAGGGCCACGCTGCCGGCCAGAACGGCGGTCGCCGCAACCGCCGGGGCAATACCTCGGGCGCGCGCGCGGTCAAAAATCCAGCCGCCGGCAAGGCCGCCGAGAACCGCGAAAGGCGGCACCACAAATACGAAATGACGTAAGCCGTTGTAGAGCGCCGGATGCGTGACCATCGCAATGGCGACGGGCAGGAAGGCCGCCAGCATCACGAGCAAGAAGGTCGCGCGGCGATTGAGCGGTAAATCTCGCCGGGACGCGGCGACAATTGACCCGGCGGCGCCGGCGAGGCCAAGGGCCAGCATGATTTCCGGCAGCTTGAACGCGAATAGATGCGGCAGGTAGCTCGCCGGCATGTCTGTTACTGAAATCAATTTGCCTGCGTAGAGTTCCCGCCACGGCTTCTCGAAAAACGTATCGAAATATTCGGCGGCCCGGACGGGATTGAGCGGCGAAAGAACCGACCAGGGCCAAAGCAATCCCATGATGGCGTAACCGACAACCGCAGCGGGGAGCAGACGCCATATGAATCCGCCCAGTCGAGCGGCCGTGGTCCGCGCGCTGATAGCCTGTGCTTCACTAACCACGATGACGAGAAGGGCAATCATGGAGTAGGGCGCGGCAATGCCGGCGAGAATGCGCGAACCGAACGCAAGCCCCAGTCCGAGCGCGGCAAGTGCAATCGTTCGAAAGCCCGGCCGTGGATATTCCTCTAGCGCGCGCACGATGCCGAGCAGAAGAACCGCCATCGCAGTCGCGAAGGGCGCATCTTTCGCGTTCATGAACATGTGGCCGTAGTAAAGCGGGCAGGTTGCAAGCAGAACGAGTGCGACCAGACCGGCGACTGGACCGCCAAGACGGCGGCCTATGCGCCAGGTCACCGCTAGGCCAATGAGGCCGACAGCCGCGCCGACAAGCCGCCGCGTTTCAAAAAGGCCGAAAGGCAGCATTTTAGCGACAAGAGCGGCAACCATGTCGAAGCCGCCGCCGTATTTGTAGAGATTCACGAAGGAAAGCGCGCGCGTATCCTTGAAACCGGATCCGTAGAACGCGAGCAGCAGATCGCCGTATTGCGAGTGGGTGTAATCATCCCAACCCAAGCCGTAGTCGCGGAAGGTCAGAAGAGCGATTGCCGCGACGGCTGCAAGACCAACGATAGATAATCGGTCGGCGAACAGGTTCGCCGACCGTAAAGAGGACGTGTGGGTGGAATCGCGCGAGGTCTGGCCCTCTGGGCTTTGCTATTTCGTCGCCGCGACGAACATTTCTTCTACATGATCCCAGTTCACGAGGTGATCCAGGAAAGCCTTGAGATAGTCGGGCCGGCGATTGCGGTAGTCGATGTAATATGAGTGCTCCCATACGTCGCAGCCGAGAATGGGCGTTGCTCCGTGAACGAGCGGATTTTCGCCATTCGGCGTCTTGCTGACGATCAATTTGCCGTCCTTGACAGCTAGCCAGGCCCATCCCGAACCGAACTGCGTCACACCGGCCTGCGTGAAATCCTCTTTCATTTTTGCAACTCCGCCGAGGTCGCTATCGATCTTGGCCTTGAGTTTGCCAGGGATTTTGTCGCCGCCACCATTCGGCTTCATCCACTGCCAGAAATGCAGGTGGTTGTAGTGCTGGCCGGCATTATTGAAGAGACCGGCATTTTTACCGAACGAACCCTTCACCACTTCTTCAAGCGATTTATTTTCCAGCCCGCTGCCTTCCAGGAGCTTGTTGCCGTTGTCGACATAGGCCTTGTGATGTTTGTCGTGATGGTATTCGAGCGTTTCGCGCGACATGTAGGGCGCGAGTGCGTCATGGGCGTATGGCAGGTCGGGCAACTTGAACGACATTATATCCTCCTCGAACCACAAATGATGTTTGCGGGATAAACCGATCCTTGAAAGAAACCGGCCCGTCCCGAGCGAGTTCCTCAATAACTGTAATTAGGCGGTGGGGCGGTCCGGAGCAACGGCTTGAAAGCGGATTAAAGATGAAGTCCGCCATCGACGTGGACAAGGTCGCAGGTTGCCACGCGCGCCAATTAACGATGATTGGCTGCGGCGTTCGCGATCTTAACTTTAATGGTTGCCGCAACCGCCTGAAAAAGCGAGAATTCGCCATTGCCAGAAGAATTTAGCTGGGAAACTACGGCGAAAGTTGCTGGTTAAAGCAGCTGATTCACGAAAGGGTCGAAGAAATATGCCGGTTTTGTTGTGTGGCGTCGGCGTGTTTGCCCTTATTGCCGGGCTGATCATGGTCGGGTTTGGCGTTCCGATCAATGAATTCAGCTTTGGAAATACGCTTATTAGTGCCGGTACCACCGCGATTATTGGCGGTCTTGTCATCTTCGCGCTCGGCGTGACCGTCGGGCAGCTCCGTCGCATTGCCGAGGCCATCGTTCATCAAGGCCCGAGAGCGTTTGCGCCGGCCGAAATTCCAGAACCAATTGCCGCCAGCCCGCAGCCTGCCGCACCACCTTCGGGCCGCGTCCCGTTTTCCGCGCGGCCAAAGGCCGAACCGGCGCCGCTGGGTCATGGCCCGTTCAGTGAAAGTCAGGCCGATGCGCCCGGCGGAAGCCGCCGGGACCAGAGCCTGGCACCGACACTTCGTAATCCCGAGCAAGTGACGGTCGAGGACGAAATCTCTCTGTCGCCGCCACACCCCGCTGTTTCCGCGTCGCCGGCAGCTGGCGATTTCGGTGGACGTCCGCGACCTCCTGCAACACCGACGTTCGGGGCTACCGCGCAGGATATGGACGAAGGAGGCCGGGAGTCGATGCTCGGGCGGCGTTCGCCCGCGCCTTCGATGCATTCCGCTGCGCCATCGCCGGCGCGTCCGCCACAGGCGGCGCGATTCGATGCGATGTGGCCGGCTGAAGCAAAGCCGGAAAAGCCGCCGATTTCGAGTGACGTCAAATCGAATCTGCCACCACCGCGCCCGCCCGCCGGCTCGCAGAAACAACCCGAGCCCGAGGTGCAAAAACCGCGCGCGGTAGCCATTCTCAAATCAGGCGTGGTCGATGGCATGGGCTACACGCTTTATGTTGACGGCTCTATCGAAGCCGAACTGCCGCAAGGCACTCTGCGCTTTGCCTCGATCAATGAGCTGCGCAGCCATCTCGAGAAGAATTCATAATAGAAATTGAATATTTAGGACGTCAGCCTCGGCGACCTTTTCTTCGTTTTTCTTTGTTGAAGCCGCCGCAGGTCGCATCTAACCAATATTTGTCGTGATAAGCAGTCAGCTTCTTCTTGCAACCACAGAAGTGGGATAGTAATTTCAAATATAGGATTGATCTCATTGGTCAGCCTATTAATGACCGGATGAGTTGATCTGTTTTTGGGAGACGCGGGTTGCCTGCTCGGGCAGCCATTACTGAGCGGGGCAGCTTCAATGACTGACAGTGTGGCCGATGGTAACTACATTGAACTGACGGCAGAAATTGTTTCTGCCTATGTCAGCAACAATACCGTCCCGGCGGCGGAAATTCCCGGCCTGATCAACCAGGTCCACGCGGCTCTTGCGCGCGTATCGGGAAAGCCCGCGGAAGGTTCCAGCGAGCCTCTTAAGCCGGCGATTTCGGTAAAGAAGTCCATCACGCCCGAATACATCGTCTGCCTGGAAGACGGGAAGAAGTTCAAATCGCTCAAGCGGCACCTGCGGACGCAGTACAATATGACGCCCGAGCAATATCGCGAGAAGTGGAGCTTGAACGCCGACTATCCTATGGTTGCGCCGAATTATGCGGCCGCCCGCTCGCAGCTTGCCAAACAAATGGGGCTCGGCCAGCAGCGGCGCCGGCGGAGCAAATAATCTCCCCCAATAAACTCCCCAAATAACCTCGCATGTCCGAACTTATCGTCCGTGCAATATGGTATAAATTCCTAAATCTGTGGATGGCCTACGACCCATTATCAGGCCTGCAGTAATATCTATAAGTATACCAATAACTTATTGAGGATGAGAAACTTATCCCCGGCCTTTGAGTTTCGGCGATTATGTAGGTACATATTCCTACAGGAGATCGCTCCGTGACCACTACCGAAACATCAACTTTCTGCCGGCCGCTAACCGGACCGCCGCGCCTTGATGAAGGCGCCGTTTGTCGCCTGGTTCAGGACGTCGTCGCCGCCAGTTTTACGGTACCGCAGGAACAGATGCGCGCCGGATCACGTGGCTGCGCTCCGGCCGCCTTTGCCCGTCAGGTGGCGATGTATCTCACCCATGTGGTTTTGGGGCTCAATTACAGTGCGACGGGGCGCAGGTTTCATCGCGATAGAACAACGGTCGCGTATGCATGCCGGGTCGTCGAGGACCGGCGCGATAATCCGCAAACGGACGTCCTGCTGCAGGCTTTGGAAGATGCTCTCGGCGCCTTTGCGCGAACGCGGGTACGTCCATGAGAAGGAAGTCGCGCAAACTCGCCGGGCAAATGCCCGATGCGGAGCGGCCGGACATCGGCGGCTATCGCGCCCGGCATCTCGCACTGGGCGAACGCCAGATCGATACAGCGAGTGGCCGCGCCCGGGTTGTTATTGATGACAACGAAAGTCCTCTGATCTGGCTGGCGCGCCGGCGCGGGCGCGATGGACGCGCTTTCGTCGAACCACACCAATTTCAGGCTGGCGAGCGGCTGCGGCGAGACTTTACCTATGCGCATCTGATGCCGAGCACGACGTCCAACTGGTCGAATCCATTGGCGTCGTCAGGCAAGAGGGGCGCCGCCCCTGCGAGTGCGGCGACAGATACGATGGTCGCGGCTCGCCAACGCGTACATCAGGCACTCGACGCAGTCGAACCCGAATTTTCCGGATTGCTATTAGACGTTTGCTGCTTTCTCAAACGACTGGAGGAAGTTGAACGGGAGCGCGCCTGGCCGGTCCGTTCCGGAAAAATCGTGCTGCAACTCGCGCTTGAACGACTCGCGCGCCATTATGGCTTGGCGGCGCAAACGCGCGGACCGTTGCGTGCGCGAATTCGTACCTGGCTCGCCGACGACGCGTATTTCGGAGTCGATGCAGTCTGACTATGCCACGGCAGCGAGGGCGGCATTGGCCTCCGCGCGGATGCGCTCCACCATCGCGCGCAGGCCGTTGGAACGCTGCGGCGTAAGATTCTCTTTCAGCCCGAGCTGATCAAAGAGCTTCAATGCATCGAGCGACAGGATTTCGCGCGCAGATTTTCCGGAGTAAACCGAAAACAGAATGGCAATCAGACCGCGTACGATGTGTGCGTCGCTATCGCCCTCGAACGAAAGGACGGGGCCGTTCTGGCCGTTCGGTTTCACGTGCGTGAGCAGCCAGACCTGGCTCGCGCAGCCCTTGACCTTATTAGCTTCCTTGTGGGCGCTCTCGGCCAATGGCGGCAAAGCACGGCCAAGTTCGATGACATAGCGATAGCGGTCGTCCCACTCGTCGAGCAGGGCAAAATTCCCGAAAATTTCGTCGATCGTGGTCATCACGCTTCATATATAGACTTGATGGCAGCGTGGCCAAAGGGGCTGCGCCAGGCGGCAAATAGGCTGCAGCAAAGCCTCAAGAGACCCCAAATTAGCGCATTAGAACCCTTAATTAGGCGGCCGGTCCGTTTGTGCGCGGGTCCCGGCGCGGGGGCAGCGGGACAGGCCCATGGAAAGCCGGTGCCAAATCAGTCGGCGTCAATGTGCCCTGGGAGCCAATCGCCATAACCGGCTTTTCCGCCTTCTCGCTCGAGGCAGATTTCTCGCGGAGCTTGGCAATGAACTCATAGAGCGTCCGGGCACCTGCCTCCGCCTTGTGACCAAGCGCAACGGCGACCTTACCGCCGCTTACACAGGCGTCGGGTTGGCGCTCGCAAAAACCACGCACATCGGTGACCGCGGCACTGGCGATGGTCACGGCCTCCGAAGCGCCGATCTGCGCATCCGTCGACGTCGATTTGGTGCCGCTTGGAAGCAGGACGCAAATCACGCACAGCCAGAACGCCATTCGCAAAAGAAAGAACATGACCCTACCCGTGACCGCCCCGGTGGCTTGTGTCGCCTTTAATATAAAACCTAGCAGACATGGCTGAAGCTGTTGTTGGGATTGCAGTGAGCCTTTTGCTCAAAATCAACGAACATTTTCCTCAAAATTTAGAAATCCGTATTTGATGAAAATTTTAATCGACATCGCTTCCTCAATACAGACGCAGACTTCCCGCATTTGGCCATGGTTACCGGATCGGTAACGAATTGCGATGATCGGTTCCATCCGTGAATTACAGCAACCAAAATTTCACCATGATGCGCAAATCGCGGCGGGAGCGCGGGTGAACCTGCATCACCGTCGCCACCGGCGGCGCATTGGGGCGCGGCCTTAGTCATCGCTTAATCCGCGTTAGCCTAATGTCCGAAAGCGACATAGGGGCGCGTCTATCGGCAAGACGTGGCAGGGACGGTGGGTTTGCTCACGCCAGTGTGGAATTATGTCGACGCCTTGGTGTCCTCTGCGGCAAAACAAGATGCGTTGACCGCGGCTCGTCACCGGGCCTTCATCGCCCCGCGTCTGCTGGGCAGTTTTGTCGCGCTTGCGTGCTTGCCGATCTATCTCGCGATCCGCGGCGTACCGGGGATTCTTGAATTCGGCGTCCTCGCCTGGCTCGTGACCCCAATTCTCAGTGTGTATTACCTCTCCCGCACCGGCCGCTACGAAGCCGCACACATTCTTTCATCGTTGTCGCTGACCGGCGTTACGATGCTTGTCGCGCTTCACTCCGGCGGGATTTCGTCGTTCGCCGCGATCTGGCTGGTCGTGCCGCCGCTGGAAGCGGCACTGGCCGCCTCGCGGCGGGTTTTGATCACAGCCGCTGTCATCTCGCTTGCCACCGCAGCCGCATTGTCACTCCTGGGGATTGCAGGATTACTTCCTTCCCCCGTCATGACTGAAGCGACCCACGGGGCGCTCGCCGCATTGGGACTCGTCTCGGCGGTGTTGTATGCGACGGGCATTGGGCTCGGCGCCGGGTCTCTGGCGCGCACCGGTGTGCAATTGCTCCACGACGAGGAAAATCGTTACCGGCTGCTTGCGCGCAATATGACCGATGTCATCGTCCGTCATGGCAATGCCGGCTCGGTGCTGTTCATTTCGCCCGCGGCCGAGATGCTATTCGGCGTCTCTGCCAACGAACTTGCGAGGCATGGGCTGTTCGAGCGGGTTCATGTGGCCGATCGCCCCGCCTATCTGACCGCACTGGCCGACGCCGCGACTCTGGGCGAGGAACGGTCCCTCGAATTCCGGATTCAACGCGATGCCGGCGCAAATCGTCCTCGTCAATTTGTCTGGGTGGAAATGCGATGCCGGCCTCTTGATCGCTCTGGTGGCACCACTCACGAAGTTGTCGCAGTTCTCCGCGACATCAATGAACGGAAATCACAAGAGCACGCGTTCGAAGCCGCGCATTCGCAATCAGAACGAGCGAGCGCCGCAAAGAGCCGTTTTATTGCCACCATGAGCCATGAGCTGCGCACGCCGCTTAATGCCGTCATTGGCTTCTCGGAAATAATGATGAACAGCTCGCCTGAACTCGGCACGACGCGGCGAATGGAATATTCGCGTCTGATAAATGCGTCCGGGCAGCATCTGCTGTCGGTAGTCAACGGGATTCTTGATGCATCCAAGATAGAGACAGGCAATTTTGCGTTCGCTCCGGAACCTTTCGCGCCTGGTCCGGAGATCGAAAGCTGCGCTGGCCTGCTCGCCTTGAAGGCACGGGAAGCCGGGGTCGACCTCAAAATGCGTCTTGGGCGGGATCTGCCCGAAATCACCGCTGATCGCCGCGCCTTTCACCAGATACTGATCAATCTCATTTCCAATGCCGTCAAATTCACTCCGCGCGGAGGACACGTCACGGTCGGCGCCGCGTGCGAGGGACAGCGATTGAATTTGTCAGTGGAGGATACGGGCGTCGGTATCTGCGAGGCCGATCTGGCGCGTGTGGGCGAAGCATTCTTCCAGGCGTCCGCGTCCTACGACCGCCGCTATGAGGGCACAGGTCTTGGCCTCTCGATTGTAAAGGGACTGGTGAAACTGCACGGGGGCGATATCGACATCTGGAGCCGGTTAGGAGAGGGCACGCGCGTGAAGGTGCGGCTTCCCCTGGAACAGGCCACCCAGAAAGCGAACGACCCCGTCAAGCTTGTCAACGATGGCCCACAGGAATTTCCATTGGCCGCAAAAAACTGGATGAAAAAAAGTGCGTAGACGATCCAATCGCAGGGACTCCGATCGATTTGCAGTCGCTGGCAGACTTGCTGCGACGGTCGCCGAGCACCCGCGTGAATTCGTCGCCGTTGTCATGTCGACGATTGCGGTATTCACAATCGTCATCAATGCACTTTTTTTGCAAAAGGGCCCGCATCCGGCGCCTATTTTTGCGCCCCGGTCGCTCCTTCAGCACGAAGCGGCCATGCCGCCGCGCCTTCAGTCCGTCCAAAGCGGTCAAGCTGCCGATGCTGGCGTACCCGCCAGGGTCCAACTTGTCGTCAATATCCAGCGTGAATTGACCCGCAAGGGATTTTACGACGGTCCAGCCGACGGTATTTGGGGCGCCAAGACCGATGCCGCGGCGCGCGAATTTGTTCAGGCCGCCGGGTTGAAAATCAGTCCTGAAGCAAATGAGGGACTACTGCGCGCGATCACGACATCCGGTGCGAAACCCCCGATCGTTGCCCCGCCGGCCGCAACAAGCGCGGCCGCCGATCCGATAGCAAAATTGATCGGACCATCCAGGCGCATGATGGCGGTACAGCGAGCTTTGTCCGATTTCGGTTACGGGCAGATCAAGGCTACCGGTACTTTCGATCCGGATACGCGGACAGCGATTGAAAAATTTGAGCGCGATCATCATTTGCCGGTAACAGGACAAATCTCCGATCGCTTCATTCGCGAGCTTGCGGCAATGACTGGCCGTCCGCTGGAGTGATTGGCGTCACGGCGAGTGCCCGTGCTAGTGAAGTCGATGCGTCTGAAATCCGGGATATGGGTTGCGGCCTATTTGCGCCGTTGCAGCGTCGAAGGCGTTTTCGCCGCGGTCCGCCGGCGCGGCGCGGAAGATGCCGGAGCGATCTTTATCAAAATCAATCGACTCGATGGCACCGGCACACTCTACGGTCCGGCACCCCAGTCGGCATTCGACGAAGCTCAACCTGCCGACCGCATGTTTGCCGTCGTTGCTGGCCGGGACCCTCCGGCAAACGATGCGGATATCGAAGCCCGGCTTGTGCGGGAAATGCGGTTCGATCCGGACCTGTGGATTATCGAGACCGAGGACCGCGCCGGCAGAAATTTTCTCGACAACGTCGTCGCGTAACGGGTCCTAACGCTGGTTGACCTTGCTGCGTGCGATCTGGATTTCACGTTTGGCCGTCGGCCGCAGCGATGTGTGCTGGCTTTGCGCGCGGGCGCCGCGCTGTTCATCATTCCAATAAACGGTTTCATGCGCCGCTTTCGGCCCTGCTGCGCCTGATTGCCAGATGCCCAGCATGCGGTCAGCGGCAGCCGGGGTGAGGTCGTCAAAGAGAATGCAGAGCTCATAGAGCCGCTGAACGGACTGGCCTATGGCGGGATTCAGGAAAAGGAGAATTCGCTGGAGTATTTCGATAGAAATTCCGAGGGCCTTGGCGGCGACGACGATCGGCTCACCGGATTGGTCATACGAAATCCTTTTTGCGAGGGTCCGGCTGGTGCTTAGCGCGCGTTCGAGGACCCGGCTGAACTCGGCGGGGTTGCGCCGCAGCGCCGCGCTTTCCAGCCGCCGGACGAGTTCGCTCGCGCCTGGCATCGGCCTGCGCTTTGGCGCTTCCGATGTCACGTCGAGATTGAGGAGGATGAGCCGCCGTTCCTCGGCGGTGGACGAAAAAAACAGATCGATCAATTCCTTGTTTCCGCCGGAGTCGGGCTGATCGGAGGTGTCCGATGCGGCAAGCTTGCTGAGCACAGCCGCGGGCGCCTTCGAATATTGACGGAGCTTGGCTGCGACCGTGGCGCGGGTTTGCGCGTCGACAGTGTCGATCAGGCCCAGGGCCAACTCGACATATTGCGTCTCTTCCTCGGCGCTATGGACAGGCCGCTGCACATAAAGGTCGGTCAATACGCGCAGCAAGGTCGGTCGGACGTCAACGCCGTCACGGCAGGCCAAATCGACCAGGCTATCGAGGGAAACGCACGCGGAAGGCTTTGCCATTACGAACTACGCTGGCGGTACGGGATGCGTGACAATAGTCGACGCGCGTTAGCAGACCGTTAACCTTGCAAGTCCTTTAATTGCCTAAAGGCACCGATCCGGCGGCCTCAAGTAAACCATGCGCCGGGGCGGAAGGGGGACTGCAATGGGCGAAATCATCCGATTTCCCGACGAGGTGAGCTCGCGCGGCAAATATGTCGACGCCACCACCGAACCGGCGACGGTTATTATTCTACCGGTGATCCGCATCGATCGTGATCCCGACGGCTCGAACGGCCTCGAACCAAACTCCGGCAACAATCCCGGCCGCCGTCGTCGTCGCCGAGCCGCACGCTGACCGGAATCAACCACCGAACAATTCCGATGCGCATTCCGCAGCCGCCACGAACGCAAAAAATCGGGTGGCAAAGACTGCTTGCCTTCATCGCGCTTTCGTTTCTCGCCGGCTGTGCGAACAGCGACTTCGGCGAAGTCAACCAGACGCTCGTAACCGACGGGATCCACGACTGGCTCGGTCGTGGTTCCGGGGGAGCGCATCCCGTGCCTCCGTCGAAATTCGAATATACGGACGATGAGCGCGCGCTCCGCGATCTTGCGTATCCGCTGATTGAACCGCCGTACGACCGGCAGCAATGGTATTCGGTCGCCGGTGAGTACGGCCTGTATCATTCAAACATGGCGGATCATCGCAAATATTTTGATCGCGTGATGGATGAATGTCATCGGTCGCCATCGGCGGTTTATGCGCGGCTTATCGACGATGTTCGCAATGATATCACGCGGCTGTCGCAATTCTTCGAGACCGCGGGGCGCGTCGTCGACACCGACCAAAAGCGGCAAAAAAGTCTTGCCTATGTTTCCTTCCTCAGCAAATCCGAACGTGTGAATGCGCTGCGCCGTATTCGGGAGAACGATCATGTTGTGGCGATCGTGCGCCAGAGCTTGAGCGATCGTGTTGCATCATATCATTTTGCGCTTGAGCGCCTGGTGATCACGACGCCATCCGCGCAGGCCGTGCAAGCCGAACAGTCGCTCAATCTGTTGCAAAATCATATCGCGCGCTATCAAACACTTCCGCCGACATGGGTACGAGAGCCAAGTCTGGCCTCGGCCAACTAGCAAATTAGCTATTTCCTTGAGCGAGCAGGCTCTGTTTCACGCGAGCATCGTGAAGCAGCGACGGCACCTTGCGCGACCGGCATCAGCCCTGGTTCGGGAGCCATCGCGCGTATAGCGATTAGCCCGGTCAGCGAAGGGGATTCCACAATCAATCGGTCTGCGGCGGTGACCTCTTCGTCTTCCGGGACCTGCTCATGTTGCGCGGCGGTCATCAGATCAAGCTCGATTACACGCCGTCCGGCGGCGCGATCGTTGATGGCGTAATAGGCCACGTCATAACGCGTGTAAAAGGATACGGACGTATAGGCGGAACTCACCGGTACGGTAAGCTTCAAAGGCCCGTCCGAAAGATCATACCGGCACACAGCGCTCGCAAAAGCGGGATCCATAAACGGCATGATTGCCTTCTCGGGCGTAGGCGCAGGCAAGGCAACAACGGTATTCACCGGCGCGATCGGCGTGAGCCGCGAATAGGCATCCTGCGTCGCCGTGCGCGGCAAGATGATGACGGTGGCAAGATGCACAATTCCGCCGAGCAGCGCCCCTCCGAGACATAAAAGCAGCCAGCGGATCATGGGCAGCTCCGCGTCGATACTTGAGGCATCGGCACCTCACGGCCGGCTTTAGTCGATACGCCGACGGCCGTATCGTAAAGGCGAAGCAGGAGTTGATAACGATCTGCACCGCCTGTCGGCAGCCAATTCCCGGGATTTGCGCGCGGCGCGACAATAATCTCAAAATTGCCATCGGCGCGGCGGACGACTTCCTCGCTGGTGAAGCCATACCGGTTCACGGTGTTGGCGATCAGCGCGCCGTCCGCGTTGTAGAGCGTCAGCGTCCAATAGCGCGCCGCGGGTGTAATTCCTGAAATCGCGACATTGCAACGGCCATCGAGTGCCTTGCCGTTGTCGTCGGCCTTCAATGTGAATGAGACGCCGTCGCCGAGCGCAATCGGCAGCCGTCCGGTGCGCGCGATCGACGCGCGCGCGTAGGGATCGGCATCATTCGTCCCGGATTTCGGCCAAGCCGACCAGCTCTCGATCGTCAACGCGCCGAAGGCGGCTCCACGGCTGAGGGCGAAATAAGTCATGCCGAGACCAACAAGCGTGGCGACGGCGAGAGCAAACAGTGTTCCAGTTAGCAGACGCACGATCGTTCGATTGGCAAATGAGGGAAATTGGCTATCGGAGGAGAGACTACGCGTATGGCGGGGATTCGGCTATTCAGTTGTGGTTTCCGAATGCGCGCCCTTCCAATGATGTGGCAAGCGCGTCAGCATTGCCGGACGCCTCGGCCCGCTTGCCTCCGGCGTCGGCGGCGGTGGGCTGCTTGGGCCCCGCGGGACCCAGCGCGCGGTTCGCATCGTCCATCATCCGCTCGACACGGACGAGTATATCGGCTCCGCGTTTTGTGAGAAGCGCAGGGCGCGGCGGCGGCTGAGGCTCGCCGGATTTCGCCTTAACCTCGGCAACGGCCGGCTGTTGCCGGACCTGCGGCACCGGAATTCCAGGCAGCTGTTTCAACTCGATGCCCTGATGCGCGTAGGCCATGATATTGTGCCATGTCATTGCCGGCAGTGAACCGCCCGTCATTCGGTTCGTCGACTGGTAATCGTCGTTTCCGAACCAGACGCCGCAAACGAAATTTCCCGTATAGCCCATGAACCATGCGTCGCGGTACGCATTCGTCGTGCCGGTCTTGCCGGCGGCCACTATACCATCGAGCCGGGCACGGCGGCCGGTACCGTTTTCGACCACGCTGTTCATCATCTTCATCATGTCCGCAGCGACACCGGGTGGCAGCACCTGGTGCGGCTTCGGCCCATCGCGGTCGTAGCGCCAGACGAGATCACCGGTGCCGGTGCGCACCTCGAGGATCGCATGGGGCGTGACGGCCTTGCCCATGTTCGGGAACGTTGCGTAGGCGCCGGTATGATCGAGGACGGTGACTTCATCCGCGCCGATCGGCAGGGATGGTGTATCCGGCAGCGGCGTGCGGATACCCATGTCGTGTGCGGTCTTAACTATGCGCGCGCGTCCGACTTTCGCATTGCCATCGCCGATCGAAATCGACAGCTTGACCGCGATGGTGTTGATCGAATGCGTAAGTGCCTGGATCAACTGCATAGACCCGGCGTATCCATGCCCATAATTGTGCGGGCACCAGTTGCCGATACATACCGGCCCGTCAACAACGATCGATGTCGGTTTCATGCCATGCTCGAGCGCCGTCGCATAAACATAGGGCTTAAATGACGAACCGGGCTGCCGCATTGCATCGGTCGCACGGTTGAACTGGCTCGCGCCGTAGTCTCGCCCACCTACCATTGCGCGCACGGACCCATCGACGTCCATTAATACGGCGGCTGCTTGCTTGGCATGGTATTCCTGGCCGTACTGTCGCAGTGAACTTTCGACTGCCGAGTCGGCGGCGTTCTGCAGGTTCGTGTCGAGCGCAGTCCGAACGACGAACACACGTTCGGTCATCGATTTCGGAAACGTGTCGACGAGCTTCTTCATTTCGTCGAATGCCCAGTCGAGGTAGTAATTTGGCGCGCGATCGTCGCGGCGATCGACGGGCGTTGCGGGGTGACGACGGGCGCCGAACACCTGGCCTTCCGTCATCATGTTGGCCTCGACAAGATTGTCGAGGACGACGTTGGCTCGGGCGCGTGCGGCCGGCAGGTTAACGTGCGGTGCGAATTTCGTTGGCGCCTTGAACAGGCCGGCAAGCATGGCCGCTTCCGCGAGATTCACGTCGCGCGCCGATTTGTTGAAATAGTATTGAGCTGCGGCGTCGACCCCAAAAGCGCCGCCGCCCATGTAGGCGCGATCGAGATAGAGCTTGAGAATCTCGTTCTTCGTCAGGCGCGCTTCCAGCCACATGGCGAGAAACGCCTCTTTGATCTTGCGTTCGAGCGTCCGTTCGTTGCTCAAGAACAGGTTTTTGGCGAGTTGCTGCGTAATAGAGGAACCGCCCTGTACGACGCCACCGGCGCGTGTATTGGCAACCAGTGCTCGCATGGTGCCGGCAACATCGATCCCGAAATGTTCATAGAAACGGCGATCCTCAGTCGCGAGCACCGCCTTGATCAGATGATCGGGGAACTGATCGAGCGGAATCGAATCATTATGTCGGATGCCGCGGGAGCCCACTTCATTGCCGTAGCGATCCAGGAAGGTCACCGCCAGTTCGGACTTTTTCAGCCAATCGTCGTCGGATGTTTCGCGAAAGGCAGGCACCGCCAGGGCCAGCATTGCAACGAGCCCGAACATTCCGATCGTGGCACCCTCGGACAGCAATTCGTTGAGCCAGCGCCGCCAGCCCGCGGCGTGGAAACGGTCCATGAATGTCGAAAATCGTTCATAGGCTTCGCGCGCGCCTGAAGCGCCCCGGAAAAGGCTGAAGTCGATCCACGCATCCAGTCCCAGAAGGAACCGCTTGATGTTGGGCTTCCAGCCTTCGGGAAAGAGGTCGCGCATGCCGCTCTTGAAAATGAAGCCGGCGGGACGCCGGACAGCAGGAATTTAGCCTATCGGCCAAACCACGGCCAATGGCTGGTTCCGCTTGGCTGGAACCAGGGTGAACGGGAATTGCGGTGAAAAATGGCCGAAAAGGACAGCAATACCGTCGCGCTAGTGTGGATCCCAGCAAACAGCGGGATTCGCAAGCCGGGACCGACCCAAACCGCCATGGCCGGGCTTGTTCCGGGCGTCTGTGTCTATAGCTTGACGACGAATCAAGGCGTGGATACCCGCCCCAACGCCGGGGCTTGACGACTGCGAGTTTTCGATGGCCGACCCGCAAATCCCGTTCTGGCGCCGAAAAGCGATGTCAGAAATGACGCGCGTCGAATGGGAAAGCCTGTGCGACGGTTGCGGCCGCTGCTGTCTCAACAAGCTCATCGACGAAGACACCAACGAAACGGTCTTCACCGACGTCAGCTGCCGGCTGCTGGACTGCGAGAGCTGCCGTTGCAGCGACTATGCGCATCGGCAGTCCAAGGTGAAGGATTGCGTCCGGCTCACGGCGCGCAATGTGAGGCGGTTGAAATGGTTGCCGCCGACATGCGCCTATCGATTGGTGGCAGAAGGCAAGGATCTCGCGTGGTGGCATCCTCTCGTTTCAGGAAATCCTGAGTCTGTGCACAAAGCCGGTGTCTCGGTCCGCGGCCGCGTCGCCGCGAGCGAAGCCGATGTCCCGGACGATAAGCTTGAGGAATACATTGTCAGCTGGCCAGGCAAGTGGCCGAAACGGGCGAGAGGCAAACGCTGATCCGCTCGGTCGCGCGATCACCGGCCCCGTGGCGAGACCGCAAAATCATAAGCTCTCGGTTCGGCCGCGCCGGCGAACGAATAGTGCCACCATTCCCGGAAGTAATTTGCAAAGCCGTGGCGGCGCATCGCGGCTCTCAATGTGCCGCGCCAGTGCTGCTGCCCGGGGGCGATGGCGCTGCTGGCCGTGTAGCTCTTGGTGTCGAAGCAGTCGAAGTCCGTACCCATGTCGACACTGTTGTCCGGCGCCCGCCGCGAAGCAGGGCCCGTGCAGGGACCGTATTGAGCGGCCGGATCGAAACGCGGGGCCTGTGTTACGGGTAGCCTGATAAGTGTGAGGTCGACTGTGGTCCCCGTGGAATGTTTCGATTGTGCGGCGATGTAACCCAGCGCGAACAGGTTGCGCTTGCGCAGCGAAGGGTAGAAGCGTTTCGTGGTTTCATTGGCGTCGCCGTCATGAGCCCACTCTTCCATGGCGCGCACCGCGCGGGTGGGCCGGTAGCAGTCATAGACCTTCAGGCTCAGGTTTTCGTGGGCAAGATCGACTTGCACGCGCTTAAGCGCGTCAGCTGCCTCACGGCGCAAAATGCATTCCGCGGCGCCATAGCCGGGCAGGGGATGGCCGGTGAAATTGTAGGCAGTAGCGTAGCGGATATCCTGAGCGATGCTTGGGTCGACGTCGCGGAGATAAACAAATCCCGGCGGCAGCATCTCGCGCGCGAGCGCGGGTGAGGCAGCAAGTAGCAAAATCGTGGCTAGCAGATTGCGTGATTTCAACTGTCGCTTCATGTTTAACACTTGTCATCGCAGGGCTTGGGCCCGGTCATCCCGGTCTATCGGACAGGGCACGGCTTTTCCATGCAAGATCGCCGAGACGGGCGGGTGATGACAAAACGTAGCGGGTCCAAGGGCACAATTCAGAATTTGTTGCTCCAGGGCCCCGCTATCGTGTCGATGAGTGGACGCTCTGGCACATACCACCCCCGCGCCACCGCGTCTTGCCTTGCCGACATCGGCAAGGCATTGACCGGGTTGCCGGTCATTGAGTCTCTATATATTTGCAAGCTCGATCATGACGCCCTCCAAGCAGAAAACCAAGCCGCGACCGGCACCGGCCGTACCGCCGCCTGAACCACGTCCGCTGACGCATCCGGAAATCAGGACCATCGTGATCGGCATCATGCTGGCGATGTTTCTCGGTGCGCTCGACCAGACGATCGTCGCGACCGCGCTGCCGACGATAGGGCGGCATTTCGGCAATCTTGAGGATCTGTCATGGGTCGTAACCGCCTATCTTCTGACGGGTACCGCGGTCACTCCGCTTTACGGCAAGCTTTCCGATATTCATGGTCGCCGCACGGTCATGCTGGCGGCGATCGGTATTTTCGTGGTCGGTTCGATAGCCTGCGCGCTGGCCTCGAGCATGGGCGCGCTGGTGCTGTCGCGCGCGTTCCAGGGGCTCGGCGGCGGCGGGCTGATGGCGCTGGCGCAAACCATCATCGCAGATATCGTTTCTCCGCGTGAGCGGGGCCGCTATCAGGGATATATCGGCGCGGTGTTCGCGATATCCTCTGTCGGCGGCCCCGTGCTCGGAGGTTTTCTGACTGAACATGTCGATTGGTCGCTGATCTTCTGGATCAACGTGCCGCTCGGCCTGTGCGCGTTGGGAATGACGTCGAACGTATTGCGGCGGATTCCGTTTCACCCGCGCAAGCGGAGGCTCGATTTCATCGGCGCTCTGCTGATGATGGCGGCTGCGATTGCACTGCTGCTCGCATTGACCTGGGGCGGTCAGCGTTTTGAATGGATCTCGCCGCAGATCGGCGGACTTTTGCTCGTATCGGCCGTATTGTGGTGCCTGTTCGCCTGGCGTCTGGTGGCGACCCGCGATCCATTTCTGCCGCTTACGGTGCTTGGCAATCCCGTCGTGCGTTGCGCAGCGCTTGCGGGTGCCTGCAACATGGGAACGCTCGTTGGAATGACCATCTTTGTGCCGCTTTATTTTGAGGTCGCGCTGCATTTGTCCGCGAGCCAATCCGGCATGGCGCTAATTCCCTTGATGGCGGCGACGGTCGCGTTTTCGACGATCACCGGCCGGCTGATGATGCACATTGTACACTACAAGCGCATATCGTTGATCGGGTTATCCCTGTCGATCATATCGCTTGGCCCGCTGGCAATTTGGCCGACATCCATGCCGGTATCGCTCGTTTTGCTGTTGCTATTGCTGGTAGGTTCAGGGCTCGGCACCGTGTTTCCGGTGTCGACGGTCTGCATGCAGAACGCCGTTGCACGTTCGCAAATGGGAGTTGCGACGGGTGCCGCAAATTTTTTCCGCGCGTTGTTCTCCGCCCTTGTTGTTGCATTGCTTGGCGCCATCGTTCTTGGAGGGCTTGGCGGTGTCACCGGCATGTCGGTTGAAATGCTCGCGCGCACGGCGTCGGCCCCGGATCTCGCCTACGCGTTCCGATTTGTATTTCTTGCCTGCGCTCTTGTTTTGACGTTCGGCATGGCGTTCCTGATTTCATTGGAGGAACGTCCGCTCAAAGGTCCATCGCCTCCCTCGCAGGCCGCGACCGCGCCTACCGCTCCGGCGACGCCAATTCCCGCCGAATAGAGACGCCTGAAAAATTGCGGGACAGGTAAGGCAATTTCCAGTAAGCACGCGTTATCGTGATCTTCAGGATAGGTCCGAGTTTTGGTCGAAACCAGCATCACCGCGCCGCATACGACCGCCGTTCCGCTACGGCCTTGGTATCTCGTGGCCGCCGCTACGGCGCTTGCGGTGATGATCGGGGCCATCCTGAGCCCGAGCATTTGGCTGCTCGATTTCGTGCACGTCATGGCGGGCGCTCTGTGGACCGGCATCGATCTCTTCATGGGTTTTATCGTCGGGCCGGTGTTGCGCAGCGTCTCGTTCGAGACACGCCGTGCCATCATTGGCGGTCTCATCCCGCGGACGTTGATTCTGATGCCGACTTTATCCACCATCACCTCCACCGCCGGCTGGTTCCTGGCGGTGCGTATGGGTTTTCTCAATCTCGGATATCCTGAATTCTGGTGGGTCATCGCCGCGCTTGCGATCGTTACGGTGCTCACCGTGCAGGGGCTGGGCTACCTGCTGCCGGCGAACTTGCGGCTTTATTTCGAAGTGCAAAAAGCGCAGCCCGACATGCAGAAGATAGGCCGCTGGATGAAAACCTATCTACGCGTGGTGGCGGTGCAGGGCACGATGCAGGTAACGATCATCGTGGTAATGGCGCGCTTCGCGACCGGCTTCTAGTCCGCAAGCGGCTCAATAGTGCACGGTGCGGTTCAGCCCGCCCCGAGAAGCTCCATGCTCTTGTGAAAGAAATAAACGCCGAGGGCGAGCCCGCCGATCGAGCTCCAACCCGACACTGACCGGCCGGCCCATTCCGTTGCAGCGCCGGCGGCGATTGCCGTCCCGTACGGCAAGAGCACCAGCAAGATCGTCATTATGAAGTACACGTTCGGCAGCCCATTATACAGCGACGGCAAATGGCATATGCGTATCGATGGGAAGGCGCTCAGCTCAGAAAATTTGAAATGACAAGAAAAACGACAAAAATGGTAATGAAGGCCGCCATAATGTCACCGCCAACCTTGCCGATCCGTTCCGGCATTTCCATGGATGGGTCGAAATAGGCCATTGCTTTCCCCCGGGACGCCGACAGCACTAGACGAGAGGCCGACCCGGCTGCACAAGTCAAATTGCCATAAAGAAACCAACCGTATGCATTGCGCGGCGAAATTCGGTACCGTTCGCAATAGGTCGACACAGAAGATTTAAGGTAGGCCGTGCCCAGCAAAAATCTCGGCTCGATGATCGCCATGTTTGTCGTGGTTGGTGGGTGGCTCGTTTACGACATGGCAACCAGGCGCGAGGCGCAGAGCACAACGGTTTTAATGCTGCAGAACATTTTTCTCGCCGGGATTGCCATCGGTCTGATCGGCGCCGTACTCAGGCTTATTCGGCCACATTAGCGTCTCAGCGCGCTAGTCTATGTCAGCGGGGTGCGTTGGAATGGCAAGAACCCGGGCCTTGCTGCCATAGCCAACCGCATTTGGTGCAGCCCGAAAGGCCGAGGCCGAGCAGAGTAATAAGGCACACGATGGCTGCGAGACTCGGGCGCATGTCGCAAGCATAGCCGACCACGCCCGTCGCCGCGAGAGGACGGCCAGAATTGCCATACAACGCGGCAGGACGCCGAAGCCGCCGGACCGGCTAAGGCTGGCATTGGCAAACGAAAGTCCTATATGAAAAAACGTATATGAATGGCAGCGACGTTCCATAAATTGCGGCTATGCAGCGACGTTCCGTAATTTGCGGCTATAATGTTTGGCTGCGGCTCAGGCGGCAGGGCGACCTGCGGTCATCTCACACGAGGCGCCGAATTCATGTCTGTCCGACCCGTCAAGCGTATCGTCCAATCAAAGCCGACCATAGAGGGTGCGGGAGTGCGTCTGCGTCGCGCCTTCGGTTTCGGCGACACGGCCGAAACCGATCCGTTTCTTTTGCTGGACGATTTCCGCAACGACCGGCCGAGCGATTATCTCGCCGGCTTTCCGTGGCACCCGCATCGCGGAATTGAAACCATCACCTACGTGTTAAATGGCACAGTCGAACACGGCGACAGCTTGGGCAATCGCGGCACGCTCGGATCGGGCGACGTGCAATGGATGACGGCGGGCCGCGGCATTATGCACCAGGAAATGCCAAAGGGTGACGATAAGGGCCGGATGCACGGCTTTCAGCTCTGGGCGAATTTGCCTTCGTCGCTCAAGATGACGACACCGCGCTATCAAGACATCAGGGGCACCGAAATTCCCGAGGTTGTCGACGATGATGGCACGCGGGTGCGCGTGGTGTGCGGCGAGTTTTGGGGCAAGAAAGGCCCCGTCGATGGCGTTGCCGCTGATCCGCGCTACCTCGACATTTTTGTCCCCGCCAACAAGCGCAAGACGCTCCCCGTCGAAGTCGAGCGCCGTGCGTTCGCCTATGTGTTCGAGGGGGAAGGCAAGTTTGCCTCTGCCTCAAAACCGCTTGGCGTTCTGTCCGAGAAGCAGGTCAACGGCGAGGAGATCCTGTTTCGCGAGTCGGCAGGCGATCGTTCGCTGATCCTCTTCGATGCAGGCGACGCAATCACGGTGCAGGCAGGCGAGCAGGGAATGCGGTTTCTGCTGGTGTCGGGCAAGCCGATTGAGGAACCAGTCGCCTGGTACGGCCCGATCGTCATGAACACGCAGACCGAATTGCAGCAGGCGGTTTCCGAACTGCGAGACGGGACCTTCATCCGAAGCTAGCCGGTCTTCGGCGATCCCGATTGCGTCCCGGAGTTCCCCCGGACCTAGCAACCAAGCAATGGAACTTTACCCCCGCGGTAGCGTTTGCGCATAGGGCTGCGGGGGTTAGTCTATGCGCCATTGGCGCGATGAAATGTCCGGGTCTTCCATGACGGTGGCACCACGCCAGCGCGGCGGCGCTCGCGCGCGGGTGCGCGACTTTGACTGGGCGCCGACCCCGCTGGGGCCGTGGGAGACATGGCCGGATGCTCTGCGCGCCATCGTCGACGTCATTCTAGGCTCCGGATTTCCCATGTCGGTCCGATGGGGCCCGGATCTCGTGATGATCTACAATGACGCTTACGCGCCCTTACTCGGTGACCGGCATCCGAAGGTCTTCGGCAAGCCGCTGCGCGAGGTGTGGCCAGAGATTTACGACGAACTTGGCGCCCTCCACAAAAGCATTCTGTACGGCGAACGCGAAGGTTTTTTCGCCGAAGACCACCTTTGGCGGATTCAACGTTATGGTGTGCCCGAGGATGCGCGTTTCACAATCAGTTATAGCCCGATCCCAGACCCCACCGCTCCGAACGGCATCGGCGGTGTGCTTGCAACGGCGTTTGAAACGACAAAGCGTTGTCGCGATGAAGAAACGTTGCGTGTCCTCACCGAGCGGCTCGAGTCCGAGGTCGAGCAACGCACGCGCGAGCGTGACCGCATCTGGACAGTGTCCGAAGACCTTCTCGGGGTATCCGATTTCGAAGGCTACTTCCTCAGCGTCAACCCGGCCTGGACCGCTCTGCTCGGTTGGAGCGAAGACGAAATCAAATCACTGCATGTCAGCGAATTACGCCACCCTGACGACGCGGCGGCAGCGACGGCCGGCCGTGCGAGGCTGATGCAAGGCACGCCGACCGTGCGCATGGAGAACCGTTTTCGCCATCGCGACGGAAGCTGGCGCTGGATTGCCTGGACCATGACCACCGACAGCGGCCTGATCTATGTGGCGGGCCGGCACATCTCGGCGGAAAAACAGGCGCAGGTCGCGCTCCGCGAAAGCGACCGGCAATTCAGGTCACTCGTTGCCGGTGTGACGGACTATGCGCTGATCATGCTCGACCGGGGCGGAACAGTGACGAGCTGGAATTCGGGTGCCGAACGTATCAAAGGCTACAAGGCCGAAGAGATCATCGGCCGGCATTTCTCCGAATTTTATACTCCGGACGACCGCATCAGCGGATTGCCCAACCGCGCCTTGTCGATCGCGGCCGCGACAGGCCGGTTCGAAGCGGAGGCCTGGCGCGTGCGGAAAAACGGATCGCTGTTCTGGGCCAATGTGGTCATCGATGCAATCCATGATGACGCTGGCAGTCTTGTCGGGTTCGCCAAGATCACGCGCGATGTAACCGAGCGGCGCAATACGCAGGAGGCGCTTGATCGCGCGCACCAGCAACTGGCCCAGTCCCAGAAAATGGAAGCACTCGGCCAGTTGACGGGCGGCGTCGCGCATGATTTCAACAATCTGCTCATGGTTGTGAGCGGCCAAGC
>Ga0134128_10001078_pt1 | contig 36460 bp, 27 predicted proteins | sample KB31754_FD_96462 | JGI IMG/M metagenome (GOLD analysis project Ga0134128, IMG submission 96462) | Terrestrial soil microbial communities with excess Nitrogen fertilizer from Kellogg Biological Station, Michigan, USA - KB3-175-4 | ecosystem: Environmental > Terrestrial > Soil > Unclassified ...
CCCAGAAAGACCACGTTGGCGCTGCTATGCGAGTCCGGCGTATCCGGTCGCTGCGGCTCGACGCCCGGGGGCTGTGATGTGGCCTCGGCGATCCACGCCTCGACGGGCAGCCGCGGGTCCTGCGATGCGCGCCGCAACTCGCCGGATATCGCTGCCGTGCGCAGGTACTCTTCGACATGCACCGGAGACGCCTTGAGCCACTCCGCGAATGCCTCTCGCCCTGCTTCGTCGAGCGTTTCGGTCCGATGCGCGACGAACCACTCCGCGGCCTGCTCCGCAATGGCGAGACGAATCTGCTCGTCGGTCGGTGTCATAGGTCTTACCTCAGGCTTCCCATACGGCGGCGGCAGTGCATCAGCGCCTGTGCCAGGTACTTCTTCACCATGTGCGGCGACACGTTCAGCCGCAGAGCGATTTCCTGGTAAGTAAGGTCCTGAGCGTACTGCAGCACCACGGCTGCGCGGCATTTCGGGGAGAGCTGCGCGAGCACGGTGTGCAGGCGGGAGGAGCGCTGCGCGCCGTCGAGTTCCTTTTCGTATGCCGGCAGCACCTGCAGGGACGCGTCGCCCTGTGCCTCATCGAGGTCGGTCCCGCCCGTCCTTCGGCGCTCGAGGACGGCGTGCTCCTTGGCGAGGTTGCTCGCCACCGTGAAGAGATAGCCTTCCGGGTTGCGGATCGCCTCGGCGTCGCCGACGCGCAGCATTCGCAGGTAGACCTCCTGCGCCAGGTCGGCCGCTTCGGATTTCGCCCGTACCCGGCGGCCGAAGAATGCGAGCAGCGAGGCATAGTGCTCGCTGAATAGCCTCTCCACCAGTGTCTTGGACGCTTGCGGCACGGAGACCTGCCTCGTCGTGGATCGTGCGTTCTTCGAGTAAGAGTCCCCTGGAAGCCGTTTCGGGTACCGGCAAAGTGCTCCCCCGACAGCAGAGTACCCGAAAAGCCGACGTGTCCCCCCATGGGGGCGCGGCGGGCGGCCCGAGAGCCGGCCGGCTGGCGGCCCGCGGACCCCGCCGCCGCTATTTGAGCGTCACTCCCTGCATGACCTCCGAGCCCAATATCGTGCGGATCTTTCCGCGGGCGGCTTCGGTGGCGCTGGCCTGCTTGAGCGAGCCCCAAATCTGCCTGCTGATCGCTTCCGACTTCTTGTCGATACCGTCGAATGCCGCCCAGTTGGGGTAGAACTCGACGAGGTATCGCCTCGCCCATGGCCGGCTGGCTCGTCGGTCACTCATTTGCCGGACTTCAAGGATGGCGGTGGCTTTTCATCCTCGAGGGACTTCCCGCCGCCTCCCTTGGCGCGATCGGATATTTCTATCTGACCGACCGCCCGTGCGATGCGCCCTGGCTCTCTCCGCCCCAACGCGAATGGATGATCGCCAAGCTGCGCGCCGAAGCAGTGCCGCTCGCGGCGCAACGGTCAAGCATTCGAACGGTACTACGCTCCCGCGTCGTTCTCCTCTTGGCCCTGGCCGGATTCCTTGTTTACTTCGTTGGCTACGGATTCTTCTTCTGGTTCCCCACCATGCTGCAGCGCCAATCGCAGGTTTCCGATCTGCTCGTGGGAGTGCTTGGGACGATCCCGTACGCCGCCGCACTCGTCGCGATGCTGGTGAATGGATTGCATTCCGACAGGCGCATGGAACGACGCTGGCACGCCGCGGTGCCTTGCCTGCTCGCGGTGATCGGTGCCCTGGGACTCATGACGCATACTCAGTCATTGAAGGTCGACGTCTTGCTTTTCACGCTCGTTGCCATGTGCGTCGCGTTCAACCCGCCATTCTGGGCGATGTCCACTACACTGCTTGACAGCTCGACGCTCCCTGCTGCGGTGGGATTCATCAATGCAGTCGGATCGGTTGCGGGCTTTGCGGGGCCCTTTGTCCTTGGCTATCTGAGCTCGCGGACGGGTTCATTCAACGCGGGAATGGCTGTCGCAGCGGTCGCGGGGATTGCCGCGTGCCTCATTCTTCTGTCTTTGCCGAGCACGGGTCTCGCCGCGCTCAAGCCGTATGCGCAGATTCCGGTACCCGATCGATCGCAGCCGGACTCTTAGGATCAAGTGATCTAGAAAAAGACGTCCTGGTGCAGACGGCGGTTGTCTTCGGCGTGGGCGGCGATATGCCGGCGTTCAGGCCACGGCCTGGTTGCACCGGCACTCCGCGCCAACCCCGCTCGCGGGACGCGGCCTGATCTCACGCAGTCAGTTGAGAGGTACGCATGTCATCCATCGAAGCGCCGGCCCTCGAGCGCCGCTCCCTGCAACCCATCCTGTGGAGCGGCATCGCCGCCGCGTTCGTGTCGGTGCTGATCTATACGGATCTGCCGCTCGTGCTGCACCCCGGCCAGTACACCGCCAAGCTGGTTCATGACCGCTTGCTGCTCATCCCGCATGCCCTCGGCGGACTCGCCGCGCTGCTGATTGGACCCCTGCAGTTCACGACCCGCCTGCGCCAGCGGCATCCGAAGCTCCATCGAATCATGGGCCGCATCTACGTCACGGCGGTATGCATCGCGGCACCGGTCGCGCTGATTCTGGGGTTGAGCGGATTCGGATGGCCGGAGCCGGTTACGAACACGGTCCTGGCCGGTATCTGGCTCGGCTGTACGGTGTGTGCCTACATCACCGCGCGCAACCGGCAGATCACGGAACACCGCAAGTGGATGATCCGATCGTATGTCTTCACTCTGAACTTCATTTTCACGCGAGTGCTCAATCCCATTCCGGCGTATGCGCACATGTCGGACGAGGCGTTCGGCGTGCTGCTCGCGCTCCTTCCGCTGGGATATCTGTTCCTCAGCGACGTCGCCTTCTCCTGGCATGACCTGACGCACCGGCGCCGAGCGCGACCGGTTGCAACCCCGTCCGGCAGCTAGCCCGAGACAGCGCTCATTGTTCATCGCTGCCACGCTTTCTCTCACGGCGAGTATCTGCATCGACCAGCCGGTACGCTCCTCCGTCGGCGCGCTGGTGATCCTCGCGGGGATTCCGTTCTACTTCCTCTGGCCCCGGCGGCGACCGAGCACCAGGGCGCGCGCGACGCTGCCGCAATGATCACCATGAATCGGATTCCGTTCACCCACCGATGATTCACCTCCCAAGGGGGCATGCAAATGAAGAAGTTCTCCGCGTCCGCGGCCGCTGTGGCCGCCCTCATGTGCGCCGGCGGCGTTCAGGCTGCGAGCACTACTCCGACCAGTCTGTCCTACGACATCGAGGACACCGTCGCGCCGACACAGCAGGCGGCCTACGAGGCCGGCGTCAAAGACTACAACCGGTGCTTGCGTCAACACGGCTTCAAGTTTGCCGTCCTGGCCCTGGAGCACGTGACCGGGAACACCTATGTGTATTCCTACGTGGTTACCCTTCCGAACTGGGCAGGGCTTGACACCAGTCAAGCCAAGGCGGCGGTCTGCGATTCGGAATTGGAGGCGGGCGTCAACCCGCATTTGCTGAGCGAAACAGCGGCGGTGTCGACCGTGATGCCGGGGTTTAGCCACCATCCCGGCGATGTGACTCCCATGACGCCGCTCACGGATGTCATTTCCTTCACGCTCAAGCCGGGCAGGGCTCCGTATGACGCCTTCACGAAAGGTGTCAAGGCGATCTACGCGGCGGAGGCCAAGTCCAACTGGCCGTATTATTCCGAGTTGGATGAGATGAACTATGCCGGACCCAGCGCGCCGGATTTCCAACTGGTCATCCCGGCTCGAAGCTGGGCGGAGATCGGCACGCCTGAGTCCCCGTCCGTGTGGAAAATGCTGGCGAACGCTTACGGCCAGCGGAAAGCCGACGAAATACGCAAATCCATAGACGACGCGATTGCAAGCATGGAGGAACACGTCGATCGCTACGACCCGTCCTTGAGCTACACGCCTTCCCGCCAGTGAACGCCACGGCAATTCAGGCGGTCCCTGCGAGGGGCCGCCTGATTGCAGTCGCGCATCATGGGTCCGCTCACGCGAGACCGGGCACCACTTGGCTCAACTTCCGCCAGGCTGCGTGCATCCCTGCAGGGCACAATTGCCGCTTCGAGATAATTATGCGAGTTACCAGGAAACGACTGTGTTTCCGACGTAACGAGTTTGATTCCGACGTAAGGACTTTAATTTCGGCGTAACGACTTCAATTCAGGCGCACAATTTGGTGTGGGCATGAATTAGAGTCGTTTCCTGAGCGCGCGACTCGCTCGGGGAATTTCGTTATCGCGACCGTGAGATCAGAACGAAGTCATTACCCGACTTCAGGCCGACCACCCAATCCGGCGCGGAATCGTGGCCGGATCCGGGAATATAGTCGCTTCGCGATTATGTAGCGAACGGCTGCGCACCGTGAGCCGCCCGGCGCGCCGGGCGTCATTGAGGTCAGGGTTGGTCCAGTTTTACTTTGGCGTTGACTGCGGACGCGCAACTAAGAGGAAGGCGTCTGTCTTGCATCGGAAGTGGCCGGCTCCGACTTCCCCTCGACTGGACGGTCCTCGGCTGGACGGTTCTCCGCTGGAGCGTCCTTTCCGTAATCTTGGGGGATACGTTCACCAGCGAGGACACTAGGCCGAGGCGTGAGCAATGACTCACTGGTTAAGGGCCCGGGTCCGAGGAGCGCCCACTGTGGCAAGGGTTCCGACTGGTCCGTCACCTGGTTGAATCTCAGGAGCTGCCGAAGCTCACCGAATGACATTTTTGCCAGATGCTGGTTGTCGCGCATGATGGCATCCACGGCCGGCCCGCAATTCTGGAATTCTTCGGGCCGTGTGATCATGAACCAGGCCCAATAGACCTTTAGCTCGAACGGCAGCTTCTCTGATATCCCTTGCAGGGTCTTGACCGCATCGAACAATAGGTCTTCCGTCAGGCGCCAAAGCGGCTCGATATTTACCCTGCCCTCAGGATCGCGGTCCGCGTGCTTGAAAAAGTTGGCCGCAATGTAGACCGATTTGCCCAATATGCTCGGTGAGTTCGTTCTTCTAGTAAGATCCGAAACGACCCCGTGCGCGGCCACGACCAAACTGTGGAGTGCGACCGGGTCGCACTCCTCGAAATGCAAACGCACTGCGACTCGGAGCTGCCGGGTCGCAACATCAATCTTGTTGACCCACTGCGGTGCATAGGCCGCTGCAGCTTTGGCGTCCTCGGTCATCTTTCCTGCCCTATTTAGTCGCTTTGCGATTATGTAGCGAACGGTCGCTATTTGCCCAGGTGCCTCGGCATCGCGCGGCGAGCTCAGCGCCCCACGCGCGGATGATCCAAAAACAGCACGAATGCTTTTCAGCCTGATTGGCGCCTCGTCGTCTGCGAGGGCTAACAAACCGCCTCCGGCCATTTAAATCAGCGACGGCTAAGGCTTGCGATCTTCAGACTCCTCCTTCCCCCGCTTCACGCGCACTGATTTGATGACCTTGCCATCAGGTCCGTATATGGGGATAGAGACTGTCGAGCTTTTGTGGAGCCGCGCATAGCGTTTCCGCGCCCAATCGACAGCAATCTCCCCGATCCTTTTCCCCATGGCCGCGAGTGCTGTTGCTCCGAGTGCCTCGGCACCTTTGATCGAGATACTGACTACTTCGTGGAGCGCAATACCTCTTCCAGCCCTCTCGTGCCACTCCGCGCGCACACTCATCCCCAAGTAGCTCGAGCGAATCGTCTCCGCAAGCTCCTTTAGCTCCTTCGGCGTGACGCGCCGCGGCTCTGCTGTATGGACGATAATTTCCATCTGTGGCGTCATATTGCTCAGTCCGGGCTCTGCAAGTGCAAGCGCGCTGGCCCCGGCAATTACGAAAAGGACGCGAGGAGGCTTGCGGTCGGCCCCACAGCTACGTGCAGCGCGTTGCCCCATTGCTCCTGATTGATGATGGCAACTTCGGTGGCCAGAGCCTGCCGCCTCGTAATTGGCGCTTTCGCGGCTCCTCGTAGACTTGCGATGATCGCCGTAGACCGCGAGAGCGGCACGTGAAAACCCCTTCCGAGCTCAGACTGAGGCAGCGGTGTATCCCCAAGAATGAAATCCATGCCAGTAGGAGCGTGCACCACGGCCATTTCCAGCGGCTCGATCAGTGCTGCGATGACCGGAAGGGCTCGCAGCGCATCTGTCGCGGGCAAGCGCGAATCTTGGGGCGAGAGCGAGAGCGCCTGTTCGTATTCTCCAAGCAGCGCCTCCGGTGGGCGCTTCTTGAGCTCCTCATATTGCGAATCCGCGTCCACCGCCGAGACTCCGAACTCCGCCATCCGCGTGGCGAAGTCCGCTTTGGAATAACTGTGCACATCCGCCAAGAGCTCTGCCAGTTCCCTCCCCCGCCTGTAAGCGCGGTTAATGATGTCCGGGTGACGACATGCCTGGAGCGCCAGAAAGTGCGCCAGGTGGGACGCGTGATCCTCGGTGAGAGGGACGGACGGATCATCGAGGGCGTCAAAGAGCGGCGCGGCAACCGCTTCAATCCTACCAATTGAAGATTCCAGCGCCTCTGAGCACTGCCATCGCGAGTCAAAAAGCAGATAGAGACCTTCCATCTGCATTACATCGCCGGTGGAGACCACGCGAAGAGCTTTTCCTTCTCGGCAGTGGAGTCGGTTCGCGCTGTCCCTGAAACGGCGCAGCCAAAACTGAGGTACGTAGTGATGACGCATACAAAGCCTGCCTTGGATCCACAGAAGAGACGGAGTCGAGCCCTACTGTTGCGCCCCGCAATCGCCACCGGTCCCGCCTAGGGCCGTACCGAGAATGCACATCGGCACCGGCAGTGCACAAGTTAAATCCCGCCGAACAATCGTTAGATGACCACGTCGCTAATTATTTGGCAGAACAGTCATTTGTCCATCGCACACCTGAAAGATCCAGCAGCGAAGCTCAGCTCGGGCGTGCACGTCAGCCGGACTATTCACGGGTAGCGGCCCAAACGTAAGGTCCACACCTAGCGCATCGCTCACAGCGTTCCATGCAGCAGCGAGCGCCTCTCTCGATTGAAAGGCCTTGTACGTGTCACCCATGATCGAGTTGTGCAGCGCGGCGAGCCAGGATCTATCCTCGCATTCCAGTCCGAAGACAAAATGCGTGTAGTAGTAAACCGGGTATTCTGTACCGCTTGATAAAGGCAAGAGCCGAGCTTTTACCCCGTCGCGCTCGGCACGAACGAAGCCGAGCTGCTGCCGGTGTGCCAAGTTGTGCTTCAGTTCAACGACGGCTAGAGGCTTATTGCACGGACAGCGCAACACTATGTCATGGCGCGTAGCCGGTACACTCGCTACGCCGCCCTCTTCAGAGCGATTTTCGACAGCGCATGAGTAGCGGCTAAGCTCCTCCGTGAAGGTGACAAACCCCGCTTGCTCGAGGAACCCGAGCGTTGCGCTTCTCAGCGTCAGCTCCGACCCTCCGTTGCGCGCAATGGCCAGAGCACCAGGGAATGTCGCAAAGGCTTGAATCGCTTTCGAAACTGCGCCCTTCACGATCCCATTCAAGGCCTCTCGCGTGGGGTGTTCACATGGGCTCATAATACTGAGCACTACTCTGTTCGCTAGCGATGTTGGTTGATTTCAAACCTAGCTCTACAGCTTTCGGACGTGCATTCATACGTATGGGTATGCGGGCATCGAGCTTTAGACCTCATCTCGTGTGGTGGCACGTTCCGCAGCCTATCTTTGCAGATCGGACAATACTGGATATCCGGCTGAGGACCGGGTTTGTTTGCCATTTAACACCCGCTGATTTTGAGCGTCGATTTGGCGATAGCAACATCGTACCACACGATGCCGTGGAGACTCCTCAGACACTTCGTTTCACGACTCCTCGTCCAGGAGCCGGTCGGCAGCTGGGCGGTCACTCGGTTGCTCCTGCGGTCCGATTTCTTTCGGTGCATGGCGCCAATCGCCACCCAGGATTCGCGTAGCAAGCCTGTGGAGCTTCGTTTCATCGCTCTCGTATCTGAAGCCGCTCCCATAAAGGTCTGTCTCGTCGAAGAATGGCATCGTCCGAGACGAGGGATGGAGCGGGTCTAGTTGATCCGCGAATTCCTCACCCAGTGCGAGGAGATCGATCGATTCGCCTTCGAGTACCACCTCGATGGAAGATCCAGGTGCCAATGCGTGGCGAGCCGCACGCAAATACCGCCGGAGGCGCTGCGCTCGTGCCCACACCGCGGCCTCTGCCTCAAGGCGTGAGATGACGTGCACATGCGCATCGCGCCTCTTTCGAATACGCTCGCGACGCTCTTCCTGCTGGCGCTGCCGCACAGCGGCCTCGGCTGCCTCTTTGCGCCGCTGCTTAATATCGAGCGCCTCTTTGAGCAGGGACCGAACGACGTCGCTGATCTTTACCTCTAGAGGCCGGCGCTTCGAGTCACGGAACGAGGCAAAGCCACTGCCGCGACCTGGGCTCACGCTCGCATGGAGCGTCAGTTCGCCGGAGGGGTGGTAGCTGTAGCGATCTCCGTAGTAGAAGTACCCGTTCGGGTTCCGTCGGCGCTCCCTCTGCTCTTCGGCGGTAAGGGGTCGCTCCGTGCGTGTTTGCCTCTCGCTAATCGAGATGAAGAGTCGTTCGCCCTCCACAAGAAAGTGAGCCGAACGGCGCGCGATTTCTTCCGATGTCTCGTCGCTGCGGCGGTAGTACGGCTGCTCCGGAGGGTCAGGTGCCTTCGCGATGAATCGCCATCCTACCTCCGTGACGACTTGAATCAGTTGCGTCATGAGCCGGCGTGCACGGAGCATGGATGTTTTTGAATGAACGGCGATCACCGGAAGCCGGTCCGCAGTGCGGAGCTTCTCGGGCCATCCCGGCGGAAGAGCTGCAGTGTCGCCCATGGCGACCCAGCTTTCAGCCGCATTGGCTGGAACGGGCAACGCCGAAAGCCGTGCATCCAGCTCCGCGAAGTGGGGGGATTGAGGACCCGAAGCCGTCTGCTCCTTGGACTTTCTCGGCTGCTCGTCCCCCCTACCGTAAAAGGTCACCGTCGGTTCGGATGGGACTTGCGCTTCATAAGGCTCCGGAAGGGCTACCCGCGACTCAGCGTGCGATCCGGTTGAGCCGGTCTTACCTAGGACACTTGAGTTCCTCGCCCGACTGCGCCCGTTGGAGCTGTCGCGATATTTCCGCAGCGGGGTGCGGCGTGGAGTATCGCCCGCGGAGATACGCGCCCAATAGCCCCTCGGTGGCACGGGAACCTGGACTTGTCTACACCGCTTTGCAACGGCGACATCACTGAGCCCGATCTCCTTCGCAACTTGCGTGACTGGCTTTGACCACACGAGCTCATAGAGCTCCTGTCGTGAAAATGTTAGAGGGTTCCGCATTGCCACTTGTAGAGATCTCCCCGCGTTCGTATATGCTGTTGATTATAGGAATGTATTTGAAAATATTTAACACTTAATACAATATCCAGTCCGGCACAATTGATCGCCAGCAAGTATCAAAAGATCACCCCATTCCGGTGACAATTAGGGCATTCATTGGGGGAGACCGCAGTGGACATTCCCGAGGAAGCGAAGAGTCAAATAGTTTCGGTCGCGCAGGAGTCACTCTCGACTTTCGACAGCATCGCGCGCGCTGCCCAGAAGGCGCTGGACTCCCCACCCGGGTCAGGACCAGATGCTCTTGCGGCCATCAATACACTTACCAACCTTGCCGCAGTGCAGCTACTCGCCGCTATCAGTCGCGAAACCCGTGCCGGTTACCAGGCACTCACTTATGAGCCTGCGATCGCGCGACTCGTAGCCGTTACTCCCGATCGCAAGCAGCGCGTCTACTACATCTGTCGTGCTACACCTATCGGCGGCGTGGCCAATTTAGCTAGCTATAGAGCGCCCATCGGCAGACTAGCATCGTTACCTATTGGCAGCGAACTCACGCTGCCGGACGGCACGCAATTGGAGCTCCTGGAGAAAGTGGAGCTTCATCCAATTCCTGAGGCGCCCCCCGAATGGGACTCGAGAGATACGACTTTCGAAGCCGAGGCATACGGTCCGATTACTTTCGCTTCGTTGCGAGCAGCGATTAGCTTCCTGGCACAGCCAGCGGAAGACCTGTTGAGTCAGATACTCTCGTGCGAAGAGCAGCGGGCCAACATAATTCAGGGTAGACGCCGCGGTATCATCACGAAGATGGAGCTACGGGACCAGCCCGTGCTCGATGCATTTCAGGACGAGATATTCCGTCTTCCGCTAGATAGCCGACTCTTGTTGCTCGGGCCGCCAGGAACGGGAAAGACGACAACTCTAATCCGCCGCCTCGGCCAGAAACTTGACCTGCATTCGTTGAGCGATCGTGAGCAGCTCCTTGTAACTGCAGCGGCGCCCCAGGCCCGCAGCGACCACTCAGCAAGCTGGTTGATGTTCACTCCGACGGATCTGCTCCGGCAGTACCTTAAGGAGGCATTTGCACGCGAAGGGGTAGCAGCGTCCGATCTGCATATTCGGACCTGGGAAGATTACCGGCGGGATTTGGCTCGCAACACATTCGGCATCCTGCGCAGCGGTTCGGGCAGGGGAACGTTCATTCTAAAGGAGAATGCCGGAACACTCGCACCCAAGGCGCTGGAGGCCCCGATCGCCTGGGCATCAGAGTTCGATGCGTGGCAGAGGACCGCGTTCCTCGGTGATTTGCGCAACTCGGTCGACTATCTCGCAGGCAACGTAGATATCAGTTTCCGACCGATGGCCGAACGCCTCGCCCGGGTTTTCGCCGGGATAGATGGAAGCGGTCTCGAGAGCTTGTTCTTAGCTATAAAGGATGAAGACAAAGCGTTGACTGATCTCACCGGGCGATTGAAGGACACGACTGAGCAAAGAATCCAGAGCACGCTCAATCTCTTACTGAACCGGAATAGGAATTTCATTGACGCCCTAGCGGAGTTTCTGGGGACCCTCGGCGCCGGAGTCGACGCTGACGTTGACGCAGAGGAAGGAGACGAGGCAGAGGGCGAAGACGAGCCTCCGCTCGCCGATCCCACACCCCGTCTGAGCGCCGTTTCCGCCTACATGCGCGCCCTCCGTGCATACGCCCGCTTTTGCGCCGGCGGACGCCCGGTAAGAAGGGATTCCAGAAGCGGGCGAGTCATTGAGTGGCTCAGCGAGCGGCTCATCGAGCGCAGCAAAGCTGCGGAAATCGGCACGAGGCTACGATTACTCAGCAACGCAAGGCGACTTGCGCGGCCTGTGACGCGATATATCAATGGGATGACGCGGCGGTATAGAGCATTCCGCAGAATTAACGCAAATGGATGGTACCGGAATGACATCGCCTCCACTTCGGATCTGGACCCGCTTGAGGCGGACGTGCTGCTACTCTCCATACTTCGAGGGGCCCGCAGCTTCACCCGTGGCGTAATCGCCACTGCCGTCCAGTCCGAGCCATTTTGGTCTGCGCTATTGCCAGCGCTATCTCTTTACAAGAACCAAATTTGCATCGACGAGGTTACGGATTTCTCTGCCATACAGATCGCGTGCATGTATTTTTTGTCGAACCCAAGGACTAATTCGATGTTCGCCTGCGGCGATCTGAATCAACGTCTGACCACATGGGGTGCCCGGTCGGTGGCAGACCTTCGATGGAGCGTACCAGGTGTCGAACTCCGTGAAGTGAGCACATGTTATCGTCAAAGCCGCCAGCTCTATGAATTTTCGCGTTCTCTCATCGAGGTCACCGGCGGCTCGATTGCGGCGGCGGAACTCCCAGTGCGCGCAAACAGTGAAGGCGTGCCACCCGCACTGTTAGAGCGAGCTGAGGGACGGCAACTCACGGCAGAATGGCTGGCCGCCCGAACACGAGAGATTGAGGCGTCATTAGGTAAGCTACCTTCCATAGCGGTGTTCGTAGATGGCGAATCGCAAGTGCAGCCCATTGCGGAGTGCTTGGGAGCAGCTCTCGCGGCAGATAATGTACGTGTTATGGCCTGTCCAAACGGTCGGGTTATCGGTCATGACGCGGACGTCCGCGTGTTCGATGTCCACCACGTGAAGGGGCTAGAATTCGAGGCGGTATTTTTTGTTGGCATCGACCGGTTTGCAGCCTCACATGCAGACCTTCTCGACAAATATCTTTACGTCGGCGCAACCCGTGCGGCGACGTATCTAGGCGTAACCTGCGATGCAGAATTGCCCAAGATAATATCCGCCTTACGCGGAAAGTTTGTGCGCAGCTGGAAGGATGCCTGACTCAATCTTAATGCTCAGGGTCGGATATACCCATGAGAACCTAATTCGCCCGACTCTCCTACAGGTCAGCCGAGCACACAACCCGGACCGGAGTGATATCGCACATGGCATATGAGTCCATCAAAATCCGCGACGTCGTCGATCGTTCGGTGAGTCACACCTGGAGCATTCCTGAGTTTCAGCGTGGCTTCGTCTGGAAGCCGACTCAGGTCCGGGATCTTGCCGAATCACTCTGGCTGGACTATCCGATCGGGAGTCTCCTGGTTTGGAACAGCCAGGACCCAACGGAGGAAAAGATCGTTCGTGATGCACAGCGACCCACGCTATGGGTCGTGGACGGTCAGCAACGTGCAACGGCGCTCTGTATCCTCTCCGGCCGCAAGCCATATTGGTGGCCTAGCGCTGCCGAATGGGAGAAGACACTCAAGCGTTACGACATAAGATTCGATATCAACGCCAAGGAGCCACCATACTTCTGGGTTGCCAATGCGGTCATTCGAAAGGTCAAGACACATCAATACGTTCCGCTTTCCAAGCTTCTCGTGCTTGACACAGGGAAAGAAGTGGATCAACAGGCCCTAATGAGACTAGCAAGAGAGATTAAGGCTCAAGACCTCTGCCACGGAATGGATGCAATGGAGGTGTACACCCGTCTCGACAGGATTCGCAAGATCCGCGAAAAGGATCTCGTGACGATTACGATCGATCAGGAGCTGGAGGACGTTGTTGAGATTTTCTCGCGGCTCAACAGCAAGGGAACTCGGGTAACCGAGGCCGACATTTACCTTGGCGTCGTGGCCGCACGCTCTCCCGGATGGGTTCGTGAATCGTTTTTGCCGTATCTAAATGATCTCAGCAGTGCGGGTTTCAACATTTCACCCAACTTACTGTTCCGAACGCTCACCGGCATCGGCGCCAAGAAGGTGCGCTTTCGTGAGATTGCAGACAAATTCTGGGATGCGCAGAGTATCCAGCCGTTCTGGCAGCAAACCAAGGATGCGTGGAAGCAAATCGTCGCGCGATTTCGTCAATTTGGAATTCTTTCAAATGACCCAATGCCGACCGAGGCAGCACTTGTTCCGCTCGTTGCACTCGTTGACAAATATCGCGGCGCACCATTTGAGTCTTGTCTCTACTGGTTCCTCCAAGCGTCCCGATTTCGGCGATACAGCGGCTCTGGGACCACGTCGCTCGATGAAGATCTACGGGATATACATGAATCAAACAGCATAACCGATGCACTGCAGCGCTTGCTTAAGCGCTTCTCTACTCCGCATCAGACACCACTCACCGCGGAAGACTTCCTGCGAGATTACACGGACAGCCGTTTCGGCCGCTTCCTGCTCTATCTACTGGTCTATCGAAATGAAGCCGTAGATTGGGACGAGGATGGTCATCGGCTGGGATTTGAGGGCCTCGAACTCCTATCTGACTTTCGTCCACAATGGCATCACGTCTTTCCGAATCGGTTCTTGGAGTCGGCTGGCGTTGCAGAGGATAAGATCAATGCTCTTGCCAACATCGCCGTTATTGGCCCAACAATTAACATTCGGATCAGCGCCCAAGATCCGCTGAACTACATCGCCCGATACCAAATCACGCCAGAGAAGCTTGAACAGCAATTCATTCGCCCTGATTTCGCCAAGGCCGGCATTGCTGGGTATGACGCGTGGCTGTCGGCCCGTGCAACGACGCTTGCCGCTGCGGGCAATGAATTTCTCACAGCCCTGAGGCCTACTCTTTGAGGTAAATTCTGAGAGTTGTGAATCGGCCGGCAAGGGAGACCTTTGCCCCGGATAGAAGAGGCCGCCCGCTGCCGATGGCTGTCTCTATCAGCACAGGTAGACCTGTCATCTATCGGCGCCCGCTCAATTCAGGAGTGGGGGATTCTCAACTGCAGAACCGGAAGAGCTTCGCCGGCCCACCAGCGGTCTTGAATTCTTGCGCCGCTTGCGCGAGTATCGGATTCATAACAGGAAGGGAAGCGCGCTCCTATAGGACAAGTCCCCGTCATGCGTGTTTGTTACTGGTTTATGTTCTTCGCTGCTGTTGCACACTCGCTTGCGAGAGCAAGCGATGTATGCGCAGCCCCGAAGGTCCTACTGCTCTTCAGTGTCGCAGCACTGACTAGCTGCGTCACGACGCCGAAGGTAGTCAGCGTCACTTATTTATCTGACCCACCGCGAGCGACCATTTACGACGCTGACCACTCTGTGGGCCAGGCTCCCGTGACTATCAAATACAACGGAAGCGTGTATGAGCACGTGCTTCCCGGGGGGAGACAGTGCTTCCCGACAAGACCCGTAACTGCGCGTTGGGAGAGTGGTGCTGAGGAGCGCGCTCGGTTCGTTCTCCTATGCACGGATCAGGGAGCAGACCAGGCGTTTGTCTTCACCCGTCCCAAGGGAGTCCCTGGAATAGATGTGGATCAGGCGTTTGCCACTGGCGATGCGAGTGCAGTAGCTGCTGCCAAACGACAGAATGCCATCGAGTTGGCGGAGCAGAAGGATGCGCGCGAAGCGCTTCGACAACGTGAAGCAAAGATGGCGAGTGAGGTCGTCGAAGATGCTGTGGCGGTGGGCCTGGCTGTTCTTGGCGTTAGGTACGGGTCACCGCATCAGCCTGTTGTGGCGGCCCCGAAGTCACAGAGCCCCTTGGTTCCGGCTGCTATAGTGCGGCCAGCGGTGACACCCCAAAAGCCGATGACCACCACAGTTTGCTCGGGCAGCGTGGTCGGCAGTGGCACTGCCAGCGTAGTGATGGCCTGCAACTAATGCGTCCTTCATATGGCGTCGCGTGCCGGCATGCAGTGCTTCCGCAATCAGGGAAAGAAGTTTCCCTAAATGGGGAAAGTGCGGGCCACTACTCAGCGACCAATGGCACCCTTGCTCCGCCCTGACAGAACCCTAAGGACGGCACTCGCCTGCTACGACCGATTTCCGCGCGACGCGACGTAGTACTCTTCCCGTTCTGCACGCTGCGGGGCGTGCACTGAAGGCAGTCCTGCGGTTCCAGCCCCTGGCGACGCAAGCAATCTGGCGGAACGAACTGCGTGGAAACGTCGAATGCTTGCGACTCGACGTTGCGTAGATCACCGCCGGTGCCTGGTGGGTCGATGTGCAGGTGCAACAGGGTCAGCGCTTCCCTTACGCGTTACGCGACGAATTCTGGAGCGACTTTCGGATCTCCATGACTACCGACTCGCACTGCCCCCTTGGATCCGGACGGGCTTGCCTACTTGTCCCTCAATTCTCCTTACGAGCTTCTCGAGGCCGTTCGCTACATATCCATCCAGGTGCTTGATTAACTCTCGCAGGTCGTACATCCGGTCAAAAGGGAACGCCACCTCGTACTGCAGATGGATGACAAGCTCGGTCTGCGTCTCCACGGGATCAATGGACGTACTCTCCATCTCGTTGTCATCTGAGTGGGCGACGTATCGGTTCCGCAGATCTATGATTCGGCGATGTTGGTCTACCAGCTCGGGATTCCTCGCGAATACATCTCTTTCTTCAAGTTTGATTTTTCCCGAGCCCGTTTTCGCGAAGCACTTGGCGTACGAAATTATTGCACCCCGAAAGGCGAGCAGTACGCCCCAGATCTCATCGAGGGTCTGCATCAAATGAGGGTGCGCCAACTGTTCGGCCCGCTCAATGTAGAGCTTGGCCTCGTGCACTTGCTGCATGAGATAGATCTGGCGCCGTAGTGGTTCCAAGGTATTGTTCATGCTGGAGAAGTCAATTCCGCCTAGGTCTTCAAAGGAAAAGCCGCCTCAACTTGTCGAGTTCGTGCGCATCGCCGCTCGCCAGCCGTCCTTCCTTCCAAGCCTCTCCCTAATGCGCTATAACTGCGCCCATGGGACCCACTTGGTTACGCTTCACGGCGAATAACTATCGACATGACGCCTACTCATCCAATGAAAAGCGCGAGCGATTTTGTCCTCGGGGTTGATCTCGACGGCGTCGTGGCGGATTTCATTACCGGTCTTCACCCGATTGCCGCCGAGTGGATTGGAAAGCCTCTGCAGGAACTGCCTTTGGAAGTCAGCTACGGCTTCCCAGAGTGGAAACTCGACGAATACGGCGGGTACGAGGCACTGCATCGCTATGCAGTGAAGGAACGGAACTTGTTTCGTCATTTGCCGCCGGTTAGCAACGCGCCGGCCGTGTTGCGGAAACTTTCCGCGCTTGGCATTCGCATTCGGATTATCACGCACCGACTCTATATAGAGTGGTTCCACCGACAGGCGGTGGAACAAACCATCGACTGGCTTGAAGAGCACGATATTCCGTATTGGGATATCTGCTTCATGAAGCAGAAATCCGCTGTAGGCGCCAATGTGTATCTGGAGGACAATCCATCCAATATCGCTGATCTCCGCTCTCAGGATTGCGATGTTATCGTAGTAGTCAACTCGACGAACCGTGGACTCCCTGCTCCTCGCGCAGAGTCCTGGAATGAGATTGAACGCCTCATTATCGAACGATTTGCACGCTGGATGGAGACACCTGATTCGGCGGGCGGGGGTCGCTAGCAGGGCCGAGCCCGGAACGACTCCTGTCAAGCCTGCGCGGCGCGTGGCGCTGAAGCTGATTCCGGTTCATCATCCGGCTCGGGATCGGGAGGCTCAATGATGCGACTGGCCGTCCATGCGGTCGTATCAACGTTTTCGCTTCCAATCGCGTCGATTCCCATTTTCTTGAGCGTCCCCATGAGATCCTCAAGCACCTCACGGCGACGCAGCACGAAGCTCGAAGCGAAACAGCGCCAGAATGCCCATCCGGCGCGCTCTAGCACCCGCTGACGCGTCATATCATCGGCCCACTGAGAAGGTCCATGGTAGCGATCGCCGTCGCACTCGACCGCGAGCCGCCGATCCTCTGTCCCTTCGATGACGAAATCGATGCGATAGCCACCCACTTTGACCTGCGGGCGAATGCGGTAGCCGTGAGCCGTAAGCTCATCGAACATTTCGCGCTCAAAATCGGACTCGCAAAGATGGCGTAGCGCCCCGATCTTCTGCGCGTCCTGATGAAAGGGTTGGCGGAAGTGAGCGATAAAGCGCGCAGTGAGACTCTGGGGGTTGACGTCGCTTTCCTCGATCGAGCGGAAGAGGATCATTCGGTCTCGCGCCCGGGAGGCTGCGACATTGAGCCGTTGCTGGTGGATGCTCATGTCGGATAATCCCCTGTCGCCTTTTGTAAGCACCATGGAGACCAACATGATGTCGCTCTCGCGACCCTGGAACACAGGGGGCTCTCCGATGCGAATGCGCCGAGCGATGATCTCGTTCGCGGAAACGCGTCGGCGCAAGAGATCGTCAATGAACTTGGCCTGCTCATTCCCAAGAAGCGTCACGACGCCGATCGAGCGGCCAGCCAGGGTGGGGTCTGCGATCATCGCCTCTATCTCGGAGACGATGGCGCGAGCCTCCGGCTCGTTGACCTTGCCCTTCGGGCGCCGGAACCCGCCTTTCACGAACACATCGATGAGCGGCGGATCGAGGCGTTCGCTCCTCTTTGGGATTCGAAGCGGGCGGATCTCGTGTTCGTAGAATTCGCGCTTCGAGAACTCGATGATCGCAGGCACACAGCGGAAATGCTCCTTGAGCATCACGGAGTTGCCGGCGAAGACCACCCGAGCGAGGTCATAGATGGATCGGTCGGGCCGCATCTGCGAGGCATGGGGGAGCCCGGCAAGGAAGCGATCGAAGAGGTCCCGGATCTTCTGCTCCTCCATCCCCACCCCGGAGGGCGAAACCTGCCGGTGATCGCCCACCACAAGTACCTTCTTGCCGCGCAGGAGCGACGGCAGCGCCCAAATATCCGACTGCGAGGCCTCATCTATAATCACGAGATCGAAGGCGCCGATCTCGGGTGGAATGGACTCGGCCACTCGCCATTGAGGCATGATCCAGCAAGGCACCGCGGGGCAGGCCCGCTCCATAGCCGCGCGAGCAAGCTGGCGGTGGTGAATAGCCCTGATGCCATGACCCTTCCCGATAGCATGTATTTCGTTCAGGTACTCCTGGAGCGCCTGACGCACGCTCTCCGGGGATTTCTCACAGACGGCAAGCCACGCGCGTGCAGCGACGAGCGCGCGATACGTGCGGGCCAGGTCCCCTTCCGCAGTCTTTCGGCGCTCGAATCGGCTCTTGAGCTCCTGGTGCCCCTCGAGGCTCTCGAGGAGCGACTTCGCGACACGCCAGCGCCAGGCCTCGAGATAGTTCGCAGGGAGGAGCACGTCGGTTTCGCCGGATGCCGGTTCGCGCCTTAGGCGTGTCGCCCACTGCCGCGCGCCGGAGCGCTCGATGGCCTCGGTTACACGCGCGATGGTGACCAGGTCCGAGCGAAAGCCCGCCAGTCGCCGCAGCTCCGCAAGGAACCCTCGCCATGTCGCGGTGAGCTCATCCGCGCGGACGCTCGAGGACCCCAGCCGCTTGCGTATGAACCCAACGATGGAGTCCACGATATCGCCAGACTTGCCGTCGAGCTTCTGGGTGAGGTCATCGACTTGCGCCATCGCGTAGCCCAGGCGCCCCTTGGCGAGGTGTGTAAGGAGGTCCTCGAGTAGGCGAGTCCGCGCAGCGTCCGGGTCGGCGGGGAGTCGCCGTCCGGCATCTGCACCGAACACCTCCTCGAGGAGTGGATGCGCTTTGCGGTCGATCCCGTTCTCGAGTTGGTGGATGAGCTCAATGTGGTCAGCGTGCTCGGCGAGCCGCCGGAAGGAAATCGCATCAGGGGTCTTGAAGACCTCGAGGCCAAACTCCGGCGCGAGCGCGTTCCAGGTCGAGAGGATCTTCCGTACCTCGATTCGGTGCGCGAGCTCCGCCCGTACGCGCTGCCAAGCCTCCTCCCCTTCGGGCTTGAGGCCCGAGACCGTGATCTGCGCTAACAGCTCGCGGGCTACTTTCTTGCCGAAAGGGAGGGCAAAGGCGCTCTTGCCCTCGCAGAGCCTGTCAATCGCCTCGCTCACCTCGGCGTCGATCTCGATGTCGGACGGCGCTTCGACGGGGTTATTGAGGCGTGCCCGCCTAGCGGTCTCCACTCGCAGGATCTGGGCGCAGATCGAGTGGAGCTGGCCGGGCACGTCGCCCTTTGGATTCAGGTAAAGCGCGCGCACCTTGCTCGTCCAGGGCCGCGCCTGAGCCTCGATCTGCCGGGCGAGCGTCTCGCCCTTCTTCAGAATCTCAGCGAGAAGACTGGCCTTCCGGAACGTCTCGGGAGTCCCATCGAGAAGTGGCAGGACCCCTCCCTCGGCGACCTGCTCGTCTATCTGCCGCGATCGGCAAAGGTCCTGATGCAAGGTGAGGATTACTTCAGCAGCTGGCAGGCTCTCCGCAGCCGGCAGCGCACCGCCGAGATAGCGCAGGTCCACGCCGACACGCCGGCGGGACTCTCGCAGCGCACCGATGTCATCGCCTGAGAAGCGCGGCTCAACGTGCTCCCGGGGGTCGAGTGCGTCCGTCAGCCAGCCGTGTTCCTCCTGACCCTGGAGCACCATCCGGGCAAGTTCTTCTGGGGACACCTCGCGCTCGGCATGGCGAACGCGCTCGAGCTGGCGCCTTGCGAGTTCATCGATCGAGCGATCGAGCGCGGCAATTTTCTGGTGCAGCTCGCCAAGGCGCTTTTCATGCGCTTCGATCTCGGCGGCAACGCGGCTCGGCTGCAAGCTGCTAACCCGGGAGGCAATCTCCTGGATGGAGCGCTCGAACTGCTTCATGCCGCTGTGTTCATCGGTCAGTAATGCAACCGACAGCGAGCGGATCTCCTCCGGGAGTTTCTCCTGCAGTACCCGCAGCGCCTCCTCGCCATTTGAGGTCACGAGTACGCGTCCACCGTGAGCGAGGAAGTGGCAGATCACGTTCGCAATCGTGTGAGTCTTTCCTGTGCCGGGCGGACCCTGCACGACCACGCCATCACCGCCCTCGAGCTTCTCCACGATCGCGACCTGCTCAGCGTTGTAAGGCATCGGGAAGTAGAGCTCGCGCACTTGAGCGCCAGTCGCCGAGGAAGAGAGCCCTCGGTAAGCGTAGCTCTCGCGGGCAACGACCTCCTTCGAACCTTCGGTGACGAAGGCCGCAAGCGCGCTCGGCAGGGGCTGCACTTCGGCCAATTTCTTCTTCAAGCGGTCAATGTCCTGAAGAATGAAATGCGCTGAGCGGCGTCGCACGAAAATCACCCAGGCGGGGGTGACCTGCAGGGTTTCCTTTGGCGAGGGCAGCTCGCCTTCCCTGCCGGCTTTTGGTGCGACAAATTCACCGGCCGGATCGAGATAACCCACGGCAGCCTTGAGGATGGGCTCGGTCGTGTCCGGTTCGAAGGGCGTCGGACGTGATTTGGCTGTCTCTCGATTCTGCCGCCAGAACGCCTCGGTCCGACCTACTCCCTCCACCCCAATGTCCGCGTAGCAGTCGAGCTCGAGGGCAAGATCCACATCGCGCGGCCTGATCTCAATCGCGAACGTCTCAGTATCAAGGGAGAGGTCGCAGGCCTGTGTCAGGAGTGGATATTCGATGGCATGAGATAGCCCTTGCCGCCTCCAGACGGCCATGCCCATTCCCCAGATCGCCTCGAGCGATGCCTCACCGCCGTTCGCCTCGATGCTCTGTTGAACGGCGAAGAGCTTGTTGTAGAGCGCAATCGTCTTTCGCCGTGGTCGCTCACTGGCGGCCCACGGCGACCACTGAGCACTCAGGTATCTCTCGAAGTTCTTTTTGACCGCCGGAAAGTCTGCTAGCTTCCAATGCTTCTCGATTCCGTCATCGCCTTTGATGACTATTTCGGACCGAAGCTCCGGATTGCGTTCCGGCGTTCTCGGGAGGGTCACCCAAGCTCTAAGGCCGGCGATGGGTTCCGGTGGCGGCTCCTCTTTGAGACGGAGAATGCGCACCCAAACGTCATCCCCGCCACTCACCTGATTGAATTCGACGCCGGGAAGCCCCTGCATATCCGATTGGAAGGCCCGGAAGTATTCCGTAGGGACATTTAGGGGTGCGGTCTTCTTCAGCTTTTCCACTTGCTCGATGTACTCGAGCAGGCCAATGAGCCGCTCCTGGGGTGAGGGCATCAGCGCTCTCCGTGACGAGCGTCGCGCGTCCTTGCACCCGACGCTCCGCCAAACGCGGCTCGCCGCCAGTAATCCTCGAGCAGCCACTCTAGGAGGTTGGCTTGACTGCGGTTTTCATGACGGGCAGCCAAAAGCAGGCGCTCACGCGTTTCTGGAGTAAAGCGGAAGCTCATCGCAACGCTCTTACGGGCTCTCGCGACGATGGATTTCGGTGCTCCCATATTTTGTATTGTATATGTATAGCGCCGATTAAGCCTAACTTTGAGCCGCAGGTTGTGCGCGCGATCACAACTTCACGCCCCCTCCCGAGAGGCAGGACTCCAACTGCCATGGGGCCATCGTGCGACGCCAGGCTTCTATTTAGGGAAGTGAGTAACGTCAGCGCAGCGATTCCACACGTCGGCGCCAGTAATGCTGAAGGTTTTCAGCCAACATTTCGTCGCGAACCAACCCACTCCGCAAAAGCTGCTTTCTCGCGCCCCGACCGAGCGCGCGCGCAAGAGTTTCAAGCCTCGGCCGCCGGCGAATCTTCCGAATTTCCACGTAAACGTATGCCACGCGGCCCGGCCGGGTCTTTCGTCGCACAACGTTGAGCACTTTTCCGGGCGGCTCGATGAATCTATTGCCCGCGCCATTATCGATCACCTGCATTACTACGTCTCGAGGAGCAATGCGGCATCTGCCTGAAAAGCGAAAGGACTGAACCTCCCAGTCCTGGCCATGTTCTCTCCGCGATCGTGCTGTACGAAACCCTCCGTCATGTAGGTCTTTCTCATCTTCCGGCCAATCGCCAAGAATGAGTTGCGAAAGGCGCAGCGGGGACGTACGCGGACGTACTCTGCGCGCGTTCCGCCCTCTCCTGGCGGGAGTGACCTCCATGCGGGGCGGACGGTAGAGCTTCTGCAGGCGAACAAGAGATTCCGGCGATAGTTCCTCCCTGCAGAGCCCCTCTACGAACTGCCGCGCGCGTCGCACGTTTGTGGGATCGGAAGTGCTCACCATCGCCTCGAGCAAGCGGTGAGCACTCGATTGCGATGCATTGGCAGAGCCAACGAACGCCCGATCACCAAGCACATATACCTTGGCGTGCAGGTTCTCGACGCTGTAGACGCGTACCTGCCGATGGCGGACCAATCTGAGGAGCGACGCCGGGTGCGTCTGGCCAGCTTTCACTGCCGAAACGCTTGCATTGACAACAAGGCGACTCCCTGGTGCAAGCCGTAGAAGGCCGTCTGCGCCGTCGGCAAAATATGCTACTGCGACTGAGCTCGGCCGTCGCGTTGCATTCGCTGCACGCCGTAGGGCGGCCCAAGATGTCTCAACGAGGAAATCTGTTTTCATTCTTGGTCCATATCTATTTCGAAGCGCACCACCCCCGTCGCCAATCAGCGAGGCGGCCGGCTGCCCAAATAGCGACAGTTCACATACTTGTTACGCCCCGCTCAATCTTGGACGTACTTGGTGACCGTTGGGTTCGCTAGCCCGGCTCTGCGGGCTTCGCCGACGCTCGTGAACCACGCCCAGACCTCATGCAGCCCATTGAGCATCTCAAGAAGGTCGTAGCCAACGATGGCGCCCGCGAACGGTCCAATCACGTGCCCACAAAGATACGCACGGTGGTAAGGGCCACCGTAGAAGGTGCGGGTTCTCGTGTCCTGGATCCGCAGCGCCTTCGGCGGTGTAAGCGGCAGCACATATTTCCGGTCGTGCTCGACCTGCCACGTTCCACCCGAGGAGGTGCGAACGGGGGTCTGAGCGAGCTCAAACGCGTCTAGCTGCTCATCTATATACCGTGACGCGTCGGAGATGTTCTGGCTCGCGTCGCCGAGGATGAGCCACTCAGTCAAACCCTCGAAATCGAAAACTCGAAGCCAAAGCAAAGCTAGGAATGGCCCACCGACAAGCCGCGCCTGTTCAGCAGCAATCCCTTCGACTAGCACATCAAATTCGTACCTGCCCGGCCCGGCAATTCGGTTCGCTAGGTCGTAGGCCGACGGGGTAATCGCATTCACCGGTCCGCGCTCCCTATAACTTCGCAATCGCGGATCCATCTCTTTCGTGCGTTGTCCGCCTGTACTCCAGTCTTGCCCTGTAGTCGGCGCGTGACCTCAGTCCAGACTTGGTTTCGGAATTCCGGATGTATTTCTCTGCATTGGAGCATGGGCCACGGGTACCGATCCAGGAGCGCCATCGCCTCAGCCCACGTCCTGACCCAATCGCTCCTCGACTGGACCTTTGCCTCTCCCTGGTCCGCTTCATCGAGCATCGTTCGTGTCGCGTCAGTCAGCTCGCGAGCGAATTGCCACCCACCGCGCAAGTCTCTCAGCCCAAACAATGTGACCGACCCACCCTCCGCCAGGATCTGCAAGATGACCTCGGGCTGGTGTTCTTGCCAATCTTCGCCCGGACCGACTCCCCAGACCGCCTCCAGCACTGCGGGCAGGAGCATTCCTGCCGCGCCCTTTAAAGACAGGGACACGAAGTTGTCGGCCTCCGTTAAACTCGGATTAACCTGAATGGTGAAAGCCCCCGCCATAGTCGCGATTTTGATCAGAGAGGCGGCCGGTTGAACAACCGACGATGTACCCACGGAAAGGAACACATTGCAGTTCCGCGCAGCATCAGCCGCGGCTTGCCATTTACGCGCCGGCAAACCCTCGCCGAACCACACCACGCCAGGACGAATCGGGCAACCACATCGAGTGCAGTTTGGCGGCTCGATTCGTTGCCCGCCCGCAGGAATCTCGGGAATCCCCGGAGGCAGCACGTAGGGATCAAGGCAGCCTTGACAGTAAGGTTTGGCCAATTCGCCGTGCAGATGCAGCACGTCGCGGCTTCCGGCGCGCTCGTGCAGATCGTCCACGTTCTGGGTGATCAGGGTCAGCTTCGGGATAAGCCTGGTCATCGTGGCAATCGCGCGATGGCCGGCGTTCGGCTGCGCACGCAGCACTGTCGCTCGCCGCCACTCGTACCAACCCCACACCAGCGCCGGATCGCGCTGAAAAGCCTCAGGCGTGGCGAGCTCTGTCGGATCGAACCTCGCCCACAAGCCGACGAGCTTATCGCGGAATGTCGGGACATTGCTTTCCGCCGAAACACCCGCGCCTGTCAGAATCGCAACGCGCTTCGCTTGCCGAAGACGATCGAGCGCCTGCTTCGGAAGACCTATAGGTTCTGCCTTATTAACCACGCTGTTATCATCCCGTTTCGCTCCCGAGAGGCGCCGATACCGCATCTGGCATGCGTCTTGTTCCCCGACAGGCCGGAAACCGAGAACAGCCCCAGAACACCTCGCCGGCACGAGCACCTCGTCTCGCCGTGCGCTTTGCCATTATCGATCCGCATTGTGGACAACGCGGTTCAGCCAAGCCAGGCGCTTGTGAGGCTTTGTTCGGCGCATGTTCACCACCGCTGGGTATCTCCTCACCACCACCCATTCGGCCGACCTCTCGAATGAGAGTGTCAAGCCCGTTCCCATCGATCAGTTCAATGCTGCATGCCTGAGCGAACACCCGGGCTTCCCGCGTGAATACTCCGGAAGTCACTACAGACCCTCTACTGGCGCCCTGAGCCGCCACTACGCCGTGTAGCTCGCGCACGATCTTGACGCCGATCTTTTGGGCCCGCCAATGCTTGCACTGCACGAGTACGCGCTCCGCGCCCTTCCCGGCCACCAGATCGACACCACCGTCCGGTCCCGACTCGCTGCGGGTCACATCGTAGCCCCTATCCCGAAAGGCTTGCGCTACCAGCCGCTCGAATTCGCGCCAGGTCATGCGCCTGAGAGCATCCCGCCCCCCGAGATGCGCCTGCTGAAGCAGTCCACGATCGCGCGACCGCATAAGTCGCGAAGCCAGTGTTCCAATGAGAAGGCACACGGGGACGACGTATTGGAGCAGCGTGGCCATGGTCCCCAAAAGACTGCGGGCGGCGTAAGAGCCAAGTTCGCCCACCGTCGTCACCGCCCTGGAAGGACTGAAAAGTACCGCGGCGAGGTGCAGGGCTGCCCAAGACAGAACTGCCGCAGTCACGCCCGCTTGCCAGGACATCCGCGCAGCGATCGACATGATGTCCTCGAGGAAACCGCTATGCCGTCTCATCGGCTCAATCCTTTATCTTCACAAATTGATGACCATCGACTGCTTCCGATTTCGAGCATCCATGGATACCCCTGGCCACATTGCCGGTCACGTCGATTCTGCGTACTCCCGTGCCCAACAGAGCGTATTCACCAGCGCCATATCCTCCGCTGACCGGCATCGCACCCGCAGCAGCTCAGGATTTGCGATCACGACGGCCAGAGTTCGGGCGCGAGAGATGGCAACGTTGAGACGGTTCTTGCTGAAGAGAAAATCTACAAACCGCGGCATGTAATCGTTGCTCGAAGTGGTCATCGATACAATGACGACCTCTGCCTGCTGCCCCTGAAACTTGTCAACCGTGCCGACCCGTGCGCCGGCCGGCAGAACGCGCTTCAGCAGATTCACTTGCATGTTGTACGGCGCAACGATCAGGATGTTATCAAGACCCAGCGGGTGCTCGACGCCAAACCTATCGCGGTATCGCTGCGTAAGAAGGCGCTCGACCAGGGACCGAACGATCTCAGCCTCCTCGGCGCTGGACTGAGAGCAGCCGTCATGCTGCGCGGCCACGAATTGCAATCCGTGTGGCTTTAGAGTTGCAGCAGCGGAGGCGTCCAGGAGAAGCACTTGGTTCGCATTTTGTGGTTCGGGTTTGAGCCGACGGTCGTACACCGCGTCTGAAATGAATTGGCAGACGCCCGGATTCATTCGGTAGGTCGTTTCGAGAAAGATGCCTCGATCGGGCGAGATAGTGGCAGCCCCCTGTAGCAGGTAGTCGAGACTGGAGAGTCCCGACTCCCCCGGATGCACGCCCTGGATCGGCTGACCGAGCTGCATCTGATCACCCAGGAGCACGACATTTCGAGCGCTCGTCGCCATCGCGACCAGATTCGCAACGCTGACTTGACCGGCTTCGTCAACGATCAGGAAGTCGAGCATCTGATCAAATGCGGGATCAGAAAACACCCACGCAGTGCCCGCTATTAGCTGGTGCGCGTCCAGGTTGATATCGGCGTTGTCGAAGACGTCCTCGATGAACGCTCCGTTGATGTGCGAGTCCTGATCGTCCGGCTTGCTCTTCTTGGCGCCGCGGAACACGTATGACTGCTCGAGGGCGACCTTTTCGACCTCCTGCAACAGATTGTTGATCGCTTTGTGGCTATTGGATGACACGCCTACCCGGAACCCCGCCCGGAGCAGAGATACGATAGCGTGCGATCCGGTATACGTTTTTCCGGCGCCGGGAGGGCCTTGGATGAAGAGATAGCTGCAGTCGAGTTCGGCTATGGCGGCCGCGATTCGGGCGCTGGTCGCCTCGCCTTCGGGAATGACGGGCGTGCCAGCCGCGATGCCCTTGAACCTGGGGAGGTCTCGGCGCAAGAACGCTTCGGCTGCCGGGTAGCGGTTTGTGCCTGCCAGAAGGGAATCTGCAAAGCGGAATACTGCGCTAACGAGGCTCTCTACCCCAATTGGTTGCCCCGGGCCTATGCTGATCCGCTCGGGAAGCGGCTCACGCTTCACCCCTCGCCTGATGCGGACCCGGCGCGCCTCCCCGTCGACCTCTATCTTGCCGAGGCCTTCCCGGGTGCTCGCTAGAGTCGCCTGCACTCCCGTCCGGAGCTTCGTCTCCTGCTCGGGGTACTGGAAGGTCCAGACGAAGGATTGCTTGTCCCGGACGGGAGAACCCGTGAGGCGAAGGTCCGCCAGGCATTCCGGATCTTCGAGCAATTCCGCGTGGGACATCTCCATGCGCTTGAACATCGCCCACCAGGCCGGCTTATCCGCTCGCCGGTGAAAGTCGAGCAGGTGGTAAGTGAGCTCGCGAAGCTCTTCGTCACGACCCCAGCGTGCGCGATCGTCCGGAAGGGACTCAAGGAGTGCCCGTCGATAGGGCACGAGGCGCTGTTCGGCTTTCGTGAGCTCACCTGGCTTAACCGGCTCCCCGTCTTTCGTAACGCCATCAGCCGCCCATGCGCATTCGGGCGGACGGAGCGAGAGCAGCCATTCCCGAAGCTGGTAGGTTGATCGCACGTCGTCCAGGTTGTAAGCCTCTATAGCCTTGAGGAACTGCGGATCTCGGGTCTCCTTCCATCGCTCGTAGTAGACAATGCTGGCACCGGCATCGACGACCTCCGTGGAGCGCGCTTCCAGGTAGAAGTGCTCGATATTCTTGATCGAGTATCGCGGCTCCGAAACTCGAATCGCCTCTCGCACCACCGTGTACAGGTCGACAAACTTGCGGCGGCGCAACAGATTGTCGAGCTCGGCTTCCTGAGTACCGTGCAGCGACATCAGCCGCTGCAAGTGGGTAGGCTCGTAGTGAGCGTAGTGATAGATATGGGCATCTGGGTACCGCGCCATGCGCTCCACCGCAAAGCTCATGAATTCTTCGAAAGCGCGCCGTTCCTCAGCCCGCGAGTGAGCCCAGAATGCGCGAAACTGCGGCTTCCCCTCTTCAAAGAAATACACGCCGAAGAGGTATTCGAGGCCATTCTCCTCGTAAGGATCACCCTCCATGTCGAAAAAGAGGTCGTAGGGACTGGGTCGCGGCAGACGCGCAAAGCCACGCCCATCAGTTTCGACCGGTAGCCGCTCCACTTTTCGCGAACCATTCGTGCGCGCTTCGAGCTGAAGCCGCGCCTGACTTCGGATGCGATCCAGCGTTTCCGCGCCAATTTTTGCGATTTGCGCGTTCCCATTCAGCGAACCCAGGGCGGCGAGGGTGCGGATTCCGGCATCCTGCAGCTTTTTGATCTGGATGCGCGTGATATTGGCCACCTGACACAAGTGGTCATCCGCGATCCGACGCTCGTCGCACACTTGCCGCCATTTGCATTGATCGCAGTAGGCACAAGGGTCAGGGTAGGTCGACTGCACACCTGCCTGGACGCGCTGTTCGAATCTCCTCCTTAGCTGCGCTACGTACTTGGCGTAGTCTGCGAATCGGAGACTAACTTCCCGCCGGTCGCCGAGGACAAGGTGCATCATGACCGGAGGTATACCCTGAGCGCGGGCCAAGCAATCCGAGTAGAACGCGAGTTGCACGATGAACTTCGTGCGGACTGAGGTAGCGAGCTTGGTATCGATTACCTCATAGCTAAAGGGGCCGAGCTCGGAGGGTACCTCCACGCGGCGAAGGAAGTCGGGGTAGCCAATGAAGTCGTCGAAGCCCAGCGCCCCCTGATAGATGACCTCGGCTCCCGCCCTCATCTCCTCCAGCGTGCATGCAATGCGGTTCTGGACATCGCCGCTCAGGGCCGAGAGATCCGTCACTCGCGCGCCAGAGCTCTGGAGGTGCTCGAGGTACCGCCTCTCGTGATTGTGACCTTTCTCTTGAACGAGAACGGCCGCAGCATCGTCCTCGGCCCGAGGAAGAGGTGTCTCGAGATCGATCAGCTGGAGCGTGGTGAAGTGCTCGCACTCGAGAAAGCCCACGAGATCGGACGCAGAAAAGAGGAGCCTTCCAGTCGACCTGTACATGTCTATGTACCTCTGACGCATGTTAGTGCAGTCATTGGATCATCAGTCGGTGTCAAACCATGACACCGGCAGCTTCCTCTGGCGCAGCGCTCTTGCTAGGGGTTCTCGCGGTAGCGCGCCAGCGCTTGCTCCAATTCATGTTGTAGCTGGTTGCGCAATTCGCTCGGCGCGACAACCTCAACATTCACTCCGTGCCGCATTATGTCCATAACTAGCTCACGCGAATCGCGGTACGGGATACTCAATTCGTAGCTGCCATCCGCGAGATATCTGCCCTGCTGGTCCGGATGCCAATTCTCATCCGCAACCCACCTGGCACGCTCGGCGGTGAATCGCAAAACGGCAACCTTGTCGGCCTTTCCGCCGAAAATGCCGTATGCGGTAGCGAAGTGCTCGTCGAGCTCCGCCTCCGGTACATCGAAGGCCACCTCATTGAGCACCGATGCCCTCCGAATGCGGTCGATCGAGAAGGTCCGGAGGGCATCGCGCTTCTCATCCCACGCGTCCAGATACCAAGTCTCCCGGTAATGGATGACACGCTGAGGTGAAATCGTCCGCTCCGAGAGTTCATCGGTGGTTCGGGCGTGATATTCGATCCAGAGTTTTCGGCGCTGCAGCGTCGCGGAGGCAACTGTCTGAAATGCCTCCCCGGACGGGCGCGCTCCGAGGGCGGGGAACCTCAGGCGACTAGCTGTCTCGCCGAGGTTCAGCCGCTGATGCTTCGTCAGCTCGTCGAGCCGCTTGCCAATGGGCCCGAGGTGCTCCTGCAGAAAGCCACCTCCTATGTCCTTCAGCAGCCCCTGCATGACGGCGAGCGCCTGGAGCTCGTTGGGCGTAAACCAAAGACCAGGCAATTCGTACGATTCCCCCTGAGCGTCCTTCGCGTACCGATAACCTCCAGCGCCGGTGTCGTACACCACGGGGGCATTCAAATAGTCTTTGAGGGCGTTGATCGTCCTGTGGAGCGTGGATTTCGAGCACTCCAATCGTGCCATCAAATCCTCGAGCGGAATCGCCGTACGACGGGAGGCGAGGATGGCGTGCAGATGGAAGATCCGATCGAACTTGTCCACGATCTCTGACTGTCCTTGGCCCGTCTTAGGCGGGCTTGGCCGGTGATTTTCGACCTGGCCGTGCTATACCGTCAAGTTATTGGCCCGCGTCTACGGCTCCAGCCGCCGTGTCGGCACTCGCCTCGGTTCAGAAGAATCTGAAACGCCAGGCCGGTTGGCGGAAGCCCGTTCAGCCCTCACGGAACTGATCGCGCCAATAGCCCACCGTCCGGGTGCATAGGCCTGCGAAAGAGCGGCCCCCCGGTGTCACCGTTTGACACCGGCCTTCGGTAAAAGGACGCCTATGCGCCAAAACCGAGGTATTTCACAGTGAACGGAGCCGCTCACCGACCGATTGCAGCTGCGGCAATGACCGTGGCGGCCGCCTCAGTGTCACCCAGGCGAGAAGAGACTGTTGCCCATGCGATGGTCGGCTGCGTGGGTGGGTACTGCTTGGGGACGATGCCGGATCTCCTAGAACCCGCCACGAGCCCGCATCACCGGCAGTTCTTTCATAGCGTCACGTTCGCAGTGCTCCTGGGCTATGGCCTCTATCGGCTCCACCAATGGGAGCCCAGTAGCCCGGAGTTAAAAGGCCTGAGGTTGATCGGACTTATCGCAGGTGGCGCATATCTGGTGCATCTGGTGCTCGATGCCACTACGAAGCGTTCGCTCCCATTGATGGGCGCGGTGAGCTAGGCGTCTCCTGTTTCTACTAGCGCCACATGAATCCCTAAGACACTGGTCCTCACATGAACATAATTGCATCAAGCCTGTTGATCGCGATGGCGACGGCAAACCTCATTTTGCTCGCGATGGTGCTGCGCCGGACAACGAAGCCATCGACCGATCCCCTTGATTCAGTACGGGCCGAGCTCCGGCTTGGGAGGGACGAATCCCGCGGTAGCTCGAGGGAGCTGCGAGAAGAGGTCGCGAACCGGATCCAGGCGATGGACGATTCCATCCGTGGAACATTGACCGGCCATGGGCAGCTCCAGCAGACTCATTTCACTGGCATGGGCACCCAGATGCGCGAGCTGTCGGAAGCGACCCGGTCAGCGAGCGAGAGTCTCCGCTCGACGATCGATTCTCGCATAAAGGACCTTCAGGATAGCAACGACCGGAAGCTTATAGAGATTCGCACCCAAGTCGCGGAGGGACTCAAGGCTGGTGGCGACTCCGTCACGGCAACACTGACGCAGATGGGCCAAGCCCAGCAGGCACTTCTTTCCGAGCTGAGCGGCCAAGTAAAGGCGCTCACGGACTCCAATCAGACAACCTTGGATCGTATTCGAATTACGCTGGACTCCCGAATTCGGGAGCTGCAGGAGGGCAACGACAAGAAGCTCGCAGACATCCGGGTTGAGGTCAATGCCGGACTCAAGGCCGCCTCGGATTCCGTCAGTACTGTTCTGCAGGAAACCGGTGCGACGCAGCGGGAGAAGTTCGACGGAATGACCCAGCAACTGAAGGAGCTTGCCACCAGTAACCAGGAGTCTCTGGATGCCGTACGCACGGCGCTTGCCGCGCGCGTAAAGGAGATGCAAGACAGCAACGAAAAGAAGCTTGAGGAGATGCGACGGACGGTCGATGAGAAGCTCCACGACACGCTCGAGAAACGCCTCGGCGATTCTTTCAAGCTGGTGAGCGACCGACTCGAGTCCGTCCACAGAGGCCTGGGCGAAATGCAGAATCTCGCCTCCGGCGTTGGCGATTTGAAGAGGGTGCTCACCAACGTGAAGACGCGGGGCACGTGGGCCGAGGTGCAGCTCGGCGCGATCCTCGACCAGATACTGACGCCTGAGCAGTTCTCGCGGAACGTTTGCGTCCGGGAGGGATCTGCAGAACGGGTGGAATTTGCGATCCGGCTGCCGGGACCCAAGGATGATCCCGACCGGTGTGTCTGGCTGCCCATCGACTCGAAATTTCTGAATGAGGATTACGCCAGACTGCAGAGCGCCGCGGACGCGGGAGACGCGACGGCTACCCAGGATGCAGCAGATGCTCTCCTGCGAGCGTTTCGCGCAGCTGCCCGCGATATCCACGACAAGTATGTGAACCCACCCGCCACAACGGATTTCGCGATCATGTTTCTCGCAACCGAGGGGCTCTACGCGGAAGCGCTGCGCCAGCCGTCATTTGTCGAGGAGCTGCTGCAGAAGTATCGCGTGGTCATCGCAGGGCCAACAACTGTATCCGCGATCCTCAGCAGTTTACGGATGGGTTTCCAAACCCTGGCAGTCGAGCAACGCGCGGCGGAAGTCTGGCGAGTCCTGGGCGGTGTGAAGGCGGAATTCGGGAAGTTCGGCACGTGGCTCGGCAAAGTGCAGCGCCAGCTGCAGACGGCCACGAAGACGATCGAAGAGACGGGTACCCGCACGCGGGCCATGGAGCGCAAATTGCGGTCGGTCGAACAGCTGGGGCCCGCCGAGTCGGCGACTATCCTCCGGTTACCCGGGATTCCAGCACTGGAGTCTCCGGAGGAAACTGATGGCGACGAAGCATCAGGGGTAGAATCGGCGTCAGACGAGATTGACTCAGGAGCCAGCCACTGAGCGACGCTCGTTTACAGGGCCAACGCGCTGAGCATCCTGCGCCGCGCGGTGCTTGGCGCGAGAGCTCGGCAAATAGGTTCCGATCTCACACCGATGTCTATCGGCTGCGACGAGTTTTCGAGCGAAGCCGCTGAAGTCAAAACACCTGAGCAGGTAGCGAATTGGGAATCTACAATTCATCGCGTACTCGTGTGGCACCTGTGTTCGATATTCTCTTCGAGCGGGATCCGACCGGTACCCAGTGGTTGCCGATTTTGTTGGAGCTCGGTGACCGAGTCTCCGGGGTTTCTTCCAGGCCGAATCGAGCGACTTTGGTCCCGAATCACCCGACCACATGGGGAAAGTCGGAGCTCTCGCTCGATCCGCCTGCTAGTCTCCTCGAATATTTGGTTCAAAACGTGACAGCGGAACAGGTGGAAGTCTCGGGCGATAGCGGCTTTGTGCTTCAACGACGTCAGACATTGGCGAGGAAGGAATCGGGCTGTATAGCGGAGGCGCTCAACGCGATCCGTAGCGCGCACCCTGATCGCGCCTGGTATCTGCTGGAGGGGCCGTCGCGGCCAGATGCCGCCTTGATCATGGATGAGGCGGTTCTCGTGATCGAAGGAAAGCGCACCGAGCGGACCTGCACGTCCCAAACCAAGTGGATGCGTACGCGCAGCCAACTGTTGCGACATATGGATGCCGCAATGGACATGCCTTGCTTTCGCGGCAAGACCATACTCGGCCTTCTGATTGTCGAGGGCGATGGCGGCGCGGATGCGATCACCCCTTCCATGCACTGGATTGCCGAATCCAGCGCCCAGATATCACCGGAAATGCTGGCTAGCAGCTTGCCGCATCGCTCCCCAGCAATTCGGGCTCTGCTTGGCAACGGGGTGCTCGGCGTCTGTACCTGGCAAGCTGTATGTAAGCGCTGTGGAGTTCCCTGGCCGCCTTACCGGTGAGCACGGCCACGCTATTTGATGGGGAGGCGGGGATTTTTGGTCAGGCTCGATGATGGACTACGCCTGAGCTCCATCACGGATGATGACCGCGGGGTCTTCTCCGCCTCTGCTCTCGATCTCTTTATCGTCTGGCTCTGCACGACCGCGAAGCGGAAGTGCCGTCTGCGCAGGCCGGGCAGACGCATCCTGTAGCAAGCTCGGAAGGTCGACGTCAGATTTGCGAGCCGCGCCTGCGCCAGGGTCGCGTCAGCAAGCCTATCGCGACCAAGCCGATGAGCCAAAGGATAACGAGCAGCGCCAGTTCCTTCGTGGAGTGTAGTTGCCCCGACTTCGTATAGGTAATGATCGCCAGATATGTCGCGATGATTACCCCGAGGATCGCAGACCCGATTCGTTGCGCTAGCAGTGAACCGCGGAAGGGAGCACTCGTGAATGTTGTCTGCTGAGTCACCTGAGTTCCTCATCGAGGTGCGGGCTGATGGCCGAGCAGGATCCCCGTCGGGGCCCTTGATTTGCAAGAGCCCCTCGGGGGAGTCTCTGTGGTTACCACACCTAAGAGACTCCAACAGTGTACGCCAGCATTCTGCACGATCCCGCCTTTTTCCGCTTTCTCACCCAGATTGACGCGCAGCTTGCCGCCGAGGCGCGCGAGAGGCGCTGCCCCGAGTGCGAGGGCCGCCTGCACGTGGCGGACTTTCCTCGTAAGCCCCGCGGCTGCCCGGCCGCGGTGCGGGAGGAGTACTCCTCTCGGTTGAGCTTCACCTGCGGCCGGTGCGATGCGCGCACGACGCCGGCCTCGGTGCGCTTCCTCGGCCGGCGCGTGTATGTGGCGGTGGTGCTGATGCTGGGCTCGCCGCCGGCCGGCTCTGCCGCGGGCGAGCTCGCGGATCTGATGGCGGTGCCGGTGCGCACGGTGAGGCGATGGCGTCTCTGGTGGCAGAGAGATTTCCAGCGAACAGTGTTCTGGCGGTCGGTCCGCGAACGCTTCGCACCGCCGGTAGCGGCTGAAGGCTTGCCGCAGAGTCTGCTCGCCCGGTTCCAGCGGCCAACCGACCATGAGCGGCTGATACAGCTGCTGCGCTTCGTCTCTCCCCTGAGTACGGCCTCCGTGATCAAGTAGATCGAGGGCCGCGAACGCGCGGCCACGCTCCCGCAGAGGATGCCGGTGGCGGGCCGGAGGCAGGCCTCATAGCCTGCGCGCCACAACAACAACGCGGGCGTGACCGCTGTTGGGAGGCGATCAGTGAGTTCCGATGACGATCCGCTCAAGCGCGATCGATGGGCCCGGCTGCGCTTTGCGATCATAGGTCCGTTGCTGGCCGCTCCTCCGGCGGCGGGGGATCTGCAGGCAGCGCTCGCTGAGCTCGCCGCACGCGCCTGGCGCCATCCGCTGACCGGACTCGAGGTGCACTTTGGCGCCTCCACCATCGAGCGCTGGTACTACGCTGCCCGAGGCGCCACCGACCCGATGGCGGTGTTGCGCAACCAGATCCGCAGCGACATCGGTTCGTTCCCGAGCGTATCGGCCCAGGCGGCCGAGGCATTGCGCGCTCAGTACCTGTCGCACCAGGGTTGGACCGCGCAGCTGCACTACGACAACTTGCGCGTGGTATTGGCTGCCGCCTCACCGCCGGTGGCCTGTCCCTCCTATCCGAGCGTGCGGCGGTACCTGAAGGCCCAGGGCCTGACCCGCAAGCGCCTCGTGCGCCGCGACGCCGATCAGATCCTCAACGGCAACGCCGCGCTGACCGAGCGTGAGATCAGAAGCTACGAGGTCGAGTACGTCTTGCAGCTCATGCATCTCGACTTCCACCACGGCTCGCGCAAGGTCCTCACTCGTGCCGGAGAGTGGATCACGCCGCTCCTGGTCGCCTTCATCGACGATCGCTCGCGCTATCTCGGCCACGCCCAGTGGTACGGCGCGGAGGGTACCGAGCAGCTCGTGCACGGGTTTTGCCAGGCGCTCTCAAAGGTCGGACTCCCTCGCTCGCTGATGAGCGACCGAGGCTCCGCGATGATGTCCGGGGAGTTCACCGCCGGGCTCACCGCGCTCGGCATCTTACATGTCCCGACGCTACCCCGGTCGCCGCACGTCAACGGCAAGCAGGAGAACCTCTGGTCGCGCGTCGAAGGCCGGCTGCTCGCGATGCTCGAGGGAGAGGCCAACCTCTCGCTCGATCAGTTGAACCTCGCCACCCAGGCCTGGATCACCCAGGAGTACCACCGCACGGTGCACCGCGAGATCGGCGCCACGCCGCTCGAGCGGTATCTGGCAGGTCCCACCGTGGCACGTGAGTCCCCGGGAAGCGAAGCGCTGCGCGCAGCGTTCCGCATCGAGGTCAAACGCCGTCAGCGCCGCTCCGATGGCACCGTCAGCCTCGAAGGTCAGCGCTTCGAGATCCCTTCCCGCTATCGGCATCTCTCGGACCTCCATCTGCGCTACGCCCGCTGGGACTTGAGCCGGGTCGATCTGATCGATCCGCACTCGGGGGCATCCTCTGTCCCGTGCGCCCGATCGACAAAACCGCCAACGCGGAAAGCTTGCGCCGCGTGCTCGAGCCCGTCAGCTGCGCGCCGGCCCCTCAACCCACAGGCATCGCCCCGCTCCTGAAGCAGATGATCGCCGACTACGCCGCCACGGGCCTCCCGCCGGCGTACCTCCCCAACACCACCTCACAGGATGATCTCACATGAACCCCAAGCTCCTCGCCCTCTATGGCCTGAAGTTCGATCCGTTCTCCCCTGAGGTGCCGACCGAGGCGCTGTACCGTTCGCCGAAGATCGAGAACTTTTGCTGGCGCATCGAGCAGGCGCACCTGCGCGAGGGCGGCTTCGCCCTGATCCACGGCGATCCGGGCTCTGGCAAGAGCGTCGTGATGCGGGTGCTCGCCGAGCGTCTTGCGCGCCTCGCGGACCTCTCCGTCGGCGTCGTGCACCACCCGCAGAGTAATCTCTCGGACTTCTACCGCGAGCTCGGCGACATCTTCGGCGTCTCGATCCGCGTCAGTAACCGTTGGGGGGGCTTCAAGGCGCTGCGCACCCGCTGGCTCGATCACCTGGGATCCACCACGCGCCGCTCCGTGTTGCTATGCGACGAGGCACAGGAGATGAGCCCGGTCGTCCTGAACGAGCTGCGTCTGCTC
>Ga0134128_10001079_pt1 | contig 36452 bp, 38 predicted proteins | sample KB31754_FD_96462 | JGI IMG/M metagenome (GOLD analysis project Ga0134128, IMG submission 96462) | Terrestrial soil microbial communities with excess Nitrogen fertilizer from Kellogg Biological Station, Michigan, USA - KB3-175-4 | ecosystem: Environmental > Terrestrial > Soil > Unclassified ...
CGCATGGATGCAGCCGGCGCAGCCGGTTTGCTACTCAAACCTGTGGACCGCTGGAAGCTCAAGGAATTGGTCGAGCAATTGCTGGGAGGCGGCGATGCCGCTGGCTGACCCGAATTCGAGCCTTCATCAACTCCAGGAAGAACTGGCCCGCACGACGCGGCTTTATGCGATGCTGTCGCAGATCAACCGCGCCATCGTGCGTGCGGAAGACCCGCAATTCCTGTTCGGTTTGATCTGCCGCATCGCGGTCGAACATGGCGGATTCAGCCTGGCCTGGGTGGGCCTGTCCGAGCCGGGCAGTGCCCGCGTTGCATTGGTCGCGCATGCCGGTGATGCCAGCATGATCCTGAAAATGCACTTGATGGCCACCGCGCTGGGCACCGAGCGGCAAAGCCCGGCATCGCGTGCCATTCTCGACGGCGAGCCCTGCATCGTCAATTACCTGCTGGCCGATTCGCAATTGCATGCGATCCATCGCGAAATGGCATCGCACGACTTGCAGGCCGCAGCGTCGTTTCCCCTGCGCCTCGAGGGCAGAATCATCGGTGCCTTCACGGTGGCGGCCACCAGCCCGGGCTATTTCACCGACAAGGAATTGCGGCTCCTGACCGAAGTGGCAGACGATATCTCGTTCGCGCTCGCCGTCATGCGGCGCGAAGAACAGCGTTCGATAGCCGAATCGAAGATGCAATACCTGGCCTATTACGATGGCGAGACCGGGCTGCCGAGCCATGTGCTGTTTGAATCACGCCTGTTCGAAATCGCCCGCCCGGCCAGCACATTGGCGATCCTGGCCATCAGCCTGACGCGCTTCCATGGCGCCTTGCAGACCCTGGGCCAGGAATACGGCGCGGAGATTTCGCGCGTGATGGCCAGCAAGCTCGAATCGGCATTGAGTTCGGGCTTTGTTGCGCGCGTGGCCGAGTCGCAATTCGTCGTCCTGTTCGACAATTTCCAGAGCGTCGCGCAGCTTGAGGATACCGCCAGGCTGGTTTATCGTGCCATGGCGGAAGTCATTGTCGTGCAAGGGCGGGAAGTCTATCTCGAGCCCTACATCGGCATTTCACACTATCCGCAAGACGGCCCGGTCAGCATGCTATTGAACCACGCCATGCTGGCGGCCAACATGAAACCGCGCGAACCCGGTACCGTCTACCGCTTCTTTGTGCCGAACATGGAGCATGCGCCACGGCACCGCCACGATCTGGAAAACGCCTTGCGCCGCGCCTTGAAGCACAAGGAATTCGTGCTGCACTTCCAGCCACAGGTTGATCTGGTCAGTGGCAGGGTGATCGGGGCCGAGGCGCTGATACGCTGGATGCGGCCCAACCATGGCACAGTGTCGCCACTGGAATTCATTCCGCTGCTCGAAGAGACCGGCATGATCTGGGATGTGGGCGAATGGGCCATGCAGGAAGCCTGCCGCATCAACCGCAAGTGGCAGGATGCGGGGCTGCCGCCGATACGTATGGCAGTCAACCTTTCGGCGCGCCAGTTCCAGGACGGTGACATCCATGACATGGTCAAGCGCGCCCTTGACGCCACGCACCTTGACCCGCATTGGCTGGAACTGGAATTGACCGAGGGCATCGTGCTGCTCAATGCCGACGCGGTGATCCGGACCATGAAAAGCCTGTCTGAAATCGGCGTCAGCCATGCACTCGATGATTTCGGTACGGGATACTCTTCCTTGTCCTACCTGCAGCGCCTGCCGGTCGAGCGCATCAAGATCGACCGCAGCTTCGTTTCCGACATCACGGCCAATCCGGGCGATGCGGCCATTGCGCGTGCCGTGGTCGGCATGGCGCACAGTCTCAACATGACGGTGATTGCCGAAGGGGTCGAAACGGAAGCGCAGCTGAGCTATCTGCGCGGCCTGGGCTGCGAAGAGATCCAGGGCTTCTTTTTCAGCCGGCCGCTTTCCGAAAGCGATTTCGCCGAATTGCTCAAGAGCGGGCGTTGCATCAAACCGGCGCCGCAAGCCTCGTCAGCCCAGCGAGTGCTGCTTCTGGTGACGCGCGAGCGCGATGCGCTGCAACACCTCGGGCGCATACTGGAGCGCGAAAAATACCTGTTGATCTGTGCCGACACGCCCGAGGAGGGGCTGGAGTTGATGGCAGGCTGCAATGCCGGCGTGGTGCTGTGCGACCAGGACCTGCCCGGCACCACCGGCACGGAATTCCTCAAGCGGGTTGGCACCCTCTATCCGGACTCGATCCGCATGGTAATGTCGGAAACGCTGGAAATGGGGCCCATGCTCGAGGCGATCAATAGTGGCTCCATTTTCAAATTCCTCGCCAAGCCATGGAATGAAGCACTGGTGATGGCTTGCCTGCGCGACGCATTCCGGCTGTTTGAGATCAGCCAGAAAAATCGCGAACTGGCTTCCCGTCTCGAAGAACTGGATTGCGGCCGGAGCGGATGATGCGTCCGCTTGACGCAGAAGCGGCCAGCGGTTGCGGCCCGACATAGCTCGCGCGCGGACGGATCAGCGCCTTGCCGCGGCGCTGTTCCAATATATGGGCGATCCAGCCGACCGTGCGCGCGAGCGCAAACAAACCAAAAGCCGCACCACGCGGCAAACCCAGGCAACGCCGCACGGCAACCAGGGCAAAATCCATGCTGGGCGCCTGCCCGCATAATTGTCTTGCCGTCGATAGCACCCGCGCCAGCGTGCGGTTGGGTGGCAATCCTGAGAGCAAGGCGATGGCGCGCGGATCACCGTCAGGGTAGAGCGGATGGCCGAAGCCGGGCAGGTTGCCATAGGCGTCGAGTTTGCACTCCAGCGTGTGCCTCAGTGAAGTGCTGACTGCCAGCTCGTCAAACAGGGTTTCAATGCGCTCGGTGTAACCGCCATGCAGCGGGCCACGCAAGGCGGCCAGTGCGCCGATGATGGCGTCTCCCGTGCCGACACCGGTAGAGGCGATGCAGCGGGCCGTGAAGCTCGATGCATTGAGTTCATGGTCGGCGCAGCAGAGCAGGGCCGTGTTGACCATGGCTGTGCCGCGCACGTCGAGTTTCCAGGCTGCGGCACACTGCAGATGCAAGGGCAGGTCCGATGTCTTGCTGCCGAGCATGCACGCCGCCATCAATTTCAGCAATCCATGTGCCGCCTGGCTCTCGTCTTGCCAGTCCAGTTCGGCCTGGCCGAGTGTGAACAGCGGCAGCATGCGTTCGAAAGGCGATTGATCCGCCATCGCCTTGGCCATGCGTTGCCAGCGCAGTGACAGGTGCGGCGGCATGCGTGGCGGCGGACTTACGGGCTTGGGAAATTGCCAAAGCAATTGCGCCACATCTTCCAGGTGTGCGTGCGGCAATAGCGCCGTCAAGGCAACCCCGCGATAGTACAACTGGCCGTGTTCGATCAAGCTCAGGCTGGACTCCATGACTGGCAAACCCCAATCGAGTGCGCTGCGTGCGGCTTGCTTCGGCTTGCGTTTTCCCAGCTGGCTGCGCGCCAGCCGCTCGATGTCGGTGCGGCGAAATTGCCGCTCGCGCCGGTCCTTGCCGTCGAACGACTGGATCAGCCCGCGGCTGACATAGCTGTATAGCGTGGCCTTGCGCACACCGAGCAGGTGTGCCGCTTCGCCAGAGCTCAGATATTTCAAATGGGCTTCCATAGAACGGACAGGTTGATTGGGCCAATCAAGATTGACGCTTGATATGCGCCGACGTTGTAATCGATGTTGTCGTCGATGTTATAACGTTTTCGAAAGGAAGATCATGAAGGTCGATTTTGGCAAGACTGCAAGCGATTACCGGCGCCACCGCGCCGGTTTCCCTGAAGCGTATTTTGCGCGCGTCGCACAGTATGGTGTCGGAGTAAGAACACAAACCCTGCTCGATCTCGGCACCGGGACCGGCACGCTGGCACGCGGCTTTGCGCATCGTGGCTGCCGCGTCACCGGGCTGGACCCGTCGGCAGCCATGATGGCGCAAGCAAAGTTGACCGATAGCGAAGAGGGCGTACAGATCGATTACCTCGAAGCCAGTGCGGAAGAGAGCGGTTTGCCGGACGACAGTTTCGACGTGATTACGGCCGGGCAGTGCTGGCACTGGTTCAAGCGCGAGCGGGTGGCGCGCGAAGCGAAGCGCATGCTGCGTCCATTGGGGGCGCTGGTCATTTCCCATTTCGACTGGCTGCCAGCAACCGGCAACATTGCCGCCGCCAGCGAAGCCATGATCCGGCGCCACAATCCGCAATGGAATATGGGAGACGGCAAGGGCATCTACCCGCAATGGTTTTCCGACCTGATGGACACCGGCTTTACCGGGATCGAATCGTTCAGCTTCGATGTGGATGTGCCCTATAGCCATGAAGCCTGGCGCGGCAGGTTGCGTGCCAGCGCAGGCATTGCGGCAAGCCTCGATACGCCGGCCATCGAGCGCTTCGATGCGGAACTGGCGGCCATGCTGGCGGCGGATTTTCCCGAACCGGTGCTGGCGATTCCACATCGTGTATTCACAGTACTGGGGAGAAAGCCGCAAGCATGAATGGCAGCGGCTTGCTATCATGGCGGCTGCCCCTTACTGCACCCTCTCCCATGGCATTTTCTACCTGGCTCACTTTCGTCATCGCTTCCTGCATCATTGCAATCTCCCCCGGTTCCGGCGCTGTTCTGTCGATGTCGCATGGCTTGTCTTATGGCGTCAAGCGTACCAGCGGCACCATCCTGGGCCTGGAAATCGGCTTGCTGCTGATTTTGGGGATTGCGGGCGCGGGAGTCGGCTCGCTGCTGCTGGCGTCAGGCATCGCGTTCAACGTCGTCAAGATCGTAGGGGCGCTGTATCTGATCTATCTCGGCTTCATGCAATTTCGCGCCAAGGCAGCGGTTGGGCCGGAAAGCACGCCGCACTTGCTGGCTACCGGCGTGCCCAGCTTGCGCCGCCGGGTGTTGACCGGCTTCCTGACCAATGCCACCAACCCCAAGGGCATCATCTTCATGGTGGCGGTACTGCCGCAATTCATTGCACATGACGCGCCATTGTTGCTGCAGTTGTTCGTGATGGGTGTGACCATGGTGACAATTGACCTGTTCGTCATGCATGGCTATGCTTTCGCTGCGTCGTCTATGCAGCGTTTCTTCCGGGACCCGAAGATGGTGAAGAGACAAAACCGCTTCTTCGGCAGCGTCCTGATGGCAGTGGGTACGGCGCTGTTTTTCGTCAAACGTGGTGCCAGTACCTGCACTGGCCCTCAGCAATGCTGGCTAAGTGTTGTCCAAATGTAACTTTGTGACGCCGCTGCTGTAGACAAAGCCTGAAAATACCTTATTATCGGTTTTATATCCTTGCCGGCAACTTTTTGCCGGCGAGGGTTTTTATCCATTGGGTTTGTCATCCACTGGGTTTGTCATACATTTTCGGGCGCCTTTATGCAAGAACGTCAATCTGGTTCGGATTTCTTTCTGCAATTCTTTGTGCGCTGGGCCATTGCAACAGTGGCGGCCAGTTTCGCCATGCGCGTCGTGTTGAACAGTTTTCTCGGGCCGGAGGTCAGTGACGCACAAATGCTTGTGGTTTGCGCTTCACTCTCGGCCTTGCTGGCGTTCGGTGTCTATTTACGTTTGTTGCAGCGTGAGGCGCATGAGCGCGTGCATCGTGCCAATACCGAACTGGCCACAGCCCTGGCCAAGATTGATGCCTTGGGCAACCATGACACGCTGACTGGCGCGTTGAACCGGCGAGCCCTGGTCGAAACGCTGGAGTGGGAATTGCTGCGCGCCAAGCGCACGGGTCATCCATTCTGCTTCGCCGTGGTTGACCTTGACCACTTCCGCGCGATCAATGAAAAATATGGAAATACGGCCGGTGACATGGTGTTGAAGACCATGTCCGACGCGTCGATCAAGCTGTTGCGCGCGTTGGACCGGTTTGGCCGCATCGGCGGTGAAGAATTCGGCATCGTGCTGCCGGCCACCTGGCTCGATCACGGCATGATCGCCATGAGCCGCCTGACCAAGGCCATCGATGCCTGCAACTGGGACCATATTGCGCCAGACTTGAAGCTGACATTTTCCGCCGGCATTACCACCAATGCCGTTAACGATACGGCAGAGAGCATGCTGCAGCGTGCCGAGACGGCACTACGGCAGGCCAAGAGCGAAGGGCGCAATCGTACGGTGTCGCTGGAAGAAGCCATTCCCGACATGCCGCCCGTGATTCTCCCGGACGACTGAGCTGCCGAAAATGAATTTCAGGTGATGAATCTCAGGCGATGGCCTGGAAGATGAGCGCCAGCTCGTCTCGCGTGTCGTCGATCAGTATCTTGCTCTTTTCCTTGTCCAGCCCAAGAGCAACCAGCGGTTGCGGCAAGTCACCCCATTCTTCTTCCTCGCCTTCCATGCTCGAGTAGAATTTGCCATCAAGGAAGTCAGCGGCCACCACCACGTCCGTCAGGTCGGGTGCGCCACGGTGTGTATAACCGAGGTCGGCGCCATTCAACACGGCATTGCTGATTTCTTCCGGCACTTCCCAGCTCTCAAGGATGGCCGTGCCGATATTGGCATGCCACTGGTCCACCAGTTCCCATAGCGAAGACTCGTCCGAAAACAAGGTGTTATAGGCGTGGGCGCGGTTCAGGATATAGAACTTGCCGATGTTGAGCAGCAATCCGGCCATCATCGCCGTATCGGGGTTGACCCGAGTCAGCCGCTTGGCCACGACAAAGGATAGCGCCGAAATGCGGATGCAGCGCTTCCACAGGCCGTCGATCACCTTGGGGATTTCAGACGAAGACTTGCTTTGCACCAGTTGCTTCATGCCGACCGAAATCGCCACGTTGCGCACCATCGAATGGCCCAGCCGCATGGTGGCCTTGCGCAAGTCGGTATAGGGAGAGCCGGTCTGGTTGAACATCGCCGAATTGGACAGGCGCAGGATATAGGCAGACAGCACGGGTTCTGCACCCACGATGCGCGCCACGGCGTCGTTTGAAATGTCTGGCGAATTCAGCGCATGGCGGATTTTCATCGTCACGTTGAGCGAGGTTGGAAACACCAGTTCCTTGGTCGACAGTTCGGCCGTCAAGTCTTCGATGAATTGGAATTCCTTGCTTTTGTCGGTCATGGCGCGTGGACTGAAAGTCAATCTTCCGAGAATGATAGCGCGAATGGGTGCACTCTGGCGCAAGGCGCAAGCAAGCCGGGCGGAAAGCCCCTAAACTAGAGGGATCTTACTCAGGGAAACAACAATGAAACCTGCATTTGTACTTGTGTTTGCTCTTGCATTGACCGCATCGGGCTTGGCCCAGGCCAAGGGTTGCGTCAAAGGTGCCGTCGTGGGCGGCGTGGCAGGCCATGTGGCGGGGCATCATGCGGTTGCCGGTGCTGTAGCCGGCTGCGTGGTCGGTCATGAAATGGCCAAAAAAGACGCCGAGAAAAAGAAGGCGCAACAGCAGGCCGCGCAGAACAACGCTCCTGCCGCCCAGCCAGCGCCGGCTCCTGTTTCCAACGCGCCGGCACGCTAAGGCAAGGCATGGGGCCGACGATATTGCGCGTGAGCGCAAGGGGTGCGCATGCATAGCGCGCTCGATTCGCACCTGATCCTGTTGATCGGATTGGCCGGGCTCTACGCCGGTACGCAAAATACGCTGGCTGGCGGTGGGTCTTTTGTCACCTTTCCTGCCTTGCTGCTGGCTGGGCTCAATCCTCTCGCGGCCAACATCACCTCGACCATCGCGCTGTTCCCAAGCCAGGTCAACATGGCCTGGGGTGGCCGTGGCCTGGCTGACGGAGTAGGCCCGCTCAAGTTTCGCACGCTGTTCATCATCAGTTTGGTGGGAGGCATTGCCGGCGCCTTGCTGCTGCTGTCGACCCCGGCATCGTTCTTCGCTCGCCTGGTGCCCTGGCTGATCCTGTTTGCCACCGCAGTTTTCACCTGGGGCAGTTTCCGCACCAAGCCGCTGCATACCGCCGACGGCATGCCGGCCTGGCTGCTGATGGCAATACAGAGCGGGATTGCCATCTACGGCGGCTATTTCGGCGGCGGTATCGGCTTCCTCATGCTGGCCGCCCTGACGATTGCCGGTCAGGCGGTGCGCACCTCGATTGCGACCAAGAACGTACTGGCCATGGCAATGAACGCGTCAGCCGTCGTGATTTTCGCTTTTTCCAGCCAGGTCGACTGGCCGGCAGTATTCGCCCTCGGCATCGGTGCCGTGGCGGGAAGCTTCATCGGCGGCGCGCTGATGAACCGTTTGCCGGAAAAGGCGCTGCGCCTGTTTGTGGTGGCGGTGGGTGTAGTGTTGACTGTCTGGATGTTCCTGCGTTCGTAGTCGTTTCCAAGATTTCAGGCTGCCGGCTTCCTCGATTTGGCGAGACCGCGTGCTTCCTGTTTCAAGGGGCGGCCCACCGGGCAGATTTCGAATGCGAAATTGCTCAAGGTGGCAAGCAGGTTGTCGCCATTCAAGCGGTAACGCACGAATTGTCCCTGACGCTCGCTCGTGATCAATTCGGCGTTTTCCAATATCGATAGATGACGCGATATGGCGGGCGCACTCATGGCAAAGCGCTCCGCGAGTTCAGACGTGCTCATTTCGGCTTGAGATAAATAAGCCAGGATCTGACGGCGCGGCGAAGAGGCGAGAGCTTCGAAAACCTTGTCTGCGTGCATAATTTAATGATTAACTAATTAGTTAATTGTATAATCGTTGAAACAGCATGGCAAGTTTTTCCATCCTTTTGTACAGAGGCCGGGTGAGATGCAAGACAAGTACACGGTAATGGGATTTCTCGTCGCGCCATTGGTTGCGTCGTCGATACTAAATGCAACGATGGAAGCGTCGATGCGTGGCCTTGTGTGGGTGGCGCTCTTTTATGTCATCGCATTTGCCGGCATGTGCGTTTTTGCTCTTCCTCTGTTTTTACTTTTGAGTGCGACCGGCATGATCCGATGGTGGAGTTGCGCGGCTTCCGGTTTGCTCGTGGGCGGGGTCATTGCCTGGTTGGTCAACCCGTCAAACAGCGGGCAATTGGACGTACTGTTGCGTTTTTCTCTTACCGGCGCGGTCGCTGCTTTGAGCTTTTGGGCACTCTGGTGGATTGGCAAGCGTAAAGATCCAGAGACGCATTGAGCGTGCTCGCAGTCAATTCCAGACGATGAGGTGAATTTGTGGCTGGAGCGATATCCTTCCGAGGCTGGAAGCAATGAAACTTCTCCAAAGAGGAATTTTGCCGAAGCTGACCCTATTCGCGGCGGGATTGCTATTGGCATGCTCGCCGGCGAGAGAGGTCGAATTCAAGCAGATAGCGAAGGGATTTAATGGCCCGAAGCAGTTCGAAATCTATTTTTTTGAAAACAGGGCAGAAGCCGACACGTCCTGGCTCAAGCGTGCACTGCCGGGAAGCCGATACGAGCAAATCATATCGCAGACGAATTTTGATCATCAGGCATTGATGGCTTTTGCGATTGGAGAGCTTCCGGGAGCTAGCGGAAACGCGAACATTGTCCGCATATCTCAGTATCAGAGTGAAGATGATCCATTGATGATCGAAATGCTCATCGGAATAAAAGCGAGGGAATGCAAGGAAAGAAAGGGTCTAATCTCCTATCCATTTGTTGTGGCGGTATTTGAAAAGCCGAAAAATTTTCGACGCCAATCCAGCTTTTACTTTGGTAACTTTGACGACGGTTGTGGACCGGAATCAAGCGGCACGGCAATCGACTCTGTTGCACTACCGCTTTCGATAAAATAGCTGATCAATTCACTGTGCAGATCACCAACTCCGGATCCGCATTGATGCGGACCGGCAGCGTGCTGCAACCCACACCGCGGCTGACGATCAGCGTGCAGGGTTGTTCCAGGTCGAAGCGGCCATAGGGATAGCGGCGGCTCAAGGGGCCGTGGGGCAATACCACGGGCTTGCCGCCGGGCGGGACGATCTGGCCGCCGTGGGTGTGGCCGGCGAAGGCCAGGTCGAAATGGATATCCTTGGTGAAGAGCAGGCCGTCTGGTGCGTGGGTCAGGAAGATGCGCGTCGGCTGGGCGCTGTGGAATGCTGCTTCCACGTCGGGCTCACCGGTCCAGGGATCGTCGATGCCGCAAATCGATACCGACTCGAATGGTGCGGGCAGGCGCATGTTGCGGTTGACCAGAACATTCACGCCGGCTTGCTCGAACATGGCTGCCAGCTTGCTGTCATCAGCCCATAGGTCATGATTGCCGAACACGGCAAATTTTCCCAATGCAGGTTTGCAGGCTGCGAGGTCGTCAATAAAGGCTCGTGCATAGCCAGCCTTGTAAGACACGAAGTCGCCACCCAGCAGCAGGAGATCGGGTTTTTCCTGGTCGATAGCCCGAAACAGGTCGCGAAATATCTTGGGGTGCGTGGTGGGGCCGGCGTGGAAGTCGGATGCGAAGGCGATGCGCAAGGGCCTGGCAAGGCGACGTTCCGTTGGTAATTCGATTTCATGCCGCGTCACGCTCAGCTTGCCATGCAAGCCGAGCGTGTAGCTTGTTGCGGCTACCAGCCCGCCCAGAAGCAGGGCATCGAGTAAGCGCTCGCCAAGCCGGCGCGAGCGCCAGTTGTGTTTGCCGCGATAGTGGTGGGCCATGCTCTGCGCCGGAGTCAGGAATTTGAAATCGGGATCCGGCAGATTGTAACGCGGACATCGGCTTGTGGCGGATGTCCGCGCTTCATCAGAAGCCGGTCGAAATGCCGGCGTAGAAGGTACGTGTGGCGCCGTATTGCGGCGCGCCCACACCAACCCCTGTACCGTCACGCAACAGGTAAGACTTGTCGAACAGGTTGACCACCGCCAACCGTCCTTCGATCGTGCCGAAGCCGGTGTTTTTCCAGGTATGCGTCAAGGAAGCATTCACGCTGGTGTAACCCGGCAATTCGGTCGAATTCGGCGGGCCGCCATCGGGTGTGTTGCGCAAGCCGCTGCCATAGATGAAGTCGGTGCTGGCTTGCGAATCGCCGAAGTTGTAGTGCACGCCACCGGAAATGGTCAGCTTCTGGTCGTGGTCGAGGTAGATGTAATGGTTGGCGATGTAAGCCAGCTCATCGGGGTCGAACAAGCCCTGGCCCGAGATGATGTGTTCACCTTGCGCCTTTTCCAGCGTCACATTGAAGAAGCCGCCCCAGGTTTTGGTGCTGTACAGGCTCGACAATTCCAGGCCCTTGGCATAGCCGAACTGATAGTTGAACGGTGACAAGATCAGGGCCTGGCCGAACTGGCCTTCGTCGATCAGGTTGCTGATCTTCTTGTAGTAGACGTCGGCATTCAAAGTCAGGTTGGCGCCGACTTTCTGCGTGACACCAGCATCGAAGTAATTGGTACGCTCGGCACGCACGGGGTCCGATGACTGGGCCGCAGCATTGGTCGTGTTGTCATACAGCGCAATGCTGCTTTGCGCGGCCAGTTCCTGCGGCGGTGGCGTGAAGTAGCGTGAATAGCCGGCGTGCAGCGAAGTCGTGTCGCTGGCTTTCCAGGCCAGGTTCAGGCGCGGGCTCCACTGCTGTTCGCGGATGTAGGCGTCAACGTGGTCGTAGCGCAAACCGTAATTCAACGTCAGCGGGTCGGCGATGTGCCATTCATCCTGCAGGTAAAGGCTGGCGATGTCGCCGATCACGCCCGAGTCATCGACGATGGTCTTGGGCGTGGTGAGCGGGTTGCCGGCGTTGTCGAGCGGGAAGACACTCACGACGTTGTCGCTTTGCGTGGTCTGGCGCGTGTAGACCATGCCTGCGCGCACCGTATGGTTGGCGTTGAGCTTGTAGCTGGCGTCGACTTGCAGGCCGTTCGATTCGTTCGAACGCATCGTGTCCGACGCCGTGCCGAGGTAAGCCAGGTCGGCATTGGTGTCCGGCGTGTAGTGCAGGTCGGAATATTGATGGAAGAACGAAGCCTGGTAGTTCAGGTCACCCAGGCTTTTCTGGAACGAGAACACGAAGAAGCGGTTGACTTCGCTCTGGTTTTCATTGATCTGCGACGAAGCCACGGGGTTGTAGCCATCAAGTGCGAAGGCCGGTGACTGATCCGGGTTGTCGGGGATCTGGAAATGCCCGCTATAGGTGCCGAACAACAGGCCCAGGCGCGTATCGTGGTCAAGGAAGTAAGACAGGCTGCCGAACGACTTGCTCTGCTGCGTCTTGTCGTGCAGCGCGTTGCTGGTGGGCAGCGGGTTTTCGATGCCAAGGTCGTTCGAGAGATAGCTGCCCGACAGGTAATAGCTGAAATTGCCTTCGCTGCCGAAAAACTCCGCGCTCGGTTCGTAGTAGTTGTGGCTGCCGATCAGGATGCCGATGCGGCCGCCGGGCGCCACGTCGCCTTCCTTGGTGGTGACGTCAACGATGCCGGCGGTACGCAAACCGTATTGGGCGGGCAGGGCGCCGGTGACGAAATCGACCTGCTGGATGAAACGCGTGTCGATGGATTGGCCAAAGCCGGTGATGCTCTCGGGCAGTTGCACGCCGTCGATACGGTATTGCACGTTGCCGTGGTCGTCGCGCACGTGGATGCCGCCCGAAGCCTTGGAGTCCTGGTCCACCCCGGGCAGGCGCAACAGCACGTCATCGAAGGGCGTGTCGCTGCCCTGGCCCATGCTGTCGATCATGCGCATGTCGATGGTATAGACCGTGGTGCCGACCTTGGGCGACAGCTCGGCACGTTCGCTGCGCAAGCGGTTAGTGGTGATTTCAATCGGCGCAATCGTTGGCGCTTCCGTTGCGGCGCCATTGTCTGTAGTGCTGGTGCTGGCTGCAGGTGTTGCCACGGCGGGCTTGGCTGTGGCCGGCGCCTGTGTTTTCGCTGTCGCTGCCGGCGCAGTAGCGGCCGGCGCTGCTTCCATGGCGATGGCAACGCTCACCAAGGCCGTGCCGGCGACTTCAACGTCCTTGGCCAAAGCCAGGCCGTTGCTGCCGCGGATTTCGACCTTGTAGTGTCCCGGTGCGATGTTGGCAAAATGGGCGATGCCCTTGGCGTCGGTATTGGTCTTGGCGACTTCGGCGCCGGCCGGCGTGACCACCCAGACCATGGTATTGGGCAGCAACTGGCCCTGTGCATCTTTGACTTCGGTTTGCAACGGCGCGGCAAAGGCGGACGATGCGGCGAACAAGCCGGCCATGACAAATGGCAGCTTGCGCAATTGGGGCATGCGCGACATAAAAATCCTCAATGGTTTGCAGGTTCGCCGACTTGGTGTGGGCGAACCGGGAACGGCAGGATCGCTGCCGTTCTGTTATGCGTGTTCAGGAAGTGCAGCCAGCGATGGCCGGCGCACAGGCGAAGCGGATCAGAGGAGGGCAGGCGGGCCGCAGGAGGGCGGCAACAGCGAGGGAGAGACGTGGGGTTTGCATGCTGCAAACGCCAGGAAGGGGGCAAACGTCAGCAGCACCAGCACCAGTTGCGGCAGTGCGACGACCGGCGTGTCGCTGACCTTGTGCGAGACTACGCTGCATATCGCGCAATCCTGGTCTTCGGCCTGGGTTAGATGCTGATGGCTCGATACCGTGAGCAACAGGCTCAGGAATGCCGCGATGGTGACAATCGTGGTCCAGAAGCGCCAGGGCGCAACACGGCGCGCGCTGGGCGCGTCCGCATGTTGCAGGCTGTGGCTCCGGTTTGTCATTGTCTTTTATATATCGCCAAGTGGCATTAGGGGACTAATAATAGCAAAGATTTTTATTAATGTTGATGCGATTGTGGCTTGCGCACGGTCAATGCAGTTGACGAGTCATCAATTTCGGGTGTCTTCGCACGTGTAGCATCGGGTGTTTCGCCCTCCCACAAATAGGCCGAAGTTCCCGCAGGTTGCCGGTACCAGCCCGGGTCGCGATAGTCTCCCGGCGCCAACCCTGCACGCACCTTGAGCGTGGTAAACATGCCGCCCATGCCGATGGGGCCAAAGGGACCATTGCCGGCCATCATGGGCAGTGTGTTCTCCGGCAAGGCCATGTGCATGGCCCCCATGTCGTCGGTGCCATGTTCGCCCATACCCATGTAGCCGGGAATCAGCCGGTTGATTTTTTCCACGGCGGCACTCTGGTCGATGCCGGTCATGGTCGGCACCTGGTGCCCCATCGGCCCCATGGTGTGATGCGCCTTGTGGCAATGGAAAGTCCAGTCGCCCGGCGCGTCGGCAACGAATTCGAGCGCGCGCATCTGGCCGACGGCGATGTCAACCGACACCTCGGGCCAGCGCGCGCTCTTGGGCACCCAGCCGCCGTCGGTGCCGCTGACTTCGAACGAATGGCCGTGCAGGTGCATGGGGTGGTTGGTCATGGTGAGGTTGCCGACGCGGATGCGCACGCGCTCGCCCAGGCCGGCAACCATGGGATCGACGCCGGGGTAGGCGCGCGAATTGATGGTCCACAGATTGAAGTCGAGCATGGTGTTGACTTTCGGCGTGGAGCTGCCCGGGTCGATATCGTAGGCGTTCAACAGCATCACATAGTCGCGTTCGACCTTGTGTTCACTCGGGTCGCGCGGGTGCGTGACCCAGAAGCCCATCATGCCCATGGCCATTTGCAGCATGTCGTCGGCATGCGGGTGGTACATGAAGGTGCCGGCGCGTTGTGCCACGAATTCATAGACGAAAGTCTTGCCCGCAGGGATGGGCGGCTGCGTCAAGCCGCTCACGCCATCCATGCCATTGGGCAGGCGTTGGCCGTGCCAATGGATGCTGGTGGCTTCGGGCAGTTTGTTGGTGACGAATATACGCACGCGGTCGCCTTCGACAACTTCGATGGTCGGCCCGGGGCTTTGCCCGTTGTAGCCCCAGAGCCGCGCTTGCATGCCGGGCGCGATTTCGCGCACCACAGGCTCGGCCACGAGATGGAATTCCTTGACACCCTGGTTCATGCGCCAGGGCAGCGACCAGCCATTCAAGGTGACCACGGGGTGATAGGGCCGGCCTGACGCCGGGTGTACCGGCGGACTCGTTTCTGCATGTTCGCGAACGGGAGCTTCGGGCAGGCTGGCCGCGCCGGTACGCGAGACCAGTGCCGCGCCGATCAGGCCGGCGGCGGAAGAGGAGAGGAATTGTCTGCGGCTGTTCATGGTGTTTCCCTGTTCAAGCTGATACCGCCGCAGGCGCTTTGCAACGCGGCGTCGGCAATCCAGTAATCTTTCAATGCATCGATGGCGCCGCGCGTGTCGGCAATCTGGTAGCGTGCATCGTTCAACAATTCGAACACACCGATCAGCATGCCGTTGTAGCGCAGCAGCGTCTCGTCGGCGATGCGGCGGCGCAGGGGAATGATGTCGTCGCGATAGCGTTTGGCGAGTTCGTAGCTGCGGGTACGGTTGGCCTGGGCGATGCGGATTTCGCTGGCTGCATCCTGCACGGTTGCGGCAAGGCGGTCGGCCGACTGCATGTATAGTGCTTCGGCCTTTTGTGCTTTTGCATCGCCCCAGTCGAACAAGGGAATGCTGATGTTTATCTCGTAGCCCGGCGCGCGTGCTGCACCTTCGTTGCGGTTTTCCACGGCGCCCAGATCCAGCACCTGCACAAAGCGCGTGATGCGGGTCAGGCCGAGGTCGACTGCCTGCCACTCGCTGCGCTGTTGCGCGGCTTGCACGTCGAGCCTGGCCTTGATTGCCGTATCGATGGAAATGGGGGCATCGTTAGTCTTGTCGGGCAGAGGAGGCAGAGTGTCGGGCAAGGCGAGGGCGGCGCCGTCTTCCACGCCCAGCAGCCGCGCCAGCTTTTGCGACGTCACTTGCGCATCGTTCGCCGCGCGTGCGGCTTCGTTGGTCGTGGCGGCATCGAAGGCTTCCTGCCTGGCCTGGTCCAGCTTGCTCCAGTTGCCGGCAGCCGCCATGCGCTGCGCCAGGTCGCGGCTGGCTTCGGCAGCGGCGGCGGCATCTGCCATGTAGCGTGCGGTTTGCCTGGCTGCCACGGCTTCGAACCAGGCGCTGCGCGTTTGCGCAGCCAGCGTGACGGCGTTCTGTGCGATGTCGAGGCGTGTTGCGTCGAAGCGGCGCCGCTCCATGCGCTCGGCCAGCGGAGCGGTCAACAGGTCGAGCAGGTTGATGGTCAAGCCGCGTTCAATGAACACCTGGCCATCACCATGCGTGCGCTTGAATGAAAATTCCGGGTTCGGCAAGCGGCCTGCCTGCGCCAGGTCGGCGCTGGCAATCCCAGCTTCGTCATAGCTGGCCAATATCGAGGGATTGTTCAGCAACGCAATATGGACTGCGGTATCGGCATCCAGCGTTTGCGCCGTCAGCGCCGCAATTTCTTGCCGAAGTGCCTGCCTCGCTGCCGCATCGGCCGGCGGACGTGTGCCGGTGCGGTTTTCCACCAACTGCGCAATATCCCTGTCTTGCCTTTGCATGCCGCTGCAGCCGTTCAACGAGGCGGCAACGCATAGTGCCAGGGACAGATGCCTGGCATGAATGATCGATTTCAAAAGATGCTCCTGCAGTGCCACCAAGCGTGGCATTCAAATCAAGCCGGCTGGCGCCGGCACGCGATCAGGCAGGGAAGGAGGAAGGCGGCCGGTCCAGCGGCGGCGAAGTGAGATGATAGAAATGGGCGGGGGTGTAGCCGGCACGGATGGCGGCGCAGCCTGCCTGCGAGATGGCAGGATTGCCGGACGCGGCAACCGGAAAATAAGCGCAACTGGCGCAGCCGGTGCAGGCATGGCATTTCTCCGTTGCTGCTGCGTGTTGATGGCAGTGCATGTTCTCCGCTGACATCGCCGTGGGGCAGTGCGAACATGCGGGCGCCTCCTGCGCTGCCAGGCCCAAAAGAGGGCAGGCAGCCAGCAGCAAGGCAAACACGATGGCGAGCGCACGGCGGATCATGCGAGCAGTTTACCGTATTCCGCGGTATTGCATTGGTCAGCCGCCGTCGGCGCCGTCCTCAACCGGCTTTTGCTTGTCGAGCGCATCGATGGCTTTTTGCAATACGGCTTTCAAGGTATGCGCCTGTTCTGCGTCGATCCGGCCCAGGTCAAGATACAGGTCCAGCCCGGTCGCGTGTTCGGCGAACACTTGCACTACGTGGCCCCGTGCATCGAGCAGACCGTCGATGGCATAGGGTACGACTTCGCGGCTGATACCCTTCATGGACGTGGGCGCCAGCGCATGGGCCGAGACGATGTCGCGTACCAGTGCATAGGTTTCATAGCTGACCACAATGCCGCCGCCTTGCGCAATAGATTGCAGCCGCGCAGCCAGGTTGGCTTCGGCACCGAGGATGGTGTAGTCCATGCGGTCGGCACTGCCGAAATTACCGACGTTGCAAAAACCGGTGTTGATGCCCATGCGCACGCGGAACGGTTCTTCCACGCCCAGGCGGCGCCACTTGACGTTCAGCACAGAGACGCGGTGCTGCATGTCGATTGCCATGCGCAGGCAGGCTTGCGCATCGGCCGCTTCGCCACCCGATTCCGGGTCGCCAAAGAACACCAGGATGGCGTCGCCGATGAATTTGTCGATCGTGCCGCCATAGCGCAGGGCGATGCTGGACATTTCAGTGAAGTATTCGTTGATCAGCGCGGTGATTTCCTCCGGCTGGAGCTTTTCTGTCAGCGCGGTGAAATCCTTGATGTCGGAAAAGAAGATGGTCAGTTTCTTGCGCTTGGTCTGGATTGCCACGTCCATGGCGCCGCTGAAGATGCTCTTGTAGATCTGCGGCGAGAGGTAACTGGCCAGCTTGCGTGAGATTGACGAGAGAAAGTCGTTGGCACCGCGCAGCTTGTGATTGATCTGGCGGATGGTGTCGTTGCGCCGGTTCTGCATCAGCACAAAGGCGATGCCGGCACCCGATGCCACCAGCAGGTAGCAGAAGATGAAAAAGAATGAACTCAGGTCGAGCGACACCGGCTGGGTCACGATCAATTCCTGGATGCCGCGCACGTCGCCGACCTTCCAGTCGGTTTTTGGACTGTCCGGGTGGCTGTTATGGCAACTGACGCAGGCGCTGCTCATGACGATGGGCGAGATCAGCCTGACCTGGCTGCGCAAGCCGTTGCTGGATTGATAGATCGGTGGCTGGTTCGGATTCTGCCGCAGGGAGGCAAGTGATTTCGTCTCGAAGTCATCGAGCACGTGGGCACTGCGGTTGCGGAACGGGTAGTCCGATACGAAGCGGTAACTGATGTTGGGCTGCTTGTCGCCGATCACCTTGCCCAATTCCAGCGAGAGTGTGGCCGGCAGCGGAATCGCACCGGGGATGGCCTGGTAATTTGGTGCAACCTGGGTCGTGGCGTGCGCTGAAAGCACGCGGTCGACCACTTCGCTGCCGTAATAACCGCGGATCGCGGTGATCACGGCATTCAAGTCGCTGGCCTGGCGCTTCAGGCTGACATCGGTCAGGTTGACCAGGTCGAGCCACACCACCACGGGTAAACCGAGGATCAGCAACACCAGGGCCAGCACGGTCAGGGGTTCGCGCCGGCGGTGTTCCTGCACCGTAAAGCCGGTTTGGGGATCGTAAGGCAGTGCTGAAGATTCCGGGCTGCTGGAAGGTGGGTGGGACGAAGGCGTGGACACAGGCGCTCCCTGAGTATTGTTGATTTTGATCAATTCTAGCCGTTTAAGCCTTCGCCAAACCACTTGATCCGGCATTTTGACGGACTATCCACCAAAATATGCATTTCGTCACTTGCTCATGGCATTTCATTCCCGGCACAAATAAAGTACAGCCATCGGATAAGCAAGAAGACGAAAGGAAGCGAAATGAAAACCATGGAAAAAAGCGGCGTCAGCAAACTCTGGTTTGCCCTGTTGGCCGGGATGGTGTGCTCCAGTGTGCTGATGCTGACCAGTCATTCTCATGCGGCGTCGCAGGCGGCACCAGTAGCGCAGGGTGAACAAACTGTGCTTGTTACGGCCAAGCGCATGAGTGCGGCGGAAAAATTGCAGGTTCGTGCCGAGTTGCAGCAGCAAGACAATCTGCGCGCCTGAGAGAAGAGGGGCGTTACGCAAGCACCGGGGTGGTGTTTGGGTAACGGTCTTCAATGTAGATCGTACCTTCGTGCTTCGCTATTTCTCTCCTTGGAAATAGCCTTGGCCGGATAGACTACCCGTCTCCGTCCGGCCCCTTTTATTCTAGAGGCGCGTCTGCAAATCTACTGCGCGTGCCGATCTTGGGCTTGCGATGCTCACCGTACAGTCGTACGGTTGCGCTTCTCTGTCCCAACCTCGGCCCTGCTCGCTACGATTTTCAGGCGCGCTGGCCGCTGCCCCGTTTTCGGGGCAGCTTCGTCAATTATCTTTTTTCTTATTTGCTTGCTGGCGCTGGTGTCACGGCCGGTGCCGCCGCTTGTGCTTGGTCCTTCTTGCGCACCGGCACCATCACGTTGCAGACTTCCACGTGATCGGGCGAATTCTTGTACCAGTCGCCGCCGCGGAAGCGGGCTGCGTTGATGACTGCGTCGAAGGTTGGGGTGTCGGTGCGCAGGATTTCGAGGTGGCTGCGTTCGGCTTCCGGTACGTCGGCTGCCAGGCGGATGCTCTTTAGCGGCACCATTTGTTCCGGCTTTTCATAGAAACCGAGTTGGCCCGTACCGCGCGGCAGTGTCGATAGCAGTTCGATGCCTTGCAACACGCGGCCTACCAGGGTGACGTTGCGGTCGAGTGCGCGCGGGGCGTGGCCGATCACTACATAGAGGTCGGTACCGGCGCCGCTGTCGGGGTCGTTGTCGCGGCCTACGCCGACCATGCCATAGCAATGCGTGAGCCAGGTGCGGCCTGCTTTCGGGTCGCGCGCGGCCGGCATGCTGTTGGAATAGCCGGTTTGCGGGGCATAGGTGTCGGTATCGGGCAGGGCGGTGAAGGGCATGTCCTTGGCGATGGCCACGTCGAACTCGGCCTTGACCTTCTTCTGTGCCTTGAATTCCTTCTTTTCGGTCGGGTCGCCCCATTGCGCCACATAGTTGTCCTGTGCGCGCATGACCGACAAGCCGTCGAAATAATTTTCGTGAACCAGCGCCTTGATGTTGGCGACCGTGTTGGGCGCATACATCGGCGCCAGTTCGATGACGATACGCCCGCTTGGGAGTTCGACGTAGAGCGTGTTTTGCGGGTCGAGGTCGCGCCAGTCGGCAGGCTTGGATGCCTTGATCACATCGGTCACGGTGGGGCGCTTGGGCAGTGCGGGCGAGGTGTCGGCCGCTTGAACAGCCAGGGATGCGCAGGCAAGGGCAATGGCTACGGCAAGGGTTTTGCAGTCAGGACGCTGTCTCATGAGAACTCCGTTGTTATCGGGAAGTGGCCTTCCCTATTGTGGATGGCTGTTTCCGGCATCGCCTTCCTTGCCGAGTTTCGCCCGGCGCAGCAGGATTCCCGCCGAATACGGGGCATAGTAGCAGAACACCAGCCCCATGACGATCAGGGTCAGCGGACTGTGAAGGGCGGCGTAGCTGGCCTGGTTCTGCGACATGCCCGGGCTGGGCTGGGCAAGCGTGAAACGGTAGATCATGCGTGTGACGAAGAGGATCATCAAGCCCATCCCGATGTACTTATTGGGGTGGTAAAACAGCTTTCCACCTTCCACGTCGAACTTCGTCAACTTGAGCCCTAGCGTGGCCAGCGCGATACCGCAGACGGCGCCACCGGCCAGGCTGCCAATGGCGGCCGGGTCGTCGTGTACCAGCCAGGCCATCAAGAGAATCAACAGGGGAAACAGGATGAGGGAAAACCACAAGCGTACCGGTTTTGCTTCCTGTCGCCTGATCAGCTTTTGCATGCGCGAATAGAGGCGCCAGATGACGAAGGGAATCAGGATGAGGTAGATGATTTGCTGTTGTGCCATGGGAGCCTTCCGGTGTATGGTGTGCGAGTGTATCATCGCGCCGGCCATTCATTGGGAACGTAATGAAGAGAAGTTTATTGGTTTTAGCCGGTTTGCTGTGTGCGGCCGGCATGCAGGTACAGGCCCAGGAAAAAATCCAAGCCGTGACCGAAGAGTTTGCGCCATTCAATTACACCGAGAATGGCAAGGTGACAGGCTATTCCACGCAAGTGGTGGAAGAGATGTTCCGCCGTGCCGGCGTCACCTACGAATTGCATAGTTACCCCTGGAGCCGTACCTACAAGCTGGCGCAGACTCTGCCCAATGTCGTGATCTTCACCCTGGCGCGCACGCCTGAGCGGGAGAAGGAATTCCAGTGGATCGGGGCGCTGGCCAAGCGCCGGCTTTATCTCTACAAGCTTGCCTCGCGCCAGGACCTCAAGGCCGACAATATCGAAGGCGCCAGGAAGTACTGGGTCGCCGTCAACCGCGACGATGCGGCAGAAAAGCTCTTGCTCGGCTTGGGCTTTTCCTATGAGAAGAATCTCGATCTGTCGCCGTCTGACGACGCAAGCTTGAACAAGCTGCTGGCCGGCCGTATCGACTTCATTACCGGCAGCGACTACACCATCGACTATTTATTGCAGAAAAACGGTGTTCCAACCGGCCGCCTGAAGCGTTCGCTTCCTCTGGTGGATCAGGGTGAATACTTCGTTGCGGCCAGCAAGAATACGCCACCCGCCACGATTCAGCACCTGCGTGCCGCGTTCGAGCAGATGGAAAAGGATGGCACGATCAAGGGCTTGCAGCCCAGGTTCGAATGAATTTTCCTGGGTTTCCCTGCTAGCGCCACTTGCAGCCGTTGTCCTTCTTGTCCAACAGCGTCGCCACTGCCAGCAGCGGCGTCAGCAAACCGGCACCTTCCACCTGGTCCTTGCAATCGGCGCGCGTGGTTTTGTCGATCATCTTGCCGATCTTGTTACCGCTCTCGGGCGGGTTGAGCGGCTTGGCGGCCAACTGGCCCACCGGCGTGTCGGCGTTTTCCCGGTCAATCTGGGTCATTGTCGATTTCACGCTGCCATAGATGGCATTCATGTCCAGATGTTTTTCCGGTTGTGGTGCCGTTACAGGTGCAGGGGCCGGCGCCTGATCCTTGCCCACGCGCGTGGGCGTGGCAGCAACCACGACAGGATTGGAGGCTGGCGTGTGGCGGATCGCGGTTTCCCGGTTCGGCTTGGGCGGTTCAGGCAAGGGTGATAGCGGAGCCGGAGCTGGTTCAACCTGCCTGGGCGGTGGCGGCAACAGATGGACCGCCACCACGGTCTTTTCAACGAAATGCGGAGCGGGCGTCTTGTGCTGCCAGGCCCATATCGCCGCCAGAAAGTGCAGCAACAGCGACACTGCCACGCCGATGGCGACATGGGTTTTGTTCAACGGTTGCGTTGCCGGCCGCATGGGCCAGGAAAGAGGGGGCGAGGCAGTTTGCATGGATGGGGTCAATTGTAGCCCAGGGAGCAGTAATACCAATTCCACATGAGATGGAATTGACTCTCGACAATAGACTAGGTTCAAGCAATCAATATTGCGCCGCAGCACTTTTGTTGGATAGAAAGAAAAAAGTTAGGAACCTAACGAGTTGCCACTCTGTCCTATAGTGGTCATAAAAGCGGGCAAGTGATCGGCGCGTTTTGGCTAGGTTCATTCGTCCTGAGATTATCAACATCCACTAAGACGAGGTGATCTATGTTTTGGGAACGGCGGCTGGACAGTTGGGTAGAACAAGTGCGCAGCCAATCGGCGCTGCCTTTGCAGTTGGAACTGTGGAACGGCAAGCGCCTGCATTTCGGACAAGACAAGCCGCAGGTGATCGTGCGCATTCCCCATGTCTCGGCGCTCAAGTATTTCTTCAAGCCTTCCCTGGCCAGCCTGGGCGACGCCTACGTCAACGGCAAGATCGAAGTCGAAGGCAAGGCCCGCGCGGTGATCGCCATCGCCAATGCGCTGGCAGCGCGCACGCTCAAGGTCGAAGGCAAGTTCGGGCGTGTGCTGCATACCTTCAGCCATGACAAGAAAGACGATGCCGAAGCCATCCAGTATCACTATGACGTTTCCAACGAGTTCTACGGTCTGTGGCTGGACAAGAACATGGTCTATTCCTGCGCCTATTTCGAGAACGGCGACGAGTCGCTCGACGACGCTCAAACCAAGAAGATCGACCACATCCTGACCAAGATCCGCATCCGCCCCGGCGACACCTTGCTCGACATCGGTTGCGGCTGGGGCGCGCTGGCCATCCGCGCGGCCAGCAAGTTCGGCGCGAAGTGCGTCGGTGTTACCTTGTCTGAACGCCAGGTCGAACTGGCCAAGCAGCGCGTCAAGGAAGCCGGCCTGGAAGACCGCGTCGAAATTCGCCTGCAGGATTACCGCGACGTGCAGGGACAGTTCGACCGCATCACCAGCGTCGGCATGTTCGAACACGTCGGCATCAAGAACCTGCCCGAGTATTTTTCCAAGGTCAACAGTCTGCTGGCAGAGGGCGGCGTGGTCATGAACCATGGCATCACCAGCACCGACATCAATAGCGGCGACAGCCCCTACGGCACGGGCGAATTCGTCGACAAGTACGTTTTTCCCCACGGCGAACTGCCGCACCTGAGCGTGGCCCTGCGTTCGATGCAGGAAGGCGGCCTGGAAGTGCTCGACGTGGAAAACCTGCGACGCCATTATGCCAAAACCTGCGGCACCTGGGTCGACAATTACGAAGCCAATAGCGCCGCCATCAAGGCTACCATTGACGACAAGCGTTACCGCATCTGGCGCGTCTACCTCGCCGGTTGCCAATACGCCTTCCAGCAAGACTGGATTTCGCTGTACCAGGTGGTGTGCGCCAAGGCCGGACGCGATACCGCTCATCTGCCCTGGTCGCGCCGCTTCATGTATCCGGGCTGAGCGACACACCGGTTTTCACCTACTCCTTCCTTCGGCGCCTGCGGGCGCCTTTTTATGGAAGCAGGATTGCGCCGGCCCGGTAGGCATCGGTCCGGCGCAAGCCGGCTTTTTCGCGCACCTGGCGCAATACGATACGCACGGCCTTGTTGCGCGCATTGTCTGCCGTCGTGACCAGGGCGATGGGGCGCCTGGCTTCGATGGGGAGCGCGGCAATGCGTATGCCGGGCGGGGTAGGGAAGGTTGCCAGTTGCGGGAAAATGGCAAAACCCAGCCCGCGTGCCACCATGGCCGTGATGCCGCTGTCGCTGGAGAGGCGGCGTGCTGCTTTCAGTGGCAGGCCGGCGGCGCGGCATTGTTCCACGATCCAGCTCGAACCGGCGTTTTGCGACTGGATGAATGGCAGGCCGGCCAGCATACGCCAATCCACCGGGTCGCTCGTGCGCAAGCCTGCCGGCAAGACCAGCACGTAATTGTCGTAACCGAGCGGCGTCGATTCCAGGCCAGCCGCTGTGTCTTCCCGTGTGATGCCGATTTCCGCCATACCCTGTTTCACCGCCGCGACGATGTCTTCATAGTCAGGGCAGCCATCGTTGACGTCGATGCGGATGCCCGGGTGCGATTCGGCCAGTGCCTCCAGCACGTGTGGCAGCAAATGCGTACCGGCGCTGCGGAAACAGGCAATGCGCACGTGGCCGCTGACCACGGCTTCTTCCTTGACCGCCTGCGCCAGGCTGCCGGCCAGGCGCAGCATCTGGCGCGCCTTGACCAGCACACGGTAACCGGCGTCGGTCGGTACGCAGCCGCTGCGCGAGCGTTCCAGCAGGCGCGCACCCACGATGCGCTCCAGTTCCGCGATGGCATGGCTGATGCGCGACTGGGTGCAGTCCAGCTCCAGTGCCGCCGCGCTGAAGCTGCCGGCGTCGACTGCAGCCACCAGCATCTCCAATTGTCCGAGCTTGAGTTTTTCCATGATCCATCGAAATTTATCATGGATTTGACTGACGTATCTGTTTTTTCGGTACTGGAAAAAGTGCGGCGACAGGCATAATTTTTACGTCGCCCTTTGCATTCATATCCACGTCGCCATGCCTTCGACCATGATCGTGCTTGCCAGCCTTCTGGGAATTTATATTCCGGTGCTGGTCAGCCCCGGCCCGAATTTCCTCGTCGTCACCCAGACTGCCATCAGCCACAGCCGGCGCCATGCTGTCTGGACCGCACTTGGCGTATCGAGTGCCAGCACCATCCTGGCCGCGTTTGCCGCGACCGGCATGGGTATCCTGGTTGCGCATCTGCCCGGCTTTCAGCGGGGCGTGCAAGGGGTGGGTGGCGTCTACCTGCTCTACATGGCGGTAAAGATATGGCGCCAGGCCGATCAAGTGCTGGGTACGGCGTCGGCGGGCAATGAGCGCAGCTTGCGCCGTGCTTACTGGTTTGGCCTGGCCACCAATCTGTCCAACCCCAAGGCGCTGGTGTTTTTTGCCACGATCTTTGCGTCGCTGATCCCGCCTGGCAGTTCTTCGCCCTTGATCCTGGCGGGCGTGGTCGGGATCGCGATCACGTCTTCAATCTGGCATTTGGCGCTGGCAAACTGGTTTTCCGGTACGCGTATGCAGCGCAGCTACCGCAATGCCAAGCCCGTCATCAATCGTGCCACGGCATGCGTGCTGGCCGCGCTTGGCATCAGTCTGCTTTGGCAATTTGCGGCAGGTGTCAGTAGCGTTTCTTGATGCGGAAGTCGTGCTGCAGCACGATGCGGGTGGTCTCGATCAGGCTGTTCAATCCGTAAAGCAATTCGACCAGGGCTTCGGTGGGCAGGCGCCAGATGGAACCGGGCGGCACGTCGCCACCGGCCACGGCGGCGACCACGGGCTTGACCCAGGCAGCGTCTTCGCTCAAATCGAGCCAGAGTTCGCCTTCATTCGATGAGTGGGTGTAGAGCTCGCCGCCGTGAGTCAGGCAAAAGCAGATGCCCTGGCCCAGGCTTTGGCCGCCCATGCGCTGTGGCTGCTCGCCCAAAAGCCGTTGCAGGCGCCGGTTGGTCTGTTCGATCCAGGCTTCAATGTCGTAGGTGGATTTCAGTACGATCCAGGGGCGCGGCTGTTGCTCGGTGTCTGGATCAAATAAGTCGTCGTCATGCATGCGTGTAGTTTATCAAGGAAAGTGGGGAATTCATTGCAGCAGAGCTTGCTCGCGCACATAGCGCGCCGGCGGCATGCCGACGTGGCGGGCGAATGCCACGCTGAAGGTGGACGCGGAACTATAGCCCACGCGCTCGGCAATGTCTGCAATACCGCTGTCTTTTGCACGCAGCAGATTCTTGGCCAGCGCCATGCGCCAGGACAGCAGGTACTCCATCGGTGCCACGCCGACGGCGCGGCTGAAACGCTCGAAGAAAGCCGAGCGCGACAGCGCGGCTTCTTTTGCCAGGGCCGCCACGGTCCAGGGATGGGACGGTCTTTCGTGCATGCATTTCAGTGATGCAGCAAGGCGGCAATCTGCCAGGCCGCGCACCAGGCCGGGCGAGGCCTCGGAACCTATATTCGATCGCAGGGCCTCGATCAACAGCACTTCCAACAGCCTGGCCAGGATCACGTCGCGCGCCGGGCGTTGCGCGCGCGACTCCTCGATCACCAATTGCACCAGCGTGGTCAGTCGCGGTTCGCCGCGCACGTGCACCTGCCGCGGCAGCAGCGAGACCAGCAGAGCCGCATCGGGCGAACCGAAAGTGCAATGGCCGATCAGCATGCGCACGTCGGGCGGAACGTCTTGCGTGCCCAGGCGGAATTCACCATTGGACAAGAGGACTGGCGTGCTTTGCAGGTCGTGCGGCGGTTCCGGGCCGATGGATGAGTTGGTGAAGCCATGGGCCGAGGGAAGCAACACGAAATCGCCGGCCTCGAGCAGGATCGGACCTTGCTCTTCGCTGCGCAGGCAGCAAGCGCCTTCCATGATGACGCAATAAAAAGGGCGCCCCGGCTCGGACCGGCGCACGCGCCAGGCACCGGCCGCACTGACAATCTTGGAATAGGACGCATTGGGTTGCAGCAGCGTCACAACTTCAGCAAGCGGATCGATCATGGCAGGACTAATGCAAAAGAAATGTGGACGATCTATTGTAGCAAGTCCTGCTTGCTTCATCTATCGTTTGGGTGTCGTCAATCACCACCAGGAGTTGTCATGAAAACCATTTTGATTACCGGATGTTCGTCCGGCTTTGGACTCGAAACGGCGCGTTATTTCCTTGAGCGGGACTGGAAGGTCGTAGCTACCATGCGCACACCGCGCGAAGATGTGTTGCCCGCTTCGCCGAATCTGCGCGTGCTGGCGCTCGACGTTAGCGACCCCGACAGCATACGCCGCGCGCTCGATGCCGCCGGGCCCATCGATGTACTGGTCAACAATGCCGGCATTGGCGTCTTGAATGCGCTCGAAGGCATTGCCATGGAGACGGCACGCGACGTATTCGAAACCAATACGCTGGGCACAATCGCCATGAGCCAGGCCGTGCTGCCGCAATTCCGCGAACGCAAGTCCGGCGTTATCATCAACGTCACATCCAGCGTGACCTTGAAGTCGCTGCCCTTGCTGTCGGTCTATACGGGCAGCAAGGCGGCGGTGAATGCGTTTACCGAATCACTCGCACTGGAGCTTGAACAATTCGGTGTGCGCGTGCGGCTGGTGCTGCCAGGCCGTTCACCGTCGACGCGTTTTGGTGATAACGCCAGGACGCGCATGCAGAACGGTTTCCCCGAAGCCTATGCCGCACTGGGGCAAAGCGTTTTCGCTGCCGTGCGGGATTCGTCTTCCGCCGTCACCTATGCCGAAGACGTGGCTGAAGCGGTGTGGCGCGCGGCGACCGATCCGTCAGCACCGATGCGCATCCCGGCCGGAGCGGACGCGGTGGCGCTGGCAAATCCATAAATCGGATAGACTATGGGCTGGGCCCGCGCTTCGCGGGCTTTGTCATTCCTAGGTCCTACGCATGTCCAACGGTTTCTCCGTACTCAAGCATCGCAATTTCAGTTTTTATCTCAGTGCGCGCATCCTCGGCACCATCGCCGTGCAGATGCAAAGCGTGGCGATCGGCTGGCAAGTCTATGCCATGACCGGGAACGTCTATGACCTTGGCATGATCGGGTTGGCGCAATTTGCGCCTTTCCTGTGCCTGATTTTGTTTGCCGGCCATGTCGCCGACGTTTTCAATCGGCGCAACATCATCCTGTGCTGCTTCGTAGGGCAATTGCTGTGCAGCCTGAGCCTGTTTGCCTATACCTTGACTGGCCTCGCCGTGGTTTGGCCCGTGTTTGCTGTGCTGGTTCTGTATGGTAGCGCGCGTGCCTTCATGATGCCGGCCACGCAGGCGGTGCTGATCCATCTCGTGCCTGCCGAAAGCTTCTCCAAGGCGGTGGCCTTGAGTTCATCGAGTTTCCAGGTGGCGGTGATCCTGGGGCCGACATTGGGTGGCTTGATCTACCTCGCCGGCCCCAAGGCCGTCTATTGCACCGTGGCTGTATTGCTGACGGCTTCCATCATCCTGATGTCGTTCACACGCCTGGCCGGGCAGCCGGCAAAGCGCGAACCGGCAAGCTGGCACACCTTGTTTGAAGGTTTGCGTTTCGTCTTTTCCCAACCCATGGTCCTGGGGGCGATGTCGCTCGATCTTTTCGCCGTGCTTTTTGGCGGCGCGACCGCACTGCTGCCGGCACTGGCCAGTGACGTGCTGCATGCCGGCCCGACCGCACTGGGCATGCTGCGCACGGCCACTGGCGTGGGCGCGGCACTGACCTCGGTAGCACTGGCATTTCGCCCGATCACGACCAAAGTGGGGCGCTGGATGTTCGGCGGCGTCGCCGTATTTGGCGCCGGCACCGTGGTGCTTGGCACGACCAGCAGCCTGACCGTGGCACTGATCGCGCTCTTCCTGATGGGAGCGGGCGATATGATCAGCGTCTATATCCGCCACATCCTGGTTCAGTTTGCCACGCCCGACGCGATACGCGGGCGCGTATCAGCGGTCAATTCGGTATTCATCGGCGCCTCGAATGAACTTGGCGAATTCGAATCCGGCATCACGGCAGGCTGGTTTGGCCTGGTTCGCGCGATGGTATTCGGTGGCGTCGCCACGTTGCTCGTTACCGGAATTTGGGCCAGGCTGTTTCCGGTATTGAGCAAGATGGACCGCTTCCCCCATACCCAGGCGGAAGACGGAAATCCTTAGGTGGCGGGGCATTTCCACGCCCGGCGCCGACTAGCGTAACGCTTACTGCAAGCGATTCTGCAAGGGACGCATGCCGCGTGAATGCACCACGCGCGGATAATCGCAATCTGCGGTCGCTTCAACCACGTCGCCCTTGCGGCCGATTTCAAAGATCCAGTTGTCGCCGAACTCGAACGAGTAATACAGCTTGCGCTTGGTCTTGCACAGGAAGATCTGGTCGATGGAAGACGTGAAGGCCGATTCGCCTTCGCCATGCCATTGGCCGTTGCGCTTGAACCAGAGCTTCTTGCCGCGTATGCTGGAAGCGACGTAGAAATCATGGATTTTCTCGTCGGAAAATCCTGTCAACTGCTTGACCAGGCCGTGCAGCGAGGCAAGCGGCATGTCGCAGGGGACCTCGATGACGCGCTGGAATTTTTCGCCGGGATAGCCGGCGCCCACGTAATCGATGGACAGAGTGTAGAGGCCGTGTGTGCTCGAAACGGATCGCGATTCGAGTTGGTGCATGGGATGTTGACTAAGTTGCATGGTGTTTTCCTCCGCGCCGTTGCGGTGATTGCCATACCTGCATCGAGTGAGCCGCAGTCCTCGCTCTTGCAAGCCGTTTTGCAAGAATTTGGTGCATGCCGCTCCCCCGAACAGGGAATATTTCTGTACATCCATTTTCTGAACGGGCGTACGCAAGCACTAATGCAAAATTGATGCCTGACCGCAAGATCGCGCTTTCCCCTATAATCTGAACAAGTTACCAAGCAACTGCTTGGTGAAAATAAAGATACGGAGATTGTCGAATGAGTAACAAGGTATTCGTCAGCGGGGTTGGCATGATCCCGTTCGTCAAGCCCGGTGCCAATGCGCCTTACCACGTCATGGGCACCGAAGCGGCCAGGCTGGCTTTGCAGGACGCCGGCCTGTCGTACAGCGACGTCAACCAGGCTTATGTCGGCTACGTCTATGGCGATTCGACCAGCGGCCAAAAGGCGCTGTACGCGGTCGGCATGAGCGGTATCCCCATCGTCAACGTCAACAACAATTGCTCGACCGGTTCCACGGCATTATTTCTGGCGCGCCAGGCGGTGGCCAGCGGTGCGGCTGATTGCGTGCTGGTTCTGGGCTTCGAACAGATGAAGCCTGGTGCGCTTGGTTCGGTATTCGACGACCGCCCCAGCCCGTTCGACGATTTCGACGCCGCGACCGACAAGCTGGTCGGCAAGCCCGAGATTCCGCTGGCCTTGCGCTACTTTGGCGGCGCCGGCCTGTCGCACATGAACAAGTACGGCACCAAACTCGAAACCTTCGCCAAGATCCGCGCCAAGGCCAGCCGTCATGCCGCCAACAACCCACTGGCCTTGTTGCGCAAGGTGTTGACGTACCAGGATGTGATGGATGCACCCGTCATCTGGCCCGGCGTGATGACGCGCCTGATGGCTTGCCCGCCGACCTGCGGCGCGGCAGCCGCGGTGCTGGTGTCGGAGTCGTTTGCCAAATCGCGCGGGCTCGATACCCGTGTGCACATCGCCGCGCAGGCCATGACGACCGACAAGCCCGAAACCTTCGAGGCCGACGACATGATGCAAGTCGTCGGCTATGGCATGGCCAGGGAAGCAGCACGCCAGGTCTATGAAGCAGCAGGCGTCGGTCCGGACGATATCCAGGCGGTGGAACTGCACGACTGCTTCGCGCAGAACGAGTTGATCAGCTACGAAGCGCTCGGCCTGTGTCCGGAAGGCGGCGCGGAGAAATTCATTGAAGACGGCGACAACACCTATGGAGGCCGGGTGGTGACCAATCCTTCCGGCGGTTTGCTGTCCAAGGGTCATCCGCTGGGCGCAACGGGTTTGGCGCAATGCTTCGAATTGACGCATCAGTTGCGTGGCACGGCAGGCGAGCGGCAAGTGGCCGGTATCCGCAACGCCTTGCAGCACAACCTGGGCCTGGGCGGCGCCTGTGTTGTGACCATGTATCGCGCAAGTTAGGAGAGGGCGATGACAGGGAAACTGGCAGGCAAGGTTGCATTGATTTCTGGTTCTGGACGAGGCATTGGCCGCTCGATTGCGCTGAAGCTGGCAAGCGAGGGCGCGCGCATTGTGGTCAATGACCTTGACGACGCGCCGGCGCAAAGCGTGGCACAGGAAATCATGCAGGCCGGCGGCGAAGCCGTAGTCTGTGCCGGCAATGTTACGGCACCCGACTTCGGCGAGCGTTTCGTCCAGGCCGCGGTCGAGCAATTCGGCGGGCTCGACATCATCGTCAATAATGCCGGCTACACTTGGGACAGCGTGATCCAGAAGATGAGTGACGAGCAATGGTACGCCATCATGGACGTGCACCTGACCGCACCGTTTCGGATTTTGCGCGCGGCGCAGCCCGTGATACGCGCCTTGCACAAGGCGGACCTGGAAAGGGGTGCGCCGGTTTCGCGCAAGATCGTCAACGTCTCGTCGATTGCCGGCACCGGCGGCAACGCCGGCCAGATCAACTATGCCAGTGCCAAGGCCGGCATCATGGGCATGACCATGACCCTGGCCAAGGAATGGGGCCGCATGAACGTCAACGTCAATTGCGTGGCCTTCGGTTTCATCAAGACGCGCCTGACCGAAGCGACGGCGGGCGGTGGCGCGTCCATCAAGATCGAAGGGCGCGACATCAAGGTCGGGGTCAACCCCGATCTCGTGGCCATGATCGAGCACCAGATTCCGCTGGGCCGCACCGGCACGCCGGAAGAAGCGGCGGGCGCGGTCTACCTGTTCTGTACGCCCGAGTCTGATTACATCAGCGGCCAGACGCTGATCTGCGGCGGCGGGTTGGTGGCATGAAGCTGCTCCTCGCCACCATGCTTGTGGCCGGCGCTGCGCACGCGGCGGATGCCGGCATCGAGACCTTCAACAAGGCTTTTTCCGACGCCACCACCCATATGGACAATGCCGCCACGATGGCGCTATGGGACGAGGAAGGCGCGAGCCTGCTGCCCGGCTCTGACGCCATTGTCGGCAAGAAAGCGATTGGCGAATTCATGGACCGTGTCATGCAGCAATTGCAGGGCGCGCACATGAAATCGTTCGAAATGCATTGCAGCGGCGCCGAGCAAAGCGGCGACTGGGCCAGCGAATGGTGCGACGAGCACCAGGTGGTGCAGCTTGGTGGCGGCAAGCCCGATTTCGACGGGCACGGCCGCATGCTGCTGGTGTTGCATTGCGGCGCCGACGGCAAGTGGCGTTTGCGCCGCGAGATGTGGCAATCGATGAAGCCTTAGCGGCACTAGATAACCTTGCCCGGATTCATCAGGTTCTTAGGGTCGAGCGCCTGTTTGATCGCGCGCATCATGCCCAATTCCACCTCGCTCTTGTAACGCACGATCTCGCCGCGCTTCAATGCGCCCAGGCCATGCTCAGCCGAGATCGAGCCGTCGAAGCGGCTCACGCTGTCGTGCACCACGCGGTTGATGTCTTCCTGGCGCGCGATGAATTCCACGTCAGACCCGCCTTCGGGTGGCGAGACGTTGTAATGCAGATTGCCGTCGCCCAGGTGGCCGAAGGTCACCATTCGGCAGCCGGGGAAGGCGTCTTGCAGCAGGCGGTCGGTGGTGTGGATGAATTCACCGATGCGGGCAATCGGAATCGAGATGTCGTGCTTGATGTTCTTGCCTTCCTCTGCCTGTGCCAGAGGAATGTGTTCACGCAGGTTCCACAGCGCTTTCGATTGGGCAATCGAAGAGGCCAGCACGGCGTCCAAAATGATTTCCCGTTCCAGCGCCGCTTCGATCAGCTTCTCCAGCATGGCCGTCGCATGCTCTTCCGATTCGCTGTCGGACAGTTCGAGCAGCACGTATTGCGGATGCTCTTCATTGAACGGCTGGCGCATGTGCGGGTAATGCTTGGCCACAAGCTGCAGGCAAAAGGCCGACATCAGCTCGAACCCGGTCAAACTGGCGCCGCAATGGCTTTGCGCCAATGTCAGCAATTGTAGTGCGGCGTCGGCGGAGGGCAGGGCAACCAGCGCCGTCAATTCCGCCCTGGGCTGCGGGAACAGTTTCAACACGGCGGCTGTGATGATGCCCAGCGTGCCTTCGGCGCCGATGAACAGGTCGCGCAAGTCGTAACCGGTGTTGTCCTTGCGCAGGCCGCGCAAGCCATTCCAAACTTCGCCTTGTGCCGTCACGACTTCCAGGCCCAAACACAGCTCACGTGTATTGCCATAACGCAGAACCGCCGTGCCGCCGGCATTGGTTGAAAGGTTGCCGCCTATGGTGCAACTGCCTTCGGCAGCCAGCGAAAGAGGGAACAGGCGCCCGGCTTCAGCTGCGGCGTTCTGAATGTTTTCCAGGATGCAGCCGGCGTCCACCGTCATGGTGTTGTTGACGGTATCGGTGGCGCGCACACGGTTTAGCCTTTGCAATGACAGAACTATCGCACGGCCGGAATCGTCAGGCACGCTGCCCAGCACCAACCCCGTATTGCCACCTTGCGGCACGATGGGCACTTCATGTTCGTCGCATAGCTTGACCAGGGCGGCGACTTCATCGGTGGAGCCCGGCTTGACGATGGCGATGGCGGCGCCGGTGAAGCGCTGGCGCCAGTCCGTCAGGAAGGGCGCCATGTCGGCCGGATCGGTGATGACGTAGTTCGCACCGACTACGGCGCGGCATTGTTCAATAAAGGTGTTCATGTCTGGGGGACGAGGAAAGAACGAGAAAAGAATTACTTGGAAACCTTGTCGATCACTTGTTTGGCCAATGCCTTGGCAGCACGTTTGTAGGGGCGCAGGTAAGCCAGCACGCAAACGAAAAACAGGCAGGAGAGCACAACCTCACCCCATGCCACCATGGCCGAACGGTCTGGGTCGCTGGTGGCGCGCACGATGCCTTCCATGAAGTACAGCAGGATCAGCATGGACGACCATTGCATGGTGTAGACGTCGCGCTTCAACACGCCGATCAAGGGGAACAGCAGGGGCACCACCTTCAGCACCAGCCAGGAACCGCCGGGCCGCAGGGGCGCCAGCCACAATTCCCAGGCAATGCAATAGGCAATCAGCAACAGCAGGCTGGCCACGGCGCCGCGATGAAGCAGCGCTGAGCGTTCGAGGCTCATGCCGCCACCTGCAGTTTCAAGGCGGTTTGCGCGAGGCGCCGTCCCAGCGCTATGGCCAGCTTGCGGGTCGCGTCTGTCATCGGCTGCGCGCCATCGACACCAGCCCAATGGCTGGCGCCATAAGGCGTGCCGCCGCTGGCGGTGGTCATCAATTCGCTTTCGGTATAGGGTAGGCCGACGATCAGCATGCCGTGATGCAGGAGCGGCAGCATCATCGACAGCAGCGTCGATTCCTGGCCGCCATGCAGGCTGCCGGTCGAGGTGAATACCGAAGCAGGCTTGCCGGCCAAGGCTCCCGCGAGCCATTCGGCCGAGGTGCCGTCCCAGAAATATTTCATGCTCGACGCCATGTTGCCGAAACGCGTGGGCGAGCCCAGCGCCAAGCCATGGCATTGGGCAAGGTCGGACAATTCCACGTAGGGCGGCCCCGATGGCGGAATGGCAGGCTCGGTGGCTTCGGCAACGCTGGAGACGGCAGGCACGGTGCGCAGCCTGGCGTCGCAGCCCGGCACCGACTCCACACCTTGCGCGATGCATTCGGCGAGTTTGCGCGTGGCGCCGTGGCGCGAATAATATAAAACGAGGATAGTTGCGGTACTTCGGCTCATGCTTGCTATTATAGAATGCTTTACTTTGCAGCCTGCCGCATTGGGCTGCGAGCTTTGAATTTACTTGATAACCCTGATGAAATTGCTTTCTTTTCAAGGAAAACGCTGGTTACGCACGGTTGACCTGTTTCGCTTCGCCCTGCGCCGCCTGGAAGAAGAACAACTGCCGCAAGTCGCAGGCAGCCTGACTTTCAACACCGTATTGTCGCTGGTGCCGGTGCTGACCATCGCGCTGGCTATCTTCACCACCTTCCCGATCTTCGAATCGTTCCGTACTTCGCTGCAGGTGTATTTCGTGCAGATGCTGATCCCGCATTCGATTGCCAGCACCATCAACGATTACCTCGGCATGTTCGCCTCCAAGGCCAGCCGCCTGTCAGCCGTGGGCGCGATCGCCTTGCTCATCACCACGGCCGCCACCATGGCCTTGATCGACCGTACCTTCAACAATATCTGGCGCGTCAAAACCAAGCGGTCCTGGGTCAAGAGCCTGGTTGCGTACTGGACCATCGTCACACTCGGCCCCTTGCTGATCGGCTTTTCGATCACAGTGACTTCGCATTTGACGCGAGCCACCGACTGGGTAGTGATGAGTTTGCCGTTTCTTTCGGCCTTTCTCTACACCGGTATTTCCGTGGCCTTGACGACGGCCGCGTTCACGCTGCTCTACACGGTGATCCCGAACCGCTTCGTCGACTGGCGCGATGCGGCCTGGGGCGGCTTCTTTGCGGCAGTGGCTTTTGAAATCGCCAAGCGCGTATTTGCCATCTTCCTGTCGCACTTCAACAGTTACACCATGATCTACGGCGCATTGGCCGCCGTGCCCATCTTCCTGATCTGGGTCTACGTGACCTGGTTCATCGTCCTGGTGTGCGCTGTCATCGCGGCGGCCTTGCCGGTGGTGAAATACGAACGCTGGTGGCATGTGCCGTCGCCGGGCAGCGCCTTCGTCGATGCGATGTCGGTGCTCAAGGTGCTGGTCGAGGCGCGCAACAATAGTGCATCGGCAGCCGTGGATGCGACCATCATCCGCGACCATACGCGGCTGGGCTTTGAAGAGTCCGAAAACCTGCTGGAAGCCATGCTTGACGCAGGCTGGGTCGGGCGCATCAAGACGGAATTGCCGCGCAAGTCGCGCTGGGGGAAACGTTTTACGGAAGGCCTGGACAGTTGGACGCTCCTGGCCAATCCCGAGATATTGAGCGTGGCCGACGTCTACCGTTTATTCGTGTTCCATGCCGGCAGCAATATCAAACTGGCGCAGCAGGTGGAACATGCCGTGGAAGAGGGCCTGCACCAGACTCTGGCAGATCACTTCGAAATTAAAACGACACCTGACCCGTCAGCATCTGCCAATACATGACCCAGTCGCCCATGAGGGAAAACAGCGGCTGGCGGAACGTGGCGGGGCGGTTCTTTTCAAAGCCGAAATGGCCGATCCAGGCAAAGCCGTAACCGCTCACCAGGGCCGCAGGGAACCACCACAGGTTTTGCGTCAGCACGGTCACGGCCAGGAAGGCCAGCGCCAGCGTTGAGCCGATGAAATGCAGCTCGCGGCACATGCGGTTTGCGTGCTGGCTCAGGTAAAACGGGTAAAACTCGGCAAAGCTCTGATATTTCGCTTCCACGGCAGCCGACATGATGCCCTCCATGATGATCGAACGGGTCGAACGGCGGGTTTTATCGCCGTTGCCATGCCAACAGATTAACCAATGGCAAGGTAATCGTCAATTTCATATGGTTCATACTAGAGCTCATTCCATATATACGCGCCTGTGCAAACGTGCTATTTGGGATGGCGCGCTAGGCGTCGTCGCGCCGCACAGGGTGGTCCCCTGTGCAAGCGGCGCAACAACGCGCGACGCCCAAATAGCACGTTCCCTCCGGGTTTC
>Ga0134128_10001080_pt1 | contig 36399 bp, 54 predicted proteins | sample KB31754_FD_96462 | JGI IMG/M metagenome (GOLD analysis project Ga0134128, IMG submission 96462) | Terrestrial soil microbial communities with excess Nitrogen fertilizer from Kellogg Biological Station, Michigan, USA - KB3-175-4 | ecosystem: Environmental > Terrestrial > Soil > Unclassified ...
GGCTACCTCTCCGTGGATGGCGCAGCGAAGCTTGATGCACTGACATCAGTCGGTGGCGACCTCTCCGTGAATGGCACAGCGAAGCTCGATGCACCGGCACTGACATCAGTCGGTGGCTACCTCCGCGTGTATAACACAGCGAAACTTCCGAAAAACATCGTTGGAAATGATGCTAAAGCAAAACAAATGGCGATTTCGTTACGATTTAATCTTCGCGTGGCCTTGAGAATGAGCTTTTTATTGAATGGTTTTCTTTTTGCCGATGGGATTTTAGGCAAAGTTCTTGGTAAAAAAGAGATCGGCGCAAATGTTGTTTATGAATTAGCGATCAGAGGCGGCCTCAAGAAGACATTCTGCGTACAAAATGGCGAAACATTTTCTCACGGCGATACTATTGAAAAAGCTATAGCCGATCTTCGATATAAAATCTCCGATAGGGACACTTCAAAGTTTGAGCACTGGAAAAACAATCTAGATCAAAAGATCACAGTCGATGAAGCGATTGCGGCTTATCGAACAATCACTGGTGCGTGTGAAATGGGAACAAAGCAATTTGTTGAATCCATAGATGTGCCGGAAAAGCTCACGCCAAGAATCGTTCTAGAAATGACCAAAGATAAATTTGGTAATGGCGATTTGGCTGAGTTTTTGAAAGGTGAATGAAATGCATTTAAATGATGAAATCAACCACGGCCTATTAGCCTCAACAATTGTCATGATGTTTGTTGTGATTTGTTTTGTTGGGTTTGTGTTTTTTAGATGATGAGGAGTTTGAGATGAGTAAACAAACATTAACTGATGGAAGTGAAGTTCCGGCGGACTACTCTCATACTGAGATAGATCCAAAAACAGGCCAACAAAAGGGATATGTTGTTTTGAGTGAAGATGAGAGGTTGAAAGGCTTTGTGCGTCCTTATCGGGATACATATATTCACAAGAATTGTGGAGCAGAGACGAAAATGAGCCGATCAATTTCTGAAACTTATGCAAGAGATCCGAAGTTTTATAACGGAACATTTTGTTGCCATTGTCGGAGCCATTTTCCTTTAGATCAATTTTTATGGAAAGGAACTCAAGATGTCGTCGGAAGTTAAAAAAGAAGAGATGAAAATTGCACTTGTTTTGGATGATTACAAAGTCCCCAATAAAGACGATTGGTGGAAGAAAAGTTTAAAATCAGCTCCTCAAATTGAACGCGACTATGATTTTGTCAGAGAAGAATCTGGGCAAGGCATTACTAAAGATACGACTATTTTCTATTGTTTTTATAAATTGAAGGATTCAAAATGACCACACTAAAACACACCTTGCCGCCAGAGGTTGAAAAGATCAGAGATGAGAATGCTACCAATCTCTCACTCGAAAGTCATCCTGTTGTTTGGGTTGAAAATAAATTGACAGGGTTTAAAACAGATCCGAATTATCCCAGTCGAAAATTTAAAGAAGAGAATTATAAAGCTGGCTTCAATGAAGGCTATCACACCGCGATTGAGGAGATGGCTGGGAAAGTTATTGAGCTTAATTGTGATTGCACTGTCGCTGAAAGATTAAGTGGACATAAGTCTGAGTGCGCCGTTCAGCAGACCTCTCTCATTTATGAGGCAAAGATCGCTAAACTTGAAGCTGAACTTGAGCTGCAAACTGAGGGCGCAATCTATCATGGTAACGAGTGCTTTAAATCAGAAGCCAAGCTCACAAAAGCGACAGAAGCGCTGAAGAATGCTGAAAAATATCTAACTTCTTGCGGATATGACAAAGCAGAAAAAGGTGATCCGGATAGACAAATGCTTGAGGACTTCCGCAAAACTCTCGCTGAAATTGGAGAGTTGAAATGAGTCAAATAGCTAGATTTTTAATTTTTATGAAATGCTTTTTTGGCGGTCACGTTTTTGAGATGACGCCCATTTATGGGCAATTAGGGACAGATATTGACCACCGACTTTGTCATTGCAGGTTTTGTGGATTTGTCTGCTTTGCTCCTGACAGATACGGCACGACTTATCAGATCAAGGACTCCAAATGAAATTCACACGCGAAATTGTAAAGCCGAAGTATGATGTTGGTGCGCAGGTTAAGTTTAAGCATAATCTTAGTTACAGCTTTGGCATCATATCTGAAATTGATATAAATTTCAGGGAAAAACAAATAATTAAATATCAAATTCACTGCGCGAACGACTGGTCTTGGCACCAAGAATCCGACATCATCGGCACTTTCACAATGGATGGGCAAGATGAATGAATTTTTATTTGCAATTGCAGCTCAATGGGAGTGCGATTCAAAAGTCTCTGAAGTATGTAACGCAGTTTATGGCGCTCGCTGGCAACATCAGCAGACCTCTCTCATCTACGAAGCAAAGATTGTGAAGCTTGAGGCCGAGATAAATGAGCTTCGAGAGATGGGTTTTCAGCTTGAGGTTAAATTTCAAAAAGCGATTGAAGAACTCAGAAGAGAATTAGGTTGGATTAGGCATATAAAAGGCAAGATTATTGCCCGCGAATCGGTGATGATTGGATTTAAGCAGGCCGAAAAAGCGCTTGCGGAAACTCTCGCAGAAATCGAAGGTGAAAAATGAGTCGAAGTGGATATTCAGATGATTATGATTCGAACTATCTTTATCTCTACCGTGGCATCGTTAACCGCGCCATTGGCGGAAAAAGAGGTCAGGCTTTCTTACAAGAACTTGCATCGGCAATGGACGCAATGAGAGAGAAGCGTCTCATAGATCATGAACTGATTAACGAAACTGGTGAGATGTGTACTATTGGCGTGGTCTGTAAAGCTCGCGGTTTGGATGTCAGCTGCGTTGCTGTCGAAGACGCTGATAGCGTCGGTAGACTTGTCGATATTGCTCGCTCAATGGCAGCTGAGATCGAATATGAAAATGATGAATGTGGACCCAGTGACGAGACGCCTGAGCAGCGCTGGATTAGAATGAGAAAATGGGTTTCAGATAATCTTAAAAGTCAGGACTCTAAATGAAGTTCACGCGCGAAATTGAAGCGCTGGGGTTGGCAATTCAAATTTTAGCCGATGATTGTCGCCAAGATGAAGACTGCGATCATTGTTTATTACGAGGCCTTCTCGCAGAAATCGAAGGTGGAAAATGAATATTGAAGTTGGTAAAATTATTGCGTGTAAATCTCCAAATGGTTATTACCGAGTCACTAAAGTTTATGAACTGCGGGGAGTTGCTGTCGTGGATCTTGTGACAAGGAATAAAAATGTTTTATTTCCACTGAAGTTCTCAGCAATACCAGTTTACATATGTCGCAATTTAACTTTTATTGAGAAATGGATTATTAAATGACATCGACTGAAAACAAATCAGCGTCGAGAGAGTGGGTTTTTACCGATGGACTGATAAGTTGGTCAAATGGGCGTGTTCACGTCATCGAAAAATCAGCTTTCGACCAGCTTCAAAAAGAGAATGAAGAATTGAAAGAAGCGATCTCGCATCTCCCAAAAGTCCCCACGCAGCCTTATGAGAAAGAATTGGCTCAACAACTCTCAGAAGCAAAGCGTGAGATTGAAAAAGCACATCGTTGGAATGATGAGAATGCCGCTCACGCGCAAAGATTTTTAGCAGAGCGCAACACTCTCAAATCTCAATGCGCCAAACTTGTCGATGCGCTGAAGTTTTATGCTTTTCAATGCGACAATGAAGTTTCATTTAGTATGGATACTGAATTTTTAGAGCCCGAAAAAAGAGCTGTGATTAAGCCATTGAATAAAATTGGCGAAGCTCATGGCGATCCAAGTATGGTGCATCAAGATCGCATGTTTACTTATGGACCGAAATTCAGAATCGGCAAACTCGCACGCCAAACCTTGGCAGAGCTGACGGAGGAGAAATGACATCGACTGAAAACAAACCAGCGCCGAGAGAATGGTTCATTCAAAAACCAATTGCGCACAATTGTCCCGTAGGGCAGTCAGGACCTTTAAATCAAATAGGCGCAGTTTTTCAGGTCTTTAGGCCGACGGTGGCACTGCAAGGACATGAATGGGTTCACGTCGTCGAAATGTCTGCGCTTGTGGAGTGTCAAGAGAAGCTCAAAACTGCGAATGAGTTGATTGGGGAGCTGAAAAAGACGCTAGATTGGTATGCTTGCATCCATTGGCCTGATTGCTCATTGGCCTACAGAAGCGATTGTGACTGCGGACTTCCTGACATGGCATCTAGAGCATTCGACAATATCAAAGAATATGAGGAAGTAAAATGATTGATCCAGACTATTTAAACCACGTTCTTGCTGAAGATGTTCTTTCGACAAAGCGTGAATTTGTTGGACTTAAGTTATCAAAAGAGATTATTAAAAGAATCGAAAAAGAAGCACATAAGCGAGGAATCAAGAAAACTCAGATGATTCGCCTAGCACTTCATCAAATGTTTGGAGGTAAGTAATGGAAACAGATATAAAGGTTTTAAGCATTAATGGGATTGATTATGTTCCGAAATCATCGGTTCAAGCGACTCAACCAAATGGCCCGACAAAAATTGTTGTGCTTCAGCGTGGATGGGTTATGGTCGGTAAGCTTGAGAGAAATGGATCTGAGTGTAAGCTTCATCATGCCTCTGTCATTAGATCATGGGGCACAACTAAAGGTCTCGGTGAGATCGCCTCTGAGGGTCCCAAGTCATCAACAAAACTAGATCCTTGTGGAGGCGTTGTTGAATTTGATTATTTAACCGTCGTCTGTGCGATTGCTTGTGAGGAATCAAAATGGGCGAAGCATCTTTAAAAAGAACAATTAATTTTGAAGAGTCCAAGGCCAGTTTTGGCAATGGCTATGGCAATGGCGATGGCGATGGCTATGGCAATGGCAATGGCGATGGCAATGGCTATGGCAATGGCTATGGCAATGGCTATGGCGATGGCAATGGCGATGGCTGGTAATTAAATAATTTTAACGAGGTAAGTAATGGAACACATATTTTGGATGATTATTGGCGCCGCATTTACAATAGTCATAGCACTTATTTTTATTATTGTTAAATGTGTGCTTACTGAATTGATCTCAAATCTTATTCATAAGAAAACTCTCTATTTGAGAGAGATGCATACAGAAGAAATTGATAAGCTGTATTGTAAAGTTTTAAGGCTTGAGAAAGCAATAGCCGCGGAACAAGGAAAGAAAGCCAAAAAATGAGCAATGAAGCAATGACTATGTTTACTCTAGGATTTGTAACTGCTTTATTTCTATCGACGGCTTTATACGCCCAACACGTTAGAGCCACAGGAGACTTCTGTCCTGGTGATTATAGCTTTGAATCCAAATAAGCATCGGTAGATCGTTCTGTATAAGCTTCTGCCTGAAGCTCTGCTAGATTCATTGCATAGTCTATTTCTGAATCAATAATGGCCTGCTCTGTCGCTTTGTAAAGAGTAGAATAAAGCGTCTCTCTTGCCTCAATTTCTTTGGTCTGGTCGATCCAGTCTTTGTATCCTTCAACATCGCACCAAACGCAGATTGCTGTGATTGTGATCTCACAGCTTGAATCAAACTCAGCTTCAACAAGGAAGTTCCAGTCAGCTTTGTTTCCGTTGGCATCGAAATAAAATGATCTTTTGTGTGGCATGTGATCTCCTATATCTTACCCATATTCAAGTCATGTGCCGCATGAGCTCCATTAGATAAGTTTTTAAAATGAAATTCGTCAGCAGGTGGCAATTCTTGCTGGCACTCGATCATAAGTTTGACATGTTCATACATAAGAGTCGGGATGTCCTCTAAGAATGTATCAAGCATTGCACCATGACCTAATTCACGCGCAGTCTTAATTGCCGATACTGAATGAATGATCTCGCTATGAAGCTTTTCAAATCTTATCAATATATCCATAAAACCTCCAGGTGAGGCCTTATAAATCATTTATGATCTTAAGTGAAAATCAAAACAATGAGAGTGAATTATTTGCAGTGAGAAGAGTACCAATCCTTAGCAGGACCAAGATCACTTGGATTGATACTGATATATCCATCACACTGAGATGAAGGCATGGAGCTCACAAAGATGAATTTACCGTCAATGGTATCAGGCACCTTCCATTTATTACAAAGCCCCGCTTTTAAGTCTTGAATATATACGAATTGAATCGGTTGATGAGTACAGGCCGTCAACGAGAGACTAAGAATTAAGCAGCTTATCTTCAGCATTTTTCTTATCCTCTGGCGTAGCATTGGGGTCTGCTATGACTTTTTTGTAATCGGAAGCTTGCTGCTCTTCAACAACCATTTTTTCGTGTTTAGCCCATAATGAACTCAGCCAAGATATAAAATCTTTAACGAGATCAAGAGAGATCTTCTCCAAAAGCGGCGCTAATAAAGCAACAAGCCATCCCCACATAATTATAGACCTGCGATAATAGCTTGAACTTTGGCGTCCAAGATTGCTTTCACTTGTGGCTCAAGAGCCAACAATCCAGCAGATACTAATGCACCATAAGGCGCAGGGATCTTAGCAACTTCTGCTTGAACAAGGGCAATTAATTCACCCTCTTGAAATACCAATTCATCGGCAACAATCTTTTTTTCTGCATCTGTCAAAGCCATATAACACTCCTTGTTTAGTTATCGTTTTGATTTCAAAGCTTTAAGCATTAATTCCATATCTTTTTCATAATCCTCAGGACTTGGAATCTCTTCAGGCTCTTTCAGAGACCCTGAATCATTGTCCTCAAAATCCATGTCATCACTAACCATGCCACCTTCGCTGTATTTTCTTGCATGAGCATAGGAAGCAGCGACCGCTTGTTTTGGATCATGTCCAGCAGCAATCATCTCATCAATGTTTTTTTGAATCACTTCTTTTGATTTTCCCTTATGCAAAGGCATCTTAAGCTCCTATTGTGTTTACGTTAGCTGATAATGTTCCTGTGCCACCTGATTTTGTGAAAACAACCCTTAACCATTTGTAACAAGAATCAAACTTTGCAATTCCAAAAGCGCCAGCGGTTCCAGTGATCGAAACAGTTGCGGAAGGAACATCAATCCAATTTGTTGGTCCAACTTGTTCATTCACAATATCGTTTGAGAATTGAACTTTGACAGTGCCAGCAATAGTAGAAGTTGCGACCGCTTGAACTGAAACATATAAAACATTTGTGGCAACAATCGCAGCACTATTTGTACTTGCAGTAACTGCATTTAAAACTTGTTCTAATGATGGTCTCATTTTTCACCTACTTGTTTAAACTCTTTTTAACTTCTTCAATCAAGGCATCGATCTTCTCTTGTCGCTTCCTTTTGTATTCCGCTTGCGCAATAAATCCTCGAATGATTCCAACGAAGATCAGTGTCATCATTCCAACAATCAGCACACTAATCATTTTGCTGCCCCAGCAATAGCATCAATTCTTGTATGCGCTCTCACTGCACAATCCTTTGCGTCTTTAATCCCAGCTCTTGTTTCAGCCACGAACATGCCGCCTTTGAAAATGAAAACGAAGAATGAAATAACGCTTGCGACGTTCGATAGAATAAGAACTCCGACTCCGATGTAGACTGACGTTGGTAGTGACTCCATCACTGGCACCCGCAGCTTAAAAATCCGTTTGAGTTTGCAACGGAGTTTGAACCCGTTGGTGCCGTTGTAAATGTAAAGGCGATGGCCGTCGGTGCCGCTGCTGCTTCCATGACTCCGAAGCCTGTTCCCGATATATTGCACATTCCAGAACAAAAAAGATTTCCAACTAGGCATATACCCGCCGGAGCGTTTACTTTGTACGTTCCGGTTGATTGAAAAGTAACCGTCGCTCCGGAATAAGTGGAGCTAGATGCGCAGGTTCCTGACGTACAATTATTTGCGACTGGATTCGTACCACTTCCCCAATATGCAATAAAAAATGTTTTCATCATTGGGGCTTGTGAGTCCGGCTGCACAACATTCCCAGTCAATACAGGCGAGGGGAATCCTTGAGTGAGTTGAATGACGGACCAATTTACATTATCGAATAATGTGATAGGACCGGCGGCGGAAGCACCTTGTAAAATAAAATTTATATTCGTTGAAATAGAGTTCACTACTTTTGTTGCACACAAAGTCATGTTGCTATAATCCGCCGATCCAGCGGTGAAGAAGTTCGCTCCAGTTTGAAGAACAGTAGAGGCTTCATCGATCATTCTCATCTTTTGATAGTTAGCTTGATTTCCGTAAAAAGTTGCGGTTGCACATACGAAATATATACCAGCACTTGTGGGCGTGCATTGCAGACCTGCGCCCGATGAGGTGTTTGTACACGTCATATTTGACGGGTTAATCGGCGCAATTGCCGGAGTTGTCACAGTGAAACCAGTATAACTAGAACTCGTCAGCGTCGCCGAAGCGTAGCTCGTTGCTCCACTCCAGCTTTGCAAACTCGTCTGTGCGCTAATCGCATTTTGTGCCGACCAGCCAGCAATGGGGACTCGAAATTGAAGTGAGACAATCGAGCCAGTGCCAGCAATAACACTGGCGTTAATTGGTACACCTGCGGCAGTTGTCGAGCTTTGATGTCCGGCATTGACCCCAGTTGAAGAGGGTTGGCAAAGGACTGATTCTTTAAAATATGTGGTACTAAATTGATTGGATACTGTTAAATCGCCACAAACTTGATTGGCTGCAATAGCTGATGAGGTTGTCAGCCCTGATGGAATACCGATAACGGCATTGACCGCAGTAGGTGTTCCACTCGTGAATGTACATTGCTCTAAGAGATCGGCACCATCTCTTCGCCAATTACAATTCACATTGCTGACAGTTCCAAAGCCGGTGATTGTTGGAGTGTATGCGGCCCAATCACTATTCGGATTTAGCGAAAAGACATTTGTGTTAGGCCCCACATAACAATCATCAACCTGCACGACAGCATTTGGAGTGTTGTCAGTAATTCGTAATTGAAGTGGTGAGAAACTGGGGAAAACAAAAGTCCCCCCATAATATCTTCCTGCGGCGGTGGATGAGGACCTGATTGGAATGGAGAATGTCTGTGATGTGGCGACAGGAGTACCTCCCGTGTCAGTAATAGACATTGTAAAGGTCGTCGCTACACTGCTCGTTGAATCAGTTCTGACACGGCAGTAGTACGCGCCGTTAAGACCGTTAAGTCCGCCGCCGGAAACAGTTAACGACGGTAAACTTGGACTAATCGCAGTGAGCCCTCCGCTCGCACCATCAGTCATAAGCATGGACTGTTTTTCTAAGAGCGGATCAGTTGTTGTATTAGCGACCGACGCCCCAGCACCACCACCGCTCGAGGTCCATCCTAGGGTTGCAGCTTCAAACTGAGGGTTTTTAAGTAGATTCTCATACCCAGTCTCAACCCTAGAATTGATGCCCGAGACTTGAGTCGTCTGTAAAAAAGGTGCCAAGAAATTAAATGTCGTTGGTTTAGAGGTCGTCGATAGAGCGCCGCTAAGTGTTGTTGGAGGAAGTCCTGCGAAGGCCGTTACTGAGAAAAGAAAAGCAAGCATAAATTTAATCATAAAATCTCCTAAGCTGAAAGAACCCAAACGACCTGCACGTTCTGTGTGCCAGAGTTTGCAATGACTGAAATGTTAACTGACGCCGGAATATATCCAGAGTCTTGTCCAGGTTGTAAAAGCATCCCGACTGTGCTTGATGCCGCTACCCCAATTGCAAACCTGATCCAGTCAGGAGTCGCAGCGGTCCCATCATTTTGCACGATAAAGCCAACAGCATTTGCAGGCTTCGTGATCGTCGCAACAGTTGAGGTCGCCTGAAGAACAGTAGAGCCATTGACGTTCACAGCAGGAGTGACGGGAATGGCTGACTGATTACTTGCAATCGCAACCGGAATGCTTGAAGCCATTAACGCTTGACCCAGTGCTGGAATCTTAGCAAGCAAGCTTGTCCAGTTCTGAAGTCCTCGCTTAATGAAAGCAATGACTGAGAACGCGCCTGTGTCCGTTGTCGCTGCTGTATCTGCTTTAGCTCCAAGGTTCGTATCTAAGTCGCCTGTTGAGGTAACGATAGAATTAAAGCTTGTCTGAGCAGTCGCTTGATTAGCCGCCGTCGCAACGCCTGTCGTGTTTGTCGCAATCGTCGAAAGCGAGGTATTACCTGTCGTTTGAAGCGCTGAAGTCGCAGCTCCACTAGGTAGTGGTAAGCTTGCAACAGTTGTCGGAATAGCCGACTGATCTGAAGCAATGGCTACTGGCACACTTGCGGCCATGAGAGCTTGCCCCTGCGATGGGACTTTCGTGTTCAAAGCAGCAAGTGTTGTCTGCGTCGCAAGACCTGTCGTGTTCGTTACGATAGTGTCAAGGTCAGACTTTGAAGCAGCAGCAGTAACTTCAGTTGCAAGACCTGTCGTGTTTGTCGCTATCGTATCAAGGTCTGATTTAACTAGAAGCTGTGTGGCTTCAAGAGAAATGCCTGTCGTGTTGGTTTTAATGGTGTCGAGATCTGCAATTTCAAGCACCTGATTTGCAGCAGTTGCATAGTCAGCAGGCAAACCACTAGCTCCATATTGAATAACAGGAAGTGGAGTTGAATTAGAAGGTGTGACTGTATCAATGTTAACAACAGTCGAAGCGCCATTGGTTTCATACTCAAGAGGGCCAGAGTTCACGGTGACAGGATTAATGGGCCAGTTGAATTCTCTTTGTAATCCCATTAGCTGCCGATCCTTTTTGAAGCAAACGTCACTGAGATATTTCCAGTCCCTGAAGCATTAGTGTATGAGAAATAAAGACCAACAAAAGGAAGTTGAGTCATATTCACTAATATGCCAGCGGCCTGAATGGTTGGATCTAGAGAAATTGAAGCTCCGAAATCAAGCTCATTCCAATTGCTCGCAGTCGGTGTGTTGTTCACGCCAAACAAATCATTCGTCGCAAAGACTTTAAATGTCCCCGCTAATGTACCTGTCCAGTTAATCACTAGACCTGCGTTGTCTTGGTATTTAACAGATGTTGGAGTTAATATGGAGCTTGGATCAGTTGTGCCATCAACGGCATCGAAAATAACTTTGCGACTTACTTCTTTAGACATCTTTGTCCCCTATGGCGTGTAGTTAAGAGCGGGATCTCCACTCATGGTCTCTACTTATATGTAAATTGTATCGTTAAGCCTCATCAGTCACGTCGCTTCGATATGTTTTAGTCTTGTAATTATTAGCAATATTTAACTGTTTAAGTCCTGCAGCTGTTGACCTTGGACGTTTCGCTGGAGCATTAGAGCCGCTGGCTTGTTGTGGTCCTGCAAAAGTTGTCTGGTTCGCCATGCGTACGGATTGCATCATGCTTTGATCAAGTGGTTGTCCAAGGAATAAAGCAATTCCTTGCTTTGTGTGATAAGGAAGTTTCTTTGCGGTATCAGGATTCGCAAAAGTTAAGAGCTGTTTTTTCATATCTTGATACATCTCAGGATGAGTCGCTTGGAGCGCATGAATCTGATCAAGTGTTACCGTTCCATGTTTTACAAAATGAAGCGTTGAGACTGGATCATTTACGATGTCATAAATACGATTAAACTTCTGTTTCTGTGCCTCTGGAGTCTTCATCTTAGGTGACAAAGGAAGATTGTTCTCATTTGTCTTTGGTCTCACAGAGTTTAAATACTGCACAGATGAAGCAAGTGATGTTGCAATCCCTTGAGAAATATTAGGCAGATTTTGATGAAGAGAATCAATGTGCATGGATGTTTGATTGGAGAGCGCATCTGGATCTTGCGATAATTCTTTTATTTTCTCAACTCTTTGATCATAGGAGTGAGTTCCAAGAACAGCAGGAGCAACAATGGCCCCACCGATTCCAAGCACTGATTTCACAGCATCAGTTGTGCGCCTTGCAGTTTGATTAGCCATTTTTTGAGCAGCTCGCAAAGCATTGTACTTTTGAGATAACGCCATTCCTTCAGCGACAGGATTTGGTCTATATTCTACAGGCAAGTTTGCAAGATGCTTGATGTAAGCGCTGATTCCAAAATCTCTGGCGTTTGATATTGCCGCACCCGTTGGCGATTCAAAGAATGATCTTGCAGCAGACATTCCAGACGTTCCAGAAGGATTAAAGTTTTTAGGCAAACCATGATTTAAGAAGGTTTCTGCATGTTGAAGTTTCTGAAGTTCATCAGGAGCAAAGATTGCTTTTTGGATCTCTGGCTCCATTTTATTAAAGGCCGTAAAGAATTTCCTTGGACTAAATTCTCCTTCTTTCATTGCGGCTTCGCGAAGTGCTGATTTCTGATATTCTTTTATAACAGCAGCTTCCTCAGGAAAGTTCTTCTCTAAGAAGGAGTACATCCCAGCATATTTCTTTTGGCCTAATCTATTAGCCACATCCTCAGGTTCTAAACGATTAGTGATAAAATCAATGGCGTCTTTTGCGCCGCCTACTTTGCCTTTCCCAAGCCATTCAGACAATTCAGTGAGGTTTTTTCTAAAAGGAGTATATTGGGCATCAGCGGCGTCAATGTTTTTAACGAGAGATTGAAGCTGTTCAACTTTTGGTCCCCAGATAGAGGCTTCTTCTGGATTTGTCATATCTACTTTTGATGCAAAATCAGAAGCATAGTTTTTAATTGTTCTTTGCTCCCATTGATCAAGCTTGTCTCTAACGATGCCAATGATTCTTTTTTCAGCAGGAGACGAAGAGGCTCCAGAAATCCTACTATTCAGTCCAGATTGATAGCCTCTGAGATCATCAACAGTCTTAAGATCACCGATTTCATCAGCAATTTGAGATGCTAGTTTTGCAGCGGGAGAATGTTTACCAATGGATGGATCGCTGACAAATTCTTCTATGTTTCGAGCAATTGCGGGAGCTGAGCTTTCTTTTAAAGGAATTGTCTGCGCCACATCTTTAATTGCGGAATAGAGTTCATCAAAAGGTTTTGCTTGATCTGCAATTTTTGCCGACAAAGATCCTTGAAGTGTGCTCCCTAATTGTGCCTTGCTAAGTTCAGCATCTGGTAAAGTGCTTTCGGTGGCATCTTTGACAGCTTGAAAACCAGCATCATAAACAGCCTTTTTTGCTTCGCCCGCATAAGTCGGAGCACCGTTCACAAGAGAATCTGTTAGCTTTTGCACGTAAGGATCAGAAGAAAAACTAGCCTCTGTGGTCGGAGCGCCGATTGCCTGAGCTGCTTTTAAAATCTCAGGAGCATTTTCTTTAAGCCCTGCTTCTTGAGCTACCGCCTCAGCAGTCTTTGCTTCTTGATTAGCAGATGCCGCATCTCCTGCAAGACCTTCAGCAATAGATCCTTTGATGTTTCCAAACTTACCAGCGATTCCTTTAAGTCCTTGTCCTAAAGCCCCAGCGCCAACTCCAAGAGCCGCACCCATGCCAACATCTGCTAGGATATGTTGAGCGTTTAGGTTGCCATCGCCAAGAGCCGCATCAGAGACAGCGTTACCGGCTCCGAAGATAGCACCTTCTGCTCCAGTCGCCGCAAGCGTTCCGGCAAGCCCAGCTTCTTCAGGAGCGGCAATGCCTCCAGTGAGACCAACAAGGCCAGCGCCGCCAAGCATAGTGCCAACAGTTGAGGTCACAGGGTTTGCTTGCATACGACCACGCATGGCTTCAGGAGTGCTTATTCCTAAGCCTCTTTCAGCAACGTCACTAGCCCCTAGAGTTAAACCACGAGCAGCGCCTTCAAGACCGGCAATCGCTTGTTGACCAAGACTTCCGTATTTATCCGAGTCAAGCTCAACGGCATTATCTGGAATAACATCCGCCTGCGTGGGTTGAGCAGGAGGTGACGCCGCCGCCGGTTGTGGATCTAGTTGAACTTCGTTTGCAGGAATAGCATCCATTATCTATACACCCATTGTCCATTTCTCATGATGACAGGTTTACCTTGATATGTTCCAGTAGCACCCTCTTGAGATAAACTTGCCGCTGGAGCAGGGTTTAATAAACCATATCTTTTAAGCGTTGAAGCTCCTGCCTCTTCAGCATTGAAATAACCAAGACCTTTGTTGAATTTGATATTTGTTGTGTCCTGACCAACATCTGTTTTAGATGGAAACATCCCTTTAACAATCTGTTGAGACTCTTCAAGATTAAATCTTCCAGCCGATTGTTTTGCAATTTTTGCAGCTAAAGCATTAATCAAGCCTTCCCTTTGATTAGGACTTAATGCTCCTGCAGCAGTCATGCTAGACAATTTCTTAAATGAGTCAACATACTCACTTCTTAAAGCTCTAACTGCTTCGACATCATTAGCTTCTTTAGTCGCCGCTGTTACATCAGCAGGATTCATAATCCCAGCTCTTTGCATAGCATTGAACTTGTTATAATTAACTGCTCCAGAACTAAGACCACCGGATGGTCCAGAGCCACCAGAAGACAGAAGCATACGATTATTTATTTTCTTTTGCTCAATATCATTGATTGCTTGTTGAAGATTCATTCTTGCCTGTGTATTTTGAATATTTCCAGCAGACATAGCCATCTTTGCTTGTACGCCCGTTAAAAGCTGATTCTGTGTTGCAATATTTGCTTGCATATCGCTTTGCATATTCTCTCTGTTCATTCTCCAAAGATTCATGGCTTTTGATTGGTCATTTTTCTGCGCTTCAATATCATTAGCAACGGCGCGATTAATATTTTCCATTGCCATATTAGTTCCATGTGCGCCAGCACCAAGGCCGCTTAAGATGATTCCTATTGATGATAAAATTTTAGATCCAGTGCTTTGATTTTTAAAATATCTGTTTGGATCAATCTGAGAATTTGCAAACTGCTTGGCAAAAGCATCGTCTTTTTGTTTATATTCATCAGCAATCTGCTCCGGCGTTTTCATTTGCGACTGCTTATTAATAAAATCTTGATAAGCCTGCTGTGCTTGCAGACTAGATTGATCTATGTTTTTAGATAATCCTTGAAGTTGCTGCTGCTCTTTATCAAATAAAGAGTTTTGACTTTGACCAAATTGGTCTAGTGGATTTGCCGGTTGTGATGATTGAGGATTCGCTGCAGCAGCTTGCTGAGATTGTTGCTCCGGAGGAGCGGCCTGTGGAGCTTGTTGAGGAGCTGCGCCTTTACCACCTTGTCCAGATGGATCAATAATACCTGAGGTAACAGCAGCATTGCCAATGGAGCTAACAGCTTGTCCGATGGCCTGAGCTGGAGGAAGTCCTGCGTGTTGTAAAACAGTGTTTACACCTTGTTCAAATAAGCTTGGACCTGAATCTTCAGGAGCCTGTGGTGCCTTACTTTCAGGCACATTGTTAGGATCTCCAACATTGATATTCACTGAAGGAGTTACTTGTTGTTGAGAACTGTTATCAGTTGGCTTTAATGAGTCAGGAGTTTGAACATCCCCGCCATTATCGAAATGCTGAACTTCACCACCTTTGGAAAGCTTCTGAACCATCGCCAACGCCTTAGGAGACATACTGCTTTTCATAAAAGTAAAAGATCTACCGCTTGGATGCTCGACATGATAAGAGTCTTCAGATTCAGATTTAATTTTAAAGTCTTTTAATTCCATCTATGCTCCCTTCCTAGAAGAGATTGCTTTTTTCAAAGCGTCTTTAAAGTCACCTTGAGGGTTTTTGCTATCAGCCTGTTTCTCTTTTAGTTTTGATGCCACAAAGTCAGCCGCTGCTTGAGCTGGATCTTTTGATTCCATGATTGATCTTGGAATTACTAATTCTCCAGGAGACAACATCGTCTTCACAGTGTCGTTAACAGGTGAGTCTCCTTTGACTTTTGCTTTGCCAGGAACTTTACCGCCGTCAGACTTTAATTGTGTTGTTCCTTTTTGCTCAAAAGCTTGAGGATGATAAATCTTTGCAGCTAAGTGCAGATGACTTGGAATGGGACCACCTTTATAAGCCAAAGCAACAGCAGGACCAGCCTCACTTACCGCTCCGCTCAATGCATCTAATCCACCAGCTCCTCCAGCAGCGTCAGCGCCGCCAGCTCCGCCCGCATCCATAGGACCACCAGCCATTGAAGGAGAGATAGAAGACGTTGGACTATTTCCACCAATCTTAATCGGAGTCATTCCGTTCCCATAAACACTAACGCCAGCGTTTTGCAGCATCTGGTTTGCGATATTGGCACTTGAGTTTGATTGTCCAAAGTTTCCAGACTTAAATGGTTGACCAGCGACAGCGCCCCCAGAGCTAAGTTTTTCAATAAAGCCGCCGTGAGCTTTTCCTCCAGCTAATCCACCTAAGCTATTCAATAAACCGCTTGCTGTGTTCTGAGTTGCCGCTGCATTTTGCGCAGAAGTCCCAGCATTAATTCCCTGAGATCCAAGAGACGATTGATTAGCTAGCTGACCGCTTGTTGAAATGTTCTGAAGATTCTCATTAGCTTGCTGGCCGTAGAGATTTCCGAGTTGTTGTTGCGCTCCGAGCTGTTGTTGCGCTCCAAGGATTGCCCCTTGTCCAGCCGCCTGCTGGTTTGCTGCCTGAGCATTTTGAGAAGCTTGTCTAATCGCTAACGCTGGATTAATTCCTTTTTGTGAGGCAATCATTCCCGTGTTTTGTTGAATATTCTGATTCGTTGCTTGATTCAGCATCGCTTGAGCAGGATTAGGGCCTTGTCCTTGAGACTGAGCAAGTAACGCTTGAGCAAGAGCGTTTTGATTATTTTGCACTCCGCCAAGACCTTGTTGAGATTGTGAAATCTGGTTATTGAGAGATCCAATATCCATAGGATTATTAGCTTGATACTCATTCTGAGGAGTAAATCCTTTAGCAATCCCATTTGTTATTCCACCCAAAGATCCGACAGCGTTGCCGATTCCAGAAAATACATCTCCCATTATAACTCCTTCATGAAATGCACAAAGTTTCCAGCGAAACTATAGTTGTGCTTCTGTGCCATCTCTTGAATGGCCGCAATATTGCTATTCGCTAACAGCATTTTAATTCCAGCCTCTTTGGCCGATAGTTCTAAGTCCTCAACGATTAAATCAAAAGCGTCTGCTCTGTCTTCTTTGCTAGCCTCTGGATTAGAGATAAAGAAATCCATGATGGCACATTGATTGTTCATCTTTAATAAAAACCCACAGGCGACATCTGGAACAATGACTCCCGTTGGAGGAAAAGACCAAACAGGAGGCACCGGAACATATCTCAATGAACACCATTTGGAGATCATGTGGTAATCGTCTGGATAATAGTCTCTCACATCCATTAGAATGATTTCTCCGCTGGTAAATTGTTGTAAAGTCCGGCCTTCACTCCAACTCGAAAAGCCATTGATGACAAGGAGAATCCTTCTCCGATAGTGCCTGACTGAGTTTCAGTAAGCTCAATCTGCATGGACTGACATTTCTGTACTTTCAAATTCACTCGAAAAGAGTAAAGCCCTGGATCTGTTAGAACTGGAATGACTATTGTTTCAGCAATTGTTGTTGAGAAATCGACGTAGATATTAATATTTAAAGTGTGTGGTGACTTGTAACTGCCTAAGATCTGAAGCTCCCAGACTCTCTGAAATCCTTCAATCCCTGCAAAGCTTAACCAACCTGTTTTAAATCCAAGTGGAATCAGTGAGCCGTTATCGGTAAACACCCCAGGAGTTTGTTCAAACTCTAATCCATCCGATTGAATGTAAATGAGATCATTCTCAAAGATGCATGAATCAACAGCACCTGAGGCATAAATATCAGTTTCCCATTGGTTCACATAATAGTCATAAACCAGGTTAGTCCCATTACTTAAAGTAAAGATTGCTCTATTTGAGTTCTCAAATAATTGAGCAGAGGTTACTTGATAAGAGTTAAATTCTCTCACATCTGCGCCGATGTATCTTTCCTGAAATGACCGATCTAATAACCAGATTCCCTTTAAAGGATCTTGATAAACAAGACCTATCGGAAGCTCTAAGATAGACGCTTGATTCGTGCATCCTGTGGTTCCAGCAATCCTAATTGCTTCAGTGAAGTCATCATTCAACCCATTAGGGCTTGGACCATCACCGACAACATAGAATTTATTCGTTGGACCAAAGATAATAATCTTGTCGTCCATCGTTCCAATCGCACTAAGCCTGCCTATCTTCTGATCGACATTCTGATTAAACAACAAAGAACTAAACTCAACAGGGACTCCAGGTAAAGCCTGTTTAGAATATCCAAACTGAAAGGGATTCTCAGGCGATAAGTAAAGAGCCCTGTTCTTAAATGAAACTAAGGCTGAAATGGCAGGAGGAGAGATGTTGTCGACCTCACCGCCTGTTGTGTAAAGCTGCTCATTACCGACAATCGCCTCATCGGGAAGTGTGTCAGTGATGGCAACAAAGTCAGATGTTGGATCATTGTATGTAAGGCTTGTTAGGCTTGAAACTCTATAGAAAATAGTTTGATTGTTTTGCGTTCGGTAAAGAACGACAGACACATCAGATTTTGCGGTTTGTCTTAGGCAAGGAATATTAACTAGCACCGAGCAAACATCTTTTGTTGAGAACGTATCGCCTGCATGACTTGCAGTTGCAATATTATTAACTGTGATTGTTCCTGTCGTTGAGGTCGCTTGTGAAATGCTTGTGATGTAAGTTCCTGCTGGAAAAGTGGAGGCATTAGTCGTATCTGTAAAGATCTGTCCAACAAAATAATTAGACCACGCACCGACTGTCACTGATGAAATCACGTTTGTATTAATTGTTGTCGTGCCTGTAAATGTGACAGCACTCAGAGATGAAGCTGCTGGCAACTGAACTGTTAAAGCAGGGCTTGGAGCTGAACGATTTAATTGTCCTTGGTTATCCACCCATTCATAAAGTGCAATGTATTGAATCTGATTAAGAGTTGTTCCCGTGTTAAGGCTTGAGCCAATCCCACCAGCACTTGTGTAAAACGTCTGAGACAAATTCTCTGGATAAATGTGAAAACCCTGCTCAACAATATTAGCCCCATCATAAGCCCAGCATTGACCACTTGCTAAGAGAAGATTATTGGCAATGTTTAACTTTGAAGGAGCGTGAGAAACATTAAAATCAATCGTTGCTTCAAGCACTCCAGTATTAAAGAAGATGTTTCCATTTTGAGATGAAACATCATCTTGAAAGAGATAAGGAAATGCAAACTTCGTTGCTGAAATTGCTGTCACCTCTGGCAGGACTCCGTAAAGATAATATTGTCCAGCGTTGAGCGGCGCTAGTTTCATTATGATTTGTCCAGAACCATTAATCAGAAAATATGTGGGCTCTTGAGATGTCAAAACTGTATCGCTAGAACTTGTTGATATTTTATTTAGTAAATATTCTCCAGCATAGACGACGAGAAAATAGGTGACGCTATTGTAAGTAAATAGCTTACTTGCAAGTCCCACTCCTCGCATGACAATCGATGCTGTGCCAACAGTTCCAGTGAGTGTCAGAGTGTTCTTTTTAATCATGTGGGAGGTGTCATTGCCTGAGTTTGTCGCATCAGCAGCAAGGGCTTCGTAATAGATTGTTGCCGTTGTTCCACTCACTGAGGCCGTCAGCGTAAAGAATCCATAAGATGAATCAATGGCTGTGTGAGCTAAAAGAACTGTTGTTAAGGCTCCGTCAACAATAAACCCATTCGTTGTTCCAGCGCTGAGAAGTGTTGAATAAAACACCCAAACATTGCCAGAGCCATCACCACACAAAGTAATATTATTAACAGTGCCAGCAACAGTCACATCATAAGCACTTGATAAAACTAAACCAGAGCTTAGAGATTTCAATGAAATGTGTGAGATCGCTGATTTATAGGCAAAGTAAATAGAGCCATTAATTAAAGCAGCATTGAAGTTTTGAAAGGTGGTCGTTGCAATCGTTACTTCAGCGCCCAAAGTTGTTGGAGTCGCGGTTGAAATTGCACGATATACAAGTTTTGTTCCAGAACTTTGCCAGTAGGAAATGATAAAATAGTTTCCGATAATAAGAGTTCTGGCAAGTGGTGCTCCGGAGTCAATCAAAGCGTTATTAACAATGACTGATCCAGTTGTCGAATCAACAACCGAGTATCTAATTCCACCCGTTGAGTCAGACCATGTATAACATTTAAGTCCAGTGACTGAGTCATAAGCAAGACTTGGAAGATTCTGGCTACCTGAGTTTCTAATCACAGACGTGACAGACAAATCAACAGGCACCATGGGACCGCGGTTAATCTGCTCACCAAGATCTTTCGAGTAACTATAAAGATTAGTTCCATCAAGAGCTACAAGCTCATTTTGATAATTTGAGACGCCAACGCCTTTAGAGATTGATCCACCACCTAAGATGGAGGCTGGAATTGCAGTTGTGCCATCACGCTTTTTGATCTCTTTTAAAGTGCTAAAGCTTGCATTATTTAAGGTAAGCATCTTGCCAGGGATGACCTGCTTATCATCGGTCTTAGTATCTAGACCTAGAGAGAATGAGATTGGAACATTCTGAGGTTGTAAGGCCATGTGACTCCAATTTAAAAACAGTAAAGATCAATCGAAACAACAGCATCACTAACGAGAATCAGCGTGAGAGACGGATTAGGATTTGAGTCCTGATTGTCGTAAATCCCTGCTGCACTTCTTTTTCTAACGATGCTCCATCCTTGGAGCGGCTTTCCCAATCCATGGTTTACAACATTTGATCCAATTAATAGCTGCACCTTCGTGGTCAGCGTTCCTTGAGTCTGAGGGTTGGTTAGAATCGGATTTAAAGCTTGAGCAATAAACTGCTGAAGCTGATTGATCTCTCGACTCTCGGTCTGCATCTTTGGAATTGAAACCACTTGCTACCACCCTAGACCCGAGTTACCACCGTAACCATCAGAATCTCCCCATGAGAAATTCCTCATTCGTGAATCTGACACAGTTGCAGGTTCTGAAATGTCTCTATTCGTTGCCGCTTCTTCTAAGTTTTGTTTAATAAATTGAATCTCAACATCAATTTCTGAAACGTCTTGCTCTTGCTTCAGCATTGCTTTTCTTGCAGCACTTAAGATCACATAGTCTTCATAACCAGAAATCCCATCAAGAATATCAGTATCAGCCATAAGCACTTTTGGTCGTGGCGCGTACCAGATCCGAATTGTCTGTCCGCCTTGAGTCTGTGGAACAAGTTCTAAATAATTGCCAGTGAATCGGTAACGAATATTTGTGATGCCGTAGAACGTGTAAACATTTGGAAAGTTCCATAAGTTCTGTTGAATCTTGTTATACCGCCTCAGCGTCACCCAAGAGTTAACATCTGAAGGATTCAAAGCTACTTCAACCAGTGTGGCTTTATAAAAGTCAGCAGGTAAAGGATAGAGCTGTGATGATCCATCAGTCGTAATTGTATAAGTAGATGACGAGTAATACTCATCTTCAAAGTGCTGAATGAGGAAGTTATACAAGTCCTTGTATGAGTTTGAGATATAAGAGTTCCATTCAGGTAAAGAAATGAACTGAGAATTGGCAAGATCAGCTCGAAGTGTCGCCATGAGCCTGATCCACTGAAGAGAGTTCTGTCCAATCGGAGCAGGAACAATATTCTGTGCGGCTGTATAAGCACTTGTGCCACTCACATTTGAGGCAGCAACTTGATAATAATACTTTGTGGCAGAGACAACGCCTGTCGGGTTTGTCGTCGCATCGTAAGTGTCATCTAGATAATAATTATGAAGTGGTGTGCCAGTGAGTGTTGCAACAGTTGAGAACGTAATGCCATCGAGAGAGCGTTGAACAAAATAAGTCGTAGCATCTGAGATCTGATCCCAAGAGAGATAATTACTAACCTGTCCTGTTTGGACATTAAAGTTCGTTGGAGTTATAGGAATTGCCAAGCGACACCTCCTTTAAACTTTTTCGCCGTCTCTAGGATCTTCTTTTGAGTCTGCAACTGAATGAATATCCATAAAGTTCGACAATGCTTGCATAAGTTTATCAGCAGACTTCTCGTGAAAAGCAGAGATCATGTCTTGAGCAGCGAGATGCTTACCGTCAGGCATCCCGTCCTCATCTTTCACAATCTCTGGCTTCATAGGAGAAGGAGCCATTGTCATTGGCCCCCCGTTTGCTCCACGCTTTTGCATAATCGTTTGCATCGCTCTTTTTTTATCAAACATGATCATGATTATTCCCCTTGAACTGTAATTCTTGATCCTGAGAAGTAAAACTCCAAGTGAATCACCGATCCAGCAGTCGGAGCCACAGGGATTGGAGTTGTGTCAGAAGAGCTTGTTGGGCCTAAGATTTGGAACATCATATAAGCTCCGCTCTGAACTCCCAAGATCTGAGCTTTGCTTCCAGTAGAGGAAACAATCGTCTCGTTTGGAGTTCCGATCACTTCGATAGATCCAATCCCAGTCACTCCAGGAACTTTCACAGATCCAGTGCCTCCGATAGCGCCTGTTGCAATCGCAACAAAAGGAACACCCACCGCGGGAACAACGCCAACAGGAAGGCCCGCTGCTTGCCATTGAGCAAGAGTTGTCGTCCCAAGAGCATTAATGACGTAAACATCGCCAGAAGTGGTTGAGGTCAGAGCAGATCCAGCTAAAGGAGCCACGGCCTGCCATCCACCACTATAATAAAGGTTATACGAGTCTTGCAGTTGAGCAAGAATGTAACCAGCAGGAGGATTTGGATTTCCAGCAACAGGAGTTGTTGAGGTATGCATATATATTGCTTGAATACCTGGGCCTTTAAGGCCAGTAACTCCAGCGCCATTGGTTGCATCGACAACAAAGTTGCAATCGATCAAGATTGGTTTTGTATGAAGCGTATTGAAAAACTGATTGTAACGTCTGTTAGCCATTTTTAACCCCTTAGGTTAGGAATTGTTTTCGTCTCTTAGTCCCCCGACCGTTCACGAAAGATCAGCTCCAGGTGGCATTTTAAGCCTCAAGGAGCCGTCATAATTTAATTACTAGAACTCCTGGAGCTGGACAGCGATAGAGCCGTTATGTCCTGGATGTTTAGGGTACATATTCATGTAACCACCAACGCGCAATTCTGCAGCGTCAACACCTGGAACACGAAGGATTTCGATTTCATCCATGTATTTAAGGATGTGTGGAGCTTCATTTTGTGAACGAAGAACCCAGTCTTCCATTTCCAAGCAGAAGATCACGCCATCTGGACATGAACGGTCAGGAAATACAGCCATAGTGGTATTAGCACCATTGACTTGCACTCCACGGAAGCCAATCTCTCCAACCTTCTCATCAACATAAACAACTTTCGATCCCAATGAAGTGATGATTGCTGTGTAAGTTGCATAAGAGCAAACGCCTGTGTCAACACGACCGCCTTGCATAGCGATTCGTCCAGTCCCTTGGAGCATTGCTTCTTCCATTGAAAGAGCAGAACCATCAAAGAACACACCACTTAAACGCTGAACGTCTTGTGAACGATTCACACCGAAGAATGAATCTGAACCAGATGGCGCAGCTTGTGGAAGCCATGCTTGAAGACCAGCAAGCTTCAACAGTTTATTCGTTGAAGTTGAACCAGTAGGCTGAAAGTTGTTATTTGAAGTTGTTGGTAAGTCACCTTGAACAGCCAAGTAGTAGTTAGCTGGCCAGTTAGAGGCGATATCCGTTGCAGAAACAACTTGAAATGTTCCAGCGTTACGATCCAAAGTTCCTGATACAACAGCAGTATCTGTTGGAGCAGTACCTGAACCATCATAGTTCTGAACAGCCAGCAACACTTGGCTTTGCTCGATTTGAACCATGTCATCTGGATTAGCAAGAGTGACTAGGTAAGTAGTGCCAGACACGTTTGCAACAGATGCGATCTGAGCAATAGTACCAGCACCATTTCTAAACATTGCTGAAGCGATACGATTCACAGCAACTTGCCATGCAGCATCGATCATCAACTCAGAGCCATCAATGAAAGCGCCTGGATCTGATTGAGCAGCAGCTAACAATTGCCCATCGATAGTTGCCAAAGAGAAGTCAGCGACGCGAGTCACTAAGAACTCAGCAACAAGAGGGGATGATTGATTGGCATAGGCGCTTGCGAAAGTAGCAGAACCACCACCAGAAGACAGTGAGTAGACAACTGGATTTGGAAAGTATTTACCAGGAAACTTAGTTTCCTTGCTCATCATTGCCAAAAGTGGGTTGTCTTTATAAGTCAGCCAGTTTGTTTTCTGCCCATCATATAGTTCCTTTAAAATACCAGGAACTGAGGCTTGCGTAATATTAGACACAATAACTCCTTGAGAATAAATTTAATTAATTTCAAGCAATGTCGTTGTGCCCTATATCTAATGGGCTTTAAGAATGTCTGAATAGACTGCTCTTACTTATATGTATATTGTATCGTTACCTACCAAGACCTCCAGTTAAAATAGCCTGAACAAGTCGTTCTCTTTTCTCAGACCTAGACTCTCGGTGAGTGGTCGGAGCTGGTGGAATCATCCCAACAGGTTTCTTTGCTTCAATTGGAGTATTGGAAACAGGAACTCTGCCTCGACGTTCTGCTGAAGGAGGAGGCATTTCTTCCTCGACTTTAGGTTGAAGCTTTTTAAGTTTCTGTAAGGATTTAGCGCGCTCTTCATATAATGATTCAGTCATAGCGAGTGCTTCATCAACAGAGATCAGCTCCCCTGAATCTTTTAAGATCTCGACCATGAACTCATAAGCCTGAGCTTCAGCGGCTTTTCCTTCAAAAGCACAAAGCTCAAAATCATCTGGCTTAGCTTTAATGCCTGAAGCGATATCAGTTTTAAGATTCTCGATGAGTTTATTGTTTGAGGTCTTCTCGTTCTCTGAGGCAAGCTTTGCTTGTTCATCTTTATATGCTTGAAGCTTCTCATCTGCTACCCGAGAGGCAATCTCTTCAGCGGTTGGCTCAGTCTTTTCTGCCCCAGCCATCGCATTAAAGATGTCGGTCTCAGTCCAGCCAATCATTTTTAAAGCCGCAATCTTATCTTTTTGCGATAGCTCATTAAATTCTTTAGCCTTTGCTAAGACTTTATCAGCCTCACTCTTATCTTTACTGATCCATTCATCACGTTCACGCTTAAAAGCTTCACGCTCTTTTTGTAAAGCTGCTTCTTTTTTAGCGAGAATAGCAAGCCGTGATGAATCAAGCTCTGTCTTTGGCGCGGTCTCACTCGTTGTAACCGCGGCTAAGGCTGCATCAACAACTGCTGGAGGTTGAGGTGTCAGCGACGGCATTGATGTTGACTTCGGTGGCGCTGGTGTCCCTACAAACTTCTGATATGCGGCTTCTCTGCTCATGACTTAACCCCTTTAGATAGTTCATTCATTTGTTCTTCTGTTAATCCTGTTTTTAGATCCATGTAACCGTCTTTGGAGACGCCCCACTTCATATTCTTTCGCTTATTCTCTTCAATGATGATGAGATGCTCGACTCCTGCCTCATCCTTCCACCAACACTCGCCTGTTTTCCATAAAGCCTCAGTGCGATTTCTCCATGAGCTATCTGTCAGCGTGTTTTTATGCTCTTGTCTGATTTTATTAAGCTCAAATGAGAGATCATGAGCTGAAAAAGCTTGTTGCTTCACCCATTGGTCACCATCGGGAAAACTTAAGACATAAGTCATATATAAAAGCTTGGTGTGCTTCTTATCTTTGTATTTTCTAACAACTGGAATGCCGCCGTTAATTGTTTCCATTATTGAACTCCTGCTGATGCTGGAACATTAGGGATTAAATCACTTGTTGGCGTAGCTTGTGGATTAGCTTGAGGAGTTGGCGAGCCTTGAGGAGGCTGAGGAGGAGTGGTTAACCCTAACAGATCATCCACTTGAGCTTTAAAGTCTCGAAGCTTTGAAATGAGCTTCTCAGGACATCCATTCACTTTCGCATAGTTTAAATACTTAAGACAATAATCCTGACACAGAACTAAGTCCCACTCACCATCTGGCACAACTTCCTCGCCGTCATAGATAACACTCTCAATAGATTTACAGATCAGATCTTCAGCCGCATCAGCTAGCATATCTGCCATCTCAACATCTGGCATACGAAGCAGTCGTCTTGCAGCTCGAGGAGTGATGAATCCAGCCTGAGCGTATTCTTGAACAGTCTGAAGCTTTGCTGCTGGTTCTTCTGGTAACTCACTCGTTGGAAAAGCTTTTAACCAATACTCTTCCATTGAAAGGTTAATATCTTTCCAGTCAATCTCTTCTAAGAAGTTATTACTTGCATACTGAACCTTGTAAGTTCCTTTTTCAGCATAGATTTCTTTCGTCAAATCAATCGACTTCTTAATTAGACCAAGCGACGCACCTTCGACTCGTTGACCAAAGAAGAGCTGTCTATCTTCTGCGATTGTGTCGTAAGTTCTAAGTGCAGTACCGCTATTAATCCCCATCGGTTTCACATTAGAAGCTGCAAGCTGTGATACGCCTTCTTGTTGATAACCCTTAGCAATGAGTGAGTCGATCTTGATTTCATTTGATGGATCAATCGGACTAGGAGTGATGTATTGAGGAGGCACACTGCCAGCCCATTTAATGATGGGGCCTACTTCATTGTTAAAATGCTGTTGTGGAATCTTATCAGAAATGTGTGAAAGAATCTTAAACGATGCACTCATCCAACGAGACTTTTGATCAAGGATCATCAAGCGATTAATCTCACCTTGAAGGTTCATCAATCTCTCACAAGCACCTTGTCCATCAATACCGACCAAGCGTTTAGAATATTGAAGGTCCTCGAAAGGAAAGTAGTCATACTTATATTCCTTCTTCGCTAATACTTTCCCCATGTCATACAAGCTCTTTACATAGACTCCATCTTTAGCATCTTTATTTGATGGCAGATGCCAGCTCTCAGAGATGATGATGAGATCTGCTGCTGTTCCAGCTCCTCCAATGTCTTGATAACTTGCAGGATTACATGTGTTAATTAATGCCTCTTGATCTGGATATTCTGAGATTAATATGCCTCGATCTTCAATATAGACTCGGTGTAACTGTCTCACAGATCCAGAGAGTGATTCAATCAAGTCCCAAGTAAGCTCATGAGGCAAAATCCTTTTATAACAGACTCGATCTTCTTTGTTCCTATACACATAGATATATCCATCACCCCAGACAGCAGCATCTCTGGCCTGATAAGTGACTTTATTGTGAGCATCTTGTTCATAGAAGAGACCTTCAGCGAATTTACTTAACGCTTCAGCCTTTTTCTGTAATCCCCACTTAGCGCCGCTCGTAATAAACGTAGGAACAACTTTGTTTTTGGCAACCTGAGCAGTAACTGTATCAATGACAGATGCACATAAGTTAAAACTAATCCGAGAACCAGAAGGACTAGGAACTGCATTGCTTGCGCGTGTGAAAGATGCACCAAGAGTATTGTAAGGAGATGAGTTTCCATAAAGCCTTGTCGAGACAGTTAATTGATTTAATCTCTGGTTAAAGTTGTCTGTCATGAATCTAATCGTTGAGGCGATCTCATGAGCCATCACATCGTCTTGAGAATCATCTTCAGCGTCAAATCGTTTCCACCAGAAATATTTCTTAGGACCTGATAAGTCTTCTTGAGGTTCTCTCACCACTTTTCCATCAACCATTCGTGTCATCGTGCTTCGTTCTACTTTGATCTTCTTTGCCATAAATTATTCTCTCAAATCTTTGTCAGTTTTTTGGTTCTCTAATTGTTCTTGTTTCTTAGCTCTTAGCTCCTCAAAGTAAGGAGTTGCGTAGTAAAGGATCTCTTCGTCTGTGTATTCCGGCTCAGGGTTATAAAAAGCCTTTAATGCCTTTTCATCAGCCTCTGTAGATGCTGGAAGCATGGCTTTTGGAACGTCCATCTTGATTCCATCAATCTCAATCCAGGCGAGATCATTTTCTCTGGCAAACTCCAGAGCTTCTTTAAGCTTTTCTTTATTCATTGATTCCTCTTATGTAAAAAATAAGTGAGTGGATCTTCTTCTGAAGCCATGATGTTAAATGAGTCCATCATCATCTCTTCAGCAATCTGCTTTTGTGCTTGATCATTAATTGATTCTTCCATGCGGTCTACTTGAGCCTTCGCCCATTGACTGGTTCCACGAATGTAAACTTCTTTCGGGACCTCAGCGGCGAGTGGTCTAGACATCAGGCCGTAGCGAATCATGTCGTAAGAGTCATCTCCTGACATCACATCACCATCGGTAGAGTCTTGTTTCAGCACATCTTCTGGTCTATCCATATCGACTTGCATACGAGTCAAACAGTCAAAGGCGATTGGACAAGCGTCCATGATGAAGAGCTTTGGCTTCTTATTAGGTTTATCATTCCAAGCTAAGTAGTTTCTTAAGTTCGTAGCCCCTTGAAGTCGATCAATTGTGGCTTTAGTGAGATCAATTCCGTGATTCGAGAACTCTTCAGCAATCGTTGGAGCCATCTTTTCAGAGATGACTTGCTTATGAGCCCAGCAGTCCCAACCAGCAACGATAGGGTTTAAGAGTTTGGTGTCTTCATACTTGTTGAGTTCTGCAGCAAATTGGTCAATACGGAGCCCAGATTTAACGAGTTCACGGTATAGGTACACATTACCGTCTTCATCAACCGCGAACCATCCAAATGCTGCTGGATGCGTAAAACCGAAATCGTAGGCACCAAATCTGGTCCAATGATGAGGAATGGGAAATGACTGAATGAAATGAATCTCTCTCCTAATTTCAGAGAAATATTGGCCAGCAAAGATATCCCAATCGCCATAGCGGTAAGCCTTACGGAGTGCCTCATTAGGCTCTGTATCTAGTTTATGAATGTAAGCCGGATCATTCTCAATGAGTGCTTGGTTATCAGTAACTAGGGCTTGGACGAAGGCATAGTCTTCTGGTCGTTCACGCGAGTTGAGACGCTTTTCAATAAAGATTCTCTTAAGCCAGGCGTGACCAATTCCCCCAGGGTTACCAGTGAGGAGCGTCCTTGGTTTAAAGCCTGGTGTTGAGCTTCTGTTTGAACCATAGAGGGTTCTAAACATTTGTTCGGTCCATTGTCCGGCTTCTTCGATTGCGAGGTCTTCAAATTCTCTCCCTTGGTAAAGTTCAACATCTTTTTCATTCTCACAATGACAAAATTCTAAGGTTGAGCCATTAGGGAGAGTGAGTATTTTCTTTGATTCATTCCAGTAATCTTTAAGGATGGGATATTCTTTAAAAATGGGCCTGATATGATTTCCTTCAAGCTCTTTATAAGTCCTGCGAAACAAACCACCATGAGTCCTTGGATATTTAAAACGACGAAGCAGCATGATGTCTCTCACACCTTTAGATTTACCGCCGCCCTTGGCTCCTCCGTAAAAGGTCACAGGAACATCTTCAACTGTTTGCAAGAAGACTTTTTGTTTAGGCTGAAGTGAGAACTTAATTTCGATCACTTCTTATCCTTGCTTGAATAGTCTTCAACGATGATCTTAAAACCTTTGTCGCCTTCAGTTGAAATCTCGACAGCTTTACGCTGAGGCATGAGATACTTCGTAGCTTCTGCTGAGGCTTTTGCTCTAGCTTCAGGACTAATCACATAACCCATTTTTACAGCGCCATCTGGCTTCTCTGCGAAGTAGCATTCATTCTCATAGCCTAAGCCTTGCCAGTCTCCAGCGGCAAAGCGCAAAAGTATTTCAAATGGATTAATGCCAAGCTTTTCAGCAAGCTCTTGAGCAGGAATAGAGGACTTGTTTGGTGTCCCCTTTTTCCGTCCAGCTTTTGGTGATCTTGGTTCGCCTTTTCTTGCCGCCATCTTATTTAAATTTACTTTAAGTTATTTAAGCTCAATTCCGCGGATGTTAGTCCAGGGAATTAACACTGTGCGTTTAGATTTAAGACCTACTGCTCTAATACCAAGAGGTGTCACTTCAAGCTCGTTGCCTCGTCGATCATTAAGACTCATTGCAGAGCCCAACAGATCAACACCGATGGCGAGTTGCACAGTTTTGGCATAAATTTTATCTGTTTGAACTCTACCGCCGACTGGTCCTGAGGTCACTTCAGGCGCTTGAAATGTTTCTGTCTCAATACCGTCGACTACTTTTCTACTTGGTCGTGCCATTTGATTTCCTTTTTAAAGATGATGAATGGATTATGGTTTAATTCTGGATATTTATCTCTGATGTCTCTAGAGGCTCTGGTTTGCAGTGCATAAGTAAATGTGCTTTGTCCAGGTAGAGCAAACTGGATGAGATCTTTAGCGATATGAAGCTTTCGGTAGACCTGTTTGACATAGGTGAAGTAGACAGCCTCGTCGTCATAGATGAGATAGCCTAAGATAGTGTCAGTGTCGTTATCGGCAGCAATGAGGACTTTAGCTGTATCAAGCAAATGATCAATGATCTTAGAGAAGTTAGGATAAAAGATTTGCGGTGAGCAGGACTTACCGAGGGATGATTCCTTCTTCATTGAAGTAGAGAAGGTGGCTAGGATGAAATTAAGATCCGTTGCCTTTGGAGGTCTGATTGTAAATTGATCTCTCGTTTCCACTTTCATCCTTGGTCCCGATACTTTGGGGACTCATAGATAGTGGAGATTGTATCGCTAGCTCTATATTTTGAATGGCTAGAATGATGCCCTGGTATCTCTTTATCACACGATTTACTCTATTTCTAGAGACTCTTAAGTTCTTTGTAATTTGAAGCAGTGATAGTCCATTTGAGTATTGTGTGAGCACATTATATTCAAACTTATCCATGCCAGGATGATGCGTCAGCAGTGTGTCTAGATATAGAAAGAAGTTAAGGATGATGTCTTTATTTTTAAATCTCACTGTTCTATGATCACCTTGTTTAAGTGTTAATCCTTCTGATTTTAAGATTTTATCCCACTTCTTCTCTAGATCTGTCATGCATCAAGCCTTTGATTCATCCTGCCTACCAGAAGCTTTGTTCTCTCCATGAGTGGTGATAATAAGCTTGATCTTTGCTCACTGAGTTTTAAGAAGAAGAACTGTTTTAAGTGATAAAGCTTCTGCTCATTCGTTTCCATGTTCAGCATCTCTTGAATGATCTTAATATGAATCCTTGGCGGATATTGTTGAAGCAGCTCGTTTAAGGCATGAGCAAACTCAAGGTCTAGCATAAGGCTCCTTCGTTGATTTTATCTCTTGTTCAATAAACTTCTGCGCAAGTTCTAATGCTTTTGGATTTGATCCTTTAAGAAACGCTTTTATTTTATCTCTGACATGAAGTAGGGCTTGGTCAAAATCAAGACGTGGGACTGAATGTTGAAGCTTCTGCATCAGCTCACTGTTCTCATGCTCAAGAGCCATGATATAAGCTTTAGCTTCAGCAAGACTGGATCTCATCTCATCAAGCGTTAGCATTATTGCTCCGTGATATTGTTGGGTTGAACGTACTCGTGAGCGCGCTTGAATCTGTCATCAGATGGAAAGAACTGAGAGAGATTCCTCTTAACATCATCAACGGATCTGGCAATAAATCCAATGCCGCCTTGTTCTCGAAAGTGATCAAGAAACATCTTTTGTTCTATTGATGCCCTGCCTGTATTGGATTTTACTTCTATTGCCAGCGGCTTAGAATTAATAATGCCAAGAATATCGCTAACACCGAGAATATGGTGTTTATTGTGGGATTTACGATAGATCTTTTTGATTGGATCATAGACACCTACTGATTGATTCTTCCAGCAAAAGACTCCAAGCCATTTAAGATATTCAAGAATAGCATTCTCAATTGGTTTTTCTTTTGATTTCATGCCACATCCGGCGGAACTGATAGATCAAGCAGTCCTCTATTTTGAATCTCTTTTAGAATGGCAGCAGCGCCAATTTGTTGGCTCACTAAGCTTTCATCAAACTTTCCATCAGAGGCATACTTTCCTTTTGTGTAATACTGAGTGCCTGACCAGATATAAGGTGAGTTGATATTATGCTTGCGGTATCCTAGGCCGTTGTACTCTTCGAGTTTATAAAGCCAAAGATCTGCTGTGAGTGCGACAGGAGATAACATGCCGCCATACTTAAGAGCATCAATCGCAGCATCTTCCCAGGAATGAAAAGGACCACGTCCTTTAGGCACATGAGTAGTAGGGCCTGGAAGGGGATCGCCATTGTGAAGGCATGTTTTAAAATTAAAGTCAGCCTCTAAGTGATGAATGATGCCAATAATGACGGCTGGGATTTTTGTGATACGCGCCACATATTGATATCTTGGAAGGTATGCGAGCAGCTCATTAACGATAGCGTCTGTCCGTGGGATTCTGGTGAGCTCAGCAAGCGCGAAGGTTGGTTGTTTCGGTGGTTGAGGAGTGGTGACTAAGGGAGGGGCGAAGGATGTCTTTGGCTTAAATCTATCTTTGAACCAAGAAATAAAAGACATTGCTGCTCCTTGATGTATATGAAGCAATCTTTTGATGAAATGATTACAATTTCAAGAAAAAAGCATTGAGAATGATTCTCATTTGCATATTAACGCGTTAGGTTGATATGTGTTTTTGAACCCACATGACGGCGTGTCCACATTGAAGACAGCGGTTGTCTTTGACTTGGGCTGATGACTTCTCGACCTTAGCAGAGAGTTTTTTTACTTCGACAATATGTCCTCGTTGAGGATTCCATTTTTGATAATAACTGGTGCAACAAGTTCTTGAAGTGCAATAGGCAGTTCTTAACGTAGCCCTTCGACTTGCTTGAGCTTCCCAGCCTTCGGACTCGGCATTGGTATAGCCGATAGATCTTAAGTTGTCGTAAATTGAAGACATGTAAGAATGATCAGGCGAATCTATCTCGTTTGGCAAGTGCCTTTTTATGCTCGGCGAAAAGTCTATGCGGAGCCCGCTTATGTTTTCTGTTAACCCATAAAAGGATGTGACCACAATCAGAGCAGTAGACTCCCTTTTGATGCTCCTTAAGAAAACCTTTCGGCGTGTGGTTTGGATCGCAGTAGATTGATGTGCAGTAAGCTCTTAGATGTTCATTCACGTTGTTAACTCCTTAAAATCAAATTGTCCCATGAATTCTTTTTTCCAGATGATGATACATTCGTCATCAAGCATCCATGTCGATGGTTGAATCACAAGCTCTACTTTTTGAACTTGCGTGCCTTTAATCTTTGGAAGGACAAGATCCATCTCTAGAATCTCACCGCGCCTATCAAAATATTTAAATGAGCAAACAACAGCGTTGTTATGATGTGACCAATGTTCATTGATGTTAAAAAATGGCATATTACTTCTTTAAAAAGTCAGCGACTAATTGAGAATGATTATCAGTTGTCTTCTTAACTAAAGGCACGGGTCCCACATTATCAATAGTGGTCATGTCTTTGGCATCAAAGGGCAAAGGTTTAACCTTGTCTGGGATTGGGTTATTGCTTGAGTTATGAAGCCAGTCTTTTAATACTTGACCTGTCTTTTCAGTGAGTTTTCCACCGACACGACCTTTAAAGAGCCCTGTTCGATCTTTCTCAGCCTCATAGGAGTTATCAAGGGCTAGTTCAAAGAGGACATCTAGTTCATATTCAAATCCATCTCGTTGAACTGCTGCAAGTCCTACCTTCTTGGGCACCTGCTTCCCATTTTGATCCTGCATGATGTATTCAGTCTTGGACCTAAAGCAGCAGATAATATTAATAGGCGCTTGCATAAGAGCTTCAATGAACTGATTCTGCTTTTTAGTGATCGTTGCCCAGTTGGTATATGAGTTTCCTCGACCTCTGGCATCAATAGCTTCTTTTTGCTCTAAAAGACCGCCCTGCCCTGCCCAAGCGTGAGAGATGGAGTCAATGATCAGCCAATCATATTTATTAGCCACAGCCCCATTGAGAGCGTCTAAATAAGCCTCTGTCGTAAATGGTGGCTCCATGTGGGCCATATCAAATGAGAACTTATCAGCATAAAGGCTAGAAGATCCTCTCTCTGTGTCAATGAGGGCAATATTGCCACCGAAACCAGTAGCCATCGATAAGGCGCCATAGGTCTTTCCACCACCGGGTGGGCCCTGAATACCAAGCTTTAAATAAACCTTCTTCTTCTCTGCCTTTTTAAACATAAAACCACCTTTATTAGAATAATTACCAGCCATCGGCATCGTCATAGCCATTGCCATCGCCATCGCCATCGCCATCGCCATAGCCACTGCCATCGCCATAGCCATAGCCATTGCCATTGCCATAGCCATAGCCATAGCCATTGCCATTGCCATAGCCATTGCCATTGCCATAACCATAGCCATTGCCATTGCCATAACCATCACCATCGCCATCGCCATCGCCATAGCCATCGCCATCGCCATCGGCATCGCCATAGCCATCGCCATAGCCATTGCCAAAACTGGCCTTGGACTCTTCAAAATTAATTGTTCTTTTTAAAGATGCTTCGCCCATTTTGATTCCTCACAAGCAATCGCACAGACGACGGTTAAATAATCAAACTCAACAACGCCACCACAAGGGTCTAGTTTTGTTGATGACTTAGGACCTTCAGAGGCGATCTCACCGAGACCTTTAGTTGTGCCCCATGATCTAATGACAGAGGCATTATGAAGCTTACACTCAGATCCATTTCTCTCAAGCTTACCGACCATAACCCAGCCACGCTGCAAAACTACGATCTTTGTTGGGCCATTTGGTTGAGTTATTTGAACCGATGATTTCGGCACATAATCAACTCCATTAATGCTTAAACTTTGCACAGATGCTTCCATAGATATCCTTTGGTTAAGTTAAAACTAAGTTGCTCTCTCGAATAATGAGACAAGAGAAATAAATCAAATAGAATCTAGTTAATGAGAACTGTTATCAGTAATAACTAATTAAGAAATTAACCGGAACTATTTTGTTGTCACAGCTAAGAAGTTATTACAATATCCTCAACGGAGCCTTTTTGTGAGGCTTAACTTGAAGCTAGTCAAAGACTGTTCGGGCGACAAAGAAGCTTCAAGGGTGGGGAGAACTCACTCGCTGGAATAATAACCAGTTAGCATAGGTGACAGAAGGTCTTCTGGAAACATCACACAAAGGTTGATAGCGTCTGGCTCCATAAGGGGATGGACACTAACAGGACTGGACCATGGGAACAACGCTACTCGCAATAGTGCCCTGCAAGAACTCGAGCGACCACGAGTAGCCAGCAACCTGAGATCGCGGTTGGCTAAGGCTTAGACCAAACTAAGCTATACGTACCAACTGATATAGATGGCTGCTTCAGGGAATACCCAATTTAACCTAAGTCTTCTTGGCGCTCCTGCGTCTTCACCACAGCGGATGAATGATGCGTTAAAAATATATCTTGATTTTCTTTTCATTTAATAATTAACTGCTGTTGTCTTAACCGACAGGCTGCTTGTCTTGGTCGCACTTGCTTGCAGCTTTTCTTCTTATCTCTTATAAATAATAAATTCAAATCTAGGTGTTAGATGTGGCTGAGTTAATTCTGTTATGTTAACTATTTTTTAATGAATAAAACAGGTGCTTTTGAAGAATCGTTTTCTAATGCAATAGATGAGGTATTTTCTGGAATTTTTGAAGATATCAAAAGAGAGATTGCAGGTCTTCCATCTAGAGTTAAAACCCACCATATATAAATTAAACATTTATTAAACAATTAATTGCATTTATCTGTAAACTTCTTTAGAAGATTGCTCTAGGAGATATCTATGACACCTGATCAAACAGCACAGTTAACAGAGTTTTTATTATCAACATTAAAAGATACAAAGCAGTTTGTTGTCGGCCAAGCCCCTGATGTGGTGAGACAGATACTAGCTTATGCTACTTGGGACGCTAAGTTTGGCATATATTGTGGGATTATGCTTTTAATACTTTCACTTATAAATTTTATTTTAAGTGCCACAGATGATTCATCTTTTGGCGAAAGAGCGGTTATATGTGGAGTACTTTCCATTATTTTTTTTATTATCGGAGTTGTTTCAATACCATGTAATTATTCTACTTTAAAGAAAATAGAGATTGCCCCTAAAGTATTCATTATGGACCAGCTTCGAGGGAATAAATGAATACTATCGTAATTAACACACAAACCGAACTAGATGCGCTTCCAAAAAAGATTGAAGCGAATCTAGAAATTAAATTTAATGCTGCGAAATGCGCAGCCGAAGAAATTTCTGGCGACCTCCGCGTGTATGGCACAGCGAAGCTCGATGCACCTGCACTGACATCAGTCGGTGGCGACCTCTACGTGGATGGCACAGCGAAGCTCGATGCACTGACATCAGTCGGTGGCGGCCTCTACGTGTATGGCACAGCGAAGCTCGATGCACCGGCACTGACATCAGTCGGTGGCGACCTCTACGTGGATGGCACAGCGAAGCTCGAGGCACTGACATCAGTCGGTGGCGGCCTCTACGTGTATGGCACAGCGAAGCTCGATGCACCGGCACTGACATCAGTCGGTGGCGGCCTCTCCGTGTATAACACAGCGAAGCTCGATGCACCGGTACTGACATCAGTCGGTGGCTACCTCCGCGTGTATGGCACAGGGAAGCTCGATGCACCGGCACTGACATCAGTCGGTGGCTACCTCTCCGTGGATGGCGCAGCGAAGCTTGATGCACTGACATCAGTCGGTGGCGACCTCTCCGTGAATGGCACAGCGAAGCTCGA
>Ga0134128_10001081_pt1 | contig 36368 bp, 35 predicted proteins | sample KB31754_FD_96462 | JGI IMG/M metagenome (GOLD analysis project Ga0134128, IMG submission 96462) | Terrestrial soil microbial communities with excess Nitrogen fertilizer from Kellogg Biological Station, Michigan, USA - KB3-175-4 | ecosystem: Environmental > Terrestrial > Soil > Unclassified ...
AAGAAAGGCTGCGACCACGGCCAGTGCGGCGCCTGCACGGTTCACGTGAACGGACGTCGGGTCAATTCGTGCCTCACCTTTGCCGCTTCACTCGACGGCGACGAAATCACGACGATTGAAGGGCTCGGCACTCCAGAGCAATTGCATCCAATGCAGGCCGCTTTTCTCGAATGCGATGGCTACCAATGTGGCTATTGCACCTCCGGCCAGATCATGTCGGCTGTCGCGCTGCTGAAGGAACCGGTCGGCCCAAGCGACGCGGATGTGAAGGAAATGATGAGCGGCAACATCTGCCGCTGCGGCGCTTACCTCAACATCATCAAAGCGATCCAGCAGGTGCGCAAGGCCTGAGCGCCGCTTCGCGGGAGTTCCCATGCAATCATTCCAGTTCATGCGGGCGAAGGACGTCGACGATGCGGTGACCACCAGCGCCGCGTCCCCTACCGCACAGCAGGGTGCCGGCGTGCGCTATCTCGCCGGTGGAACGACGCTGATCGATCTGATGAAGTTACACGTCGAGACGCCCGGCAAGGTCATCGACATCAACCGCTTGCCGCTCGACAAGATCGAAGAAACCGCCGACGGATTGAAGATCGGCGCGACCGTCCGCAATTCCGATCTGGCGAACCACCCGATCGTGAAGCGCGACTACGCGGTGCTCTCGCAGGCGCTGTTGTCCGGCGCTTCAGCCCAGCTTCGCAACATGGCCACAACCGCCGGCAACCTTCTCCAGCGCACGCGCTGCGTTTACTTCCGCGATCCGGCATATCCCTGCAATAAGCGCGAGCCGGGTAGCGGTTGCCCCGCCATCGAAGGACACAATCGAACGCTCGCCATCCTCGGCACCAGCGACCACTGCATCGCGACTAATCCTTCCGATATGAATGTCGCCCTCGCGGCACTCGAAGCGGTCATTCACATCCAGGGCCCAAAAGGCAAACGCGTCGTCCCCGTCGGCGATTTTCATCTGCTGCCCGGCGACACGCCCCACCGTGAAACCGTGCTCGAGCCAGGCGATCTGGTCACGCACGTGATGCTGCCCAAGCCGTCGGCCGGCAGCAGATCGCTTTACCTCAAGCTGCGCGATCGCCAGTCGTATGAATTCGCCCTCGCGTCGGCAGCGGTCATCGTGACGGTCGATCACGGAAAGATTTCGCGTGCCCGCATCGCGATGGGAGGAATTGGAACGAAGCCCTGGCGATCGCCGGAGGCGGAAGCCGTACTGGTCGGTCAGGCGCCGGCAAACGAATCGTTTCAAAAGGCGGCTGACGTATTGCTGAAAGGCGCTAAGCCGCAAGCGGAGAATGCCTTCAAAATAGAGCTGGCGCGCCGCTGCCTCGTGCACGCGCTAACACTTGCCACGCAAAACGTTTAACCCCGACACCCGCTCTGGAGCCGCTCATGCCGCAAACAAAAGAGAAAGAGAAATCGTACACCGTCGTCGGCAGGGGGCGGGCGCGCGTCGATGGCCCGCTGAAAGTGACGGGGCGGGCGATGTACGCCTCCGATCACAACTTCCCGGGCATGCTCTATGCCGTCCCCATCGGCGCGACGATCGGCAGCGGAAAGCTCGAATCGGTCGATACCTCCGTGGCAGAACAAATGCCCGGCGTGCGCGCGGTCTATCAACGCGCGAACATCGGCAAGCTTTTCAAGGTCTCGCTCAACGAGGACTTTTCCGGTCCTGGCCTGGCGATGGTCGATGAAAACCGTCCGCCTTTTCATGATGATGTCATTCGCTATTACGGCCAGTATATCGCGGTCGTCGTCGCGAATAGCTTCGAGCAGGCCAAAGCCGCTGCTGCGAAAGTGAAGGCAACCTATAAAACTGAAAAGCCCAACGTCAGGGCGGAACTGTTGAGCGGGAAGAAAGGCTACGACTCCAGCGCGGAAGAAATGAAGGTCGAGAGCGAGCGCGGCAACGCGGAAAAGGCCTTCGGCAGCGCCGAAAAGAAAGTCGATGTCACCTACTACCTTCCTCCGGAAACGCATGTGCCGATCGAACTGCACGCGACGGTCGCGGTGTGGGATGGGGATACCTACACGCTGTACGAATCCACCCAATCGATCGTCAATCATCGGTCGGTGATGGCACAGATGCTGGGCGTGCCGATCGAAAAGGTGCGGGTGATTTCACAATTCCTGGGCTCCGGCTTTGGCGGAAAGCTCTGGCCCTGGCCGCACGATGCGCTGGCCTGCGCGGCAGCGCGTCACCTCAATCGACCGGTGAAGCTGGTTCTCTCGCGCCCGCAGACATTTGAGAGCGCCGGCCATCGACCCGCCTGCGAGCAGCGCCTGCGAATCGGCGCGTCGAACGATGGCAAATTCAACTCCATCATTCACGACTACGCGAACCACACGTCCATCCTGGACGACTACGAGGAAAACTGCGGCGAAGCGACGCCATTCCTTTATGGCACGCCCAACCTGCGGGTGACATCACAACTGGTTCGCCGCAACGTCGGCACGCCCACGTCCATGCGTGGCCCCGGCGCGGTGCCGGGGTTATTCGCACTGGAATGTGCGGTCGATGAGCTGGCGATCGCTCTCGAGATGGATCCGATCGAACTGCGCATCAAGAACGAGCCCAAGCTGGATGAGTCGAAGACGATCCCCTTCTCCTCGCGGCATCTGATCGAGTGCTACAAAACCGGGGCGAAAAAGTTCGGCTGGTCGAAGCGCACGCCGGACGTCGGCTCGATGAAGCGCGACGGCATGACGATCGGCTGGGGCATGGCCGGCGCCACCTGGATGGCGGCGCGCCTAGCCGCGGCGGCGACGGTCGAGATGCGTGATGATGGCAGCGCTCGCGTAGCCTGCGCGACGCAGGACATCGGCACCGGGACCTACACGGTTCTCGCGGCAGTCACCGCCGAGAAGCTCGGCATCACGCCCCACCGCGTTCAAGTCGATCTGGGCGACACGAAGCTCCCGCCCGGCCCGCTCTCCGGCGGATCGATGGCGACTGCGTCGGTCATCCCCGCGGTCAGCGAGGCGGCCGACAAGGCAATCGAGATCCTCAAGAATGACGCCGTCTCTCTCGAGGGCTCTCAGTTTTACAAGAAAGAGCCGGACGAAATCGAATTCCGCGAGGGCAAGCTATTCTTGAAGAGCGGCGGCGAGGGCATGCCCTTCGCCGACATTTTGAAGAAGGCGAGCCGTCGCACCGTCGTTGGCCAGGGGCGATCGGAATCCACCTTCGGCGCCAAGGAGAAGACGGTGTCGATGCATTCGTATGGGGCGCAATTTGCCGAGGTAACGTGGGAGCCGGAGATCGCGCGCCTGCGCGTGAGCCGCGGCCTGACCGTGATCGACGCCGGCCGGATCATCAACCCGCTGGCCGGTCGCAATCAGGTCGAAGGCGCCTTCGTGATGGGCATCGGCATGGCCCTGCTCGAAGAGGTGCAATACGACCAGCGCTGGGGCTCGCCGATCAATAACAACCTGGCCGACTACATCGTCGCGACCAACGCCGACCATGCCGACCACGAAGTGATCTTCCTCGATTATCCCGACTACGCCCTCAATCCCATGGGCGCCCGCGGCATCGGTGAAATTGGTTTGGCGGGTGTTGCAGCCGCGATCTGTAATGCCGTCTACCATGCGACGGGAAAGCGGTTCCGAAGGTTGCCAATTAAGATTGAAGATCTAATAGCGTGATTTAGCGCGCAGGGCTCCCGAAATATTCCATTGCATGCCTCGCTAAATCAGCGATTTGGTCGTCCCTTCCAGACCTCCACATGCTTGGACCGAAACATGAATTTCGCATTTGCAGTGAGCAGGAGTTTTTAAAGATTGTGGGTGAAGAACGCTTCAATCAGATGATAGGTGAGTGCGAGGTCGGCGGAATCTCTTTCAGGCGCGTAATTCTGGATCCGGAAATTCCTCAATTTGTAGCGATGAAGCGCCAGCGCAATGCGGTGCGGTGAAGTTCGACAGATCCCAAGTGAGTCAGCCGCGACGGAGAAGATCTCCGACCAAGCCAATGCCAATTGAGTTCGGGAAGTGTGGTCGGAGTAGATCCCGTAGTCTGGATGCCTGCTCGTCGGATAGCCAGGAGCTTTCCCAACCGCTTTCGGGGTCGTATCCGTGAAGCAGAGCGTGTGTCCACCTACGGTCATCGCCGGAAACTGCATCGGGAATTCCGCATGCGGATAATTCGCTTCGATGTGCAATTCGCCATCGCGAGCTGAATACCCCTTCGTCGTCGGGACGGCGGTAAGACATATTGCCGATCTTATGCGGCGGCGCCCGGCTCTTCGACCTCCGCCCAACGTCGCCACTATCAGCGGGGGATTGCGCACTCCATGGTTGGAAAGGTCGAATCGGGGCAGCTCTGCACCCGTGGTTCCGATCAAAGATGCGTCCGAACTGGCAGTGGGCAACATCGTGCTGTGCAGCGTCCGCGGCAATCAAAGCAATTCAAGGCAAGCGGTTTCAAATCGGCAACAATCGCGGAGGCATCAATGGATGGATCGGCGCGAACTCCATTTTCGGCCGATGTATCAGGATCGAATAATCTGTGATTTCGGTGGAAGGTTCAGATTGGATTTGGTTGAAGAAATCATCGCGCTGCCGCAGTAAACTGATCCCATGCCGCTCTTGGACGTTCTCCGGCAATATCTTGCCATCCTTGCGGAGCCCCGGTACGACGATCAGAAGACCGTGCCCGACGGCTCTGCGGTTAAAGACGAGGAAATACTTCTTTGGATACTAATCACCGATACGAGGCCGAGCTTGATCGACATTACTCAGAAATATGGGGTCAGAGAAACGCTCGATACATTTGGAATCGTGGTCCCGCTCTGCCCCAAGAGTGTCGAGTGTTTGAATACGCGCCCTCGGACAAAACGTTTTGCTGGGTTTATGCAACGTGTGGAATGACACCGCTCACTGAAGCCGCGCCGCTGGAAATCTTCCTTCTGTCACCTGCCCAGACGGAGAGGCACATAGAATTATTAACTGCTATTGCACATTATCACCAAACCGGCTCGCGGCTTGGACTCGGCCACACGGTCAACTTTGGACGGCCCTGGCTGGACAATTCTCGGTGTAGCTTTGGGCTGATCTCTCTGCCGTACCCATTCGGACCCAAGATTGAAAATGCGAATGTTGCGGAAAAGAATGCTCGCATACTGTGGCTGTTGCCTATCACATCTGATGAGCGATCATTCAAAGCGGCATCGGGCCTTCCGGCCCTCGAAGAACTCTTCGAGAAGCAACAGTTTAATTACCTTGACCCGATGAGGCGATCAGTCGTCGAGAAGGCGCATCCCTCGGGGTAATTCAAGACGGGAGGTAGCAGTGTCCTACACCCAAGCCATCGTTCAAGCATTGATTGACACTCTGACTCGGACAGCCGGACTGCCTGCGTTCCAGTTGGCCGGGCATGTTCCCAACCTCGACTTCTGGATGGGAGAAGTTCGCCACGCAAAGACAGTCCTCGACGACTACAAGAATCGTTTTGACCAGATGGTAGCGGCCCAGACGGCCTACGATTTGAACAATCCGGACCCCGAAGCGGCAAACCGCCGTCGAACGCACGATTACCATTATGAACCGCTGAAGGTCGCGATAACCCCAGAGCACGCAAATAGATTCATGCGCCAGCTTAATGCTGTTGCCGAGAGGCTCATTGAGCGATGCCTACAAGAAGAGTTAATCGAGCTATCCAAAGCGGATGAGCTTCGCGAGTTGGCGGGTTTGCCGCCGTTCGATCAAGAATCATCTGGCTAAGCTCTTAGGAACGGCATTGATCGTGGAAATCGGGTGGCCGAAATGAACATGCTTTCCCTTCCCATTCTCGCCCTCCCGCGCACCGACGGCGATCAGGTGCTGCTCGGCTATAATCTCACGCCGGACGAGCAAAAACTGTTCAAAGAAATCGACGCGGCGACCTGTAATCTCCTGGTTGATGTTCCCATCCAGGACTACCATGCGATCGCCGCCAGGATTGGGGCGAAGTACGGGCTGACCCACCAGCAATCCGCGGCTTTTTTCATGCGGGCGATGCTATCGACGTTCGAAGAGGCCGAAGACCAGCCCAGATAATTCATATCAACCGCGGATGAACGCAGATCAACGATCAACGCAGATTGAAAGTGACTCTCATCCCTCGGATCGGCCCGCAGTTGCAGCAAAGGCGATTCGCCGCGATTTTCTATCAAAATCTTCTTGCATTTTTCTAAATATTTACCTAACATACGAGTTTGCATTTTGTCTGGCCATGATATGGCGTGGATCGCGCTTGGCCGGGAAGGCGGTTTATGGCAAATGACTTAAGCGGCTTCGATCGCAGCGGAAGGACCTGCCTTGGGCGCAGTCGATGGAGCGCGAAATCAAGGTCAATCGCCTGCCCAATGCGACAATTTGGCCGATGCATCGCGAAAAAAATCGAAAAAGTGGTGCATTTTGGTGCATTTTGGTGCATTCGGGGTGCGACATTTTGATCGACGCGGCGCGCCCCGGATATTTCACCGCAGAGGGCGCAGAGGAGAATTAATAGAAAATTGCGAACAGTGAATCTAATTCGCAATTCATAATTTACTATTCACCATTTCTTCCTCCGCGATCCTCTGCGTCCTCTGCGGTGAAAACATTTTTTCAAGTTCAAAGATCGCTGAGAGATTTGTCACCCAGGACCGTCAATCCCCGTATAAGGGCAATTAAGATGTAAAGAGGTTTATCTTCAGACGCGCCAAATCGTTATGATGCCACAGACGATGGAAATGGAAGCCCCCGCCGCTGGTTCGCAGCCAGTCATTGAGCTGGACGGGCTGAGCGTGAAGTTTGGCGGGCGGGAGATTCTCAAGGATTTGCGCATCTCCCTTTCCGGCAGGACGTTGGGATTGCTGGGGCCAAACGGGGCGGGGAAATCGACGCTGATTCAGACGTTACTCGGCTTCTGCCCGATCGCGGGCGGCACGGCGCGGGTGCTGGGGCATGACATCAGCCACGAGCGCGGCAAGGTGAGATCGATCGTCGGCTACATGCCGGAGAATGATGCGCTGATCGCCAACATGACGGCTGTTTCGTTTGTGCGGATGATGGGTGAGCTATCGGGCCTTCCATCGGAGGCGGCTCTCGAGCGGGCGCATGAGGTGCTCTTTTATGTTGGGCTGGGCGAGGCGCGATATCGGCCGCTGGGGACCTATTCGCTGGGCATGAAGCAGTTGGCCAAGCTCGCGCAGGCGATCGTGCATGGCCCCCGGCTGCTGATTCTCGATGAGCCCAGCAACGGCCTCGATCCACCGGCTCGCCAGCGGATGATCCGCCTGATCCGCAATATGAAAGAGTCGGGCCATATGCACCTGCTGCTCTGCTCGCATTTACTGCGCGATGTGGAGGAGACCTGCGAGGAAGTGCTGATCCTGAAAAAAGGGCGCATCGTGCATCACGCGAATCTGGAAGCGGAGCGCCGGGCGGATAAGCGATTTGTCGAGATCGAAACATCCGGCAGCGCCGCCGCGGAGCTGGCCGAGGATCTGGGTCGCATCGGCTGCACCTGTCAGGTCGTCACCCCGGCACGATTCAAGATGACCGTGCCGGCGGAGTTTGATTTGAAAGAGGTTTACCGGCTGGCCGAGGCGCGCGAGCTTCAGTTGCGCCGGCTCAATTACCGGCGGGATACGCTGGAAGATATTTTCCTCAAGGCAATGACGGACTGAAGATGGCAGTCTACAAGCGTAATTACAAAGGGTACACCGGCAGACTCACCCAGCGATGGGCGCGGTTCCTCATCCTCACGCGCCATGGATATGGGCGCCTCTTTCAATCGCGGTTCCTGATCGTCTTTCTGGCCGTTTGCCTCTTTTATCCGATCGGCTGCGCCGCCTTCATCTATCTTTCGCACAACGAGCGGTTCCTGATGCTCATGCGGATCCCGCCTGATTCGCTGCTGGCGGTTGGGGGTCGTTTCTTTTACTACTTTTGCATTGTCCAGGGGGCGTTGGCTTATCTGCTGACTGCGCTGATCGGGCCGAGCTTAGTGTCGCCGGATTTAGTGAACGGCGCGCTCCCGCTGTATCTGTGCCGGCCTTTCTCGCGGGGCGAATATGTCGCGGGAAAACTCAGCGTGTTGATGGCGCTGCTCTCTTTGATCACCTGGCTACCGGGCCTGATTTTGTTTTTCATCGAGTCGAGCGTCGCTGAAGCGGGTTGGGCGAAGGACAACCTCTGGCTGGCGTGGGGAATTTTCCTGGGACTCTTCCTCTGGATTCTCGTGCTCTCGCTGATTGCCCTGGCCGTATCGGCATGGGTGCGCTGGAAGATTGCCGCGGGGGCACTGGTGCTGGGCGTCTTTTTCGCGGGGGCGGGCTTTGGAGCGGCCATCGATCAGGTGATGCGCACCAATTACGGCGCGCTGATCGACCTGACGCAGGTTGTCCACACGATCCAGGCCGACCTGCTGCGATACGACAGCGGAACCGACATGGCCGTCAGCTCGGCATGGATCGTTTTGGCTGTCGTTTGCGCGATCTGTCTGTTTCTGCTGGCTCGACGGGTACGGGCTTTTGAGGTGGTTCGTTGAGCGACGGGCAGATCATCTTCGACAACGTCTCGCGCTTCTATGGCGAAGTGCTGGGCGTCAATCGCGTCACGCTGAACATTCCCCCGGGCATTACCAGTTTGGTGGGACCCAATGGATCGGGAAAGACCACGCTCATGAATCTCATGAGCGGGCTTGTGCGCCCGACGCGAGGGAAGGTGAGCGTGCTGGGGATTTTGCCGACCGAGCCGCAGAAGCTGTTTGCGGTGCTGGGGTATTCGACGCAGTTTGATTCATTCGTGAAAGGGCTGACCGGATATCAGTTCATCTACTCCTTCCTTCGCCTCTTTGGCTATTCATCGACTCGCTGCCGGGAGCTGACGACCAAGGCGATCGATCTGGTGCGCATGGGCGATGCCGCCCATCGCAAGGTGGCCGGCTACAGCAAAGGCATGCGGCAGCGGATCAAACTCGCGCAGGCGATTTCACACGATCCCAAGGTTCTAGTGCTCGATGAGCCGCTCAATGGGCTCGACCCGCTCGTTCGGGCCGAGACCATCGCCCTCTTTCGGCAATTTGCCTCACAGGGACGGCACGTCATTGTCTCGAGCCATGTGCTGCACGAAGTGGATCTGATTTCCGATCAGGTCATTCTGCTCAGCAACGGCTACGTCATGGCCGAGGGACAAATTCATGGCGTGCGCAATGAAATCGAAGAACACCCGATGCAGATTCTGATTCGCTGCGATCAGCCGGGCGCTTTGGCGTCAAAGGTTTTTGCCGAGGACCATGTGGTCGAAGCGACTGTTGTCGAAGAAGGAAAAGCGCTGCTGGTGAAGACGCGGGATGCGGATCGGTTTTATCGCGCGCTCAATCGAATCGTCCTGGGCGGCATCCGTATCGAAGGCGTCGCCCCGGCCGACGATAATGTCAATTCGGTCTATGAATATCTCATCGGGAACACGGACGCGACCAAATGATCGGGCTCTGGTGCAAACAGATTCTGGCCGTTCTGCGGATCGAGATGCGCAAGACCTTTTTTGCGCGCCGGGGGATCTGGGTTTACCTCCTGGCCCTCGCTCCCGTGCTGCTTTTCACGGCCCATACGATCATCGCCCCCAGGCGGGAAGCGCGACTCGAACAGATCGGGGCACAGCATCGTGTTTCAAAGTGGGCGTTGCTGATGATTCAGCCGGACATGACGCGCCAGGAGATCGAAAAGAGGCTCGGGGCCCCCTACTCCCGCTACACGCGTATGCAGGACGTCGGCAACCATCAAAGGCTCCGGCGCGACTTCTACCATTACACCGATGGGCAAACCGATACCCTGCTGATTTTTTTCAACGACCGCCTCGTGAGCATCCAGCACAGGCACCCTGAAAGCCTGGAGACCGACAACACCGTCTTCGCCACCATCTTCCAGTTTTATTACCTTCGCCTGGCGATCTTCTTCGGCTGCGTCGGGATCTTCACCAATCTCTTTCGCGGCGAGATGGTCGATAAGAACCTGCATTTTTATCTATTGACCCCCATGCGTCGAGAAGTGCTGCTGGTGGGCAAATTCTTTGCCGGGCTGATCGCGACATCGGTCATCTTCACCATCGGAACCGCCCTGCAATTGGTGGCGATGCTCTGGATGTATCGCGGGCCGATTTTGAGCCAGTATCTGCATGATGGTGGCTGGTCGCAGATCGGCGCATACATGGGCGTGACGGCGCTGGCGTGCGCCGGTTACGGAAGCATCTTTCTGGCCGCGGGTTTGATCTGGCGCAATCCGATCATTCCCGCAGCCATTGTCCTGATCTGGGAAAGTGCTAATGTCTTCCTGCCGGCAACGCTGAAAACCGTAAGCGTGATCTTTTATCTTCAATCGCTTTGTCCGGTGGTGGCGGCGCCGGAAAATGACATGTCGATGCCGCTGCAACTGCTGCTCTCGGCGACGCAGCCGCCCAAGGCCGGCACGGCAATCATGGGACTGATCATGCTTGTGTTGGTCCTGCTGATTATTGCCTCCAGATGGGCGCGGAGGCTGGAGATCAATTATGGAACGGATTGATGCCCATGCTTATCCCTTGAACACGTCGGTAATCGGCGTCTGCTGCGCCGCCTGGCCGAGGGGAGTAAGGCCGTACATGTTCTCGATCGTGTTGAGGATACGATAGTCATCCACAGGCTCGTTGTAATCTCCCGCTTTGATATGTGCTCCGGCAAAAATCGTGGCAACATGATTGGATGGGGTCCCATTATCTTCGTCCCATTCGACGATGAGCAGGCTGTTATGCTTGCGGGCCCACTTTGCGTAGCCGCCGATGTGGCTCTGGAGCCACTGATCAGCAGTGCGAACGCTCCCGCTGTGCATGTCATGATCAATATTGGGAATGACAAATGAGACGGTCGGAAGATTCGCGAAATTCCGGAAACGGGCGAAGGAGCGATTATCGGCGGCGGGAACATCGGCGAAATTCCCCCAGGGATTATGATGACGGACATACTCGCCCACATCGTTGCCGGTGTAACCCCCATGCGGCAGGCTTTCGCTGTAGCCGGTGAAACTGTCGCCCGCGGCGATGAGCTGCCCGCCAAGGCTCGGCGTCGAAAAGGTCGTGCGCGGCGTAGCATCGCTGGTGACGCCCTGCGTCGATCCGGAAAAAAGCGCCAGGTAATTAGGCTGGCTCGGATGGGCGATGCCATGCGAGTTGGTGAAGACTGCCGAGTGATCGGCAAGCGAGCGGATGTAGGTATCGACGGTCGGAAGCAGAGGCACCTGCAGCATGTTCAGCCAGGTGCCCGGGAAAAAGGCCGTCGGCGGGTCGATCGATGGGCCGAGGATCTGCGAATAGGAATGGTTCTCCTCCATCACGACTACGACGTGGTCGTAATGAGGGGCAGTGATAGGAATAGTCACGGAATTCGCAGCCGACAGAAGGCGGCGAGGTTCGAGCGGATCAATATGGGAATCAATTCGTTTGCGCATGGCCGTTGCGCGAGCCAGCGCGCCGGACGCGGCTATCAATGGAGCGGATCGTATCGTATGGGGATTCAACTCGACAATTGCGGAAATGCCGCAGGCAATGGCCTCGGAGGGACTCGAACCCTCACACCTTTGGGGTAACGGATTTTGAATCCGTCGCGTCTGCCAATTCCGCCACGAGGCCGGGCGATCAAAACGTCAGCGGATTCTAGCGTTTGCTGGTAAAAATCAAGTGCCCGCGGGGAGAAGCGCTCCGCTGTCGCGTCGCGGCTAAACTTGGCTTCGTCAGCTCGTCGTCGCTCCTTGCCTATCGACTCGATCCGCTGCGCCTTGCCCCGCCCATTTTGTTCGAAGGTCTTATTCTTCGATATCGAGACTGATGTCCAGAGCCGAGACCGAATGGGTCAGCCCGCCGACGGAGATGCGCTCGACGCCGGTCTGGGCGATGGAGCGGACGGTTTCGAGTGTGACGCCGCCTGACGCTTCAAGATCGATTTGCTCCTTCTTCCCGGCCTTGTTTCGCAAATCGACGGCCGCCTCCATGCGCGGGCAATCCATGTTGTCCAATAGAATCACCTGCACCCCATCGACGCGCAGAACCTCGCGAAGCTGATCGAGGTTGTCCACTTCGATCTCGATCAGACGCGTTGGGTCTTCCGCCCGGCATTGGTTGACGATCTGTGACAGATAACCTTGCAGATCCTTGGAAGGTACTGCCGCGATGTGGTTGTCTTTGACCAGCAAGCCATCGTACAGGCCCATGCGGAGATTTCGCCCGCCGCCGGCGCGCACGGCATATTTATCGAGCAGCCGGAAGCCAGGGATGGTCTTGCGCGTGTCGTAAATGTGCGCACTGGTGCCCGCGATCCGGCGGACGTAGCGGTGCGTCAACGTCGCCACACCCGACATGCGTTGGAGGAAATTCAGTATCACGCGCTCGGCCGACAGAAGCGATCGCATCGGCCCGCGGATGCGCAGCAGCGGCGTGCGCTGGCTGTCGCTAAAGCGCCCTTCGATGATCTCCAGATGGAAGCCGGGAATCTGCTCGACGCGGAGGCGCTCGTCATACGCCCGGCAGACCATCTCGACGATCGGCAAGCCGCAGGCGATGCCGACTTCCTTTTGAACCAGCGTGCCCACGCCGACGGCATCCTCGCGCACCATCAGCCGGCTGGTCACATCGTCGTCACGCAAGTCCTCCTTGCGCGCCAGTTGAATCAAATCACGAAGTTCTTCAAACTTTGGAAAAGTGTCCATATCGGCAACTCACTCTGGGAAACGGAATGCTTTGAACAATTGCCACATTATATCACGTGATGAGCACCTCGGCGGGAAAGAGCACGCATTTATCCTTCAATCGAGTCGGTGGAATGGCTAGAATTACTATCACTGTGATCGTTCAGTTCAGAAATGATTGAAGCTGACACGATCACAGGCGGCGAGGTGATTCCAGCCATTTCCGCGCCGGTTCGAGCGATCTTCGAAATGCCGGCCGATCCTAGGGGTGCGGAACATGATACATCGTCTTTATCCGAAGAATGTGCGGCTACGCTATTTCGTGTTTGGAGCCGCGACGATGCTGATTGGGCTCCTCGGGCTTTCGATGATCTGCGACTACTTCTATCGCCCAAAACCGCCTGTCTATCGCGCAGACGATGTAGTCGGCGTATGGCGGCACACCTTTTATATCAACGATCATCAACCAATGGTGGCCGACGTCACCTTGACGTTCAGTCGAAACGGAAAGTTCCATGAGCGGGCGATTTCGGATCTCCAAGTGAACCCGATCGACGCGGAAGGCTGTTGGAAATTAGACCCTCAACTTGGCCGTGTGTCGCTTGATGGCGCGCTCGAATATGATGATGGCACCTGGTCGCGCGGAGACCATTGTTTCGATCTGAAGGAAATTGGTGGAGATGCCGTTGGTGGCTGGCGGGACCGCTACCACGAGACGTGGATGCAAGGCGGGATCATCGGCGACCCCGATAGCGATGAATATTGGCAACGGGAAAGCTGGAGCCGAAAACGAGATCCACTCGGTGCTGCAACTCAACCTGCTCCGCCCGAAACGCGGCCGACGAGCAGAAAGTAAGCTGCGAAATTCGCAATGCTTACTTTGCCACTTTCCGCTTCCCGCGCCCTTTGTTCTTGGGTTCCCAGATTTTCTTTTCCTCGGCGTCCGCGGGATTAAAGGCATTGCCTGATTTAATCACTGGCGCACCTTTGAGCTCATTAAGCTTGTCGCGAAGCTGAGCGGCCCGCTCGAATTCCAGATTTCGGGCGGCTTGCAGCATTTCCTCTTCCAGCAGGCGAACCAGTTCGGTCTGGTCGTACTCGTTTTCGTTGGACCGAATTGCTGCGTGAACGGTGCGGCGGGCCTTCACTTCTGATTCGATGCTCGAGCGAATCGCCTTCTTCACCGTCGTCGGCGTAATGCCATGGTCAGCGTTGTACTTGAGCTGCAATTCGCGCCGACGGATGGTTTCGTCCATCGCCTTCTTCATCGCCGGCGTGACGGTGTCGGCATACAGCACCACGCTCGCGTTCACGTTTCGCGCGGCTCGGCCGATCATCTGAATGATCGAGGTTTCGCTGCGCAGGAAGCCAGCCTTGTCGGCGTCGAGAATCGCCACGAGGGAGACTTCCGGCAAATCGAGGCCTTCACGCAGCAGATTGACGCCGACCAGCACATCGAAATCTCCCTTGCGCAGATCGTTGAGAATCTCGACGCGCTCGAGCGTCTGGATTTCGCTGTGCAGATAACGGCCGCGGAAGCCGGCTTCCTGGATATAGGCGCTTAGATCTTCCGCGAGACGCTTGGTGAGGGTCGTGACGAGCACGCGCTCGCCAAGCTTCACGCGTTCGCCGATCGCGGCAAGAAGATGCGGCACCTGCCCCTGTGCCGGGCGCACTTCGATTTGCGGATCGACCAGCCCTGTCGGGCGGATCACCTGCTCGACTACTTCGCCCACACAACTTTCCAGTTCGATCTTTCCAGGTGTCGCTGAAACGAACAGCACCTGCGACCACATTTTCTCAAACTCTTCGTAGCGCAAAGGACGATTGTCCAGCGCGCTGGGCAGGCGGAAGCCATGCTCGACGAGCACCTCCTTGCGCTGGCGATCGCCGTTGTACATCGCCTTTAGCTGCGGCAGCGTCACGTGCGATTCGTCGATAATCAGCAGGAAATCTTTAGGGAAATAATCGATCAGCGTATAGGGCTTCTCGCCCGGCTGACGCCCATCGAGATGCCGGCTGTAGTTTTCGATGCCCGGGCAGACGCCGACTTCCAGCAGCATCTCGATGTCATATTTGGTTCGCGCCAAAAGTCGCTGCGCTTCGAGCAATTTGCCCTCGCCTCGAAGACGCATGACCCGAAGATCGAGCTCTTCCCGGATCGATTGCACCGCCGCCTGCAGGCGGTCTTCAGGCATGACGTAGTGAACCGCCGGGTAAATGAAGATCTGCTTATGGCTGGCGAGGATTTCGCCGGTCAGTGGGTTGATCGAGTCAATGTTGGTGATCTCCTCACCGAACATCTCGATGCGATAAGCAAATCCCTCATATGCCGGATGCAGCTCGACCACGTCACCCCGCACACGGAACGTGCCGCGCCGGAAGTCGATATCATTGCGGCCATATTGCAGGTCGATCAGCCGATGCAGAAGATCATCGCGATCGATCGTGTCGCCGACCGCAATCGGCACGACCTTCTTTTTATATTCCATCGGCGAGCCGAGGCCGAAGATACAGCTCACGCTGGCCACCAGCATCACATCATTTCGACTGACAAGATTGCTGGTGGCTGAGAGACGGAGCCGGTCCAGGTCATCGTTTCGACTCGCATCTTTCTCGATGTAGATGTCGCGCTGCGGAATGTAGGCCTCAGGCTGGTAATAGTCGTAATAGCTGACGAAATAGCCAACCGCATTCTGCGGAAACAGATCTTTGAACTCTTCATAAAGCTGGGCCGCCAGCGTTTTATTGTGGCTGATGACCAGGGCCGGCTTGCCAAGCTGCGCGACGGCATTGGCCATCGTGAAGGTCTTTCCTGAGCCGGTGACGCCCATGAGCGTCTGGAACTTTTTGCCTTCGCGGAAGCCGCGCACGATCGTGTCGATGGCCTGCGGCTGATCGCCCTGCGGCTTGAACGGACTGATGACTTGAAAATCAGGCATACCGTACATTATACGACTAGCGAGCGGTCGCGGGTCGAGTGGCGGGTGCAAAGAATAAATAAGGTTTCAGATTGGCGATGGTGGACGGGCCGATGCCTTTTACGTGGCGAAGGTCATCCGGTTTGGAAAAGGGCAGGCGGCCGGGATGGTCGCGCAAAAGCTGATCGCGGAGGGCGACGATTGCCTGAGCCCTTTTCTCGCCCAAGCGTGGAATCGCGGCGAGCTCTTCCCAGCTCGCGGTGTTGGGATCGATCTGGGTGGCCAGTTCGTTGCTCCGTAATCCATTTTCGGGCTGTGGATCAGGGATGCGAGCGCGGTTGAAGGCGAGTTTGATTGAAAGACAAACAAGCAAGACGGCGAGTAATGCGATCAGCGCCCGGCGATGGCTGGGTTTCCACAGCAGATCATAGTCCAACCAATGTGATGGCATGGGTTCGGCAAGAAAGGCAGCGCGCAACGGCTCGCAAGCGCTAAATGTTGGGAAACTTCACCGTTTTTGAAACGGTTTGATCTTTTCCCGCATCTGGGAAAGTCGTTGAAGCGCGGCTTTGGGGCGCATCATATCGTCAAGCAGCCCGGCACCAGGAAGTGTGGGACGAATGTCCGCGAGATTCCCCCAGGCGATGCTCTCGATGTAAGGCTTGCTCAGCGCGAGCATGTAAACCGCTTCCATCCAGTCGGCCTGGAGCTGCGCATCCCAAGGGCGATGCCAGCGGCCTCCCGCGGCGGGATCAAGCGCGCTGCCATCGGCACCCAAGTCCGGCGCCGATTGACCGGGCACGCTGACGGCCGTCAGAAATACTGGCCGGCCAAGCGTCGAGAATCGATCAAGCAGCGTGCTGAGCTGAAAGAGGTCGCGGAGGAACATCCCCGGCGCAGGCACGCCGAGCTCCAGTTCCAATGCGAAGGCTTCGAAGCTGATCCCCGCCTGCGCCACCATCTCGGCATACATGATTGGCGGAACGCTAGCTCGCCCGCGGGCGTGATATTCGCCAAATGGATGGGTGATCGTCACCATCGTACGGGCATTGGGAATCAGGCTTTTGACCTGCGAGACAAGCAATCGCGTCAGCTCGATGATTTGTTCGAAGCTGAGAGCAAATGCGCTATTGGTCTGTAAACCCGCGACGACATTCCACGCAGCGACCGCTCGACGATATCTCTGCACCACGCGCTGCACATAGTCATAGGTCATCTCGCGGAGCATGTCGAAGTCATGTTCCCAGATGACCATCCAGTCCGGCACGCTCTGCTCATCGAGCTGAACAATCGGCCCAGCGATGGTCGGCACGCGCTTTTTGCTGAGCGTTTCGACCCATTCATCCAAGGCCGCAGTACTGAACGTATTTTCCTGCGGCTGAAGCTGCTTCCAGTTCATTGGCAGGATGCAATAATCGAAGTTGGCCGCCAGCGCTTCCTTATATTTCTCGTTCTGGACCGTCGGATCCACCCGGCAGCCGAAGATATGCCGGACGAAGCTTCCCGCCGCCCGCCGACGGCTCAAAAGCAGTTCGACATGAAAATTGGTCAGCTCCTCGGCAATGTCCATCGCCATCGCCAGAGCCTGGTCGGCAATCTTTGAGGCTTCCTCAGGCGTGTCGAGCTTGCCGAGCGAATCGGCAAAAACTTCCTCCGCCTGGGCAAAGCGAGCCGAAAGGCGCTCGGCCTTTGGGTAATCAAACAGCGCCCAGTCCTCCTGCTTCTGCATAATGCGCATCAGCCGGGAACGCGCTAGTTCGACATTTAAGACATAAGGCCGCTCGCGCGGAGCTAAGCGAGTGGTTTCGAGGTTGTAGGCGCCCAGTGGGCCGCAGTCCCACAGCAGCGACAACCCGCAAGGCATGTCATCCTTGCGATTGACCACCAGAAGCCCGTCGCGAAAAAAGATTTCGCCGGGGATCGGGACGCTTTCCGGACCCATGGCCGTGGCGGCCACCGGTTCAAAGGTGGTGACCCGACTGCCGTCACGATAGATTTCAAACTTTATCGGCATACCGCAGGCAGCAGCGCAAAGGCGCGTGACGCCAGTCTGATCTCATCTTAACAGGATGCGCTGCTGGCTCAACTGGGGATACTTTTTGGAAGTGAATTGATTGCTGACGCACTTAACTCAAGCACATACGATCGATTCGATGCCGTCTGCAAACTCCCGCCATACTCGCGGCAAGAAACCGTCGAAGACCGGCGACAGTTCATCGCGCAAGCTACCGTTCGATATCCCAAAGATGATGCGACTCGTGCGCAACGCTGTGCGCGATAATCCAAAAGCGGTGCTGTTCGAGCTTGCCGAGCGGGGCTTCTCTTCGCCTTTCGAAATCATCATTGCCTGCATTCTGACCATTCGCACGTTAGAAGAGGTGTCGCTGCCGGCGGCACTCAAGCTGTTCGAGACAGCGCGCACGCCTGAAAAGATAGTTCGACTGAAGGTCGAACAGATCGACGCGCTCATCGCGACCTGCACCTTTCATCGACCCAAAGCAAAATCGATTCACGCGATCGCGCAGCGCGTTCTGGACGAGTTCAATGGCGAATTGCCCTGCGATTTCGATGCATTAACTTCGCTGTCCGGTGTCGGGCCAAAGTGCGCGAATCTTGTATTAGGCATTGCCTGCCACGACCCACGTGGCATTCCAGTCGATATTCACGTCCATCGCGTGACCAATCGCTGGGGATATGTGAACGCTTCCACACCGGAAAAGACGATGGCGCAGCTTCAGGAGAAACTGCCGCGCCGGTTCTGGCTGGAGATCAATAAGCTGATGGTGCCGTTTGGAAAGCACGTCTGCACCGGAAAGCTGCCGCACTGCTCGACTTGTCCAGTGGTGGATTACTGCCGGCAGGTCGAAGTCACGGAGCATCGCTAACCGACGGCGATCGTTGCCAGATCATCTTCAAGATGCTTTTGATCGGCTGGATCAGGAATGCTGGCTGCGATCTCGCGAGCCTGGGCGATGTACTTCTTTGCCGAATCGATGTCGCCGGCAACGGCACGTGCCCGCGCCAAGGCCTCGTATCCGTACGCAATGAAAAATGGGCTGACCGAATGATCGCGCGCCCAGTTCAGAGCGCGCTGGCCATGATATATCGCCGGCTCCGCCCGCTTCAGAACCGCATAGACGCGGGAAATCTGCCATTCGCCGATCGACCATTCGCGCGGCGAGCCGATGTCCTGCCAATGGAATCGCGAGGCATGAGCCGCGTGGATCATGCGATCATCTTCTTCGCTCGTGCGATTGGGTTTTTCCAGCAGCGACCAGACTTCGATAAACAAATCGGCCGCAAACTTGCGATGGACTGCCGCATCGATGACTGCGGGCATGCACTCACTCCCCTGCTCGAATTTCAGATTATTTGGCGACTTCAACCATGGCGGTGAACTCGCCATGAACGGCGACCAACACGCCCGGCGCATTGGGCTGGTTCACATCGAACTTCAGAAATGACCCATACAGCATGATCTGCACCGTGCGCTTTGATTGGTCGCTGAAGACAGCGCCGATTTCCGCCGGCTGCAAGTGAAAATGATTCCCGTCGAGAAAGATCCCATCGCTTCCTTCCCGATGGGCGCTTTCAGGCGAAGCATATTTCCAGTCGGCCCCACTGAGCTGCGCCGGATCCTCAACATCCAGCGACATGCGGATGAAGAAGCTGTTGCCGGCGTAGTCGGGATTGATCGCGGTCTTGGGATCGTCCGAATACAGAACGGCCGAATACTTGTTGCCTTCCTTCATCAGCCGCAATCGGGCGGCGGGGAAGAAAAACTGGCGCGCGTTGCCGTTCTCAGTGATGAAGATGCCCGCGCCTAAAGGCTGGGCCGGCGCCGTGGCAGCAGCGGTCGTTGCTTCAGTGCCATCCGGTGCAGGTTGTGTCGCCGCAGAGGCCGTCTGTTCTGCCGGTTTAGTTGTCGGTGAATTTGGAACCGTCGATTGGCGATCGCAACCGGCGAACAGCGCAAATGCCGACACAACGATGATCCATCCTCTTTGCATCAAAAAGCCTCGCGCCTGAGTCGATCATTCCGCCTGTACGAGCCTAATGTCTATCACAAGTATAGCATATTTTCATGGCCACTGCCGCTTCGTCCATCCCCGCCGAAACCGACTTACTTTGTGAAACCTGCGGCTACACGCTTAACGGGCTTCCCCCAGAAGCCAATTGCCCTGAATGCGGCAAACCCGCCAGCGACAGTTCCCCCCAAACCCGCAGCCTTCCATTATGGGAAAAGCAGCGCGGTCTTGGCATCACGGGGTTTATGCGGACGACTGCGGCCGTGCTTTTTCAGCCAACCAAGTTTTATCGGACAGTGATCACACGGGCGGGCCGGACAAGCTCGCGCTGGTTCGCGGCTGTGCATTGGGCAATTGTTTCAGTCCTGTTTGGCATTGCCGCCTATTTTCATTTTTCCTGGTTCTTAATGATGGGCAATCTGCCGGGGTCGTTCGCCCGATATGATCAGCCGGTTCTGGTGATCCTTGTGCTGAGCATCGTGACCTTCGCGCTGCTGATCGGCACCACGAGTCTGGCCGCGCGGCTTACGAGTTGGGAAGCCACTTATCGGGGATATCGATTGCCTTTTCCCGTTGTCCTGCGCGGCCTTGATTACCACGCAGCCCATTATCTGCCTGTCGCCCTCATTGGCGCCGCCACCGTGATCGGCTATCACATCGCCCTCAAGCACAACTGGGTCAGCGGCTACACCGGTCCGCTCTACCTCTACACCCTCTGCGGCGAAGTGCTTGTTGCCGCCGCCTATCTCTTCTGGACCTACTGGATCGGCATGCGGAATATGATGTATGCGAATGCTTAGAATAGTTAAGAAGCCATGCGCGGCGGGTTGGCTTTGCGCTCCGCTTTCGTCCGATACAGTACGCGATCGGCGGCTTCGACGATAGCCTCTTCGGAATGATCGGAAACGAGATTGATATTTGCAAAACCGATCGAAAGACTCGGGCGCTTTGGCACTTGGTGCGTCTTGGCGATGGTATCGGCCAGCGAGACAAGTCGATCGGCAAGCTTCCGCGCGGCCGCCTCGTCGGTGTTTTGAAGTAGCACGGCAAATTCATCCCCACCCCACCGAAAGGCAAGATCGTCTGATCGAATACTCGATCGGATCAACTGCGCGACCGATCGCAGAAAATCGTCGCCGACGGAGTGGCCGAGCGTGTCATTGAGGATCTTGAAATGATCGATGTCGATCATCATCAGGATCAGCGGCTGGCCGGACTGCTCCCATTGCTCAATCGCTTCCTTTAACTGCTCCTGGAACATCCGGCGGTTATATAAACCCGTCAAAGCATCGCGGGCGGCCTGCTGACGCAAAGATCCAAGCTTTCGTTCGAGGGCCGACGTGCGGTTGGCGATGCGCTGGCGAATTTCCGAATCGATTTGCCCTTCCTGCTGGCGAAGCTCGCGGAAGATTTCCTGAATTTGCCCCGCAAGGTCATTGAGCTTTCCCCCTACTTTCGAAAGCTCTTCGATTGGCACTTCGCCGGCGCGAACCTGAGGCAACAATGTCTCGAGCATTCGCATTGGACCATAAAAGTCCTGCAGGCGCTTTTGCACCACCCATGCCGCCGTAGCCGCCAGGGCCACAATCAGGAGAAATTGGCCGAGGTAGGCGGCCAGTTCGAGGTCGCCCTTGGCCAGGAAGTAAATGAGGCCTGCGAGCGTCGCCGCTTCCAGGATGAAGCAGATCGCCCAGACCATCGGCCGCGCCCAAATTTGCTTGCGCGCCTCGCGCGAACTCGTAGGGTCGGGATTCGGCAATGGTTCTGGCATGGCGCGAAGTCCCCCGCCTACTATCGACCAATCAAGCCAGCGCGTTGATTGGTGTCGCATTCGTCAATCGCAGAGCGACCCCCCCGCATTAACCGCTCCACTTATTGCGCCGATATCAGATATGCCGGCCTGTGCTCTCATTGCGTTTTTTTCAGGCCGGCAGTGAAAGGTCCGGTAAATGTCGCACCAGCTTTTTGATCTCGTTGTGATCGGCTCCGGGCCCGCCGGACAGAAGGCGGCGCTCAATGCGGCAAAGCTCGGCCGGCGCGTCGCATTGATCGAGCGGGTCAATCAAGTGGGCGGCGTCTGCATTCACACCGGCACCATTCCCTCCAAAGCGATCCGCGAAGCGGTGCTTCATCTGACCGGCCTGCGCGAACGCCAGGTTTATGGCGACAGCTATGTTGTCAAACATGACATAACGATCCAGGATCTGCTGCACCGTGCCCATCACGTCATTCGCACTGAAGTGGACGTGATTCGCAGCCAGATGGCGCGCAATGGCGTTGCGGTGTTTTATGGACATGCTTCGTTTGTTGATCCGCATACGGTTCACGTTGAAGCGGGCGATAACTCGGCCGATCTGAAGGGGCAGCACATTCTCATCGCCGTCGGAACTGAGCCGGCGCGTCCACAGACGGTTCCTTTCACGCCCGGACGCGTAATCGACAGTGATGAACTGCTCGATCTGGCGGCCCTGCCGAGAAGCATCATCATCGTGGGCGGCGGCGTGATCGGAACCGAATATGCCTGCATGCTTGCCGCGGTTGGCGTGCGGGTAACGCTTGTAGAAACGCGCCCGCAATTGCTGGAATTCATCGACCATGAGCTGGGCGAATCGCTCCAGTTCCGGATGCGCGATATGGGCATTCGCCTGCGGCTTGGCGAATCAGTCGCGAAGATCGAGACTTTCGACCAGCACGTCGAGGCTGCGCTGGCCAGCAAAAAGGTTCTTAAGGCTGATGCGCTGCTCTATTGCATTGGCCGACAGGGAGCGACCGCGAAGCTCAACCTGGCCGCGGCCGGTCTTTCGGCAGATTCCCGCGGCCGGATGAAAGTTAATGAATTCTTCCAAAGCGAAGTTCCGCACATTTATGCCGCGGGTGATGTGATCGGATTCCCCGCACTTGCCGCCACCAGCATGGAACAAGGACGTCTTGCGTCGGCTCACATGTTTCATCAGATTGCCGGCAGCATGTCGCCGTTCTTTCCATATGGGATCTACTCGATTCCGGAGATCAGCATGCTCGGCGCCACCGAGCAATCGCTGACCGAACAGGGCATCCCTTACGAAGTGGGCATCGCGCGATACCGCGAAATTGCCCGCGGGCAGCTCATCGCAGACCCGCACGGCCTGCTAAAGCTGCTGTTTCATCCTGACAGCCGACGATTGCTCGGCGTTCACACTATCGGCACCGGCGCCACAGAGCTGATTCACATCGGCCAGGCGGTTCTGACGGCAGGCATGCCGATCGATTACTTCATTGAAACGATCTTCAATTACCCCACGCTTGCCGAATGCTACAAGGTAGCGGCACTGGATGGGATCAATCGCCTTCGCGGTTCTCAGGATTTGAAAGTTGACGCGCCACCAGTGGTCGAGCAAAAGGAAACGAAGGCGGCTTAGATCAAGTTGCCTTTAATTTCACCGGCCAGCAATCATTGCGACCAATCCAAATACCAGCACTACTGTTCCCAGAATTCCCATCACCAGCCCAAAGATAGCTCGCCCCATGCCGTGCTTTTCCGGATTCTTGCGGATATCGCTGATCGCAATAAGAGCGACAACCAAAGAGATCGGCGCCGGCAGCAAAACGAAGCTGAACAGGCCCAGATAGCCGGCTGCGATCGCCCAACCTGAGCGGCCGACTGGAATCAACATTCTGATCCCAGCGTCCTGCCCAATATCAGCGCGGGGCGGCAATTGGCCCGGATAACCTGGTACGGCGCTTGGCGGCACCGCACCTCCAAACAATCCGGGAACGTTCCCCGCCGGCGCCCATTGCGGCATCCCCGCCTGCCAGACCAGATCGCCGGGTTGCAATTGTCCTGATCCGGCCAGCTCCTTGAGTTGCTGACCGCTGACGGGGCCAAGTCGCGTCTGGCCCTTCGCGTAATACCAGGTGGCGTCGCTCATGGTGCGCAAAAGATATCATTTTCGGCTTGGCAAAGAGAATGAAATTCCGGTTTCCACGACAGGCCCGCGGCGCGGTAAACGGATATTGAATGGATCAACAACATCAACAAACGCGGTATGCATCAAGGCTGTTTTCGGGCGCTCTTATGCTGACGGCAGCTATGCTTCTGGCAGGATGTGCCGATTCGGATCTGTACGAGGCGCCGACGTCCGCTCCCCAAGCGGCGGAGGTCAAGGTGCCGCCTGAAGCGCAAATTGATTCCCACCGCATTCAGAGCATCGATGGCAAATCGATCTGCGGCTGCTTGGCTTTCTTGAACTCTTCAATCGAGATCGCACCGGGCCATCACGATCTGAAGGTGGAAGCGGTGTGGGACAGCCGGGTACTGGAAAGCCACTATCGGGAGCTTTTTGCGATTTCATTTCCGGCGGCCGCACATCATTCTTATGCGGTGAAACAGTTCCAGACACCTTCGGGGCCACCCAGAGACAGTGCCGCTCAAATCGCGTTTGGTTCGCCTTTTGGAATGTTGACCCTCGATTCGCCGCTGCAAAGCGCGGGCGCGCCCTTGCCTGAGTACCACATGTATGTCTGGGTCCAGGACCTGACCGACAACCGCCCTGTCGGCGGAACGCCTCCGCCATGATCGCAAACGCTCCCTTGGGGTAGACTGCCGCACACGTGACGCCGACAGATCGAAGGTCGGATCAGGAATTGGTCGCCGCGATTAACGCCGGCGACCTTTCTGCATTTGATGCACTTTTCGAGCGGCATCGCGATTGGGTGGCTCGTTTGGCGATGCGCTTCACCAGCAACTCCAGCGATGCGCTGGATGTGCTCCAGGAAACGTTCACATACTTATTCGGAAAATTCCCCGGCTTTGTGCTGTCGGCAAAGATGACGACATTCCTCTATCCGGTCGTCCGGAATTTGTCGATTGCGGCACGGAAAAGGCGGCTGCCGGGCCTTCCTGCCGAAGGATTTGATGCGGCTGGGCCGGAGCTGGCATCAAACGATGATGATGAATTCCTTTCAATGATTCGCAGACTTCCAGAGATTCAGCGAGAAGTTCTGCTGATGCGCTTCGTGCATGATATGAGCCTGGCCGAGATTGCGGGGGCGATTGGCATTCCGGAAGGCACGGTGAAATCACGAATGCATAATGCGATTGAGACACTGAAGGGCGACGAGCGATTACGGAAATACTTTGACTGAACCTCGCGGCGGCCTTTATCACTTAAGAATTGGGCAGATGTGATCTCATGACTGACGATCCTGAAAACCAGGGAAACGACGAATTCGAGTTTCCGCCAACGTTGCGCGAAAAGCTCAGCAGCGGACATCCCACGCCGTCTGTTCCAGCGGAGTTCAGCGCCCGACTGCTCGCCAGCGCAAAGGTCGGTTACGCGCTTCGCATGCGGCGTCGGCGAATTGTGCGATGGTCGGCTGTCATTGGCTCGGCTGCCGCGATCATCATTCTTTCGCTGCTTTTCCTTCTTCCAAACCATCGTTCCAGCCCGCATTTGGCCCAGGCGGGCGACGTAAATCACGACGGACGCGTTGACATCCTCGATGCGTATGTCGTCGCCAAAGCCATTTCGACCGGCGGCAAGCTCGATCCGGTTTGGGATGTCAATCACGATGGCGTGGTGGACCAGAAAGACATCGATTGGATTGCTGCTGCCGCGGTGAATGTGACGGGAAATCCAACGGGAGCCTTGCCGCAATGAAGCGGATGGTGCCGGTCATTTTCCTGATGCTTGGGCTGCTGGGTGGTAGCGCGCCTGAAGCAAATCGCGTTGATGCGACGCAGCCAAACGTGCGATTCGCCGCGTTCGATGTGATGATCGATTCAGGGAAAATGCCGTTGGCTGCTTACCAAGTGAAAATCGTTGCGACATCGGGCGATGTCGCGCTCGTGGGCATCGAAGGAAGCGATCAATCTGCTTTTGCTGCGGCTCCGTATTACGACAAGCATGCGATTCTCAATAAGCAGATTATCGTGGCGGCCTATAGCCTTGCCGGTTCGCTTCCGACAGGAAAAACCCGCGTGGCAACATTGATGGTGCGGCTTGGGAGCAGCGCGAAACCGGATTGGCAGATTACGCTTCAAGTGGCCGGCGGCGCTGATGGGAAGCCGATCAATGCCACCGCCTCGATTGTCCAGCATTCGGGAGAGACTCACCCATGATCTGCAGAGCGAAACCGAACATGCTTTGGCTGGCCCTCGCGTTGCTGATTTGCTTGATCGGTGGATGCGTCAGCAGTCGGCAGGAAACGAAGCCGACCCCTCCCCGCGAAAACCGCACCGAAGCCAATCCGACCCCGCCCTCGCTGCCCTCTATGGCGGGCGTCGCTTATGACGAACTATGGATCGTTGAGTCGCCAGCAACCAACACCACGCCGGATTTAGAAGCGCAGGCCGGCAGCGGAGCTCTGCTCACCCAGCGCGGCCCGAATTTCGTTTTCTGTCCGCTGGTCAAAACGAGCATCAAAGCAAACGTCGTCGGCTGCATCGCGACGGTGGATGTTTCACAGCGATTCGAGAATCCCAATCGCGAACCCGTTGAGGCAACTTATACTTTCCCGTTGCCCGCGAATGCCGCAGTTTGCGATTTCGTCATGTCCATCGGCACGCGCCACATCCGCGGGGCCATTCGTCCGCGACGCGAAGCCGAGCAGATCTACCGGGAAGCCCGGCAGCAGGGATATCGCGCTGCGTTGCTGGTCGAGCGCGCGCCGCATCTCTTCACGCAGTCGATTGGTTCGATCGAGCCGCAAAAGTCGGTTGACATTGAAATGAAATATGTCGAGCCGCTGGAGATGGTGAATGGAGTGTTTGCGATGCGAATTCCGCTATCGCTGCGGAGCCGCGCCGGCGAGATCGCCCCGACAGAACGAGACGGTCGGAATATTTCGGTGTCTGTCGGCCTCAATCCCGGTGCGCCTCTGACACATATCGACTGCGCCACGCACCCCATCGAAGTTCAATATATCGACAAGAAGCACGTCGGCGTATTGCTTCAGCCATCGGACCAGATTCCCAACCGTCAGATGGTGTTGCGCTATCAGTTGGCGGGAGGACCGGTTTTGCCGAGCCTATTTACGCACGCGAAGGGAAATGGCGGCTTTGCCGCGATCATGCTTGCCGCGCCGTTCAACGCCGCGAAAGGGCCCGCTGTGCGCGATCTGAAAATTACGTGGGCCGGCGCGCAGGTGCAGACGCTATCGCCGGGCGCGCCGACCGACTTAATTGCTGGTCGATCGCAACTCATCATGGGCCGCTTCACCGGCCCCGCCCCGACTTCGGCCACCCTCTCCGGCCACACCGCCGATGGGGGCGAATTTCATATGGAAGTTCCCGCCCAGGCAGCTCCCGGCGATGCAATCGCGATGGAAAACGTCTGGGCGAGAATGAGCATCGCCGCCCTGCTGCTCGAACAGCCTCAAAAGGATTCCGGATCGCTCGAATCGCAAATCACCCGCATTGCCCTGGAAAGCGGATTGGTCTCGCCCTTCACTTCTTATATCTGCGTGGATGCGACCTCGCCGACGCCGCACTAGCGCGCCGCCCATCTCAAATCTGAGATTTCAAATTTGAAATTTCAGATTCGAGATTTGAAAATTGAGAGTTGCAATCTATCGCCCGCCTCTCAATCACCCACCCGGCAATTTTTACTTTTCCCTCCCTTTCCATTAGCATCCTCCCCCTTCATTTTGATGCAGGAGTTGGATTATGGCTGAGGCGTTGAAGATGATGTACGAGAAGGATGCCCCGCTGGACGCCCTGAAGGGCAAGACGGTGGCGGTCATCGGGTATGGCTCGCAGGGACACGCGCACGCCCAGAACTTGCGCGAGAGTGGCGTCAAGGTGATCGTCGCCAATCGCAAGGACAGCGCCAACGGCCGCCTCGCCATCGAGCATGGCTTCGATCCGATGAGCGTCGATCAAGCCGTTCAGCAGGCCGATCTGATCATCATCACGCTGCCCGATGAAGTGCAGCCCGGCGTCTATCAGAAGAGCATCGCCCCGCATCTCAAAGCCGGCAAAACCCTCGGCTTCACGCATGGCTTCAACATCCACTTCAAGACGATCGTGCCGCCCAAAGAGGTGGACGTGATCATGGTCGCGCCCAAGGGGCCGGGCCATCTGGTGCGCAGCGAATTCGAGCGCGGCGGCGGCGTCCCCTGCCTGCTGGCGGTGTATCAGGATGCATCAGGGAGTGCCCGCAAAACCGGCCTCGCCTGGGCACGCGGCATCGGCGGCGCACGCTCGGGCATCATTGAAACCACCTTCAAAGACGAATGCGAAACCGATCTTTTCGGTGAGCAAGCAGTCCTCTGTGGTGGACTTTCAGCTCTGATTAAGGCCGGATTTGAAACGCTCACCGAAGCCGGTTATCCGCCGGAAATGGCTTATTTTGAGTGCGTCCATGAAGTGAAGCTGATCGTCGATCTGATCTATCAGGGCGGCCTCGATTACATGCGCTACAGCATTTCCAACACCGCCGAGTATGGCGATCTGACGCGCGGTCCCCGAGTGGTGACGCCGCAGGTGAAGCAGGAAATGAAAAAGATCCTCGCCGAGATCACCACCGGCCAATTCGCCAAAGAATGGCGCGCCGAATACGAAGGCGGCATGAAGAATTTTAAGCGGCTCTACGAAGCCGACAATTCTCATCCTGTCGAAGTTGTGGGCCGGAAATTGCGCGGGATGATGCCTTGGTTGAAAGCGAAACAGCCGCCGAAGAACTGAATTTCGTCCCTACCCAAAAGTTTTTGTCAGCCATGGTTAGCCGCGACGCGCTAGCGGAGCGCTTTTTCGTTGCGCTCGGAGAAGCGCTCCGCTAGCGCGTCGCGGCTAACCTCGGGGAAATTCGCATTATTCTCGTTCGCAAAACTTACCCGTTGACCTCGCTGATCGCTTCTGCCATCTTCCGACGAGTTTGGAGACGGCAGAATGACGATTCGCAAGGCGGTGATCACGGCGGCGGCGCGAAGCCAGCATGCGCTGCCTTTACAGGCGCTGGTTGATCGCGACGGGCAGCAGAAGTCGGCCCTCAAGATCATCCTTGAAGAGGCGCTGAGCACCGGCGTCGAGACGATCTGCCTGGTCGTCAGCCCGGGTGACCAAAGCTCATATGCCGCCGCCGCTGGCGACCTCGCCCCGCGACTCCATTTCGTCGAACAGAGCCAGCCGCGCGGATATGGACACGCCCTTTCCTGCGCCCGCTCCTACGTCGAAGATGATCCATTCCTTCATCTGGTGGGCGATCATCTGTACGTGAGCCAGCAGAAAGCCCGCTGCGCCCGCCAGCTTTTTCAGGCGGCCGAGGCCGAGGCCTGCAGCGTATCAGGGGTGCAACCAACGCGTGAAAATGTACTGACCTATTACGGGACCGTCGGTGGACGGCGCGTCGCGGGACAAAACCATCTTTACGAAATCGAAAACGTCGTCGAAAAGCCAACGCCAACGGAGGCTGAGCAAACCCTGATCGTGCCGGGACTGCGGGCGGGCCACTACCTCTGTTTCTTCGGCATGCATGTGCTGACGCCGACTGTGATGGAGATCTTGGACGAGCAGGTGAGGGCCGCGCCTCCAAATGGCCGGATTGAGCTTTCACCCGCACTCGCGAAACTTGCCTCAAAAGAGCGATATCTGGCGCTCGAGGTGCAGGGAACACGATACAACCTCGGCCTTCGATATGGCCTGCTTCAGGCCCAGCTTGCCTTGGCCCTGGATGGGAACGACCGCGAAGAAATCCTGGCCCAAATGGTCGAGCTGCTGGCGACACGCGAGCGATCCCAACTCAATCATGAGAGTCATTCGTGAGTTCGACGGCTCTTTGGTGAATCATGCCTTCTGAACTGATTCAGATTATTACCAGCGATGAGCCGGCGGTTCGGGACACCGCCCTCGAAACCGTCTGCGAGCGACTGTCGCTGCAGGATCTGCTGAACGAATGCAACGCCCTGGAAGAGTTCCGCCGTACGAGCGGAAATCTTTATCATCGCGTGCGGGCGCTGTTTTTTCTTTACGCAATTCATCGATTTCATCTGCCAAATAAAGCCGGTGTCTCTCGAAGCGGAAATGTTCCATTCGACGGCTACAACAATCTGCTGAACCGCCGATTTGAGGAAGCAATCGCCGATTTTCTTGCTGCGCAGAAAATTAATGGCCCGAGCGATCCCATTTCCAGCGCGCTGGCGGTTGCCTATCACGATCTGGCGTTTCAGACGCTTGCCAACCAAGTTCGCCGGAGCGTGCGGTCGGTGCGGGGAAACCAGTGGATGTTCCGCATCGGTCACCCGGCGGATCAGCCGTTGCAGATTCGGCGCGAGCTTCTGACCCGCTCGAAAGAGGATGGATCCTTTCCAATTCTGGCCGAGAAGACACCGGTGCGGATGGATTTGTCCCACTCGGCATGGAGCGACATTTTCTTCCTGGGGATGGATTTCCCCGAAGGCGCGCGGGTGCTGAACGTCTCGATCGATCTCGCCGTGCGCGGGCGCGATGCAGCGCCCAAGCCACCGGTCGAGGCTTATCTTCGCGTCATCGATGAGCCGGTGTTGCGGCTGGTGAGCGTCGATTTGGCGGCGCGGGCCGACATCGCGAATCTGCCGGAGGTCTTCGATTTTGCCCGCGATTATCTGGGGCTGCTGAAAGCGGCGGTGATTGCATCTGGCATCGTGCCGCCTGGATTGGAAGGGTCGGGACGGACGCTGGGCGAACTTCTGTCACGTGTGGTGGGTCCGGGGCTGGGTCTGGAGATCGTCAGCAGCGTCAACAACATCCCCAAAGGCTCGCGACTTGCGGTTTCGACGAACTTGCTGGGTTCACTGATTTCAGTCTGCATGCGCGCCACCGGCCAAGCCAAATCGCTGACGGGAATATTGAGCGAGCCTGAGCGCCGGCTTGTTGCCGCCCGGGCAATTCTGGGCGAATGGATCGGCGGTTCCGGTGGCGGGTGGCAAGATTCGGGTGGCGTGTGGCCGGGGATGAAACTGATTCAAGGCTCGGCGGCGCGGGAGGGCGATCCGGAATTTGGCATCAGCCGGGGACGACTCTTACCAACGCACAAAATTCTCGATCACTCCGATGCATCCGATGCCGTCCGCGAGCAGCTTCAAAAGAGTCTCGTGCTCGTGCATGGTGGCATGGCGCAGAACGTCGGCCCGATTCTGGAGATGGTCACCGAGAAGTATCTGCTGCGCAGCAATGCCGAGTGGGAAGGCCGTCGGCAGGCGATTTCGATTGTGGATCAAATTCTGGCCGCCCTGAAAAACGAAGAGGTCCGCCAGATCGGCCAGGCGACGACGCGCAATTTCTTTGGCCCGCTGCAAACGATCATTCCCTGGGCCAGCAACCATTACACCGAAACCATCATTGAAAAAGTCAAAAAGCAGTTCGGCGACGACTTTTGGGGATTCTGGATGCTCGGCGGAATGTCCGGGGGCGGAATGGGTTTCATCTTCGCTCCACATCGCAAGGCCGAGGCGCAGGATTATCTCCAGCAGGCCATGAGCGCCACCAAGCGCGATCTGCAAAATGCCTTGCCGTTTGCGATGGAGCCCGTGGTATACGATTTTGCGATCAACCCGAATGGCACCCACGCTCAGCTTCTGCAAGATCAGGCCGCCCTGCTGCCTGCCGCTTATTACGCCTTCATGGCTCCGCAATGGCTGCGGACCGACCCGCGCCAGCTTTCACCATTGCGACGGGCGGAACTGGATCGATTCGGCGCCGCCTCGCGAACGGATCCGACACTCCGAGGCATGGTCGAGATTCTCTTTGACCGTTTGCTGCCTCGCTCCAAAAGTGACTTGGCGGGCGAGCAAAGTCTTTCGACGCTCCTCGAAGAGCATGGCTTCGATCGCGAACAGCACGAGCAGATCCGCTCCGATTTGAAAAATGGCCTCACTGGGCTGGCGCAGAATCGTCTGCCGGCCAACATCTCGATCGAAGATGTTCGGCCGCAGGATGTCATCGATCTATCCGACGGTGGTGCGAACAACAGCGCGGATGTGAAGCGATGGACGGCGCTGGGCGCGCAGGCGCTGCGAGATGGAGCGGTTGGAGTTCTATCACTGGCGGCCGGCGCGGGAAGCCGATGGACGCAAGGAGCCGGCGTGGTCAAGGCGCTCCACCCGTTCTGCAAATTCAACGGCCGGCATCGCTCCTTCATCGAAGTTCACCTGGCCAAGAGCCGGCGCGCGGGCCGGAAGTTTGGTGCGCCGCCGCCGCATCTGATCGCGACGAGCTATCTGACGAACGGGCCAATCAAGCAATTTCTCCGCGATCGCAATTATTATGGCTACGAAGGTCGCGTGAAGCTTTCGCCCGGGCGGACGGTTGGACTGCGGATGGTGCCAATGGAGCGCGACTTGCGTTTCATGTGGGAAGAGATGCCGCAGAAGCTCCTCGATGAGCAGCAGCAGAAAGTGCGCGACAGCCTGCACGCGGCTCTGATCGGCTGGGCGCGAGGGGCCGGCGAAGGAAGCGATTACACCGATAACCTGCCCTCGCAGTGCGTGCATCCCGTCGGCCACTGGTTCGAGATCCCAAACCTGCTGCGCAATGGCGTTCTGCGCGAGCTGCTTGAAACGCAGCCGACGCTGAAATACCTGATGCTGCATAATATCGACACCGTCGGCGCCGATCTCGATCCGATCATCCTCGGCTCACACATCGACCGAGGCTCGTGCCTGAGCTTTGAAGTGATCCATCGCCGCATCGAAGACCGTGGCGGCGGCCTCGCGCGCGTGAACGGTATGACACGCCTGGTTGAGGGACTCGCGCTCCCGCGAGAAGAGGAAGAATTCAAGCTCTCTTTCTACAACACCCTCACCACCTGGATCGACATCGACAAATTGCTGACCGCTTTTGGATTGAATAGAGAAAGTCTTGCCGACGACGCAGCCGTATCGAGCGCCATTCGCAATATGGCGGCGCGCATGCCGACCTACATCACGCTCAAAGATGTGAAGAAGCGCTGGGGCCATGGACAGGAAGACGTTTTTCCCGTCGCTCAATTCGAGAAGCTCTGGGGGGACATGACTGCCCTGCCGGACGTCGAATGCAGTTACGTCGTTGTTCCCCGGCTGCGCGGACAACAGCTCAAAGACCAGGCCCAGCTCGATGGCTGGCTGCGCGACGGATCGGCTGCCTACGTCGAATCGCTGTGCGATTGGGAGTAGTCGCCGGCGCGGTATACTTTCGGCCATGTCCCAGCAGAAACTGACGCATCTGGACGACCAGGGTCGCGCACGGATGGTGGATGTCGGCCACAAGCCGACGACCGCCCGCCAGGCCATTGCCGAGGGGTTCATCACGATTTCATCGCAAACGCTTCGCGCGATTGCCGAGGAAACGGTTCCGAAGGGCGAGGTGCTCGGCACAGCCCGGATCGCGGGAATTCTTGCCGCCAAGCGATGTGGTGAACTGATTCCGCTCTGCCATCCCCTGCCCATCGAAAGCGTCGAAGTCGGGTTCGACGTTCCCGAGCTTGAGCCCCAGGCAGACGTGCCCGTTCGGCTGCGGATTCATGCCGTCGCCCGGATCACCGGAAAGACCGGCGTCGAAATGGAAGCACTGACGGCCGTGAGCGTCGCTGCTCTAACGATCTACGATATGTGCAAAGCAATTGACAAGAAAATGATCATCGATGGAATTCGACTTGTCGAAAAGACCGGCGGGACAAAGCATATGGTAGCGCCTTGATCTGTCAGACCATTACATTTGACTCTTCCATCGAAGATCAGGCGGTGCTGGATGGGGCAATCGTCATAAATCCCGCCGGTCGCATTCATTCCGAACTCATTTGTTCACACCTGAGCAGCCAAATGCTGGTGCTCCGCGAGCCTTGGAACGAAGAAGATTATGCGTGGGAGTTCCTTGTCTTTCCGTATCGCTACACGATCAGCGTTATCACGGGACTTGTTGACGAACGATGGCAGGTTCTCATCTCTTCGGTCCATTTGTTTGGGTTCCTGTGGCGACAAAGACGGGCAGCGGCAGTCGCAATCGTCGCGGAAGCCGTTGAAACATTCCTGAAGGCAGACGCCCGATTCAGCAACGTGGCGCGCGAAGCGAAGAACGCATGAAGCAATACACCATCGGATATTTCTGTTCCCTATTCGCTGGACGCTGCGAATAATGGCCTGTTGGCAACACCTGATGCTCGGCAAATCCCGCACATTTCGAACCGGGCGGACCCTATGGGCGGTCCTGCTCTATCTGGTTGGGTTTGCAGTTCTGCTATTGATTGTCACGCGGTTTTACTTGATGCCCACGCTGATTGCCGAGCATCGGGCTGGCGTGACGCCGGAGCAGCGGCGCATACTGGTGGCTCACTCGCGGCTGGTCATGGTGCTGCTGCTTTTGGTTCTGCTGCTAGGGTTGTTGCTGACCTTCCGCATCGGCCGATTTTTCTTCCCACGCCAGACGGAGCCGCGCAAGCCGACCAAATACGTCGATGCGTGGGAAGAAGCCGGCCGGCGGCTTAAGCTGGACGATAATCAGGCTGACCCGCCGCCCCCGTAAACTGCGCGCCAATGCGAGGGATGCGGATCTTTCGCGCCAAGAACGCCAAGAAAATCAATTTATAGTTTTTTCTTGGCGTCCTTGGCGTTCTTGGCGCAAAGACAAGCGCAATTGCGAGAAATTCGCAAAAACACCTAGTGGCTCAAGCCCCCTTCTGCTGCAGCATCTTCCGCAGCACCGTCTGCAGTATCCCCCCGTTGCGGTAATACTCGATCTCGACCGGCGTATCGATCCTGCAAGTGGCTACGAACTCGATCGTCCGCCCCTCTTCTTTCACGCGCACTTTCACATCCTGAAGCGGCTTCAAATCGTTGCCGACTTCAATATCGAAAGTCCCTTGGCCGCTGATTCCCAGTGATGCTCGCGTCTGGCCCGGCTTGAATTGCAGCGGCAAAACGCCCATACCTACTAGATTGCTGCGATGGATGCGCTCGAAGCTGTCGGCGATCGCGGCCTTCACGCCCAGCAGATAAACGCCCTTAGCGGCCCAGTCGCGGCTGGAGCCCATGCCGTAATCCTTGCCTGCCAGCACAATCAAAGGCGTGCCCGCCTTTTGATAGAGCATCGAGGCTTCGTAGATCGACATGACCTGATTACTTGGTAGATAGGTGGTCACGCCGCCTTCGGTTCCGGGAGCAAGCAGATTTTTCAATCGGATGTTGGCAAAAGTGCCGCGCGTCATGACGCGGTCGTTTCCGCGCCGGGCGCCGTAGCTGTTGAAGTCTTCCGCGGTCACGCCATTTTCGATGAGGTATTTCCCAGCCGGACTGTCCTTTTTGATCGACCCGGCGGGCGAAATGTGATCGGTAGTGACCGAATCGCCAACCATTACTAACACCCGCGCATCGTGGATTGGCGCAATCGGGCGCGGCTGCGGGGTCAGGTCCGTGAAGAACGGCGGCTCCTGCACATAGGTGCTCTTGGGGTTCCATTCAAATAGCTCTCCGCCATGAACGGGAATCTCGTTCCACTGCGGATTGCCCTCGGCGACGTTGGAGTATTCCTTGCGGAAAAGCTCCGGAGAAACGGACTTGGCGATAGCCGCATTCACTTCAGCGCGGGTCGGCCAGAGATCGCGTAGATAGATCTCCTTGCCCTGATCGTTTCGCCCGATCGGCTCATCCATCAAATTCACATCGACCGATCCGGCAAGCGCAAAAGCCACCACGAGCGGCGGGCTTGCCAGATAATTGGCTTTCACGTGCGGATTGATGCGCCCTTCGAAATTGCGATTGCCTGATAGGACTGCGCCGACGACCAAATCGCTCTTCTCCACCGCCTCGGCAACTGGAGCCGGCAACGGGCCGCTGTTTCCGATGCAGGTCGTGCAGCCATAGCCAACTGTATTGAAGCCCAATTGATTCAGGTAAGGCGTCAATCCCGCCTTATCCAGATAATCGGTGACCACCCGGCTCCCTGGCGCGAGGCTGGTCTTCACATAAGGTGGAACCTTCAAACCTTTCTCGACCGCTTTCTTGGCCACGAGACCCGCAGCGATCATCACCGAAGGTTTGGAAGTATTGGTGCAACTGGTGATGGCGGCGATGACCACGTCGCCATGCGTGAGCTTGACCCATTGGTCATTCAGACTGGCAAATGCCGCGTCGCGCTCCGCTTTGATTTTCGTCGCGACCTCGGCTTCGTGCGCATCGGAATCATGCTGGTCCGCGACCGCCATCGCATACTTGTTGGACTCGCTGACGCTGCTGTGCCACGCGCCCACTCCCGCCTCGGCAGACCAGCGATCGAGCCTCGGCGTCGCCGCCTGCCCGACATTTTTCTTGAACACATCCACCAGCGCGCTTTCAAACTGCTGCTTGAGCGAACGCAGCTCGACCCGGTCCTGCGGACGGCGCGGGCCGGCCACGCTCGGCACCACTGTGCTCAGATCCAGTTCCAGATTTTCGCTGAACTTTGGCTCGATGCGCTTGTTGCGCCACAGCCCCTGCTCCTTGCAGAAGCGCTCGACCAAATCCACATGCTCGGCGGTGCGCCCAGTCAGGCGCAAGTATTCGAGCGTGCGATCATCGACCGGAAAAAAGCCGATCGTCGCGCCATATTCGGGCGCCATGTTGGCGATCGTCGCTCGGTCGGCGACGGTCATGTTGTCGAGCCCTTCGCCATGGAATTCCACGAACTTCTCGACGACGCCATGACTTCGCAGAATCTGCGTGATGACCAGCACGAGATCGGTGGCGGTCGCGCCTTCAGGCAGCTCGCCCTTGAGCTTAAAGCCCACGACCGGCGGCGTGACCATGTAGATCGGCTGCCC
>Ga0134128_10001083_pt1 | contig 36328 bp, 33 predicted proteins | sample KB31754_FD_96462 | JGI IMG/M metagenome (GOLD analysis project Ga0134128, IMG submission 96462) | Terrestrial soil microbial communities with excess Nitrogen fertilizer from Kellogg Biological Station, Michigan, USA - KB3-175-4 | ecosystem: Environmental > Terrestrial > Soil > Unclassified ...
CGTGGCCGTTCGGCGGCTGAGCTTCGGGCAGCCCGAGCCCTGGCTGCTGGCGCGGCTCGCGGAACTGAATGGGAAATTCAAAGAGCCGTTCGCCGCGCTGGAATTCGGCGGCACGGTCAACCGGACGGCTCAAGCGAAGAAATTGTAATCGGCGATCATGCATGGTCCGAGTATCAGAGTGATTTAATAATGCAGCTGAATGTCGTTCGTGTGAGGCGGCAGATGTCCTGCATCTGCCGCCTGGACGCGGCGGTTCAGTGGAAGGACGTGCACCATGATTAAGAATGCCGTTCGCACGAAAAGATTCTCTTATTATTTCGCCGTCAGTCTGATCGGTCTGTTGTTCGGTACCGCCGCCGCAACCGAAGAGAAGCCGGCAGGCGACCGGGACAAGATGGACAAGACACAACAGGACGCTCGCCTACAGAGTCACTGGGGCTATATGGGGATCGAAGGGCCTAAACATTGGGCCATGTTGAGCCCGCAATATATGACGTGCGAAGCCGGCTCTAAGCAATCGCCCATCAATATCCACGCGCCTCACCATTCCAATACGCAAGAAACGCTGGCGTTCGATTACAAACCGACTCCTGTTCACGTCGCCAACAACGGTCATACGATCCAAGTGGACTATAAATCGTACAGCGTGCTGCATGTGAACGACCGGACCTACCGCCTTCGACAGTTTCACTTTCATGACCCCAGTGAACACGAGATTGAGGGAGTCCGTTACCCGATGGAGCTTCATCTCGTGCACCAGGATCCCAGGGGGCATATCGTCGTGGTCAGTGTCTTTCTGGAGCTCGGTGCCGCAAATCCGTGGATCGCCAATATCTGGAGCTGGATGCCTAAAACGACGACCGACGTGTCCACACCGCTCTTCATAAACGTCGCAGAGATTCTCCCGTCAAATACTCACCATTATACGTACAAGGGTTCCTTAACCACGCCGCCTTGTATCGAGGGCGTGCAGTGGATTCTGCTGGAAAAACCCGTTCAGATATCTGCCGATCAACAGAAGCGGTTTGCGGACATTATCGGAGAGAACGCTCGACCGGTGCAGCCCACCCATGAACGGAACGTGGAGGAGTATTAGCATGAATCCTCAGTCATCGGATGACGTGAATCAGGCTTGGATCACCCCTGTTCGGCATCACGACGCTTGGTAACGATTTCAGGGAGAACATCATGACCCTGTCCATGCACGTTCGGCGCTCGACTCTGCACCCTTGTGTGGGTAGCCGGCCTATCGGCAGGCTGTCACGGAGCCTAATGACCATACCCCTTCTCTGCGGAATGTTTGCTTGTCAGTTCCCTCATCACGGTATGGAAGGGGCACGCATCAATGACAAAGCCAAAGCGCAGACTGTGCATTCGGCGGCGGCCCGCGCACGCAGTCACCTTCCGGACAGATTCTGCAGGCACGCGAGGTCGATCCGCAGAAAGAAGCGGAGCTGCTGACTCCGCCGTTCACACTGGAGAAGTTGGGCAATTTGGCGATTCGGTACAATCCGACGCTGGCCCAAGCGGTCGGGCATGTGGAGGCGGAAGAAGCCAAGGCACTGCAGGCCGGGCTCTACCCCAACCCGATCCTGGGTTTTTCGGGCGTGCAGTTCTTTCTTCCTTCCGGCGGTCCCATCTTCATCGGCGGCTTTGCGAAGCAAGAGTTCATCACTGGGGGCAAGCTGCGCCTGAGCCGTGAGAAGTTCCTGATGCGCGCCTCATTGGCGGAAATCGAGGCACTCATGCAGATGTTCAGGGTGACTAACAGCATGCGGATCAACTATTTCACCGTGCTCGGCGCGCAACGGATCTTGCAAATCCAGAAGGAGCGCCTGCAATGGGCGCAGGGAAGGTTCAACAAAGGCGTTGTCAATGGCGCCGTTGTCCAGCACCTTCAGATCGTCTTGCAGGAACGGGAGCTGAAAGTCCTGGAAGCGGAGAATAGTTTGCGCATGCATTGGGAGAATCTCGTGACCACCGTCGGGAAGCCGCTCCCTCTGAACCCGCTGGAAGACAACCTCGAAGCAGAACTGACGCCGCCGCTCGAATTCGACAAAGAACTGGAGCGGATGCTCGACGCAAGTCCCGAGCTGGCACATGCGGAGCTCTTCGTGAAGTTCGATCGCATCAAGGTCCAGCGGGAACAGGTCGAGCCGATCCCGAATCTCACGATCGTCGCGGGCGGCGGCGTGAACCATGAAGGGGCCCCACGAGCAGGCAAGGGGCCTTTTAATGTGGCCAATGTGGATGTGTCCATCAACCTGCCGATCTTCGACCGGAACCAAGGCACGATTCAGCAAGCCAAGGCGGCTCTCAAGAATGCGCAGTACGAAATCACACGCATGCAATTGGATCTACGGCGCCGGCTGGCTGATGCATTCGGGATGTATCTGACGTCGCTGCAGTACGTGCAGGTTCTGCGGAACGTCATTCTCCCGCAGGCCGAAACACGTTACAGGACCCAGCTCAAAAACTATCAGGAGAATCGGGCGAACTGGCGGGAGGTACTGGAGGCGCAGGACGAGCTCTTCGCGCAGCGACAGAACCATGTCGTGCGCCTGGTGCAACTGCACATCCCCCGTGTGTTGATCAAGGGGTTTCTCTTGAGCGGTGGGCTGCCGCCCGTCGGCTTGCCCGGAGATCCCTTCCGGAACGCCAACGGCTTGACGCCGGTCCCCGAACCCGACATCCCGGGCCATATCACCGCGACGCCGAAACCGCGATAAGAAAATGAATGGATCAAAACATCAATGTCTTATCACGAGGTATCAAGCCGAAGCGCTGTATGCTCAATGAACCACTGCGAGTCGATAACACCGACCATCTCACTTGGACTGATCTGCTGAGTCATGCGACCGCGGCGGACGAATCGATGCTCGAATGACCTGGCGCCTCGCTCCATAACTTTGGCCTTGAAGATTTCGATGTACTCGGCCTTGAACTGACTATTGAACGTATTGAACAGAACGACGCGCTTTCCGTCGAAGCGGTTGCGCTCGACCAATCGATGAACGTGGAGATCCGTCTCGGTTTCAAGCCTACCTGCAGTTACGACCAATACTGCGACGCTTTCATATAGCCGAACAACAAATCACGTCGGGCAAGAATTCCGATCAGCTTGTTGTTCCGGACCACCGGCACGCGCGTCAAATAGCGGTCCTGGAACAGGTCGGCCACTTGGACGAGTGTTTGATCTTCCGTCACGGTCACGGGATGGGTGGACATGATTTCCGTGGCGAGGACTTTTCGAAGATCACGCCCATCGAGCATGGCCTGGAGGAGATCGTATTCTGTCACGATCCCGACCAATGTGCCATCCTCTTCCACAATCGGAAGACTCCCGAAGTTTCGATGCGTCATCATGTGTGCAATCGTCGCGGCATCGGTGCGTGACGTGCATCTGGTGACCGCGTCCTGCATCAACTGCCCCACGGTCAAGGCCTTGGGATCGCTGGCTTTCATGAAGAAGTCGGTTTGTCTCATAAGTTCCTCACTGTCCTCGTTTTCCCCCGGTGGCAAGATAGGTTCGCAAGACATCGCGCCTTGCGATGATGCCGACCAGTTTATCCTTGGCATCCACGACAGGGACACGGACCAGATCGCTTGCACGCAGTACATGCACCAAGGTTCCGAGCGTCGTTTCAGGCTTGACTGAGTATGGATTAGCAGTCATGACATCCTTCGCCGTGACGGCGCCGAGCCGATGACGGTCGTCGATGGCTGCAAGCAAATCATGTTCGCTGACGATCCCGGTCAGTCTCCGTCCATTCTCCACGACCGGCACGGCCCCGAACCCCTCGATCATCAACGAAGCAATCATGTCTCCCTTCGTCCTCAGGCAGACGTATTGCACTTCTTTCTCCATCACCTGGCTGACCGTCATGGAATCAAAGTCTTTGACCTTGACCACCTTGGCCCTCTTTTTGGTCCTCGTTGTTTTGTTCATCTCCCCTCCTTACCGATTGGTCTACTTACTGTCCATGCGTCAATCGTCTACCTGAGAAGTACTTCCCACCAGAAGGCACGCCCGGTCGACTGGCGCTAATCACCACAGCAAGTCACCTGTCTCATGCTGCAAAACGCCGCAACCTTCCATCGGATTACAACCCAGGGAACATGCGTAACTCTACGAAAGATGACCAATTCTTCTTCCATGACTCTCCATGCCACAGGCACATCCGATGCAGTTCTAATACCCGAAATCGTTACTGCATATTGACCATACTCAAGAAGGAAATCGATCATGCGAATTCTCTGTGCGGTCGACGGGTCGGAACATTCACGATGGGGAATACAGGCGCTCGAGACTCTTGCCGGTCGAGAACCTAAGCATGTGGCGCTCCTGCACATAGTCGACCAGCCGGCGCTCAAGGCCGCCAAGAACAAGAACCCGGTAGCAGCAAAGCGTGCCATTGCCGCTATGGAAAAGGCCGGGACTATCGTGCTGCGCGATGCAGCGCGATCGGCGCGACTCGCCCTCGGGCAGGCAGCAACCGGACCACGCACAAAATTCCAGACCATCCTCACGCATGGTCCGGCCGCCCATACCATTGCGAAGACAGCCCGGCGACTGAAGACAGATCTGATCCTGATAGGATCGCGCGGCCTGAGCGACATTCAGGGATTCTTGCTGGGGAGCGTCTCTCGTCAGGTGGTCTCGGCGGCCGCTTGTTCCGTCTTGGTCGTGAAACAGCCCATGCCCAACCTGCATCGTGTTGCCCTCGCCGTCGATGATTCCAAACCATCACGACGCGCCGCTGGATTTCTGCGATCGTATGTTCTTCCAGAATCCGCCACCGTCACGATCCTGACCTCAGCTGAAAGTCCCGTCACGGACTTTGCCAAGCGGTACCTGTCCGAGTCGCAACTGGCCGAATTAACCAAACCGGTCATGGAGCGAGCAACCACGCTCGTCAACGGCTTACGTGATGAGTTCATCAAAGACGGTTATTCCGTCGCCACACAGGTCCGAATGGGCCACGTCATCGAGACCATCATCAAACACGTCGAAGCCAATCGTGACGAGCTACTGGTGGTCGGGTCCCGCGACTTGACCAAGAACGAGCGACTCTACCTCGGCAGCGTTTCCGATAGCTTGCTCAGACATGCCCCCTGTTCAGTCCTGATCGTGCGAGGCACCCGCGCATGAACTCATGTAACCCGGATGCAATTCCGGAGACGTTTCGTGGCTTCGAGCCGTTTATGGCTGAGAAGTTACAATCGGTGATGACGCGTCGGTACTATGAGACTTTAATTCTCTACGAGAAGGACGTGCTGCCTGTTTTCTTCGGATATGATTTATACGGTGAGCACGACTTCCACTTCACCGACGCGTCGGGTCACCCTCAAGGCGACTTCGTTCTCATGGCGATCGAGCACGAGGTCGAGACGCGCGGTACCGACGGAAAGGTTCCGAATCTCGACTCGCTCAAGAAACGGCGGCAACACAGGACGGACGAAACTCACCAGGCGATGAGGTGCGTCGATTCGTAACCCCAGACAGGCTTGAAGCAGCAGGAAACCGGCACCGGTCGCCCAGGCTTGCGGAGAACAGGCCGTCGGATAGAGCGTAGGGCTTTCCCCGGCCCGTCGAGCAAATCCACAGAACAATTCCGGCAGCCGATGGAGTTCGAGAAAGAGGCTGGCGTCGAAGATGCCCGTCAAGACCTTCATCGCTCCTTGCTTATGGCCGTACGCCGCCATGCCGGTCGCGATGATGGCGTTATCGTGGGGCCACACCGACCCGTTATGGTAGGACATCGGGTTGTACCGTGCCTCCGAGGTCGCGATCGTGCGGATGCCCCATCCGCTGAAAAACTCCTCGCTCAACAGTGCGCGTGCCGTGCGTACTCCGCGTTCCTCCCCCGCAATGCCGCCATAGAGGCAATGACCGGCGTTTGATGACCGTACACGGCAAGGCCGCCCCCGTCCGTCCAAAGCAAGGGCATACGAGTCCAGCTCCTCGCACCAGAACGCCCGCTCGAATCGATTTCGAAGTGAGTCCGCTTCTTTCAGCAATCGATCGGCGTGATCGAGGTCCTTGAAAAGCCGAGCCAAGTCTGCCGCCGTTCGTTTGGCTTGATACACGTAAGCCTGGACCTCACAGAGCGCAATCGGCCCGTCTGCAGCCGCCCCGTCGGCGTGGAAAATGGCATCGTGGGAGTCTTTCCATCCTTGGTGCACCAGTCCCTTGTCAGTCCGCCGAGCATAGGTCGTGAAACCCATACCGGTCGGATCGCCGTACTGATCGATCCACTGCAGGGCCAGCTGAATATGCGGCCATAGCGTCGCGAGAAACCGGCGATCGCCGCTCCGTTCGTAGTACGCGCCCGCCAGAACGATGAACAACGGCGTGGCATCGACACTCCCGTAGTATCTGCCGAATGGAATTTCCCCGAGGGCCGCCATCTCCCCCTGACGCGTCTCATGCAAAATCTTCCCGACCTCTGCGTCCTGTTCCGACCGATTCTCCGTCGCCTGAGTCGAGGCCAAAAAGCCAAGAACTCCTCGCGCGAGACCCGGATTCATCCACAGCATCTGCAACGCCGTAATAATACCGTCCCGTCCGAACGGGACGCTGAACCAAGGTACACCGGCATAGGGATAAAGCCCCTGCGGTGTCTCCGAGATCAACATGTGAAGATCGGCGATCGACCGGTTCAACCAGTGATTGAATTGCTCATTCGACGTGTAGACGTGGGCATCGGAGGCTTTGGCTCTCTGTAACGCGCGATCGGCATCAAGTTGGGCTCGGTCGTAGGAGAGAAACACTCTATTTCGCCGTTGTTTGATTTCACAGGAAATCGAGATTTCCCACGTCATATCGGCGTGCGGAGGGATGTTCGCCTCGATCCTCAATCCATCGGGCGTCACCCGTTTCGGCGCCGGAGAGCACCGGACATAGGTCTGACGGAGGGTCTCATCGAGTCCTTTGTACCCAAGCACCAGTCTGGTCTTCGATCGAATGGTGTTGAGCCGTCGTCCGCGCCGAGGCCGCTGATGGCCTCTCGCTTCGAAGAGGTCGGCGAAATCCGTATCCATTGCCATCATGAGCAAGAGGGGAAATTTCCTATCTCCGTAATTCTGAACTCGGATGCGCTCGTAACAGGTCCCTTGCCAGAGAAACCGGGTGCGGCATAGATGGAGCATGCCTCGCGGTACCGGCCGTTGTCCGTCCATCAGGTCCGGGTTGGTAAGATCGATCCGAATGAGCGCATTGTCCTCTTTCACGATGGCGCTGAGCAACATCGGACGCTGCGCCCCGAGCGAAAGTTCGAATCGGGATAAGAACCGTGTCCCTTCATGATAAAGCCCCTGCGGGCCAGGAAGTACTTGGTGAATGTCACCGTACCGATCGAACACTGCGAAGGTCTCACCCTGCTTCAACACTTCCGTGCGGCCGACGGCTAATGATGATGAGGCGAGGATGTAATATTGATCTTTCAATCTGACCACGTCGTTCATGAATCGTTTCCTTTACGCGCCGGCACTTACTCGACTCATTCGTGTGGCGGCCAACGCTGTGATCAACAGCACAAGAGCGATCCCGAGTAAGCCTGTTTCAGGGCCCTGTCGCTCCGTGATCCATCCGAAGGCCGAGATTCCTCCAATGGCAGCAGTCATGGCACCGGTCCCATAGAGTCCCAACACCCGCCCGATCATCTGACTCGGCGCAAGCTCTTGGATAATACCCCAGGCGATCGGAGTAAATGCACCCATACCGCAACCGACTATTCCCATGAAGAAACCGGCGAGGTATGGGTCGAGCGTCTGCGTCAACGCACAGAGGGCGGCGCCGCTCAACACACTGGCGCCCATAATCAGGCGCATTCGATCTTTGACCATCCAGTCCGTCACCCACAAAAGCCCGATTGACGTCAGGAGCAATCCGACGCCGAGCGCCGACCATAAATAGCCGACCTCGACCGGACCCAATCCAAGCATCTTCCGTGCGAACACCGGGAAGAGAGCAGTCAACGCACTAGTGCCGAAGGTATAGAGGACTGCGATACCGGTCAAGAGTAACAGTCTCGGCTGGGTAACGACGCCATAACGAAATCCTTCGATCAGATCCTGCAGCATGGTCGGGGTAGACGCGGGTGACGGGGAACTTGCAACAGGTTTGGCAAAACGGACCAGCGTCAGACACGCAGCCGATATCAAGTACGTCGCCGCGTTGAGGCACAAGACCTCTTGTGACCCGTACGCAGCAATGCCCAGGCCGCTCAGCGCCGGACCAAAAACAATGCCAAGGCTGGTCGTGCCTTGGAGGAGTGCGTTGGCGGCCGTGAACTGCGTTTTAGGGACAAACGCCGGGATGGCGGCGGTGAGAGCCGGACCGAACACCGCCGTCGCAATCGCGTGCAGGAGGACCAACGCGTAGAGGACCGAGACTGTAAAGGATTCCACGGGGATCAGGCACGGAATCAACCCGATCAACAACGCCCGTAACACATCGCTGGTGATCAGCAGCATCTTTTTCGGAAGGCGATCGACATACACGCCGATGATCGGACCTAGAACGATCGGGGGAATCGTCTGTAGCAGACCGATCACAGATGTCTTGAGCGGAGATCCGGTGACGGCATAGACAAACCACAGAAGCGCCAGCTTGGAGACACCGTCGCCTATCTGAGAAATGAGTTGCCCGGACCAGACAAGTCCGAAATCTCGAGTCAGGAGCAGCGGACGATCCTGAACTGAGATGTTGCCTGCGTGCTCCACCGTAGGGGGAGAGTAAGGCAAGGGGCCGGAGCGGCCTTGCATCAGCTCTCGCCCTCCAGCCGTATCCTCTCGGTATTCACGGCTCGGACGCCCGGCACCTGACGGGCAGCCTCCGCAGCTTCGAGAGCGATGACCTGGAACCGCACCGTTCCGTTGAGCTGGACGACACCGTCCTCAGTCTTCACCTCGAAGTTGGCTGCTTTTAAGGTCGCGCTTTTGGAGAAACGTTCTTTGATCAAATTGGTGAGGATTTCATCCTGTTTCTTCAAGAGCGTCTTCGCGAGGTCTTTCTCGACGGCAAGCTTGTTGACCACGGTCTTGACGCCTGGGACGGCTTGCGCGATTTCTGTCGCGGCCGTTTTTTCTTCTTCAGTCGAGACACGTCCGACCAGGGTCACGGTTTGCTGGTCGTCTCCAACTTCAATCTCGTAGCGGAAAAGTCGTGAATCTCCCATCAGCGCAAGCTTAACTGACAGAATCAGTGAACCCAGTGGTCTTTTGGCAATAGAATCCTTCTCCTTGCTCTCGGGCTCAGCCGGTGGCACGTCGGTTTTTATCGTCGGAGGTGGTTGGGACTGCGGCTTGGCTTCTCCTGATGGCTTGTGCGGCGTAGGCTGACTGTCGGAAGCGGCCGGGGCCTGTTGAAGACGTGGCACAGCTTTCTCCGGCGTAACTTCTTTATGATCCGCTGACGAGTCCGTCTTCGTCGGAGGACTGGGTTGAGGTTGTGGCTTCGCTTCTCCTGATGGCTTGTGCGGCGTGGGCTGACTGTCGGAAGCGGCCGGAGGATGCTGAGTGCGTGGGACAGGCTTCTCCGGCGCACCTTCCTTTTCTGGTGCTTCCGAAAATGCCGAACCCGCACCTTCCGGCCCCAGCAAGAACAGGCTCATACTCAGTATGATCAGCACTGGTGACGACTTGGTCATCGCGGGAGCCCCTCTCGTGAACGATGTTCCTGAGAATTCACCCGGCCATTCTAACTCGTGACTGCTTTCGTGTCATCTACTCCGGAGCGAGACGGCCCCCTGGTGTCTCAGAGGACCGTCTCGAGTGATACGTCTGTTGATGGAAACTTCAGGACGGTAGTGCGATCAAAACGTTCGGTATGGATCTATGATTGGACGGTAGAAACGGCCAAGCCTCCTGCGTGCGACTTGTAAAAACTGAACAGCCATGCGGTCGCAGCCGTCATGAGAAGAATGAGGCTGATCCCTCCTAGGCTGGCGGCTGGACCAATTGTATCTGCAGCCCATCCAAAACCCGCCATACCGGCCATGGATGACGCCATTCCTCCCGTGGCGAAGCTCGTAAAGACCCGACCTAGGAGATGCGACGGCGTCAATTCTTGGAGCATCGTCCACACTATCGGAGTAAACATGGCGGTGCTTCCTCCGATCACCGCAATCAGAGCGCCGGCCACAATAGGAGCTTCTAGGAAACCGAGCGCCGCGACGGCAAGACCGCCGACGGCTAATGCGCTGGACATGAACCGCAACCGCCAAGATACGTCCCCCTGTGTGAATGATGTCAGGCCAAGAGAGGCAAGCAACATTCCGACGCCGAGCGCCGACCATAGCCACCCGAGCTGGATTGGACCCACTCCAAGCACGTCTTTGGCAAAGACCGGCAACAGAAAGATAAAGGCACTGATGCCGACGCTGTAGAGAGTAGCCGTCAACATGAGGAGAAGAACCGTCTTCTGCTCGACGAATACGAAACGGAAGCCCTCCAGCAAATCGCTGGTGATGCCTTCCGTCAATCCTTTACTCGCCGTACGCCAGTGGTCGAGGGTTTCACGCATACGAATAGGGAACAAGCACAGTGCGGAGATAAAAAAGGTCGCCGCGTCTGCATAGAGCACGTTTTGCGCTCCGATGAGCGCAATACCGAGACCGCTGACGGCAGGCCCCACAAGAAGCCCTACGTTGGTCGTCGTTTGCAGTAATGCGTTGGCAGCGATAAGCCGCTCTTTGGGCACAATGAGAGGAACCGCAGAGGTCAAGGCCGGTCCGAAGACCGTGGAGAAGATTGCGGTTGCAAACACGAGGAAGTAGAGCCGGTCGAGAGTCAAAGCCTCCATGGCATAGAGCAGCGGGATCAGGAGAACCATCAGGGTTCGGAGAAGATCCACCCCGATCATGACCGGTTTCTTTCGAACGCGATCCAGGTATACACCAATCAGCGGCCCCAGCAGCAAAGGCGGTAGGGTTTGAAGCAATCCGACCACCGCCATCTTAAGCGCCGACCCAGTCATCTCGTACACAAACCAGAGCAACGCCACCTTGTTGAGGCTGTCGCCGATCTGCGAGATGGTCTGGCCGGCGAATAAAAAGCCGAAGTCTCTGGTTTTGACCAACTCCCAGCCGCGAGGATGGCTTGGAGTGGAACCGGTCTTTTCTGAATCAGCAAGTACGTCAGACATGTCGGCCTCGCCCAAGAATCTTATGCTGCTCGGAGGCGAAGGCCGGTGTGGTTTGAACCGCTTCATCTCCGAGAAGACGTTCATACAGCGCCACATAGTCGCGTGCCATCCGATCCGCAGTAAACCGCTCGTCAAAGGCAGCCCGGCAGCGCCGCCGATCGATAAGGGAGACCTGTCCGACTGCGTCCACCATTTCGGATACGGTCTCGCAAATAAAGCCGGTGACGCCGTGATCGATGATTTCAGGAATCGATCCACGTCGGTAGGCTAACACCGGAGTTCCGCAAGCCAGGGCTTCGATCAACACCAATCCGAAAGGCTCCGGCCAATCGTAGGGACACACCAATGCCATCGCATTGCCGAGAAACTCATCTTTCTCGGCATCGGAGATCTCTCCGATGAATTCAATCAAAGGATGGTTGAGCAACGGTTCAATTTCGGCTTCGAAGTAGTTCTGGTCGGCCGGGTCGACTTTTGCCGCAACCCGCAGGGGGAGGCCGGAGCGTTTAGCGATCTCAATCGCTTGGTCCGGACGTTTTTCAGGAGAGATGCGCCCCAGAAATGCCAGATACCCTTGGGCCTGGGGATGAAACGTGTAGAGGTTGCGAGGAAGACCATGGTGGACAGTCCCCGCCCAGTTGGCCCAAGGCAGCGGTTTACGCTGGGCGTCAGAAATGGACACCAAGGGCATATCGGAAAATTCACGAAAAACCGGCTCCAATTCCGGAAGGTCCTGACGACCGTGCAGGGTCGTCACGACCGGGATAGTATTCCTCCGTGCCAGCGGGAATCCGATGAAATCCAAGTGTGAATGAATAATGTCGAAACCCCTCGCCGCTCCAAGGCCTCGTTCCTGAAGCATCATCATCGGAGCGTCCCGATTGAAGATACCCGTATTCAATCGGAGAGCCTGTGGGCAGATTGCTTCAAGTCGAGCGGTAGTCTCTGAATCACCGCTGGCAAACAGCGTAACGTCATGCCCCAGGGCAACTAACTCTTCTGTAATGTACGAAACGATTCGCTCGGTTCCCCCATAGAGTTTGGGCGGGACACTCTCCCACAACGGAGCCACTTGTGCGATTCTCATGAGTCTTCCTTTCTCTTCCCTTGTGTAGTTTGTTGGGTTGGTTCGGTCGCAACTTGTTTGTGTTTTGTGTATTGTTGTTTCTATATGGGCTGGTTTGAAAGTAATTGCTCGTTGACCTGTTGGAAGTTAACCATTGATGACATATCGCTGTCCCTTGGCTGCCCGTATGACTAGTTTCTTCCTCTCTTCACGATCCATGCTACTCATTCCATCTCACTTGGCTCAACGGACAAAACTTCTATGATCGGGCCGGAATATGTCCAGTCGAGGACACTTGACCGGACATTGAGCCTCATGATTGACACCCATCTGAAAAATGAACAGTAAAATGAACAGTCTCACGGCTGATGTGACATGATCCGAACGTTTTGCCGTCACCGAACATCAGCATGTTCCTCTCCTGGATGCAATACACCGAAAGGCTCTACCCGTGTGGGTGTCGACACGCATCGCGTGCGAGCGACGATGGGAATAAGAATTATCTCCCAGATAATACCCCTACTGACTGATCCGCGCAGCCTTGACGATTTTTTCTCCTCTGATCTGCTCCAAGAAGCGATCGGGCGGGACTGGCGGAGGAACAATCCGTACTTCCTGCCAACCTTCGTTTACCGCTCCCTTATGGCCCTTCATCCCATTGACCCATTGATCGATGCTCTCCTGGCTGGTTCCTTCGCTGAACGTAACCCAAAAGAGAAAAGGCTGTTGTTGGCTACCCGGCAGGCTGTCAGCCAGCTGCAATGGCTGCCTGCTCGCATCGGTTTGCCGCGCCAATAGACGATCAGGGTTCGGGTCGACCGCTTTCGATGCGTTAGCCGCTTGTAACTTGGTCTTCAAGGCCTGGTTATTCTCTTCCAATCCCGCGACTTCCTTCGACAACCGATCGTTATCTGCAGTGAGACTATGGATTGCAGCTTCAAGCTGTTCCTGCTCCACCCGCCCTTTGCTCGCGACGTGTCGCGTCGTGCGGTCGGCTTCACGACCAACCGCTTCCAGCCGTTTCTCAAGCTCTTCCTTGACTTCTTCCTTGACCATCACCACGCTGGACACCACAGATTCCTGGGTCGATGATAATTTAGCCACAGCTTGATGGAGCTGCACGATGCCATTCTGTTGAGACGCGAGGGCTTCTCCTATTTTCGCCTGTATCCGTGCAACCTCATCCAACTGCTGGCCGAGTCTTGCCGTTTCTACTGGCGGAGATGCAGGAAGACTCGCTGTTTGGACGACCGGAGATGGCGTGGGCTCCGGTGTCATCCACGTCCACGTCGTCACACGATCAGCGACCAATCCGACGACGGCAACCGCCAAGAGCGCTTGCGTGAAGGCGACCGATCGCATCCCATATGCGAGCGCTGCATCCAGACGGTGGGGGACCAATCTGTCGACAGTTTCCGCGATGCTCTTCCAAGCTCGACTCCAGAAACCGGGCGCAGGAATGAACAGTGCGCTGAGCATTCCTCCTTGTGCGGTGTTGTGAACACAGAGCTCGATCGCATCAAAGGAAAGCCGGAGACGGTCGGTTCTAAATCCATGCTCGGGAGCAACGAGCCCCCCCAGGAGAGTGCCCTCTTCAGTGCGAAGCTGCACCGTGTCGATGTGATCGACGCACTGGACTCGCAGCATCGCGCCGATTCCCGTTCCCTCAAGCTCCCCGACACGACGCTCGTTGACATAGACTTGAATGGGGTCCGATGCATCCCGGAGGTAGCGGCTGGATCGGCCATTCAACGATTCAAGGAGTCGAGACCGATATAGTTCCAGATCCTCTTCCTGACCCATATATCCTCCTTAGCTTCTCTTTTCTTTACAGGCTCACGATTACGTACGCGATACGGGCTCGGCCCTCTAAGGCCGCACCTGTAATTCCAGGCGCGGTTTTTCGCCGATAGCCGATCCGTTGGATCCCAGTCCCCAGGCGGTTTGCATACAATCGAGGCAGAGCGCCAGGTGCCAAATCCGGTAATCGCAGCCATAGCCTTGAGTAAACATCTCCCCCCATTGAGACCGCGAGAGACAGGGATAATGGTTCGGCTCACTTTTTCGGTAATGGGCCTGAGCGACTCGGATGAGCTGCTCAGCCTCGCTGTTGAATCGTTGTCGATGGCGCTGCTGCTGACTCCCAAGTTCCGCGAGCTCTGCCTTCGTCAAGCCCATCTCATCCATCGTGCGTTGCCAACCGGCGTCACGCCACCGGCGAAAATTTTTATAAATGCGCTGGCTCTCCAACCCATTGAGTCCGGTCACGGCAATCACTTCCCCAGGACCCCACCCATAAACATGATGATAGAGCGCGATCAGCGCGTCACGGCTGATGACCGCCCGAGCTGCAAGTCCGTCGAGAAATCGACCGAGCGGTCTCAGCAAATCCGGATGATAACAAAACGGTTCCGGCTTACTGTGCTGTTTGGCCACCAACGAGTCGAACAGAAACAACGGTCGGCATGGAACTTCGGTGCGTCCACAGACGAGAAACCTCTCGAGGTATTCAGAACCCCAACGCAACGCAAACTTCTCATGCTCAATGTCATCATTCCACTGGCCGGTCTCCCGCAAGAATCGTTTTGTGGAACCTGTCGCACGATCCAACAGCATCGGCAGTGCCTGTAAGACGACCTGATCGAATTCGTCTGGCATAGATACCACCTCTTCCAGGCGGCTTGCCGTTGCCGTACGATCAGACATCGTCTGACTCTTACCGACCGTGTTCTGCATTCTCGTCACCGACATTCTGCCTCCATACGGCATCTACGCGCATTGGACAAATGTCTCCTCTTAGATACGAATTTTGTCCGTTGTTCGTCCATACGTGTCCTTTGATACACTCCCTCCCGATACTACGGCTACCCATCCTATTGCGTCTTCTTCTCAGTTTTCCAATCACCTACAGTTGCCGCTGTGGATCTGGTCGAGAAGCATGAGCAGTGAGCAAAGATACCATTAGTGATCGGAATAATTAACCAGAAATACTTGAGGAAATGCTAGTCCGTTAAAAGGTGTTGGTTGCTGGACAGGCTTTCAAAGGTGACGGTCAATTCACCTCAGACAAAGGAACCGTAAAGATCGGCGTCGTTCCGTGGCCAGGGCGGCTGTCGATCTTCGTGGTGCCTCCGAGCAGCCGTAGTCGCTCTTTCATACCGACGATCCCTACCGAGTTCCTCTTACCGGACACGAGAGCGGGCTCGAATCCGACCCCGACGTCCTTCACCATGAGTTCTATCCCCTGATCGACACCCATTAACGTCACGAACACATGCTCGCATCGGCACGTTTCGCGATATTGCTCAGGCTTTCCTGCAGCAGACGAAACAGCGTGAATGACATGTTTCGCCGTGGCGTCCACCACCGCGATTTTCAACGGAGGCAGGCGCTCGGCCGCCGGCACAGGTCATGAAATGTATGAAACTCGATGCCATTACATACATACAGGTCGATTTGATGTCCTTGGATCAGATGCTTTATAACCACTCTAAACTAGGATCAGGAATTTGCATTACTAGGCGAGCATCTATGATTTGTCGGGTATTTCCTAGTCGTCGATCAACCTTATGGTCATCATAGTAGGAGCGAGTCCGATTTTCTTAGGAGTTGAACAGTGAGCGAGGACAACCGCACGCCTAAACCACAAGTCGATACCGACCCTCAGGAAACCCGCGAGTGGCTGGATTCACTTGAATATGTCTTAGATGCGGGAAGCGTGGAGCGGGCGACCTACCTCTTTGAACGTCTCCGCGATCGACTAGCCCAACGAGGGGCGCGGATTTCCCACCCCTTCAACACACCATATGTCAACACGATTTCTGTCGCCCAGGAACCGGCTTATCCCGGCAACCTTGAGCTTGAACGTCGCATCCGAAGTCTCGTTCGGTGGAACGCCCTGGCGATGGTCGTCAAAGCGAATAAAGAACATTCCGGCATCGGCGGACATATTTCGACGTTTGCCTCGGCGGCCACCTTGTACGAGGTTGCCTTCAACCATTTTTTGCGCGGCAAAGACTCACCGGATGGCGGCGACCTGCTTTATGTCCAAGGGCATGCCAGCCCAGGGATTTATGCGCGTGGCTATGTCGAGGGCCGACTTTCAGAGGAGGCGCTGCATCACTTCCGGCGCGAGGTCGAGGCTGACGGTAAAGGCTTGTCGTCCTACCCCCATCCTTGGCTGATGCCGGACTATTGGGAATTCCCGACCGTCTCAATGGGCCTCGGCCCCATCATGTCGATCTACCAGGCGCGTTTCAACCGGTACCTACGGGATCGCGGCATGAAGGATACAAGCCGCCAGCGCGTATGGGCCTTCGTTGGAGACGGGGAAATGGACGAGCCGGAAAGCGTCGCCGCACTCACGCTCGCGGCTCGCGAGCAGCTGGACAATCTCACCTGGGTCGTCAATTGCAATCTTCAGCGTCTGGACGGCCCAGTCCGCGGCAACGGCAAGATCATTCAAGAACTGGAAGCGATATTCCGCGGCGCAGGCTGGAACGTCATCAAGGTGATTTGGGGCGGCGATTGGGATCCGTTGCTGGCGCAGGACGATGAAGGCTTGCTGATGAGGCGGATGGGAGAAGTCGTCGACGGCTGGTATCAAAAATATACGGTGGAAGGCGGCGCCTTTGCCCGAAAACATTTCTTCGGTGCGGATCCTCGACTGCTCAAGATGGTTGCGTCATATTCGGACGAGCAAATTCACAAACTGCTGCGCGGCGGACATGATCCTCGAAAAGTGTACGCCGCCTACAAGGCTGCCGTGGAGCACCGAGGCCAACCGACCGTGATTCTCGCCAAGACGATCAAAGGGTATGGCTTGGGGGAGACAGGGGAAGGGCGCAACGTCACCCATCAGCAAAAAAAGATGAATGAGCAGGAGTTGCGCGAGTTCCGCACGCGATTCAGCGTGCCCCTATCGGATGAACAAGTCGCTTCGACGCCGTTTTTTCGCCCGCCGGTCAGCAGTCCTGAAGCGACCTACATCGCCGAGCGGGTAAAAGCCATGGGTGGTTCCCTTCCGAAGCGGCAGGTGAAGGTCGAACCGCTCCAGACACCGGGCCTCGATCAGTTCAAGGAGTTCCTCGAAGGATCGAACGATCGGGCGTTCTCCACGACGATGGGCTTTGCCCGCATGCTGGGCCGCCTGTTGGGTCACAAGCAGTTCGGGAAACATCTTGTGCCCATCATTCCCGACGAGGCGCGTACATTCGGCCTCGAGGCGCTCTTCCGCCAATACGGCATCTATTCGCATATCGGCCAGCTGTATGAACCGGCGGACAAAAGTTCTCTCCTCCATTACTTCGAAGCGACCAACGGACAGATTCTCGAAGAAGGGATCACCGAGGCAGGCGCGATGTCTTCCTTCATCGCTGCCGGCACGGCCTATGCGACACATGGGCTCAACACGATTCCCTTGTACATCTATTACTCGATGTTCGGGTTCCAACGAGTCGGGGACTTGATGTGGGCCGCTTCAGATATGCGTGCCCGTGGCTTTCTGCTGGGCGCCACAGCGGGACGTACGACGTTAGAGGGCGAAGGCCTGCAACATCAAGACGGACACAGCCATCTGTTGGCCAGCGCGTATCCGACGATCGCCGTTTACGATCCAGCCTTCATGTTCGAGCTTGCCGTCATCTTGCAGGATGGGCTTCGGCGCATGTACCAGAGTCAAGAAGAGCGGTTGTATTACATCGCGCTCTACAACGAACCCTATCCGATGCCGACCATGCCGCCTAATGCCGAAGAGGGAATACTCGAAGGCATGTACCGCTTCCGGCCGGCAGCCGAAGGGACCAGGCATCGAGCACAGATGTTGGCGAGCGGTCCGCTCGTCAACGAAGCGCTCAAAGCACAAGAGTTGCTGCTGGAACGCTACGGCGTCGCGGCAGACGTATGGAGCGTGACAAGCTACAAAATGTTGCGGATGCGGACGCTCGAGGTCGAACGGTGGAACATGTGGCATCCCGATGAGCCACCGCGAAAGAGTTATCTTCAGCGGGCTGCCGAAACGTTCCATGGTCCCTGCGTCGCGGTGAGCGACTACGTGCGTTTGGTCAGTCAGCAGATCGCTCCATGGGTACCGGGCGGCCTGCTTACGCTCGGCACCGACGGATTCGGCCGGAGCGATACCCGCAAAGCCCTGCGCCGGTTCTTCGAGATCGATGCCGAACATCTGGTCGTGGCGACACTCTATGCCCTCCACCGTCGAGATGGATCCGTGGAGGCGAAGACTGTTCGCCAAGCCGCAAAAGATCTTGGCATCCGACCGGATGACCAAGCGCCCTGGCAGCATTGAGTTCGTGTTGAGTGCTGAGGACTGAGTGCGAAGAATGTAGGACTCAGGTCCGAGGACTGAGGGCTGAGTGAGCCTAGACCAATAAAGGAGCCATGAAAGTCGAGTTGCCATTTCTCGCGGAAGGGATCGAAGGCGGCGATGTGGTCCTGATTCTGGTCCACGAAGGCGACCAGGTCAGCGAAGGCCAATCGTTGGTCGAATTGGAAACCGACAAGGCCACGGTCCCGGTGCCATCGCCGGCAGCCGGAAAGGTCGCCCGTCTGCTTGTGCGGGAGGGAGATCACGTCAAGGTCGGGCAAGCGCTCATCGAGCTGGACGGCACACATGGCGCGGAGCAGTCGTTCAAGACGTCAGCACCGGAGAAGCCGGAGGTTGCTCCGGCTTTGCAACCTCCGCCGGCCGTCGAATCGACTCATGCGGAGGCCTTGGAACGACGCGAAGGACCGCCGGCCGAATCATCCCCAACAGCGCCGCCGAAAACGGAGGAGCCGCCGCCCGCGCCGTCTGAGGACAAGACTGCTGCATCGCCCTTATCCTCCATCGGCGCCGCCATCCCTGCGCCGCCGTCAGTGCGCCGGCTTGCCCGCGAGTTGGCGGTAGACCTGACACAGGTGCAAGGCACCGAAGCCGGAGGTCGGATCACCGCCGAGGATGTGAAAGCGTTTGTTCGTGAACGAACCAGACGCAGCGGCGTTGCGCCTGCCGCAGGGACCTCCAAATCGAGCGGCGTCTTTACCACGACGTACGGCAACGAGCGTCGCGAGCCCCTCCCGTCATTGCGCCGGAAGATTGCGGCGAACATGACGCAGTCTTGGACGACCATTCCTCACGTTCATCAATTCCAGGATGCCGACATCACCGATCTGATGGAGTTGCACAAACGTTATGCGCTCGAATTCAAGAAGAAAGGCGCGACACTGACGCTCACCAGCCTCGTCATCAAAGCCGTCGTCCACGCTCTGAAACGGTATCCGCAGTTGAACGCCACCCTCGATCTCACCAACGGCGAAGTGATCTACAAGGAGTATTACAATATCGGCGTCGCCGTGGATACGGCGGCAGGATTGATCGTGCCGGTCGTGCACGACGTGGACCATAAAGATCTTTTTCAAATTTCCGTGGAATTGGCCGATCTCGCCGAACGTACGCGGAAACGAGAGGTGAAACTGGAGGAGCTGCGTGGAGCCACATTCACCCTAAGCAACATGGGCGGACTCGGCTCCGGTCCGTTCACTCCGATCATCAATGCGCCACAAGTCGGCATCTTGGGCGTCGGAAAGGCCCGCATGACGCCGGTGTATCGCGACGGGCAATTCGTGCCACGCCGGGTCCTGCAACTGTGCGTGGCCTATGATCATCGGCTGGTGGATGGAGCGGTCGGCGCACGCTTTACCAACGAAATCGTCAAGGTATTGGAAGACTTTCAGGCGATGTTTTTAGGACTGTGAAAAAGAGTGGCGGGTTTTTCGAAACTCGTAACTCGAAACCCGCCACCTATCATTCGAGCGTGACGCGAGGACTCCATGGCTGAATCACAGTACGATGTGGCGGTAATCGGCGCGGGTCCCGGCGGATACACCGCCGCCTTCCATGCAGCGGATCTCGGCCTGCGTACCGCGTTGATCGACCAAGAACCGCAACTCGGAGGCGTCTGCTTACTACGGGGCTGCATTCCCTCGAAAGCGTTACTCCATGCAGCCAAGCTGGTTGCCGATGCAGCAGACGCGGCGAGCTGGGGGATTCATTTTGAAAAACCACGGATTGATCACGAAGCGCTTCGTGGTCGGACAAAAGCCGTCATCGGCAAACTGACCAAAGGCGTGCGGACGTTGGCGAATAGTCGCAAGGTTGATGTATTCCAAGCGCGGGTGGCATTCGCAAATGCCACGACGCTGACATTGTCCGGGGCTAACGGAACGAGAACGCTCTCCTGCGCCCACACAATCCTCGCCACCGGCTCGCGCCCTGCTGTTCCAGAGTCGCTTAAGCTCGACGATCCGCGCGTGATGGATTCCACGAGCGCGCTCGACTTACCCGACATTCCCGGGCGCTTGCTCGTCGTCGGCGGTGGATACATCGGGTTGGAATTGGGCACGGTGTATGACGCGCTTGGATCCGGCGTGACGGTCATAGAGATGCTGCCGCGTCTGCTCAACGGTGCCGATCCCGACCTCGTGAGGCCGCTGCAGCAGCGTCTGCAACGGCGGTTTAAAACGATCATGCTGAGCACGAAGGTAAACAAACTGGAATCTCGTCAAGACGGTATCGCAGCGACATTGACAGGCCCTGAGGGAACTAGCACAGAGATCTTCGATCGCGTGCTCATCGCGGTGGGACGCAAGGCGAATTCGGAGCACCTCGGACTCGAACATACCAAAGTCGCCATCTCGGAGAAAGGGTTCGTGCAGGTCGATTGTCAATTACGCACGGCCGAGCCGACCATTTTGGCAATCGGCGACGTCGTGGGAGAACCGATGCTTGCGCACAAGGCCACACACGAAGGATTGGTCGCGGCCAGAGTGATCGCCGGCAAACAGGCGACCTTCGACCCCGCCGCTATACCGGCCGTCGTCTTCACCGATCCTGAAATCGCCTGGTGCGGCTTGACCGAAGAAGCAGCCAAGGCAGCAGGACGAGCCATAAAAGTGACGCGCTTCCCCTGGGCGGCTTCTGGTCGAGCAACCACCGTCGGCCGGAATGACGGTCTGACCAAATTGATGTGCGATACCGAGTCCGGGCGAATCCTCGGTGTGGGGATCTGCGGAGTCGGCGCAGGAGAGCTGATTGCCGAAGGTGTTTTGGCTGTGGAGATGGGAGCGGTCGCCGAAGACCTGGCGGCCTCAATCCATCCGCATCCGACGCTGAGCGAGACGGTCATGGAGGCGGCAGAGCTCTTTCAGGGGCACGCGACGCACGTTTATACATCCAAGCAGTAGTCAGGTCGCTCCATCCGGTGACTTAGTAACGTTGCTACACTGAAATGCTGCTCTCGATAAGACGCTGTTGACGAATTAACGACATCCCTCATCGACGCCTCAACCATTTAACTACCTCCATAGCGGCAAGGGGGAACAGCCCCATGAAAGCCATAAGTTCCCAATCCTCCAGAGGTAAGGGAGCGACTTTGAAAATCGGCGCTGCGGCGGGGATCGTAAGCACGGCCAGTTGCACGCCGAGCGACAGAAGAAATGCCCAGATGAGTGAGCGATTGGTGGTGATCCCCAGTTGGAAGAGTGACAACTGATCGCTTCGGGAGTTGAAGGCGTGCACGAGTTGCGCAACCACCATGACAGTAAACGCCACTGTTCGCGCTTGCTCGAGGCTCTGATGCCAGAGAAAGAGACTCGCGCTGAATGCGCTCAAGGCGACAAGGGCTAACATCAAACCTTCACCGCCGATCGACAAGAACCGTGTTCGGTCGAAAAGTCGGTCGTCGGGGCGGCGAGGCGGTTGGCTCATGAGATCGGGCGCTTTGGGATCCACGGCCAAGGCCAGGGCTGGGATCCCGTCCGTGACAAGATTCATCCAGAGGATCTGAATCGGCAAGAGCGGAAGCGGCAAGCCGAGCAACGTAGCAAAAAGCATGACCAACACCTCGCTGACGTTGCACGACAGGAGAAAATGCACCGTCTTCCTGATGTTGTCGAAGATGCCCCTACCCTCCTCGACAGCGGCGGCGATCGAGGCGAAGTTGTCATCCGTCACCACCATGTCCGAAGCTTCTTTTGTCACATCTGTGCCGACCATCCCCATCGCCACGCCTATGTCCGCCGCCTTGATCGCCGGCGCGTCGTTGACCCCGTCACCGGTCATGGCGACAATGGCCCCGTTCCGTTTCCAGGCCTGGATGATCCGGAGCTTGTGCTCGGCCGACACACGGGCATATACACTCACGTGCTCGACACGTTGCGTCAATTGCTCGTCGGTTAAACCGTCCAATTCTGACCCGGACAACGCCACCCCGTCATCGCGATGCAGGCCTAATTCACGGGCAATCGCAATCGCCGTCTCCTTGTGATCACCTGTGATCATGACCGTACGGATGCCCGCATCCCGACAGAGTCGTACCGCCCTTGCCGCTTCGGGCCGCAAAGGATCTTTCATCGCGAAGAGGCCGAGAAAGATCAGGCCGCGCTCCACCTCTTCGTCTGAACTTACCGGTAGATCAACGGATCTATACGCGACGCCCAGTACGCGGAGGGCTTGTTGTGCCAACGAATCGTTGGCTTCGCCGATCAGCTGCCGATGCTCGTCGTCCAGGGATTCGGTCCCGCCATCCAGCGTGACACGTGCAGCGCAATGTTTCAGCAAGACATCCGGCGCTCCTTTGCAGTAAGCCATACGGCCATGCTCCGTTCGGCGGATGATCGTCATCATCTTCCGCTCGGCATCGAACGGAACTTCCCTGTCCAGCGGCGCCCGACGCTCCAATGCGGCCTTCGTGAGACCGGCCTTCGCTGCCGCCACGAGCAACGCGCCTTCGGTCGGATCGCCGATGATCCGCCAAGTCCCGTTCTCTTGTTGCACTGTCGCGCCGTTGCAAAGCACTGCGGCGGTGAGCAACTGATGCAGGCCTGGAAACAGTGCTGCGTACTGAGTCCTGAGTGATGAGTCATCAGAGCGATGATCGAATCCCTGGCTTGGAAACTCAGTGCTCAGGACTTTTGGGTCAGCACGGATTTCCCGAATCTTCCCTTTCGGTTCATATCCTTCGCCTGTCACCTCAAAGCTTTGGTCACCGACAAATAACCTCGTCACCGTCATCTCATTCTTCGTCAAGGTGCCGGTCTTGTCGGTGCAGATCACTGTGGCAGAACCCAGCGTTTCGATTGCGGGGAGTTTACGAATCAACGCATGCCGCTTGGCCATCCTGGTCACACCCAACGCCAGTGTGATCGTGACGACAGCGGGAAGGCCCTCGGGCACCGCCGCCACAGCGAGGCTCACCGATATGAGGAACATCTCCACCAGCGGTTCCCCTCGGAGATACCCGAGAGCGAACACGACCGTGACCACGCCGAGCGCCAGCCACAGGAGTGTATAGCCGAATTGCTCCAACCGTCGTTGCAGCGGCGTTTCGACACGCTCCGCCTCAGCGGCCTTCTGAATCATGGCGGCGATCCGGCCCAGTTCCGTTCCAAGACCTGTCGCCACCACCAGCCCACGGGCCTTTCCGGACACGGCCACGGTGCCCATGAACACCATGTTGCGTTGATCGGCAAGCGGTACCTCAGTGGTATCGAGCAGCCCTACCTGTTTTTGCACGGGCGTCGATTCGCCGGTGAGTGAGGCTTCTTGAGCTTGGAAATTCGTTGCGTAGAGCAAGCGTGAATCCGCCGGAATACGGTCGCCCGCTTCGAGGACGATCACGTCTCCTCTGACCAGTTCTCGTGCCGGAATGGACTGCAGCGTGCCCTCGCGAATGGCGCGGGCCGTTGCGACCGACATCTTGCGCAGTGCCGCCAGCGATCGCTCGACTCGGAATTCCTGCACAAACCCCAGCACGCCGTTGAGAAACACGATGGCCAGAATCGCCGCTGCGTCGATCCAGTCTTCTAACAAACCGGACACAATGGCCGCCCCGATCAGCACCCACACGAGAAAGCTCGCGAATTGCGAGATAAAGAGTTTCAGCAGCGAGGGAGGAGGAGCTTCAGGTAATTCGTTGGGGCCTTCATGTGCTCGCCGGCGTGCCGCTTCATCGACATTCAAACCGGCTTCGAGGTCTGTCCTCAGTTCATCAGCCAAGGTTTGTGGGGACAGGGCGTGCCAAGCCTTTGTCGCCTTCATTTCACGAGATGCTGAGATTCTTTTCTCCATTGTAAAAACCGCCCTCTATATCGATCCCGTGTAACAAGGGCTTGACTTGATACTCAACTCATTATATATACGGGGCCGTGGCCCGTTCCTCTACAACATTTTCCAATAAATGGAGAAACGGAAGGACAAGTGTTATTCGAATCCCAGCGGTATTGTCGGAGAAAGTCATCAGCTATGCCATCGCTCTCGACAGACTAGAAGATTATTCTCAGAAAGAAACTCAAGCCACTTATAGAACGGCTGAAAACACCCCACTCGATACCCCCATCAATGTTGCTTCCATTCCGCAGAGATCCCCTTTTCGATATCCGGGTGGAAAAACATGGCTCGTACCGTGTGTAAGAACTTGGCTGTCAAAACTACCTCATAAGCCAAACGTCCTCGTCGAACCGTTTGCTGGCGGAGGGATCATCGGACTTACAGTCGGTTTTGAGGAACTGGCTAAACATGTCGTCTTAGGCGAAAAAGATGATCAAGTGGCATCCGTATGGAGTGCTGTTCTCTACGGACAAGCCGAATGGTTAGCGAATTCTATTGAGAATTTTAAGTTGACTCAGCAAAACGTATTGTCTGTGCTCGGCAGACAACCATTGACGCAACGCGAGAAGGCATTTTCGACCATTCTTAGAAATCGAGTTCAGCGGGGTGGAATCATGGCTCCAGGAGCCGGCCTCGTGAAGGGCGGTGAAAATGGCCGTGGACTACGTTCGCGATGGTATCCAGAAACTTTGTCGAGACGCATCCGCGAAATAGCGAAACATAGAGACCGCTTCAGCTTTTCTCACCGTGACGGCCTGGAGCTGATAGAAGCTTATATGGACGATGAGGAGGCTGTCTTTTTTGTCGATCCACCGTATACCAAGGCCGCAAGACGACTCTACCCTCACTGGCAAATTGACCATCGAAAGTTGTTCGGCCTGCTCCGCGAGGTAAAAGGTGAGGTCCTGCTGACGTATGATCACACGGTAGAGATTGAACAGCTCGCCACGGAGTTCGGCTTTGAGACGAGAGCCGTCACGATGAAGAACACCCATCATGCCAGGATGACGGAATTGCTGGTAGGCAAGGATCTACGCTGGCTTACGAGCGCGATAGCTTTTTGCGAATCGACGTCTCGAACGCGTCAAGCGTTACAGGCACTCCCCCTGTAAGACCCTCGACTGCATCTTCCAACGTGGTCATCAGAACATCATGCTTTTGAAGTTGATGTCTCCCTTCCTGAACATCGCCATAGGTCACTATAAACCAAATAATATCTGCATTCGAAATATGGCCGACTCTTCTCATTGGCCATAGAGATTCGGCGAATGCTTTGTCTATAACGACTGCCATTTTCTTGCCCCACCGCCGGAGCGTGGGGACTTTGATCTGAAGCTGTGGCATCAGTCGTTTTGGGCCGGATGACCGAAAGTCAGGACGGCGAATTCTTGATGGAAAAGGCAGGCCGGGACCTTTCCATTCTCGCATCAATGCAAAGTCGTTTTCCATTTTCTGCCCGGAAAAATACACCGCCTGCATTTCAAGCGCACACCATTTCAAGTCTTGCCCGCTTACATCAACCAAGACCTTATCGATTCGCCCAACCTCGTCTTCGGGCTCGGACTCTTTCTGTTCTTTTCCCATTAAAAATGAGACTTCCGATACAATGTTTGGATGACTCATGCCAAGAACAGTTTGACCTACCCATTCAAAAACCAAGTTGTTCTCCAGAAATCGACTCGGACAGGTTGTGATTGGAGATCCGACGACCATGACCTGCCCACCTTTGTCCTCAAAAGAAATGAGCGAACAAATGCCGCCCTTTTTATGACAATTCGCCCCACTAGCTTTATACGGGCAAGGGATTTTCAATCCTGCTGCGGAAAATCTTTGCAGCTCATCAGGAGTCAGCGAAGAAACGGCTATCCCGAACAGTTCGCCTGCTCCGTATCGCCTTTTGACTCGCTGATCACTTCTACTGCGTGATCTTTTCGCCATCCAGTCTTGACCTCTTCCTGAATGTCCTGCAAAGGCTAAGAACATGGCAACCGATTATCAGTTTTGGACAAGGTCTCCCAATGAGGGTAGATGAGGGTGAGATCTGCTGAATTGCAGGTATCCTGGCTTGATCACAGAAGGGGCTGAGCCGTTCACAGGAGATCGAGATCGTCTTGGGTGAGACCTGTTCGGCAGTTTGTCTGATAGTGAATTCATCGACTCAGGCTGGCATGGTCGATCTCCGCCGCATCACATCACTCGACGGCAGAGATATTCCATACTCACCATTGATCCCGGAAAAAGAGGAAGTATCCGACTGCGACCGCGATCGCTTGGAACAGGATCAGCCAGCGCATGAGACCCCATGGCGTCTCCGCTCGGCTCTCCTTCAGTCTCATTGTCGCTTGCAGTGAAGGTTGCGAGAGGATAAACGCGGCAACCACTTCCCTCGCCTCCTCACGGCTCATGTTTCGTTCCAGCTGAACTTGTTCAATTGCTTTGCTGCGGTCGCCTTGCGACAGCGCCTCCAGGGCTTTCATGGGAAGATCGTATTCCACGCGTGATTCCTCCGTCGTTGTGACCGGTGGAGTCTACCAGAAAAGACCGCTGCTCGTCTTCCAGATTTCCACAGTGACTCCGTTTAAGGTGCAGCGATGCAGTACCCTCGATTATCCCCTGGTCAGTCCCCATATAATGCGTGTGTGCCGCCCCAAACCCGCACGTCTCACACTCGATGAGATATCGAAGGGAAGGCCCATCATGAATAGACTTTCAGAGGTTCGTCTGAAACACCATAGTGCCAACGCTAACCGCGAGTCCTTTCTAGCGTGCAGCTGATTTGCCCATGCGAACCCTGCAAACGGCAGCCCTCTACTTTCTCCTGGTGTTCGGTGCGGGGTTCGTGCTGGGAATCGGGCGAATCCTCATGGTTGTTCCACTGCTCGGTGAGCGCACCGCAGAACTCTTGGAAATACCGCTGATGCTCGGAGTTATCGTCGCTGCAGCCGCATGGTTAGTCCGTCACAGGCTTGATCATAGTCGACTGTCTTCAACACTCGCTGTCGGCTTCATCGCTCTGGGAATGGTTTTGATCGCCGACCTGGCGGTGGGAATATGGCTCAGAGGACTGTCGGCAACTGAAGTCTTTTTCGATCACGATCCAGTCATAGGCGCTGTCTACTATGCGGCCCTTCTGTTCTTCGCTGTCATGCCGACCATCATCACTCACGTTCGACGGAGCTAGCTCCTTTCGTGCGGATCAGAACAGTGGGTGGTGCGGGGCTGATGCGAATGAGGCGGCAACCGACACATCTCCGGCATTGCCAAGAAACCGTCAGACATTACCCTCTTTCACAAGATAATGGACCTCACGAAACCAACTGTCGAGGGTGACTCGATCTCCCGAGCGTTCGTCGGTGCCGTACAATCCTCCCGTGCAGGTCACTTCCGCACGAAGCCCATTGTTTACTCGCGAGACTTTGATATCGGAAAACAAATGGAGCGACTCGACAACCTTGTAATGCTCGAAGACCTCGTCCCATACCCGACGTACGTCGCTTTCTTTCAATCCATGGTAGTCGTAAGACGGCGCATAAAACTGCATGAGTGCGTCGATATCTTCTTTTTTCAGCGCTGCCTCCGCACGCTCGAACGCCGCAAGCAAGCCTGTCACAACCGGATGGCCCAGCATACGGCTCTGTCCCGTGACCTTTTTTCCCTCCACCACCAAGCTTGTCTCCGGCAACACTTGCACCTTGGCCATCACCGCGACGGGCGCAAGAGTCCAACACAGTGAGACACTCAGGATCAGCAACGCGGGCAACTTCCCGCCACGTTTCATGTTGTCCCCCCTGTCAACATAGATACCTCTGTAATTTCTACCGCTTCGTCCTTTCTACGTTCCCAGGCCCCGCATCACGAGATACGCAATTCCGACTGCAAGCACCAGAAATCCGATCAGCCAACGGATAAATCTCTGTTGCGCCGTGGCGAGCAACTTGCCCATCTTTTCCTTAAGGGCCGGCTGAGCGGCGATGTAGGCGTCTACCATATCCTTCGCCTTTTTCAGGCCGATATTCCGCTCCTTGCGAACAACCTTGATCGCCTCGATCACATTGCCCTGCCACAGCGCCTCTATTGCCGCTTTAGGAAGATCAGAAGAACGCCGTGGTTTGTTTGCCATGTCAGGACAATGCCGGAGCAGAAGATCTTTGTACGACGTACCATTTATAGCTGCTAAGCGAAGGGGAGGCAACAATGGTGGCCCGTAAGGCCGACCCACGTTCAACCCCCTCACTCTCTTACGCCTGATCCCTCTCTCGATTCGAAGGATTAACCCGCCGGGATAGGCCTATTCGTTGGGACAGTTGTACTGTGTCGCGAAGCAAGCCCTCATCCCTCCCGGTTCATCAAAGACTACGCTTTCTTCCCTCCAAATCTTCAGCGCAATCTTTGTCATCAGCATCTTGTTACGATCCCTCGCCGTATTGACCAAAACTCACGCTGACCGACTGGCCAGGTTCGTCCGTCGGACCGCTCGACTGGCAACACTAGGTGTCGCGCTGCGGATGACTGGCGGGCTGGTGCTCGGCTTGATGGGAATGGAACGAGCCGTCGCGATCCTTGTAGCGGCAATGCCGTCGGCGGTCAGTTCCGTGATCTTCGCCGCCGAAACGCGCCTCAATGAGAACTGGTCGCTTCCATCGTGGCCCTCTCCATCTGCCTCGGCGTGGTGATACTTCCCTGGCTCCCCCAGCTGCCCCCCATGCTGCTGCTGCGATAAGCGCTGACATTCTGCTATGCCCTGCCAAGAAACCTGGGCCGATCCCGGACGGAGACCATTTTCACTAAATCTCGTACGGAGAGCACCCCGACGATCTTCCCGTTCTCCGTCACGGTCAAGTGACGCACCCCCTGGTCTGCCATGGCTTTACTGGCATCGCGTATCGTGCGATTGACATCGATGCTGAGTAGAGGAGAGCTCATCACGGCGCTGACGTGAGTGCTGCCTGCATCCCGGTTGGAAGCCAGCCCTTTCCGGACCACATCGCGCTCGGTCACGATGCCGACGATTTCGCCTGCTTCGATCGTCAGCAATGACCCGATCCGCTTCTCGCTCATCAGCTGAGCCGCATCGAGAAGAGACCCGTCACTATGGATCGTCGCGAATGTGGTCGCCATCAAGACACTCAGCGGGCGGTACACCTTGTCAAGTTCGCAGACGGGGCCGCTCTCGGCATCCACAAACGATCGCACCAGGTCCCGCACCGACATGATTCCGACAATCTCACCAGCCTCCACCACACAGAGATGACGTACATGATTGGCTTCCATCAGTTGGCTGGCGTCCAACATGGAGCGGTCCTCTGCAATCGTCAGAATCGGGCTGACCATCACGCGATCCACCGTTGTGACCGTGGGATCTAATCCCTTCGCGAGCACTTTCCGTACGAGATCCGTCTCCGTCATGATCCCGAACGGCCCGCGCTTGGGATCATCCGATTCCACCAACAGACAGCCGATCCGCCTAGCACTCATCCGCTCGGCCGCGGCCGTCACCGTCGTGTCTTGTGGAATCACCTCTAGGTAGCGATGCATAAAACCCTTAACGGCTCCACCCCCATGCTCGTCCATCTCTCAGCTCCTTACTTCATGAACAGGTTGCGCCTTCGTTCAACGAATAGCCCAAGAATGCCTTTGCTTGGAATTCATGGTGACCACTATACCCAATTGCAAGGGGACACTGCACATGCACGTTTGTGCCGATATAAGTATAGGTAGCCAGTCGAGCCCAATAGCATACGCTCCTGCTCATCGGCGCAATTCGCGGGAAGGTCTGCAATTCATTGACGCTGCGTTGCGCATCGCATCACATGCCGGGCATGGCATCGACCGGAAGATGCCGCCACGCGTCACAGCAGGCTGATGGCTAAGGAAAGTACCGCCCGGTAATTCGGTAAACTTTTAATGAGACATCCTCCTTCGTGCATTCCATACCACGCGCCTCACCTACCCGCTTCAGCGCGAGATATTTATACCAGGGTTGTTCCTAGTATCATTAGGAAACAGTAGATTCTATATCCTTCACATTCTCCGGTTCATCAAATACTCTGTATCCACACTCTTTGTGGGCAACGATATTGCTTATTGCTGATAAGTCACTAACAATAGGTAACTGCTAGATCAGTTGGGCAGAACCAAGAAACAGCTTGTTCGCATTCCTCTCGTGGCATTCAACTTGCTGTACGTATGTTTGGATGACTAACTTGGATTCCTAGAGATAGGGTGAAGCATGAAACAAACGACAAACTCTGTGAACCTTCGGATTGAATGGTGTCGAAGGCAATGCGCACAGGCTCGCACCGAACCGGAGGTGGACGAGTGGCGCGCAGAAGCAGATGGACTGCGAGATGCCCTAATGAATTCTGATCACACCGACAACTATCGACTATGTCCTCCCGAGGTCTTCAGGCGATACATGCTGGGCTTCCAGGATGGGACGGCGGTGCTGCGAGCCGCACGAGCGCAGCGCATGATTCACGTTGCCACATCAAGGACTCCGCAACCGGCATCTCGGATGGAAGGTGACGTTCTACTGGGAGATGATCGATGAATTGCCTACGATGCAACGGCCTCGCCGTCAGTGACGACAGCATCTCGGTGCAGACTGGTTCGTCATCGAACTTTCATTGTTGGCGCTGTATCAATTGTGGAATGATCGTCGATGATGTAATCAATCACAATCGACAAGTTGTCTCACGACAGAGAGTATCGACCGGCTCCGAACGTCGCCGGTACGGAAGCGAAGCTGCGTGACGGAAGTACGGCCTGCTGGCAGCAGCCTTGCGCCCTCTACCAGTTTAACTCTGGCTACCGATATGGCTCTCTTCAGTGATACATCTCATCGCCTGCTCTCAAAGACCAGGCGACCATACTTGCGAATCTCGCATCCTTCCGCTATGAAAGTACGGAGTCCTTCCTTTATCCAGGATCTGCGTTGTGGTTCACATTCGAGCAGCGACCGAGGCTGATTTTCCGGCTCTCCTCCAAGTGCAACAGGCTGCGTTCGGTGAATATGCCGGCGTCTATAAGGTCAACGGCTGGACGACGGAAACCCTCGAGAGTCTAAAAGAAGACGCGAGGGAGAAACATATTTTCGTGGCAGAGGAGGGAGGAACGATCGTCGGTTCCGTGCGCTTCTGGACTGTGGCGGGCGTCTGTGTGATCCGGTTGCTTTCTGTGAGTCCCGCGTACCAACATCACGGAGTGGGGAAAGCTCTGATCTGCGAGATCGAACGTGCGGCCACCGATGCCCACAAGTTTTACGCCTGCACCATGCTGCGCACGGCGAGAAACATTCAGTTCTTCATGAACCTTGGCTACAGAGCCGAAACGATTCTCCCCGATCATTACGACCATCTCGACCTCATTTGCTTCGCAAAATATCGCTGAGCCGCCTCTCTTGAGGCCGGCAAGCACTCCGTCAGCGCCAAGTCAGCAAGCCTCCGGTTTAACCACTACCCATGGCACGAACGCTACGGCGTCTTTGCACAATGGAACCCATACCCAAAGAGCCGATTGGTCGGTTGCGCATCAAACCGATGCGCAGAACGCAAGAACTCGGGGACGTATAACCAGGACCCGCCTCGTACCACTTTTCCATCACCTTTTGCCGGCCCAATGGGATTCTTTTTCGGACCTTTTTTATAGTAGTCATGGTCGTACCAATCGAAGACCCATTCCCAGGCATTGCCGGCCATATCATAGATGCCATAGGGACTTTTCCCCTCTTCGAACGATCCTACAGGGGTTAAAGCCTGATGGTTGTTCCATTCATTTCTTCCATAATTCGCGTGGAGTCGAGTCGGCGCTTCATTGCCCCAGGGATAGATGCGCCCATCAGTTCCACGCGCCGCTTTTTCCCACTCCGCTTCCGTCGGCAGGCGCTTGCCGGCCCATTTGCAGTACTTGACGGCGTCCTCCCAATCCACGTTGACGACCGGACGTCTCTGATGTTGGGGTTGATTCATGACGTTCCAGTCCGGAGGCTCCTCCATGTCCGTTACCTCCAGGTACCTGGCATACTGTCCGACCGTCACCTCAAACTTGTCCATATAGAATGCATTGAGGTAGATGCGTCGCACAGGCTTTTCGTCATCTCCGAGATTGCTTCCATCGTGAACTCCCCTGCCGATACCAGTACCATCACCATCGGCATATCTTGCGTCTCGGCCGACGCCCCTCCGACGGATAATCCGCTCGGTGACAGCTTGTTTGATACGGCAACGGCTCGCTGCCGTGGAAGTTTCATCTGCAGCTGTTGATAGAGGGTCGGCTGGTCATTGTTGAGACCTAACTCATTGGCACCGTCCAAAGCCTCCTCCGCTTGCTTCATTTTTCCGGAGAAACTTTCCCGCTGCTCACCATCTCCTTCGCATCATTTAGCAACCGCCATGCCGTTACTTCCTCGAGCGACCGCCACACTGTCTCTTTGCGCAGCTAGCGTGGTTGCGTCGACCCAATCGCCCCGGACTTGGCGTCCAGCTGCAACGCAGTCTCGTAATGTTCCTCCGCGCAGGCCCATGCTTCTAAGCTTCGACAGGCTTCAGCCAGACTCAAGTGAGCCTGTACATTCGACGGGTCCTTCTGCATTCCGGCTTTCAGCGATGCGCGTGCCTCTGCATATTGCTTTTGCTTCAGCAGGTTCTCCCCTTTGGAAAAATCCCGCTCGTCGGCTCCGACAGCATGCGCCACCGCACCCGAGCTAAGAAGAGGCACAGCAAGGTTATTCTCGCCAACACGTGTCGCATAGAACCCCCTCCCATTCTGACTGATCGCCCTGTGAATTCGGCCTCGCCTGCCAGCGAAGGAATCAAACCTGGACCGGCCCGGCAGACTTATCAATAAGCACACACAAGTTTAGTGCCTGACCTTTCATGACGATTGGAAAGGTGGATGGTTGCTGTGGCGAGATCGCATCGCCGAGGCACAGCTTCCTTTTTCCCATTCCTTTCGGCGGGCGGCGCAATGCGAAGTCGTGCGCCGAGACTTCCCAACACCAGTGATCGTAGATATGAGATACTGGTTTTGAAGGAAGCGATCCTCTATGGGAGTTCAAGCTCAATTTCCAGACGAGCAATCGTCGGCCGGTGAGTTCATGCGCCAACCGGACGCGTTCAGGAAATGGGTCACAGCCGACGGCAGTTCCGGCTATCCTTCCGCCGCCGGCCGGTACCATCTCTACGTGTCATGGGCCTGTCCCTGGGCTCATCGCACGATCGTCGTGCGCAAGTTGAAGCAGCTTGAAGATGTGATCGGCATGACGGTCGTCGATCCTATTCGTGACGAGCGAGGATGGGCATTTCGCGAAGGTTCAGGGCATTCGTCCGATCGGATCAACGGCTTTCAGTTTCTCCGTGAAGCGTATAAGGCGACCGACCCGACCTACATCGGACGCATGACGGTCCCGGTACTATGGGATTGTGTGACCAGACAGATCGTGACCAACTCCGATGATGATCTGATGAGGATCTTCAACGGCGAGTTCAATCGCTTCACCGAAAGCCCGATCGACTTGTACCCGGATGGCCTGCGGCAGGAGATCGACGAACTCAACACATTCATTTACGAAAACGTGAACGACGGGGTCTATCGAGCAGGATTCGCCACTTCGCAACGTGCATATGAACGAGCGGCACGGCGATTGTTTACCGCGCTGGATCAACTCGAGGCGCGCCTCGCGACCCATCGTTACTTATTCGGACCGGAATTCGTAGAAACCGACTGGCGCCTCTTTGTCACGTTGGTTCGGTTCGATGCGGTCTACCACGGACATTTTAAGTGCAACGTCCGACGAATCATCGATTACCCAAATCTCTTCGGGTATCTCAAGGATCTCTACCAAACCGACGGTATCGCCGATACCGTGAATTTCGACCATATTAAGCGGCACTACTACATCACGCACGACGATATCAATCCTACCCGTATCGTCCCGATCGGTCCCGACCAAGACTTGTCGACACCTCATGGACGCGACCGTCTGGCCTAACAACGTCATCTTTCTCAAAGCAATGTAAGTATTCGATGCTTCCGCATCAACATGTCCATGCACATAGACAGTCTTGAGGTTATTTTCCCCATCTCTACTGATCCGCAAAGCAGGTCGACATCAAAACTTCCCATTTTGCCTAGCTTTTCGAGACGATCTTCTTAAGACTCTATCAAGCACAAGAGTTGCTCACTTTGGATGACAAGCGTTCACGTTGGCCTTAATGAAAGGAGCTGTTATGGATATGATGTGGTTATTCGCAACTGTGATGGGCGCACTCCTTCTTGGTGGGATATTCGTCTACAAGAAGAGCGCATAGCCTGTCGTCTAGACCAGGTATCCCTGAGGGTTAACGGTGTGCTGACGAACGGAATCGTATGGGTCAGGAACTTTTCCCCGTGATGCTGCTGATTCGTTGAGCCCTCCTTCAGACTGATATCTTCCTCGCCCCTCAATGGGGGGCGAGGAATGGTTTGGCTGTAGATCCGGCCTCGCCTCGTTCCTTGCGCTAAAAACTCCTCTGAGCCAATGTACTGACTTCGTTTCTGTCATGTGGTTCCGCCGCATTGTGCGGGGTGTACACGATTGTCCTCTCACGGATAAGAGTGACACAACGTTGATCTCCCTCCTCCCAAAAAACAGTATCAGAAATTAATGATTGGCGGGTGACTCGACTTTTGGTACATTGCGGGGCCCATTGTCGATGCTCGTTTCATTAATCTCAAGAGGTTATTTTAAGAATGAGGACAAAACCTGAGTGTAGGCCGGTCCGCTTCAGGCGAAGTGAATATGGAGTTCTTCTTGCCGTCTTGTTGATCGCACTCTCCGGTTGCGCCATTCAAAAAGGCTCAACAAGTTCACTCACCCCTAACATCGAGAAGAACGCTCCACCAGTTCTTATTGCTGACGCCTCTCAAGAGACCATTCCCTCAACTATACCCGCTCACGAAGAAGAACCGCTCGATCCATTTGCCAAGCCTGGCGATGAGGCGATTGAGGAATATGACCCGTGGGAACCGTTTAATGCAAAGGTATTTGAATTCAACCGGCAGTTCGATCGCTGGCTGCTGAAGCCAGTGGCCACGCGTTACAACGCCATCGTCCCAAACATCGTTCAGGTCGGCATCAGTAATTTTTTCTACAATACTCGTGTGACGCCGCGTCTCATGAACAATCTTTTCCAGGGAAAGTTTAAAGGAGCCGGTATAGAAGTTGGGCGATTTCTCATCAACACAACGATCGGGGTGGGCGGATTCTTCGATGTGGCTCAGCATTTCCATCTGACGACACCGGAGGAAGACGCTGGACAGACGCTCGGATTTTATGGAGTTCCACCTGGACCGTATCTCGTGGTGCCCCTTATGCCACCGTTTACAGTACGAGACGCGGTCGGGTATGTCGGAGATCTCGCCTTAAATCCTATATACTGGTTGGTTTTTCCGATCCTCGATATCCATGGCATGCCTTCCTTGCTCTCTTATAACGACCGCCTGGCGACTTCTCTGATACTGTTCGGTGCAAAGGCAACGGAAGTAGTGAATAATCGTTCCTTGAATCTGGAAAAGTATCAGGGGGTGGAAGAGTCTACCCTGGATCTCTATGCGGCAGTTCGTAATGCCTACCTTCAAAAACGAGCCAAGGTGATCCAAGAATAGCTCATCGGATTCATAGCCACTTCATTCACCTACGCAATCAGTAGTTGATGTCGCCGCAGTTCCTGACTGCGAAATGACCGCGCGTAAGTAACCTCGGTGAAGATAACCTATTAGAAGCACGAAGGGTTCTGACCAGATCGCGAGAACTGATCAGAAGAAGGCAGACTGAGAGTGTTTAGTTCAGCATGATCTTCCCCCTGAAAACTAGACCATTGGCTGGGAAGTTCCCCTGTGCTGTGATGGGCTCCACAGGAGGGAGCCATGACACGGAAACGGCACACGGAGGAACAGATCATCGCAGTCCTGA
>Ga0134128_10001084_pt1 | contig 36318 bp, 28 predicted proteins | sample KB31754_FD_96462 | JGI IMG/M metagenome (GOLD analysis project Ga0134128, IMG submission 96462) | Terrestrial soil microbial communities with excess Nitrogen fertilizer from Kellogg Biological Station, Michigan, USA - KB3-175-4 | ecosystem: Environmental > Terrestrial > Soil > Unclassified ...
AGGCGACACATTCGATTTGCTGGCGCGCGTGTACAACTTAGACAAAGGCGAGTACATCAAGCGCCGCGCCATGCTCGTCGAGAGGTTCGAACTCGGGCCGTTCCTCGATGTGCCGGTGCGACGATTATCGCTTGGACAGCGAATGAGAGCGGAGGTGGCGGCAAGCCTATTGCACAAGCCGAAGCTGCTTTTGCTCGATGAACCAACCATCGGATTGGACATCAATGCCCGTCTGCGACTGCGAGAGCTGATCCGGCAGTGGAATCGGGAGGAAGGACTAACCGTCTTTCTGACCAGCCACGATACCGGCGATATCGAAAGCGTAGCCGAGCGCGTGATCGTGATCAACCATGGACGTATCGTCCTGGATGACTCAGTCGACAACTTGCGAAAGCAATTTTCGGGCTGGTCGCTGGAAGATGCCATAGCCCACGTGTACGGGCTTGATTACGACCATGATGATGGTAGCGGCGGGCGAGAGCCCGCTCTGGGAAAGGAGGTGATGGCTTCATGAATTCACTACGGAAATACTGGGCTATCGCCTGGATCTCGGGCAAGTCCAACCTCGCCTACGTGGGCGAGGTTGGCAGCCGCCTCTTCTTCCTCACCGTAATCCTTTATATATTTATGCGGTTGTGGCAAGAAGTCTTCGCTCATGCACACGTCACCAGATTCGGTGGCTATGGCGTCACGGATATGATCTGGTATCTCGCCGCTACGGAAACAATTTTGATGTCGGAAGTGCGTGTGTCATCGCAGATCGATGAAGACGTGAGGACGGGCGCTGTCGCTGTTCAGTTGGTGCGACCATTATCGTATCCGCTGTATAGACTGGCGTCCAACCTCGGCGAACGGGCGGTGCGCATCGTCGTTACCGGATTTGCAGCGGTCTTAATAGCCACCTGGCTATCAGGGAGTGCCGACCATCTCGCCAACGGATTGCTGTTTTTTGCTCTGGCATTACCGGGCGCGTTCGTGCTGCACTTCCTGGGGTATTTGTTGGTGGGCTTATCGGCCTTCTGGGTTGAGGATACCGCTGGTCTCACCCTCATCTATTCACGATTGGTGATGGTGCTGGGTGGCATGCTTTTGCCGCTGGAACTGTTTCCGTCAGTTGTGCAGCCGCTTGTGAAAGCATTGCCCTTCGGCAACATTGTGTGCGGACCAGCCAGGCTGTTCATACATCCGGATCCCGCAGCGTTAGGATTATTGCTAGTCAATCAGCTGCTCTGGATAGGTGTCTTCAGTTTGGCTGCCTCGGCAGTTTATAGCAGGGCGTTGCATCGCATAGCCTTGAATGGAGGTTGAAATGTTGAACAAATTGCTCAACTATTTGGCGCTTGCGGGCGCCTACTTCCGCCTCAATTTAAAGGCGCAATTCGAGTATCGCTTTGCATTTATCTCGCAAGCCGTCGCCATGTTCGTCAACGACTGCATCTGGCTGGTGTACTTCATCTTGTTCTTCGACAAATTTCCTGTCTTGAATGGATGGCACGCCGCCGATGTGGCGACACTATGGGCGGTGACTGCTGCCGGCTTTGGAATTGCCCACGCGTTTTTCGGAAACGCGCTCTGGCTGCCTGGAATCATCGTCCGTGGCGAACTCGACACCTGGCTGCTCTATCCACGGGCCTTATTGCCGCACCTGGTGCTCGGGCGCATTAGCCCCAGCGCTTTCGGCGATGCAATCTTCGGCTACATTGTGTACATCGCAATCGTTCATCCGGATTTGCCGCACTTCCTGCTGTTCACTCTGATGACCTTCACGATCGCCTTGCTCTTCGTCGGGTTCAGCGTCGCGACAGGCAGCCTGGGATTCTACCTGGGCAATGCCGAAAGCCTGGCGGAACATTGGCGAGGATCGCTGATTGCCTTCAGCACCTACCCGATGGGGATGTTCAAAGGCAACGTGAGACTGCTCTTGTACACCGTCGTGCCAGCGGGATTCGTGAGCGGATTCCCGATCGACGCGCTCCAGAAGATGTCGCTCTTGCACGCGGCATACAGTCTGGGAGGCGCACTGCTGGCAGTGGCACTCGCCGTCGTGGTGTTCTACCACGGGTTGAGCCGCTACGAGTCGGGGAACATGGTGGCCATGCGCGGGTAGAGCGGGCGGGCGGACAACAGTCCGCCCGTTTCATTTCAATCGAGGCTGGCTTAAATGCCAGGAAAGTGTCTTTTAAGCCAGCTTGATACTTTCCTGGCTTTAAAGCCAGGAAAAATCGCCTTTTTGGCTGGCTTTAAAGCCAGCTTGCCGTTTGATGCAAACGGAACGAAGAGTTACGAGCAGCCGCAAGCGTGTTGTTCCGCCCTCCTGGCACAACCAGACGGGCCTGCTTGTCTGCCACACCAATTGTTGCTATCGAGCCGGAATTGAACGTCAAAAAATCGGACTCAACGCCGTCGCTAAATATGATGCCGCCCGAGGGCATACGCGATTCGAGGATGAGTGTTGTGTTCCCGTCGATCATACCGGTAACGACACTCGCCGCCGAATGCTTGCTGACGAACGGTTCTCGCACGACGAACATAAGCGATTGTGCATCCCAATCTAACTTCAAGCGAGGGTTTTCAGCGGCGCCAAAGAAATGATTGAGGGAACCTACCATGTTGAACACGGAAGATAACCAGCCAGTCGATCCGGCGCCGGTTGCGACGATGATGCCGCTTGATGATTGCGGCTCGGATTTTCCGTCGAAAGAAAGCTGATATCGTGCTGAAACATGACTGCTCACACCAATAAACATGTCGTTAAACGCGAGCAGCTTTTGTCCATCGTTGAGTTCTGCCTGCGCCAGCGTCACTGGGGCAAAAGTCGCTTTGTCATTAAGAACAAGATCCACCTGATGCTTGCAATCGATGACTTGCAATGGAACAAGCACGCCGTCATACCGCATCGGATCCGGGTTTACGCCCAAAATCGGCTGCTCACCCACATACTTAGCCGTATTTGCCACCAAGCCGTCTTGTCCCAGAGCAATAATAAGGTCAGTATTGGTGAACAAATAGGTAGGCAAAAAAGAACGATCGATGAATTGAATCTTCAGCCCGAAATTCAACGACCGGCGAATACCATCGAGCGCCCGGTTGTATGAGTCGTCTTCCTGGGCGTAATCGGAAAAGTTGCCGCCCGAGTGCTCGATGTAAAACTTCGCCTGTCCGCGCGTGTTGAAACGTTCGATCAGTTCTTGCAGCCTCGTTTTACGAGTCACGATTACTATTTTGTCGAACATAACGCTTGCAGCAGCTCCGGAGAAATGTTTAGTTGTCCAATCTTGTTGGCATTCTCCGCCATTTCTTGGAAGGCGAGCGACATCGCGAAACGTGGATCACCGCCCTTCGCCGCCAGCGCTAGCAGCGTTCGCCAGTCAGCACCTTCCAAGGGTTTGAGCGAAGCTTGAAGAGCGTACGCTCGGCTGTCGGCATTCTTGCGATCGTTTTCCACTTGCGTATCGATAAGCATCGTTCGTTGCTCTTCCACCGCGATGTCGGCGGCCATTTTTGTTTCGCGGATCTGCCGCTGTTTAGTTTGCACCGCAATCTCGGTATTCAACTCGCTTTCTTTGATCCGGCGCTCTTCCTCCACGGCAGCATTGCGACGGGCGTAGATTGCTTGGTCAGCTTTGCGCTGGAGTCCTTCGCGTGCTTCGGCTTCCAATGCGCGAGACATTTCGGGAGTCGGTTTGATGTTCACGATTGATAGCGCCAAAATTTCAATGCCGAGCATGCTGATCGTGTCCAGTGATTTCACACGTAAAAGCATTTGAGATAAGACAGTATCCGAATCGGCTAAAATTTGCGGCAGCGTGAACATTTGAACGACCGCTCGCGCCGCCACCTGCACAGCGTTGACCAGGCGCTGCGCCAGAAGCTCTTGCGGCTGCGGATCTGAGGTATAGTCGCCATTGCCCTTGACGGTAAAATCGATGAGCTGCGTGATGTGCTCAGGATTTGTGATTCTATACGTGAGCTGTCCTTGCAACGTGATTTCTTGGTAGTCTGCTGTGACCTCATGGAACGCAAATGGCACGTCGATACTCGACAGTGGCACGTCGACTATGCTGACGATTGGGGAGAAATACCAAAACGAGAGTCCGGACCCTGCTCGAATTACCTTGCCGTCATGGTATTCGATGACGTACACCGTCGGTGGTGCCTTTTTAAATTCAAAACCGAGCATGGCGGCCTCCTTCCCTGGCGAATGCCGGGAAATCATGGTCAACAGAGCGCCTTGGTTCCGCGGCAGAGCCTGCGGCCACTAAACCGGACCGGCGCCTGTTTTTGTTTTAAGTAAGCGTCGCTTTTACGCTTATATTCAAGTTAGCACGTTTAATCGCCGCTGTAAAGAGGCGCCATTCGCTACCACTCAATCGTAATCAAGACGCTTTGTTAGAGTGCAAGTGGGCTTAGTGGGCGCAGCCGCGGGCATGTTGTTCCACTTTCACCGGGCACACCCAAGTGCCGGCGGACCCGAGTTGAAATGGGCGCAGCGGCTTTTGTTTGTCTAAGTGCTGGCGGGCAGGATCCATCTGGACCTGCTTGTAGTCCAAGTTAGCAGCGAAGTAGAGGACATGGTCTATAAGGTCGCGTGCGACCCCCTTGCCGCGCGAAGCCGGAGAAACGGCGAGGCGCCGCAAGTCGAGAGTCTCCTCCGAGTTGCCGCGCCTTGCGCCTATTAGTCCGATTATCACGCCTTCTTCCTCAGCGACGAGAAAGATTCCGTCAAACCAGAAGTAGTGCTCTTCGACATTGTTCAAGTCGGAGTCGGCGCCCTTCAGGTCGACTTCGGGCTCACCACGCTGCTTTCTGCATTCATTGACGATGGCCCTTATGGCCGGCTCGTCTTGACGATTGGCAACGCGGATTTGCATCCGTTATTGCACCACCAGGTATGACACCAAAAGCAATGCCACGATGTTCAAGATTTTGATCATTGGGTTGATGGCAGGACCAGCGGTATCTTTGTAGGGATCGCCGACGGTGTCGCCGGTGACGGCTGCTTTGTGGGCATCGGAGCCCTTGCCGCCGTAGTGTCCTTCTTCAATGTACTTCTTGGCGTTGTCCCATGCACCACCGCCCGAGGTCATCGAGATGGCGACGAACAATCCGGTGACGATACTGCCGACCAGCACGCCGCCCAGCATTTTCGCTGCAGCAAACGGATAGGCGTGGTTGAGACCGGCTACGCCGATGGCTGCGATCACCACCGGAGTCAAAACCGGAAGCAGCGCAGGAACGATCATCTTCTTGATGGCGGCCTTGGTGACGATGTCGACGCAAGCGCCGTACTCGGGCTTGGCAGTTCCGTCCATGATGCCCGGCAGAGCCTTGAATTGGCGACGAACTTCTTCAACGACCAGACCACCGGCTGCACCGACGGCTTCCATAGCCATGGAGCCGAAGAGGAACGGAATCAAACCGCCGAGGAACAATCCGCACAGAACGAATGGATCGGAAAGATCGAAGCGCAAATCGGTGACATCGAGGTGCAGATCGACAGCTTTGTTATGCAGCTCCTGGGTGTAGGAGGCAAACAACACGATGGCAGCCAAACCGGCAGAGCCGATGGCGTATCCTTTGGTTACCGCTTTGGTCGTGTTGCCGACCGCATCGAGGGGATCGGTGACGGCGCGCACCTCAGCAGGCAGTTCCGACATTTCGGCGATGCCGCCGGCGTTATCGGTGATCGGTCCATATGAATCAATGGCGACGATGATGCCGGCCATGCTGAGCATGGACATAGCAGCGAGAGCGACGCCGAAGATTCCGAATGCGCCGCCGCCCATGATGAAGTACGAGACCAAGATGCCGCCGATGATCACGAGCACGGGCAGCGCGGTGGACTGCATCGAAACTGCGAGTCCGGCGATGATGTTGGTGGCATGTCCGGTTTGCGAAGCATTGGCGATACCACGCACCGGCGCAAATTCTGTCGAGGTGTAATACTCGGTGATCCAAACGATCAAGCCGGTGACGACCAAGCCGACCATCGAAGCGAGGAAGTATTTGATCGGCTCTTGCGGAAGACCAGTCATCATCTGGTTGGTGACGAAGTAAAAGGCGATGGCAGCAATGACGCCGGCGCCGATCAGTCCGTTGTACAAAGCGCCCATGATGTTCTTATTTTTGCCCAGCTTGACGAAGAAGCTGCCAATGACGGAAGCAACGATGGAAACGGCACCGAGCGCCAACGGGAAGAGAATTACATTTTGATTGCCGGCGGCGATTTGATCTTTGAACACCATCGAAGCCAACAACATGGTGGCAATCGCTGTCACAGCGTACGTTTCAAACAAGTCGGCAGCCATGCCGGCGCAGTCGCCGACGTTGTCGCCAACGTTATCAGCAATAACGGCTGGGTTGCGCGGATCGTCTTCCGGAATTCCGGCTTCCACTTTTCCGACGAGGTCGGCGCCGACGTCAGCGGCTTTGGTGTAAATGCCGCCGCCGAGACGGGCGAAGACCGAAATCAAACTCGCACCGAAGCCGAGTCCGACAAGCGAGGTGACTGCGGTGCCCGGATTGATCTGTCGAGCAACGGCATAGAATCCAGCGACGCCGAGAAGACCAAGTCCGACCACGAGAAGTCCGGTGACGGAGCCGCCACGGAAAGCGACGTTGAGCGCTTTGTCCAAACCTTCTCTTGCAGCTTCAGCGGTACGAACGTTGGCGCGCACCGACACATACATTCCTATGAATCCGGCTAAGCCACTCAGAATCGCGCCTGTGGCAAATCCGGCAGCGGTCATCCATCCGAGCGTTGCTCCAATAATGACGAACAACACGACGCCTACCATGGCAATCGTGCTGTACTGACGATTCATATAAGCTTTTGCGCCTTCCTGAATTGCCGCGGCAATTTCTTGCATGCGCTCGTTTCCGGCGGGAAGCTTGAGCACCCATCCACCGGCGCCGGCACCATAAAGCAGCGCCAAAACAGCGGCGGCAATGGAACCATACAGGCTTGTCGTTTCAACAGAACCCAGGTTTGTCATTTTTCGAACTTCCTTTTGTTTCTAGCGAGTTATCTCGTGTCGCAAATAAAAGCACCGCAGCTCGCGGCTGAGATGCCGCGCCCGATCGGTGCTTGATCGCAAGGCGCCTCCGCGCGCGTTGCTGATTGCGCTAACAAGGTTATCAGATCGACACAATAATTGAATACGAGCGGATTTAAATGCGCCTCACCCATGGTGGCACTTGTTTTCAAGAGAAACACGTTTGTCCTCTGAAAAGCGCACAGGGCGTGTTACAATGCAGTTAAACTAGAAAGTTAAGGTGTCCTCATATCGCTGAATAAGAGACAGCTAGCCTTTCTAGTACTTGCGCTTGCCTGCTTGCATGCCCCTGAAGCCGCTTCGCGTCAACCTCTGAAGCGAGCACATGTTGTACCGCCGGCAAAAGTGGTATCAGTCACACAAGACATCGCCGGTAACTTTGTGTTACTCAACCTGCAGCGCGGGCAGAAATTGCCGGCGCCGGTGATTCATTACTTACCGGGTCCGGACGGAGAAATAATGACTGCCGATTTTTCCGGCACTGTTCTTTGCTCTCCGGCGGCATGCCTGCGCTTTCGGTCCAAACCGATCAAGCGCATGAACATCGGACAGTGGCAAGCGTCGCCGCCAATTGTGCGGGTGACATTCACAGCGGCAAGCGCGCGCGCTTTCAAGGAACTGAACTTCCGCTGCGTGAAAGGCAGCCTGGCAGTCGAATTGACCCATCGCGAAATGCACACCGCGGCATATGCGCAACCACATGTGGTGCGCCAGGATCATGTACCGGCGGCCGGAAGCACGCTTGGGCGGAGCCACGCCTCGGCGACCATGCCGCCCACAGCGCCGGATCGAATTGCCGGCGCGACCAGCCATGTCGTTCCCGCGCCAGAGCGGGCGCCCGTTCAAAGGGCGGCTGCGGCCGATCCCAACCAGCCTCTATTGCGCGGACCGATAATCCTGTCTACCGCGCCTGATGCGAAATATCTGCCGATAGAAGCGTTGGCGAAAACCGATCCTGTACCGGCGGGCGGAAGCCCGCCGCCGCAGGCTGGTAGCCTGCGCTCCTCTAAAAGCGGGCTTTCGCCCGCCGCTACCATGCCCGCCGCTACCATGCCCGGCGCCACCGTTGTTCTTCGAGGCAATCAGGCGCCGGTTCTCACAGTCGAGCCGTCGGCGCAGACCCGATTTAAAACCTTTCGTTTGCACAACCCTGAACGATATGTGGTCGATATGGATGGCATAGACTGGGGCAAAATCACAATCCCGCCTGCGCCTGCAGACAACCGTTATATCAAAGGTTTGCGCATCGGCTCGCCTGAGGGCAACCCCAATATCGCTCGGCTGGTAGTGGATTTGCCGTCGGAGAAGGTCGGCGTCGTGCAAGAGCCAGGACCCAAGGAAAATGAGCTGACGCTGGCATTCGGCGAGCAAGATGGGGACGAGGAGCAGGCGGCCAGTCTGCGATCCCAGGGTTCGGAAGAGCAGCCGGAGTCCCCCGCAAGCGTTCGCGCCCAAAGCGAGCGCCCTGTGCCGGAGCCGCCGGCGCACGCACCACCGGGAGCCGTCGTCGTGCTCGATGCCGGACATGGCGGCTCGGACCCGGGCGCCCAGCGCGGCGATATTCAGGAGAAGGAAATAACCCTCGAAATTGTGGAAAAGCTGAAGTCGGTGCTTGCTGGGCGCGGTGTCCGCGTGAAGCTGACGCGCAGCGATGATACGTTCGTCTCTCTTGAGGACCGCGTGCGAATTACCAATGACGTTCAGCCCACCGCCTTCGTGAGCGTGCATATCAATTCACTGGAAACCAACACAGCCACAACCGGAATTGAAACTTACTTTCAAAACGATGCCAGTCGAGATTTGGCGCAGTTAATCCACACTTCGCTCGTGAAAGAACTGGGGGCGCCCGATCGCAACGTCCGTAAAGCGCGGTTCTACGTCATCAATCACACGCCTGTTCCCGCTATTCTGGCCGAGGTTGGATTTATCTCCAATAAGGAAGAACGGGATAAGCTGTCGTCTTCCGAGTATCAGGAACATATAGCTGAGGCACTTGCCGATGGAGTTATGCTCTATTTGGCAGCGCGCCCCCCAGATGCTCCGCAAACCGCAGCCACAGCCGTTCGGCGTCACGAAGTTGGAACAATCTCAGCTTTACCGCCGTCATCGGCCGGGCAATCTTTTACCCAAAATTTGCAATCGAACAACCCGGGCAATAACCCCCCAAAAGCGCCAGAAAAGCACGCTGGACGGGGTTTTCGGGCCAAGCACCATGACGAGCAACGAAAACCACATTCGCTTCGTCAATCGCTAAAATTCAAGAAGATTCGATTCGCGTCCACGAGGAGTTGACATTTGGCACCCGCGGAAAGCAGCACACCAATCCGATTTGGCCTGTTCGACTCCGGCTTGGGCGGTCTTTCGGTCTTACGACGCCTTCACCAATTGGCCTCAGCGTGCCAATCGCGAACGTTCGAATTTGTGTATCTGGGTGACACGGCGCGTTGTCCCTACGGCAACCGCGAACCAGCCGAGATTCGTGAGTTTCTGCTGCAGATAATCAGCTTCCTCGCCAACCAGGGCGTCGACCACCTCGTCATGGCATGCAACACGAGCGCCGCAATCGGGGTCGACTTCGCACGCCAAGTATCGCCGGTACCGATTCACGATTTGATTTCGCCTACCGCCAAGTTCGTCGCTTCGAGATTCCGCCGCATCGGCGTGATGGCCACACAATCTACAGTAAACAGCGCGGCCTTCTCGCGGCAAATCAATTACCACGCGCCGGAAGCGCAGTTGCTTGAAATTGCCTGTCCAAAACTGGTGCCGCTGGTGGAAGCGGGCGAAGTTTATGGTGACCATGTGAAAGCTGCGCTCATGGAATATTCAAGCAAGCTCGAAGAATTCGAAGTCGAGGCCATCATCCTCGGCTGCACGCATTTCCCATTCCTGGCACGCGCGTTGCGCGACTTGCTGCCGGACACCGTCCAGCTTATAGACCCGGCGGAGATGCTTGTTCGACAGCTAGTATCGGATCTTGGACTGAACGTCCCTGTAGAACAAACAGAAGAGCCGGTGGCATTCCTGCATCCCACACATCCGGGCGTTTTCTACACCACAGGCAGCCCGACGACATTCGCTCAAACGGCTTCCATATGTCTGGGCAAAGATCACGCATCGCTAGTGCCCTCTTCTGACGTGCAGTTGTTGCCGCTCGAGCTGTTACGCTCGGTGGCCACAATGGACGCAGACCGCCCTGATTTCGGCTTGCCATCGAATGTGGTGCCGATGCCTCCTGCCAAAGCAACGCCAGATTCGAAAATCGTCGCACCTTAGTACAAGCTCATTCGAGCTCGGGTGGTCATGCTGTTAGAATCGGCATGATCAGCTCAGCTGCAGCCCTGTGTATATACGAAAGAGGGAGTACCGCATATGGTGCACCAAATGCGTTTGGGCGATTCGTCGGGTCCGACGACACAGGAATCTCCTCCGCTCATCGAAGGTTTTACGAGCCTCGAACACGCAAAAGAATTAGCACTGCGCTGCCAAAAATGCGGACTTTGCAGCGCGCGCACGAATGTCGTTTTTTCAGACGGCAATCCACAAGCAAAACTTATGATCATCGGCGAAGGACCCGGTCAGCAAGAAGACGAAACAGCCATACCTTTTGTAGGTCGCGCCGGACAGTTGCTGTCAAAAATTTTGGAATCAGCGAATATCGATCGCCAATCAGAAACGTACATCTGCAATGTGGTGAAGTGCAGACCGCCTGGAAATCGAGTTCCAACACCTGACGAAGCGGCCGCATGTAGACCATATCTCGAAGCGCAGATTGAATTTATCAAACCAAAATTGATCTTGCTGGCAGGAGCCACAGCAGTTCAACATGTTCTCAAGGTAAAGGATCCTATCAGCCGTATAAGAGGTAAATGGTTCGATTTCAAGAACGGTGCTAAAGTAATGCCGGTGTTTCATCCGTCATATCTACTGCGCAACGATTCACGCGAGATCGGCAGTCCGAAGTGGCTGATGTGGCAAGACATCAAAGAAGTTCGCACAGCATTAGACGCACTCAATGATTGAGACTGAAACGCAATAGGCATCCCGGCATCATAACTGAGAGGACGTTCATATATGGCAAGAAGGGCTGATGGCATTTTCGATGAACTTCTCGACAAGCAACTTCTAGAAGCAGTAAACAACGATTTCGGACGCGCCGTTCAGAAGCTGCCCAATCAAGGCATGGGCGAAGTGCGCGACGAAGTGCAAATTTACTTCTCGGCCCTTGCCATTCAACAAGTGAACGCGGTCGCCACCAAATACGGTATCGCGGATCCCAGCGCTCTCAATGAGCTATACCAACTTTCTCGCACCAACTTCATCCAGGGCTTCCGCATCGGACAACGCATGGGCGGGTACTGGCAGCCATCTTGATTCCCGACCCGCTGCGGCTGTTTCTTCCTAATCGAGCCGGCTGGTTTTTTGTGCTCATGTTAGCGTTGTTTCTCTTCGCGCGGCCACTGATGCTGCTCGGAGATGGCGACATCTGCCGGCATCTTCTCACCGGCTTGTACTTTTTCCAGCACCATACCCTACCCGCCACCAACTATATATGCGCAATCACACCAGACTCGGCGTGGATGACGAATTCCTTCGCGGCGGATGTGCTGTATGCGGGAGCATATCAATTATTCGGACTCAACGGAGTGGTGGCACTGGCGTCCTTCGTCATCGCGCTGGCATTCACTGCCTCATACCAAATCGCCAGAGTGCGCGGACTTGGGCCAATGATCGGGTTGCTGCTGCTCTGTCTGGCAGCGGCGATATCGTCAATGCATTGGTTAGCGCGTCCGCACGTACTGACGTGGCTCCTGTTCATCATCTATTATTATGTGGTCTTCGTCTCCAACATGAAAGTCGGGGCGCGATGCCTTACATTGGCCGTGATTACGCTGGTGTGGGCTAATACGCACGGAAGCTTTTACTTAGGTATCGGCATGTTGGTGTGTAAGTTGATCGGGGATTTGCTGCAGCCGAAGAGCGGGCTTTCGCCCGCCGGTACAAAGGAAAGCGGGCTTTCGCCCGCCGCTACCATAGCGAGAATACCCGACTCGTTCGTCTGGAACATCGGTGTACTGGTGGCGACATTAGCGGCAGCGGCCCTCAATACGCATGGCGGAGCTAATTTTCTCCTCTACATTTTTCAGTTCTTGGGCAGTGCTGCCGTCGCCAACAGCGAGTGGCGCAACATTGATTTTTCGCTTGGCACGCCGGTGTGGTGTTTCATCGCGCTAATTCTGATTACCGTCGCCATCGTCGTTTATTCACCCCGAAGACCGCGCCTGGCCGAATTTGGCTTTGCCTTAGCATTGTTTGCCTATAGCCTCTATGCCATGCGAATCATGCCTTACTTCGCACTCCTGGCACTGCCCGCGATGGCGCCGCAATGGAGTGCATTGCGCGAATCGATGCTGCAGAGCAACTCGAAAGAATTGCCGCTAAGGTCGTTTAAAGCGTTTATTGCCGCGGATGCCCGAGCCGAAAAACAAGAGCCCGATTCATCCAAGGTCGTCGCCATCTGGTGCGTCGCCGCCTTGGCAGTTCTCGCCTGCTTCTTTGCCATGCCTCAATTCAAGCTCACCGACTTCGATCCCGAAAAGCTTCCGGTGGCGTGTACCGACTACATCAAGACGAAGAATTTGAGCGGGCTCGGGTTCACTCAAGACGATTGGGCGGCGTATCTTTATTGGAAAACCGGTGAGCGCATTTTTATCGATGACTACACCGATCTCTATCCGCCGCAGTTGGTGCACGATTACACCAGGCTGTACTTTACTTATCCGGACTGGCAGTCGGTGATCAAGAAATACAACTTCCAATACATCCTTCTGCCGCGCGGGTTGCCTCTGGCACAGCTAATTGCCGGCGACAGTAACTGGAAAAAAGTTTGTGAAGACCCAGCGAGCATGCTGTTCGTCCCGGCAAAGTAGAGCGATTTCGCGGTTGGCAAATTTCCGGGACGTCCGGAGCCCTCTTCGATCGCTATGAGAGATCATCGTTTTCGGTAATATCAAAACCCAGCCTAGTTTTGCGCCCCAATTTAAGATCCAGTCGCAGCTAGAGTTTCCGGACTCGCACGGGCAGCACGCAAGTCGCTTGACGACATCGTTTTTGGTGATAACTCATAGCGGGAGCGAGTAGCATACCCACCGGTCAGCGGGCTCAAGCCCGCCGGTACCATAGGCTCGCTTACCAGTCACCGCCGCCGCCACCGAAATCGCCGCCGCCACCGCCCAAATCACTGCCACCCCCGCCGCCCCAGTCACCGCCACCGTCACCAAATCCGGCGCTGCCACCAGTATCGCCCCAACCTGGATCGAAGTTCTGCTGCTGATCGGCTTGCTGGTTGTCGCCGCCGAACAAACCGCCGCTGGCCTGATTGTTGCGGTGCCAATTGATTTCGTCGAACCGGCGATTCATTTCAAACTGATTCAGCATCATCCCCAACATCATCAACCCGGTCAGTCCGCCGTCAGCGGGAGCGGGCTGGTAGTAGGCGGGTTGGTACGTCCATTCCGGACGGCGATACTGCATTTGGTCCTGGAAGCGCGCCGGAATCGGAATCCGCTCTCGCTGCTTTTCCTCGACAGGAGCCTCAATTTGCCCACTGTTGGCGGGCAGCTCCGGCACAGTCTGAACGCCGCCGGTCACAGCGTAAACATCGGTCTTCAAACCGTCCGCTTCCGGTTCCAAAAGTGAGGCCAGGCGAATCAATTTCAAATAGCCGTCGCGAACCTGCCACACTTTATTGCGTTTCTCCAGCGAGTCGACCTCGCCAACGGCTTTTTCGAGAGTGGTGAGCTTGTTGAAAAATTGCGCAATCCGCTGCGCAAGCTCGGGGTATTTTTCCGTTGAAAGATATTCGGAGGCCGAACCGATTTGGTCAGCGCGTTCGTAAAGCCGACCGGCACGTTCCTTAAAACTGTCAGCGAGCTTGTGATTATCTTGCTTGCGAGATTTGAACGCCCAGGCATAAAGAGCGACGATGACGGCAATAAACAAACCAAGTCCGACCCATAAGCCGACGTTATTGGATGTCGGCGTCGGATAAGCTTGCCTGTTGTTCGGATACTGCTGGGATGCTTGCGTTTGTCCAGGAACCGCCTGGTGCGTGAGCGATTTTCCAACCGCATTTTGCGATGCTTCCATGGCAGAATAAATGGCGCTGGACAGGTCGTGCTGCTTCATGTACGGCACGAAATGGTGAGGGATGATATCTGTGGATATGAGCTGCCCGGTGAGTCCGTGCGTTTCCAGGTCGTGCCCCGGGTACATCTTAACCTTGCGATCTTTTAGATCGACAATCATGAGCAGGCGATCGCCGCTCACCTTCCATCGCTGAGCCAGTGCTGCACCAAATGCACTAATGTCGGGCGTCGAGAAATCCTTGGGCAACACCACGACTTTTGCTTTCACGCCTTGCTTAGATAGGTCATAAGCCTGGCGGTCGAGCCGTCCCACCTGCATTGAGGTTAGAACTCCGCTGTAGTCCGAAACGGCATCCTGCGGAGCGTGCTGAGGCAAGAACGGTGCCTGGTTCAGTGGTGACTCACCCATATGGCTGACCTCGCATTACGTCGACAGCGCTACGTTCTAAGTATAGTCAGAAGCCACTATTGTTCGCTGAATAGCAAACTCTGCTTAAGGATTGGCAACAGCTCAATGCTGAACGAGATGCGCCAGCGCGTCGGCGGCGGTCTGAACAAAACCGCTTTGCCAGGCGATCACCATGCCGCCGATTACGACGGCGGCCACTACACCGAACCTGACATTTCGCCACAGTGCAGCATTGGCAGCCCGGGCTTTATGACTGAACACCGGCATGCCGGCTGAGGCGTTGTCCTGCGATCTCGGCAACGCGAAAACTCCCGAGGCGGCGCGAATCTTGGCAAACTCGTGAGTCGTAGCGAGGCTGCGTCCGCAATTCAAACAGAACGAGATGCCGGGCTCGCAGGGATCGTTGCAACGCGGGCAATTAGCGTACACGATTTTATTTTCAGTCTGCGTGGGATCGTCTGCCTGCGGCAGGTCTTCGTTTTTGCCGGTAATTACGCTAACCAGTTTACTCATGAAACCCTTGGGCTCGGCTGCGATGACGACGTTCTTCCTGGCGAGCTTTTGAGTAACTACCGTATCCTCATCTCCGGGCATGCCGAAAACTGGCATTTCCGTGCTGCTGCTGCTGAGCAAAGCGTCCTTTCGATTCTTCAAATAATTTGAACGGATCGTGTCTCGTTTGAATGCCTCGAGAAGTTCTTCTCCGAGTTGCTCCACAGTTTGCTGCCGTTTATCAGGCTGCTTTTCCATCGCCTGCATCAGCACGAACGACAAAGCCTCCGACGAGGCAAGAGCCGGATTGGCTTGCGTTAACGCAGTGGGCTGCCCATTCATGTGCGCGTCAATCAGCTCAAAGGCGTTGCGTGCCTGATATGGTAATTTGCCGGAGATCGTCTCGTAGATAGCCACGGCAAGTGAATAAATGTCGCTGCGGTGATCGATTTGCGCGCCTTTCTGGCACTGCTCCGGACTCATGTAGGCAGGGCTGCCAATGGTGTCCTTCTTGCGGGGCTCGTACATGCTACGCTGCTCGGTGGAGGCCAGGGTCGAAATGCCGAAGTCCACGACATAGACCCAATCGCGATTGGACTTGTCGGTGAGCATGATGTTTTCCGGCTTCATATCTCGGTGTATGATTCCGGCGCGGTGCGCACAAGCAAGCGCTTCGATGGTCTGACTGAAAATGTCGGCAGCCCGACTCATCGGCACGGTGCCTTCGCGCTGCAAGACCTCCCGCAAGCTGCCGCCCTCTACGAAATCCATAACAATGAATGGTTGTCCCTGGTCGGTCATGCCGAAATCGTAGATGCGAACGCAGTGGGGATGTTCGACGCGCGACACGGCTTGCGCTTCTGCCTGAAATCGCTTTACGATTTCCGCATCAGCAACAATGTGTGGATGCAACATTTTGATCGCCACTGTGCGATCAATGTTCATGTACTCAGCCTTGTACACGACACCCATGCCGCCCTTGCCGACGAGCGATACGATTTTGTACCGGTCGGAAATCACCATGCCGATGTTGGGATCCTTCTGCTTCTCAACGTGAAAACGCATGTCGAGCGTTTCTTCCATCGGATCTTCGGCATCGTGCAATTCAATATGTTCGCTGGACGGCACCACATCCGGTGCGCGAGGCACATCCGCAGGTTTGGGCTGCGAATTCAGCGCGTTACGCTGTCCCGAATTAGATGCTTGCGAAAACGAATGCTTTAAAAACGGATGCGGCTCTTGCCTCGCCATCCGTCCGGAAACGGTTTGGTCGACATTTTCCTCTGGCGGCGAATATGCTTTTTGCCGTTGCGAGATTTCCTGCGATGCCGCTTGCTGCTGTCTGAGTTGCAGCTGCTGTTCGAAGGCGCTGGGCGGATGTTGCACGTGCGGTTGTTGCTGAAACGCGCTCAGTGGTTGGTAGGTGCCCGACTGAGCACCCGGCGGCGAAGCCGGCGCCTGCTGCTGGTAAGGATCGGGCTGCTGGAGCAATCCCGGCTGCTGTTGAAACGGTTGTTGCTGCGGCGGCGCCGCTTGTTGTTGAAACGGATTCTGCTGCTGTTGATATGGATCCGGCTGCTGGAGCAATCCCTGCTGCTGCTGGAACGGGTTCTGCTGCTGGAACGGATTCTGCTGCTCCATTCCCTGTACGGGCGGACGCGACGCCGCTTGTTGCTGCGCCTGCTGCTGCAATGCAAGCTGTTGCTGCTGCTCGTACGCAATCTGCTGTTGCTGCTGCTCGTACGCGATCTGTTGTTGTTGCTGGTACGCGCTCTGCTGCTGTTGCTGGTACGCGATCTGTTGTTGTTGCTGGTACGCGATCTGCTGCTGTTGCTGGTACGCGATCTGCTGCTGTTGCTCGTACGCGATCTGCTGCTGTTGCTGGTGCGGGTTCTGCTGTTGTTGCTCGAACTGCTGCTGCTCCACTCCTTGTACCGGCGGGCGTAAGCCCGCTTGCTGCTGCACCTGCTGCTGGTACGGATCGGACGGCTGAAGCGGACTCTGCTGCGACCCGCCCTGATGCCCGTTGCCCGGCGTCCATTGAACGGGGTATGCCTGGGGCAGCTGCGCAGCCAGTCTTTGAGTGGACGGATACCCTGGCGGCGGAGGAGGCGGCGGAGGCGGTGGTGGTGGCGGCGGTGGCGCCTGCCGGACCTGGGTCTGATTAGCGGGCGCAAACGCAATGCTGCCGCCAGACGCACCCGCGCCGGCAGCACCATCATGCACCATAAACCCCGTCTCGGCACCTGTCAGAGGCGACTGGCCGCGACAAACGTGTTCGTGGTCATGCTCGTATTCGGTATTGCATGCCGAACAGATTTTCATGACCGGTTCTGAGATCCTCCGCTCATAACTCTAAAACCATACCCCTGTTATATAAGGCCTAAACTGCTACCAGGGGCATCCACAGCCGATAGTACGAGCATTTTTGGGGTAGCCGGCGTTACCAGCGGACACTAAGCCGGCGATTCTGGAAACTCAGACCAGTTCTGCTAAGACGAGATTGCTAACCAGCACACCGGACTGGCTCAGCCGCAGCCAGCCGTCTTCAAGCGTCACGAATCCGCCGTCCGATAACCGTTGGATTTTTTCGGCCAAAATCGACTCCAAGTCGCACCCATAGCGGTCGCGAAATTCGGCAAGATTGAGCCCCCGCCGCATGCGCAACCCAAGAAAAATTGCCTCCTTGGCGCGAGTCTTCTCGTCGATGATCTCGTGTGTCTCATCGCCGAGCGGCTCTCTCATATATCGCTTCAACGAACGGAAATTCGAGCTGCGCACACTTTCGACATAACGATGCGCACTAACACCGAATGCCAGATACTCCTGATTTTGCCAATACGCCAAATTGTGTGTCGACTCAAAGCCGGGTTTGCTGAAATTCGACACCTCGTACTGCTGCAGTCCGACATCTGCGCACGAGTCGACGAGCTCTTTGTACATATCGACAAAGCCGTCCTCATTCGGATATGACTCGGACTCTCGAGGATAGCGTTGCAACAGAGGAGAATTCACGGCGATCGTCAAACCGTAGGCTGACATGTGTGGCAGACTAAGTCCAAGAGCGGTTTTAAGCGTTTGGCGCCAACTCTGCAAGGTCTGCTCAGGCAGTCCGTACATGAGGTCGAGGGCAACATTGGAAAAACCTGCTTCGAGCGCGTTGCCGATGCCGGTCAACGCCTGTTGCGCCGTATGATCTCGTCCCATTGCCTTCAACTCGCCGTCATGGAATGACTGAACGCCGACCGAGATGCGGTTGATACCCATCTTCTTCCAGGCTTTCGCTTTGTCGACGGTAATGCTCTGAGGCGTTGTCTCGATTGTGACTTCGGCGTCATCCTGCAGCCCGACGCGAGTCACAAGGGCGGCGTGGACGACCTCAAGGTGAGCCGGATCGATATATCCCGGAGTACCGCCGCCGTAAAATAGTGATGCCAACTTTTCGGCATTGGGCTGCTTGGCTAGCCGATCGCGTATTTCGCCGGCGACAACTTGGCAATACTCGAGCGATAGCTCGTCAACGCCAGCAAAAGCTGCGAAGTCGCAAAAATCGCACTTGTGAGCGCAAAATGGTATATGTATGTAGGCGGATTTCGCCATAACTCGAGAGTTCAGCCGCGCGTGTGTCGAGGCGTTAGTCGCAAACTTGATTAGTCAATGTTACCGCAAACGAGGCTTATTGGCAGCAGCCGCCGTTACAAGTTGCCTGTTGAGCTTGTCTGCGGCTCAGGCAATACCAACCGGCGGTCCAGCCTCGACCAGCGCAGCACCGTCCGGGACTACCGCAGGCGCATCCTCCACCCGCAGCAGCACCACCGGTAATACCAAGCTGCCACCACGGCGCGTGAGAAGAAAGTCATCATCCACTGCCGAGTCGAAGGCACCGCAGATTCGAACGCTCGCTCCCAAAGAACCGGACACATCGCCGGCAGCAGCAGCACAGCAAAACGAACTCCTTAAACAATGGCAGCCCACTTCGGTAAAATCACCACCGGCAGTGCCGCCGGTTGTCTCGAGCGCCAGCAAATTGAGCAAACCGGATATGAGCGAGGCCGAAGCGCTCAAACTGCTCACATTGGATAAACGCGCGCTTGATTTGCGGCAGGTAGCCGACCAGGTCAACAAACTCAGACGAAATATCACAGATTCGCCATCATCTCCAGGTTTGAGATTGATGGCCGGAACGTATCTTTACTTGATGGGCGATATCGAAGGTGGTGTCAACGAACTGAAAACCACCATTAGCTTGCAGCCGGAGAATGCGCCGGCACGTGCTCAATTGGCAAAAATGCTCGATGTGAGCGGCGACCATTCAGAAGCCTTGACTCAATTCCGGCGCGCGGTGGAGCTTGGCCCAAACATCGCCGAGATCCACTATCTGTTTGCCGAATGTTTGATGCACGGCGCCAACACATCCGACGCCATCAATGAATATCGACGGGCGATTGCGATCAAACAGGACGCTGATTCATACAGCGGGTTGTCCGAAGCGCTGCTCATGGCCAACGATCCCATCGGCGCCATGAAAGCAGCTCGCCAGGCAGTGGCAATTGATCCTTCATTGGCGCGAGCGCAAGTTGCGCTGACCAATGCTCTGTTAAAAAACGGTGACGACTTAGCCTCGCTGCGCACGGCCAGACAAGCGGCGCTCTTAAACCCTAGCTTGCCGGAAAGTCATCTTGCCTTGGGCAGATGCTTGTTCACCAAGGGTGATATCACAGGCGCTGTCGACGAATTTAAACAAGCCGTGGGACTGGATCCATTAAATTTCCAAGCCCGCAACGACCTGGGATATGCACTGTATAAGCGAGGTGATATTCCCACAGCCATAACAGAGTTTCGTCTGGCCCTACGATTGAACCCGCACTTCGTGGAAGCCAAAAACAATCTCGAGGTCGCTATACACAGTTTATATAGCGAAGGTGGCCGTTAACCGCCCGTGGTGGCTATATCACCCTCGACAACCGGGGCGCCGGCAGAATTTATGTACTTTAAATTGCGATTTAATGACTCAGCGCATAATGCCTGGATATAGATCTGGCGCGCTTACAGATCGTTTTTTGATACCACCGGCAACCGTCTTAACATGCAGCAACATGATTGCAATTTAAATAGCTGTATGTACAATGGTTCCTGTCTAATCTGGATCTTATTTCCATCGTGGTATCAAAAGCGGTGGCTAGAAAAACGGAACGGCTAATGAATCGCCTCATCAAGGGCGCTCTGGCAGATAAAATAACCGCAGCGATGTTGGCATCTGCCGTGCTGGTTTCGACTCCTTTGCCAATTCATGCTTCCGATTGGTCGGCTCGCATGTCCGACGGCACCAACGTGAAGACGCTTGCCCCGCTCGCCACTACCAGTGATGCTGCAGCACCGGAATTGGCCGCCACGTCCAAACAAACCCTCAAATTTACTCCAACACCCACTTCCAACAGCGCGCCCACATTTGCACCAGAAGCGGTGGCAGACAACGCCGGCACCACATCCGGTGAAGCGTCCAAGAAGGACGTGCAGCCGGCGAGCGCAGACCTAATTAGTAATCCCGAAGCAATGATCGCGCCCACAAGCAAAGAGCAAGCTGCGGGCACTAAGGCAGACGCCGCAGCTGATAAAGCAGACGCCGCGTCCCAGAAGTCCGACACCGCACGCAATACCGATGCTGCAGACGCGCCTGTATTGCGCGATGGCACCACCGGCAATGCCGACAACTCAGGAAAAGATTTGGCCCAGGCCGCCGCATCTCATCCGCGGACGCCAACCGATCCTATATATACAAAATTGCCGACGGTGGTCGGCAAGGACGTCAAGATACGGAAGTCCTTCGATCGCTTTCCGAGCCAGCAGATCATTCACAATCTGGCCTTTCGCGATACTCCAGTCAAAGAGGTAATCGCAGAGCTTGCTCATCGCGGCAACCTCAACATCATTCTAGACAAATCTTGCATCGGACAGGTCACCGGCGATCTGCACGACCTGACCCTCAATGAAGCCATGGACACTGTCCTGTCCGCCACCGGTTTGCAGTGGCGCCAATTGGACAGCTCAACTCTTATTATAGGTATGCCGAACGCCCTGTTCCGGCTCGGACTCAACCGTCCGCTATTGCGCGTATTCAAAATAAGTTATGCCAGCGTCTTCGATGTGGCGCAGATACTGTTTGCAACATGCTTTAACCCGGGCACGCTGACAGACTTCACATCGAGCGTTCGGGCAAGAGACGTCCAACTCACTCGCGAACTGCCGACGAACAAAACAATCGACCAGCAGGAGCGCGTCACTACCTCTCCAACCGCAGGCGGTGGCACCCAAGTATCCAAGACAACTATCTATAACCTGGGCAACATCACCGGTAACAACGAAAACGAATCCGGAGACGAAGAGCTCTGGTCGACAAAAACGGACGGACCACGTTCCATTCGGGGCTCGCTTCGTGAGCAGGTCAACGAGGGCAGCGGTTTCAACAGCGGTTCTACAGATCCCGGCTCTCAATCTATCCGATCCACCGTTAATGTCGTCACTGACTTTTCGGTAGAACAAAACGGCGGACGCGCAATTGCCATCCCTGACGCAAGGAACCGTCAGGTAGTGGTTTGCGGAACGCAAGACGACATCAATATCGCTGAAGAGTGCATTCGACTTATCGATCGACGTCCACGGCAAGTGCACATTCAATCTTCGTTGGTTGAAATCAATAACGCAGGCATCCGCCAGCTTGGCGCCAACTTGAACTTGCAGGGCGCCGGGGCATCCGGCACCGTACTCGGTGGCGGCGGCGCTCCGATGATCAACTTCTTGCCGGGATTGGGCGCTTTGGGCAATACGCTATTAACACAAGCTTTCTCTTCAACTAATGGACTGGGAAACTCATCGATCACCCAGCCAATAGCCGGGTTCGCCCCACTGCCATTGGCGTTCACACAGACTACGCCTTCATTCACACAATCGATCACTCAGGTCAGACCGCCGGCCTCAGTTCCACCACCAACCAACGGCTTCACAGGATTGCTGGGCAACATTTTGCCCCTGACGACACCATCGATTGCCGGTATTACCGCGCTTAACCAGTCAGTGTCAGGATTCAACTTCTTGACTCTGGGCAAAAACGCCGGCGGTAGGGCAAACATCGCCACGGTTCCTGTCGGACTCAATTTCTCACTGAACTTGGTGCTGCAGAGCAACAAAGCCAAGTTGTTGGCCAACCCGACTGTGGTAGTCGACGACAACACGGAATCTTTGATCACCCTGGCTAACGAAGTTGTCCACAAAGTAACAACCACGGTTAGCTTGGGCGTGGTCAGCACCAACGTAGAACTTGTAAAAGCCGGCATCTTCCTCGATGTCGTGCCCAAGATTGCCGAAGACGGATTCATTACACTCCGCTTGCGCCCGCAGGTCTCTCAGCCCCTGGGCGGACCGCAGTCCTTCGCCAACGGCTCGGTTATCGTCACCCTCTTGAACGTTCGCGACATCATGTCGCAGGAAGTGCGGATCAAGGACGGACAGACGCTGGTAATTGGTGGACTGTTCACCGAGCAGGAAGCAGCAACCCTATCCAAAGTTCCATATTTGGCTGAAGCTCCCATCTTGGGCGCGCTGTTCAGAAACACACTGAAGGGACGCAACAGAACAGAGCTAATGCTACTCATCACTCCGAAGATCGTGGAAGACCCACCACCTAACTCGATCTCAGAAGGGGCATCACCAGCGAGTTTATAACCAGAGACGGCACGAATCCCGCAGGCAACTGCGGGATTCGTGTTTTGGGGTGCCCCATCCGATCAACGCCTATTCCACCGTTACAGACTTGGCCAGGTTGCGCGGCTGGTCGACATCTTTGCCCAGATAATCGGCGATGAAGTACGACAGCAACTGCAATGGCAACACCGTCAGCAAGGGGCTGAAGAACTCGTCGATTTTCGGAATGCTGAAGATTGTTTCAAACGTTTTGGGCGCCTGCTCGTCGCCGTCGACGGCGACGGCGATCATCTTCGCCTGACGCGCACGCGCTTCCTGTGCGTTCGACAATGTCTTCTCGTATACGGCGCCCGGCACCAGCAGGCAAATCACCGGCACTCGTGCATCGAGGACGGCTATTGGACCGTGCTTGAGCTCGCCGGCGGCATAGCCGGAGGCATGAATGTAGCTCAGCTCCTTCAACTTCAGAGCGCCTTCCAGCGCCACCGGAAAGCTGATGCCCCGGCCAATAAACATCATGTCGTGAGCATCGGCATATTTCACCGACAGCTCGCGATAGGCGTTTTCCCTGGACAGAATCTGCTCCATCAAGGTCGGAATCTGACCGAGCAAGGTCTTCATTTCGCGAATCTTTGCCGCAGGCAGCGTGCCGAGTTTTTCAGCCATGTAGAGAGCCAGCAGGTAGAAGGTGACCAACTGAGCGGTGAACGTCTTGGTAGCCGCCACCGAGACTTCAATACCGCACTCGGTGACGATCAGGTTAGGCGTGGTGTGCGCAAGCTGCGAGTCCGGTCGGTTGGTGATACCAAGTGTGATGGCGCCGGCTTTTTTCGCTTCGTTGATCGCCGCCAACGTGTCTGCAGTTTCACCCGATTGACTGACGGCGATTACTAGCGTGTCTTTGTCCACCAGCAAGCGCTTGGCGCGCGTTTCCGATGCCATTTCCACATCGACAGGTATGCCGACCAGCTCTTCGATAATATGCTTGCCGACCATCCCCGCGTGATAAGCGGTGCCGCAGGCAACCACTTTGATGCGGTTGATGCGCTTGAGGTCGGCTTCATTCAAGGACACGCCATAGCCTGCACCATTGCCGTTGCCGCCGGCGTGAATGTATGTGAAGTTCACCGGCTTATCCGGACTGTGCAGATATTTGCTGAGCGTTTTGCGCAGCACCAGCGGCTGCTCGTGAATTTCCTTCAGTAGAAAGTGCTTGTGCCCTTTCTTGTCGATCACGTAAGGCACAGCATCAACATCCATGGGCGGCCGTTTGACCTCAGCTCCATCGAATCCGAAAAGCCTGGCACCATCTTTGGTGATCTCGGCAATTTCGCTCTGTTCCAGTCGTAGCACTTTATTAGTGTATTGGCAAACCGCTACGCTGTCCGAAGCCAGATAAGATTCATCCTTGCCCAGCCCCACTGCCAGCGAGTAGTGGTGGTTGACGGCATAAATGCGATCCGGATGCTTTTGGCTGACGATGCCCAGGGCATACGCGCCCTGCAGCTCCTTGACGGCAGCGCGAATGGCACTGAGCAAATCGCCGTGCGATTTGATTTCGTCTTCGATCAGGTGCGCCACCACTTCGGTATCCGTTTCGGAATCGAACTTGTGACCGGCCTTGATCAGCTTCTCGCGAAGCTCCTGATAGTTTTCGATGATGCCGTTGTGGACGATCGCCAATTCGCCCGTACAGTCGGTATGTGGATGCGCGTTTTCATCGTTGGGAATGCCGTGTGTCGCCCAGCGCGTGTGCCCGATGCCGATCGTGGCTTCGGGACGGCGCACTTGCAGCAGGCTCTCCAGGTTGTCCAGTTTGCCGGCCGCCTTCAAAACGGCCAGTTTGCCGCCTTCAATCACCGCCACGCCGGCCGAATCATAACCGCGGTACTCGAGGCACCGAAGCTCGGACAACAAGACGGGCGCCGCGAGCGCAGAGCCAAGATACCCAACGATTCCGCACATAACCTAGACCTCCCGGATATCGGCTTCCTTGTCGTCGGACATTTTGTCGACTTCTTTGATGTACTTGTCCGTCAGCTTTTGAAGTTCTTCTTCGTGACGTTTTACATCATCCTCGGACAGTTGTCCTTTTCCTTTCTTCAACTCATCGAGTGCATGCCTTCTGACGTTTCTTATAGCAACTCGTGCCTCTTCAGCGACTTTTTTCGCTTGCTTCACCAGTTGATCGCGGCGCTCTTGAGTCAAAGGCGGAATCGCCAGCCTGACGACCGTTCCATCGGATGTCGGAGTCAGTCCGAGGTCCGATTTGTTAATTGCTTGTTCGATAGCTTTTACCGAACTTTTATCATAGGGGGTGATGACGAGGCTGCGGCCTTCCTGTACAGACACGTTAGCCAGCTGCTTAAGCGGCGTTTCCGTGCCGTAATACTCCACGTCAACCCGGTCGAGAATCGCCGGGTTGGCGCGCCCGGTGCGGATTGTGTGAAACTCGTTTTGCAGGGTCGTTACCGCTTTCTTCATGTGATCGTCAGCGGTATTACGAATTTGGTCCCAATTCACGGTAGTGGTCATCTCTTCCCTCCGACACATGTACCAACCAGAGTGCCGACCTCGGCGCCGGACACGATCTCGCGAATGCTGCCTTCTTTTTCAAAGTCGAAAACGACTATCGGTATATTGTTCTGCTGACAGAGTGAAACAGCGGCTGCGTCCATGATCTTGAACTGCTTTTGAATCATCTCGTCAAAGGTAATGCAATCGATTTTCTTGGCGTTGGGGTTGAGGCGCGGGTCCTCCGTATAGACACCATCCACATGGTTTTTGGCCATCAGCACCGCGTCCGCCTTAATCTCAGCGGCTCGCAATGCGGCGGCAGTGTCGGTAGTGACGTGCGGGTTACCAGTGCCGCCGCCGAAAATCACGACTCGTCCTTTGGTCAAATGGCGGATGGCGCGCAGCCGGATAAAGGGCTCCGCCACTTCCGGCATGGCAATGGCGGTTTGCACGCGCGTATCGACATGGAAGAGGTTTTTCAAAACCTCCTGCAAAATGAGGCAGTTCATGATCGTCGCCAGCATGCCCACATAGTCGGCAGCAGCTTTGTCCATGCCCCATTGCTTGCCGAGATCACCGCGGAAGATGTTTCCGCCTCCGACCACGACGGCTATTTCGACGCCCGACGCGTGAGTTTCGGCAATCTCCCTGGCTATCGTCTTGATGACGTTTGAATCGAAGCCGAAATCCTTCTCGCCCCTCAGCGCTTCCCCACTGAGCTTGAGCAGGATCCGATTGTACTTGAGGTCTCCCATTTTTCCTGATTTCTCTAGGCGTGTTGTGCCTGCAAATGACCAACGGCCCATGATACAGGGTTACTGAAATCAAGACATTTACGGGATCATAAGGTTCCGCAAGAAAGCGAACCCTCTGTGGAGTTAGAAACTTTCTATTACTTAATCTGACTGTCCCCCATTGGCGTGAACCGTGCAGACATCTGTTTCAGTCCATATGACCGGTGGCATGTTGGATCGGAGGGACTGCTTAATGATCTGGGACAAATTCACCAAAAAGCCTCCCGCTGAGAAGCCTGCCGAGAAGGCCGTCGACAAACCGTCCCACGAGCAGACGGTGGCTAGCCCTCTGGTTTGCGTCGAATGCAGTAAGGAGTGGGGCTCGGAGAAGAAAACGTGCCCGGATGATGGCGGACTGCTGATTACCAAGAAGGTGGCTGCCAAGGACAAAGACGCCGGACTAATCGGCAGCACCTTCGTTGAGCGCTACAAGATTTTGTCCGTGCTAGGCGAAGGCGGCATGAGCATCGTTTACAAAGCTCACCACGCCATGATGGACCGCGTAGTCGCGATCAAAATCCTCAAACATTTCGAATCTTCAGGCGAAAAGATGTTCTACCGCTTCCAGCAGGAAGCGCGCGCGGCAAGCAGTTTGAATCATCCTAACCTGACTACGATTTACGATTTCGGCGTGACGCCGGAAGGGCGTGCGTATCTAGTTATGGATTATCTCGAAGGCAAAAGCCTCGAGCAGGTGATCGTGGAAGGCGCATTGGGAGCCGAGCGTACCGCCAAGATATTCATGCAAGTATGCGACGGACTCGAGCACGCGCACAGCAAAGGCGTTATTCACCGGGACATCAAGCCCAGCAACATCCTGCTCGTCATCAACGATAAGAAACAGGAGGTGGTGAAGATCGTTGACTTCGGCATCGCCAAGTTGATGCCCGAGGCGAAAAAGGAAACGTTCCATCTGACGCAAGCCGGGCAGCTTTTCGGCAGCCCGCTGTTCATGAGCCCTGAGCAGTGCGCAAATAAAAAAATCGATAACCGCACGGACATTTACGCCGTTGGTGCCACCATGTACAACGCGCTCGCGGCGCGCCCGCCGTTCGAAGGCGCCACACTGCCGGAAGTGATCTACCAGCATCTGAAAGATGCACCGCTTGCATTCGGCAAACTTGGCAAAAATTTGAACGTACCTGAACCTCTGGAAAAAATGGTGTTCAAGTGTCTGGAGAAAGATCCTGAACAGCGCTATCAATCGATGTCGGCGCTAAAAGCTGATCTGACGCCACTTTCCGGAGCCCCACCGGCCACGCCGGAGAAGAAGGCGGCGCCAAAGCCGAACATGATCAAGGTGGTGCTCGCCGAAGATAACGACTCGGTAGCTGCTACGATCAGCAACAACATTGCCACTGCCGGCGGTGCGTTCGTCGCCAGCCGCGCCGTAAATGGCGCCGAAGCGATCGACAAAGTGATGCAGACCATGCCGCAAGTTGTGTTGGTCGACGTGAAAGTCCCTGTCATAGACGGCATCGAGGTGACGAAACAGCTGAAAGCGACGTCGCCCAACTTGCGCGTAATTTTGTACAGCGTAAGTGACAATGCCAACGACATTATTCCGGCACTGAGCGCCGGTGCCGATGGCTATATCATGCAGGATCTGTCACCCAACCGGGTGGGACCAGCCATCAAAGCGGTCGTCAGCGGCATTCCCTGGATCGATCCCGAGATCACAGCCCGCGTGCTGCGCAATTCGACTCAGGCCGCGGCCAAACAGTCTGGTCCAGAGGTATCCACCAAGCAGGCCAAAAACGTCAAACTCGATCATGCGGAGTATCTCGACACTCTAGCCAGCATATACGTTCAAGAGAAAAAATACGACGAAGCAGAAGCGCTCTTCCACGGCTCGATTGCACTGTCCGAAAAGGCGTACGGAAAAGACAGCGCGCAGGTAGCTTCTACATGCGCGAAGCTGGCTGATCTCTACATGGCTAACAAGAAATCGGCCGCTGCCGAGGCCCTTTATTTGCGCGCCCTGGAAATTCGCGTGCAAACTCTCGGACAAGAGCATTTGGAAGTGGCGGCCAGTCTGGAAAGTCTGGCGCTTCTATTCAGGGTTTCAGGCAGCCTTGAGCAAGCCGAGCGTTTCTTCCTGTGGGCAGTGCGTATTCGTGAAAAGCTATTGCCACCAAACGACGGATCGCTGGCCGATCTGTATTCGAAGATAGGCGGACTGTACCGCACGATGGGCCGCACCGCCGAAGCCAACCAGATGGACGGCAAAGCCAAGTTGATCCAGGAAAGCGTCTTATCGCAGACCAACGTGCTCTGACGCAGCCGAAAACCATTATGCCTCTCAGGCATACAAACCAGGCGAAAGGTATGCGCCCAATGCATATTTCCGTCTCAGGTATACGAATTGAGCAAAAAATATTCTCCACAGGTATATAGGCGCCTGCACGCTAAGAAAAACGGCGGGCTTTCGCCCGCCGCTGCCATAATTGATTCCATTCCGTCGCAGCAGCCCTAGGTCTCCGTCTGCTCGGGCGGCCCCTGGTCTTCACCCAGGATGTACAGCGCGAAGCGTGTCGGTGTCAGCTCGGTTCCCCATGCTTTGCCCTTCTCATCGAGAAGCTGCTTGATGGTCTTGCTGGGGTCTTTGATGAAAGCTTGATCGAGCAAGCAACGCTCGGCCATCAGCTTGTCCACGCGACCTTCGACGATCTTATCGCGAATGTTCTCGGGCTTGCCTTTGAGGTCATCGCGGTCTTTCTCGATGCGGCGCTCGTTTTCAACCACATCGGCAGGAATTTCATTGCGGTTGACGTATTGCGGCTTGGCTGATGTGATGTGCATAGCCAGCTCGCGGACAAACGCTTGAGCTTCGTCCTTGTTGCTCGGCTCTTTGGTGCCCTTCAGCTCCAGCAAGCAGCCCATCTTGCCGCCCAGTGCGTGAACGTAGCTGCCGACGATGCCGGCGCCGTCTACGTTGTAGAAGGTGACGCGACGAACGCCCATGTTCTCGCCGGTTTTGGCAACCTTGGTGGTGATCTCTTCCTTAACGGTATGTCCGCCCAGTTTTTGACCAAGAAGCGTGTCGACATCTTTCGCTTTGTTTTGCAAAGCGACGTTGACGATTTCTTTGGCAAGACCGCCGAACTCTTCATTGCGAGCGACGAAGTCGGTTTCGCAATTTACTTCAGCAATGGCGCCCGATTTGCCGTCGGCGGCAATGGCTGCCACCACCAGGCCTTCGGACGTCGCGCGCGCCGCTTTTTTGTTGGCTACGGCAACACCGCGCGCCCGCAAAATCTCGCGCGCCTTCTCTTTGTCTCCGCCGGCTTCCACCAGCGCTTTTTTGCAATCCATCATCGCCGCGCCGGTTTCGTCACGGAGCTCTTTTACCAGCGTTGCGGAAATTTCCACAGCCATGTTCACCTTTTCTCCTCTCCTTGTGGCATGAGACGGGCTCGCCGCCTTAATGACAGAACAGGCCGAGCGCCCACTCTTTTTGAGGGTGTCGACGTTCTGATTGTCCAATCAATCCTTACTGTTCTTCCGGCTTGTCGCCGGCAAACTCGTCGGCAACTGCAACGGACACGAGGCTCTTCGGCTGATTCTGATCATTAGAGCGCTCTTCTTCCGGCGCACCCTGTCCGGACCCTTGCTTGCCTTCCAGGATGGAGTCGGCGAGCGCGCCTGTGATGAGCTTGATTGAGCGGATCGAATCGTCGTTGCCCGGGATAATGTAATGGATGCCATCCGGATTGCAATTGGTATCGATGATACCGACGAGGGTCAAGCCGATTTTCTGCGCTTCGGCAACGGCAATCTCTTCGCGCTTCTGATCGATGATGAACAGAATATCGGGCTTGCCGCGCATGTTCTTCAAGCCGCCGAGCGATTTCTCGAGCTTGGTGAGTTCACGGTTGAGCACCGCGACTTCTTTCTTTGGACGACGATAAAACTCGCCTGTATCCCGCATTTCCTCGAGCTCTTTCAAGCGGTTGATGCGCAAGCGAATCGTCTCGAAGTTGGTCAGCATGCCGCCGAGCCAGCGCCGGTTGACGTAGTGAACGCCGCAACGCTTAGCTTCTTCTTCAATGATGTCGGCAGCTTGCTTTTTGGTGCCGACGAAAACGATGTTTCTTCTCTCGGACGCGGCCTTGCGAATGAATTCGCACGCCTTATCCAGGGCGCGCTGCGTCTGTTCGAGATCGATGATGTAGATTCCGTTACGCTCGCCGTAAATAAACGGGCGCATTTTCGGATTCCAACGGCGTGTTTGGTGGCCGAAGTGGACGCCGGCCTCCAAAAGTTGTCTCATCGTGGCTACTGGCAAGGTTGCTCCTCTCTCCTGTCTGGTTGTCTGCAATGTAGGCATTCTCTTCCAAAAAATTTGCAATAGGAAAACGATTGACTCGTAGTGCTGCCGGGGAGGCAGCGATGCCGCTTGGGGCATCCGGGGCGAGACGACGAGTAAAGCCCATTTCTGTCTGTTTTGACAGATCGGACATTGTAGCACAGGGTCCTCAACAGTCCTATTTATGGACAAATTCACCAACTCGTCGTTATAATGTGTGAATATAAAGACATGATTAAGGGGCTGGTTGCACTGTCCGAAGGAACAAAACACAACCTTGTCAAGACTAGCTATACGAGCCTATCTGCAACCAATCGAATATTCCAGTAGTGCGGTTTTTCGAATAGAGGTTTCCCTTGTCTAAAGTTTTGGTTCTCAACGCATCATACGAACCCCTGAACATATGCAGCTGGCGCCGCGCCATTGTTCTCATCCTTAAGGGCAAGGCAGAAAGCATCGAACACAACGGCAAGATGCTATCCGAGACATTTCACCTCCCGACTGTTATTAGGCTCCGCAATTACGTCAAGATCCCCTATAAAGAGATAAGCCTGTCCCGCCGCAACGTCTTGCATCGGGACAATTACACATGCCAGTACTGCGGCGAGCGCAGGCACGACCTTACCATCGATCACATACAGCCGCGCTCCAGGGGCGGCATCGACACATGGGAAAACGTCGTAGCCGCTTGCCTCAAGTGCAACGTGAAGAAAGGCGACCGCACTCCGAAGGAAGCAAACATGCACCTTCTGACTACGCCTCGACGCCCGCCCAGCCACGTGACCTTCGAGATATCCAAACATTCGCTGTCCGGACATACGTATTGGAATAAGTACCTGATCGGCGCTTGAGCTTCCTTCCGCCTTGGTAGCGGCGGGCGAGAGCCGCTTTCCTGAACAAACATTCATGCTCAGCAATTGAACTTTTTGCCGGTTGCTGACGTTTCACCTCTAGAACGCGATTGTTGAGAGGGGGTGAATCAACCTATGATATGGAATCAGGGTACACACTCACGCACCGCATATCCCGCGCATATACAGGGATTGCGCAAGCTCGAGGCTTCCAGCGGCTCGATGATTTTTGCCAACGTAGCTATCGACAGCACCACACGCGAGCTTGGCGATCGCCTGTTCACCTATGAAGTGCCACAGCATTTGCGCATGGAAGTATTCATCGGCAGCTTGGTGCTGGTGCCGTTCGGCAACCAAAATGCAGTGCCTGGCTATGTTGTAGGGCTTGAGGACGGCACTGCGCGAGCAGCGGACGCCGGCTTCAAGATCAAGCCGATCATTGAAGTGCTCGAGAGCGAGCCTCTCTTCGATCGCGAGTATATTGAGTTTCTGCACTGGGTGTCGGACTACTATGCAGCGAGCATTGTTGAGGTGATCGCCGCGGCTATCCCAGCAGATCTCGGACCGCGCGTGAAGCGCGTCGCCAGGCTCGTGAAGACTGAGCAATTATTAGATCCAAGCGGCCTCGTCAGTGCTTTGCGCTCGGCAAAAGGGCAAGCGCTCGCGGTTAAGGCGCTGAAACACAGAAGTGGTCTGGCGCAAAACAAATTCTACAGCGCGCTTGCGCGTTTGCGGCAAGAAGGCATCATTAGCGTCGAACGCGAAAGCGAGACAAAAACAGCACCAAAGGTGGTGCGCAAAGTTATGCTCACTGGTGCAGAGCCTGCCACCAAAAAGCAATCGGATATTGTATCGGTGCTGAAGCGCGCCGGCGGCGAGATGGCTGTCTCTTCACTGGCCGAGGCGGCCTCGACGACGGCAGAGACAATCAAGCGCATGTGCAGTCAGGGCGTGCTGCATCTGGTTGAAGACGAAGTGCTGCGCGATCCCCTCGCCCATCTCAACAATGGAGCAAACGGACATCAGAAGCAGGCTGCGCCGGTGTTGACCGATCACCAGGAGCAGGCGTTCTCGGCGCTGTCGCAAGCGCTAGACCACCAGTTCGCGCCCGCAGATGGCCCACGTTCCGAAACGCAAGTTCCATGGCTGCTGCATGGGGTCACAGGCTCAGGGAAAACCGAAGTTTATTTGCGTTTGATTCAACAAGCATTGCAGCGGGGACGGTCGGCCCTGATGCTGGTGCCGGAAATCAGCTTGACGCCGCAGCTTGCGCAACGCCTCGTCGGACGCTTCGGCGATCTTGTCGCCGTGTGGCACAGCGCGCTATCACCAGGCGAGCGGTTCGACACCTGGAGGCGTTTGCGTGCGGGACAGGCAAAAGTGCTCTTGGGCGCTCGTTCGGCAGCTTTGGCCAACTTGCCTGACTTGGGGCTGATCATTCTCGATGAAGAGCATGACTCCAGCTACAAGCAGAGCAGCCCGGCTCCCCGCTATCATGCCAAGACAGTGGCGGTAGAACGCGCCCGGCGTTGCGGTGCACTAGTACTTCTCGGCAGCGCAACGCCCGATGTCGCCACCTTCACGGAATGTCGCGACGCGGGACGGGTTCTTGAGCTGCCACAACGCGTACACAAGCAGGCGCTGCCCGAATCAATCATGGTCGATATGCGCCAGGAATATGCGCTCGGCAATCGGAGTATCTTCTCCAGGCACTTGCAAGACGCGATTGGACAGCGTTTAAAGAAGCAAGAGCAGGTCATTTTGCTGATCAACCGCCGTGGATATGCCAGCCACGTTTTCTGCCGGGCGTGCGGCTTTGTCACCAAGTGCCGGCATTGCAGTGTGTCGTTGGTGTTTCACCAGACAAGCGGGCTTACGCCCGCCGGTACAAGTTCGACCACAAGCGGGCTGCCGCCCGCCGCTACGGTAAATCGGCAGCTCTACTCGCCGTTCGACCGTGTCGGGCAGAGCGACGAGCAAGATGGCTACCTTATGTGCCATCACTGCGGCTTCCGCTGCTGGTCGTGGATCACCTGCCCCGCCTGCCAGAGCCCCTTCGTTCGCCAGCTTGGACTGGGCACCCAGCGCGTGCAAGAAGAAGCACAGGCGCTGTTTCCGCAGGCGCGCATCCTGCGGCTGGACAGCGACATTACTTCTCGCAAGGGCGCCTACGAGGAAATCTTCAATCAGTTCGTGCAGGGCGAAGCGGACATCCTCATCGGCACGCAGATCGTAGCCAAAGGTTTGGACATTGCCCGGGTGACGCTGGTCGGCGCTCTAGCTGCCGATTCAGCCTTCAACCTGCCGGACTACCGCTCGCTCGAACGCGGTTTTCAACTTTTAACGCAGGTATCAGGCCGCGCTGGACGCGGACACACACCTGGGCACGTTATCCTCCAGACGTTCAACGTCGACCTGCCCGCCCTGACTCTGGCTCGCAATCAAGATTACGCCGGTTTTCTCGAGCAAGAATTGGAGGCGCGCCGCGCTTTTGAATATCCGCCATTTAGCCAGATCATTCGCGTAGTCCTCACCGGCGAAAGCGACGAAGAGGTCCAATTTGGCTGCGAGCAGCTCGCGGAAGAGCTCAGCTCGCATCTGGACGATTCCTTTTCCGAAGAACAAATCAAAATCGTAGGACCGGCACCATGCCTCATCGAGCGCATTCGCGGCCGCTACAGGCATCATCTGATCATAAAAAACATGGCCGGCGAACCCGGCAGGCAGGCCGTGGCGCGCTTTCTGAAGCTCCGGCGCGGTACCGCCACGCTCAGCCTGGCGGTAGACATTGATGCCGTAGACCTCATTTAGCCGCAGTGTCATACTAAACCGGGTGCCACATCGTTAGAGCACCGTCCTCGGTTCTTACCCGAATGAAATACTGGCCTTCGGTAGCAGCTATAGCATTTGTTCTGGCGTGTGCGTTTTCTGCGGGAGCTGCAGCTTGGGTCTTTTTCTGGCCGCAGGTGCCGGCAAAGGTCACCGACATTACGGTCAACATGGCCTATTGGGACATCATGTACAGAACGCCTGTCCGGACTCGGATCTGTTCCGTGATGTACGAGTACGACTATAACGCGCACAAGTTTACTTCCGCGGAGCAGGTGGGTCCTTCAAACGATCTCGCCAGGCGGCGCTACCCAAAGGGCAAGCAGGTGACCTGTTGGGTGAATCCGTTCCAGCCCGACCAATCGACATTGAATCCAATGACAAAGTTCGGGGCTTCGCTAGTCGCATTGCTGACGGCCAGCCTTTTGACCTTTGCCGTCTGCTCGGTCCAGTTCGGACGCCGCGATGCAGCAAGCAGCAACACAAGTGAAGATCAAACGAAGGGCGTGGGATCGGCGGGTGCAAGTAATGGATGACTCAGCACTTCTTCTGAGCGTAATTCGCTGGCAACTGACAAATGAACACAAAAAGGCGATTCGACAATTCTTACCGGGATCCTCGAAAACGGACTCCAGCGAGGACGCTTATCAATTCTGCTTGCACGAGATGGTGGCTAAGTTTCCTGACTTAAACGGTACACATTTCGCCGGGATCTGGAGGCAAGCATCGAATTTGGTTCTCAACGCTCACGCACTGGGCGCCCCAAGCAAGTTCAAGTCCAAGGCAGAATACAAACAGGCATTGGCGCAAAGGTGTCCGGACGCTGAGGACCAAACCTATGAACTACTAGCTTCCTGGATCGTGCCAAAACTCAGCTAAACGCACGTTAAACGGACTACATGGCAACCAACGCCGCAACACGCTAGAGTATGCCGCATGATCTTTCTCTATTACCTCGGATTCTCTCTGTTGCTGCTGATGGCGGGGCCGCTACTGCTCGCGTTCAAGAAAAAGGCGCGCCACGGCGTATGGCAGAAACTGGGCGTGGTGCCGGCAGCGGTACAGCCGAAGGGGCACAAACGCCGGGTATGGTTCCATGCGGTATCAGTCGGCGAGTTCAATGCCGTCTACCCGCTCGTTCAATTGTTTGCCAAAGAGCACCCCGACTGCGAGGTCTTCGTATCCACAACTACCGGCACCGGACAGGCGCTGGCCCAAACCCGCGTCGGGGATTGGGCTAACGTGTTTTATTTTCCATTCGATGTTCCCTGGGCGGTGAACGCCTGGCTCGATCGCGTGCAACCGGATATGGTGGCAATTGTAGAAACGGAAATTTGGCCCGGATTCATGAGCGAGTGCGCCAATCGCGGCATCAAAGTGTGCTGCGTGAATGGTCGCATCTCGCCGCGCAGTTTCAAACAGTACAAATCTATGGTCGCTTTTTTCTCAGGAACCGTCGGCAGCTTCGCAGCGCTCGCCGTCCAGTCCGAGCAAGAAGCCGCTCGCTATCGCGCATTGGGCGCACATCCAGAGTCGATATACATTTGCGGCAATATGAAATTCGACGGAATCAAGCCGGTCGATGAAGCCGAGCGCAGCAGTTTGCGGCACAGGCTAAATATCCAAAAGGACGACGTGGTTATCGTCGGCGGATCCACCCACGAAGGCGAAGAGTCCGCGCTGCTCGATGCCGTCACTAAGCTGAGCGCGAGCAATCGCCGCATAAGACTGATCATCGCGCCCAGGCATCCGGAGCGCTTTCAGCGCGTATACCAAATTGTGGAAAGCTATGGATTCCGCGCGCGCACCTTTTCGCGCGACCAATCCTTCGAGCAAGACAACGATGTATACGTACTCGACACCATCGGACAATTGCTCAAGTTCTACTCATTGGCCGACATCGCATTCGTCGGCGGCACCATAGCACCCATTGGCGGACACAACATCGTTGAGCCGTTTGTATATAACGTACCGGTGGTATGCGGTCCACATACCGAAAAGACGCGCGATGTCGCATATGCTTTACTCGAACGCGGCGGCCTCGTCCAGTTGCAGTCGGCGGATCAGATGGCATCCGACTTGTTGGATTTGATCACTTCACCCCAGCGCAGGCAAACAATCGGCAAAGCCGGCAAGAGTTTTCTCGATAACAGTCAAGGTGCTGTGCAACGGACGATGTCCGTGTTAAATTCAGTATTCTCGGGGGGTACGGCTGC